>Ga0302320_10012483_pt1 | contig 17847 bp, 24 predicted proteins | sample Bog_T0_3_FD_202130 | JGI IMG/M metagenome (GOLD analysis project Ga0302320, IMG submission 202130) | Peat permafrost microbial communities from Stordalen Mire near Abisko, Sweden - Bog_T0_3 | ecosystem: Environmental > Terrestrial > Soil > Wetlands > Peat | place: Sweden: Abisko, Stordalen Mire...
CGCCCTTGGGCAGAATGCGCGGCAGGTTCTCCGTAATGCCGCCGCCCGTGATATGCGCCATCCCCGTGGTCAGCCCCGCCGTCACCAGCTTCTGGATCACGTGCAGATAGCTGCGGTGCGTCTTCATTAGCGCCGCGCCGGCCTTCTCCTTGATCGCCGTCACGTATTGCGTGGCCTTGTAGTGGCCCACTTCGAACAGCAGCTTGCGCGCCAGCGAGTAGCCGTTGGTGTGCAACCCGGTAGAAGGCAGCCCGATCAGCACGTCGCCCGGCTTGATGCCCGCGCCCGTGATCATCTTGTCGCGGTCCACCGCGCCCACAATAAATCCCGCCAGGTCGTACTCGCCTTCGGCATAAAAGCCCGGCATCTGCGCCGTCTCGCCGCCGATCAGCACGCAGCCGTTCGCCTTGCAGCCATCGGCCAGTCCACTCACCACGGTCTCAATCACGTCGGGGTCGATCTTGCCTGTCGCCAGGTAATCGAGAAAGAAAAGCGGTATCGCCCCCTGCACGGCGATGTCGTTGACGCAGTGGTTCACCAGGTCGGTGCCCACCGTCTGGTGCAGCCCCAGCTCGAAGGCCACCTTCAGCTTGGTGCCCACGCCGTCGGCCGAGCTCACCAGGATGGGGTTCTTCCAGCGCTGCAGGTCCAGCCGGAAGAGCGCGCCAAAGCTGCCAATCCCGCTCAACACGTTGCGGTTAAAGGTCTTTTGCGCCAAGTACTTGATGCGTTCCTTGGCCTGCCCGGCGCCGCGGAGGTCCACCCCGGCATCGGCGTAAGTTACGGATTTCTTTGAGATTTCCTGAGGCACGGTCGAGGTCTTCATTTCGTGGGAGCTGCGCGGCGCCGATGAACCGGAAGCCGATGAGCCGGAAAGCAGAATTCTAGCAGCATTTGCCGCGGCATTTCCCACAAAACGAAAGGCGCGGTTACGCTTGGCGGTTTGAGCCCAATCAGGCCTTTCCGAAGCATCTTTTCAGAAAAATGGAAAGTCGGCTTGACATCTAAATGATTTCGGGCTACTCTGGGTTGGAAAGTCAGCTTTACATGGCTCCCACAATTATCAATCGCGTCAAGGAACTCCGCATTGCCCTTGGCTGGACCCAGGAACAGCTGGCCCAGGCTGCCGGGGTTTCGCGGCAGAGCATCAACGCCATCGAACGCGACCGCTACGTGCCCAGCCTGGAACTGGCCCTGACCTTCGCACGCATCTTCGCGTGCCCGACCGACGAAATCTTTCAATTGGAGAAGAACGCATGATTCACCCCGTTCTCAGCCGCATCCTCATGCTTGACCACGTTGCCGACGAGCGGTTTCGCGAGCACCAGCGCCGCTCCACCAGCGCCGCAGCGATCGTCGGCGTGCTCACCCTTTTTGTCCTGCTCCAATATCGCGTGCTTGTGGAGCACCGCGTTCCCTGGGATCTGATCTCCGTGATCTATGCCATGGGCGCGACAAAAGTCATTCTCATGCTCTGGTACCGCTTCAAGAACTAATTCACTTCAAGGAGTCACTCCATGTGCCTGCGCCGCCGCCAACTCGATCCCCAATCCCGCCGGATATATGCTGCCGGCAATGTCTGCCTCTCATCCGGCCTGATACTCACGCTCTTTCTTGAAGAGGGATTCGGTCATCGCCATCCGGCCGTCTTCGACGGCCTGCGCTTTCTGCTGATCGGCTGCGCCATCGTATTGCTTCTCCGGGCCACGCGCCGCAGCAGCGGTTGCGCTCCTCGCCCCTGAAAGGAACTCCAATGTCCTTGCTTGACACGTGCAGTTTGAAAAAATCACTACCATTTCTCATTGCCCTGCTGGTCGTGGCGCAGATCGATCTCGCCAGCGCCGCCGGATGGCCGAGTGCGCTCTTGTCACTGCTGCATTTGACGGCCGCGCCGGACGACCTGTGCCGCGGTGTTTGCTCGGGGATAGGCTCTTCCATCGACGTTTTAGTCGTCTTCCAACTCGCCCGCATGTGGGCCAAACGCGCATTGCTGCCCGACCGTGATCCGCGGCACGATTGAAGCGAGTTGGTCAAAACGTTACGCCGCACTTTGCCGAAAGGAAGCAAGAATGTTGCTGAACGATTCGAAGAAAAGTGTATCCGCTGCTCTGCTGCTGCTTTCCGTGGGGCTGCTTCTACTAAGCTGCGGCGTCGCGTGGCAACACGCCTTCGCGCCCCTGCTGCATCTCTCAGCGGCGCAGGACGATTTCATCCACGGTTTCAGCATGGGACTGGGTCTGACATTGGAGATTGCCGCGGTCGTGATGCTGGTACGCATCAGCGTCAACCGCCAAAAGAGTTAGTCCGCGCTGCTCGAGACTAGTTCGGCGATGGCAACCGCCTTTTATACTGAAACCACAATGAGCGTCCGCACCCGATCCCAGGCCCTTCAAGAGCGCGCTGAGCGCTATTTTCCCGGCGGCGTCAACTCGCCCGTGCGGGCGTTTCGCGCCGTCGGCGGCAATCCACCGTTCATCGAGCGCGCCGAGGGCGCCTATCTTTACGACGCCGATGGCAACCGCTATATCGACTACTTCGGCTCCTGGGGCCCCATGATTCTGGGCCACGCGTTTCCGCCCGTGGTTGAAGCCATCGCCCGCGCCGCGCGCAATTCCGCCAGCTTCGGCGCTTCCACGGCCGCCGAAGCCGATCTCGCCGAGCGCATCGTGGCTTGCTATCCCGCCATCGAGAAGATGCGCTTCGTCAGCTCCGGCACCGAGGCCACGATGTCCGCGATTCGCCTGGCGCGTGCTGCAACGGGCCGCAAAATCATCGTCAAATTCGAGGGCTGCTATCACGGCCACGCTGACGGACTTCTCGTCAAAGCCGGTTCCGGCGTGGCGACATTCGGAATTCCCGGCTCGGCCGGGGTTCCCGAAGAGATTGCGCACCTGACGCTGGCGCTGCCCTACAACGATCTCGCCGCGGTCGAAGCTGCATTTGCCGCGCATCCCGATGCTATCGCCGCCATCATCCTAGAGCCGGTCGTCGGCAACGCCGGCTGCATTCCGCCGGACGATGGGTATCTCAGTGGACTGCGTGCGCTCACTTCACGCCACGGGGCGCTGCTTATCGTCGATGAGGTGATGACCGGCTTCCGCGTTGCGCTCGGCGGCGCCTGCGAGCTCTACGCACTCGATCCCGACCTGGTCACGCTCGGCAAAATTGTTGGCGGAGGCCTGCCCGTCGGCGTCTTCGGCGGCAAGCAACGCTTCATGGATCTTCTCGCGCCGTTAGGGCCGGTCTACCAGGCCGGAACGCTCAGCGGAAATCCGCTCGCCATGGCCGCGGGCCTGGCGACCATCGCCTATCTACAGGAACACGCCGCGGAGGTCTACACCCAGCTCGAAGCAAAATCCCGCGCAGTCGCTGAAGGCGTTGCCGAAGAAGCTGCTCGGGCCGGCATTCCCCTCACCACCAACCGCATCGGCGCCATGTGGACCTGGTTCTTCACGAGTGGACCCGTTACAAACTACGATCAGGCGGCGCAATCGGATGCGGCCGCGTTCGGCCACTTCCATCGCGCCATGCTCGAGCAGGGAATCTGGCTGCCGCCCTCGCAGTTTGAAGCGGCGTTTATTTCCACGGCGCACACTGACGCCGACATCGAGGCGACCATCGCCGCGGCGCGCGCGGCATTTGGCTCTTGACCTGCTGAATCGCTGGTCGGCGGGCTAGCACCACGCATCCAGCGTCATAAACCGGTGGCTTTTGGCGTAACGCTCCAGCAGCAGCCCCGCCGCCGTCACGCTCGGCTCGCGGTTCGCGTTTACATCGCGATGCCCGCCGTCGTGGAGCACAATGTTCGCCGCGCGCCCACGGCGCTCGAGCTCGTCAATCTTCCTCGTCAACTGCTTTGCGATTTCATCCGCCGACGGTTCGCTCCAATCCGAAGTCATCGCATTCCATAGCACTGGCTCAAGACCCAGCTCGCGCGCGATGCGGAAGACAACGGGCCGCCGCGCACCGAAGGGCGGCCGGAAAAACTTCACTGGCGCGCCGCCGATCTGTTGCAGCGTGTCGCTTGTCTGCTTCAGTTCCTCGCGCACGCGGCTCGCGGGCGTCAGCGACAGATGCGGATGCGACCACGAATGATTTCCGATGGTATGACCGGCTGCTGCGATCCGCCGCACCAGCTCCGGTTGCAGTGCGGCGCGATCGCCCAACAGAAAGAACGTCGCCCGCACGTCGTGGCCCGCCAGAATGTCGAGCAATCGCGGCGTCCATGTGGCACTCGGTCCGTCGTCGAAAGTGAGCGCCAACTCGCCGGGCCGCGCCGGCGCAGTGAGCGCACGGCCGAAAATGCGCGAACCTGGCCACTGCGACGCGTAGGCGAACGCACCCGCCGCCAGGCCAACGCCTGCCGCAGCGGCCAGCCCCACGCACATTCCAGTCGTCAAAGGAGAGATCATTCTGCTTGCCAGTATGCTGCTCTAAAGCGGATGAGGGCAAACCGTGCCACGTCTCAGGCCGTCTTCGCCGGCACGCGTTTGTTATCGCTCGGTCCGGCCTGTTCCGCGGCAGCCTCGATGCGCTGCCGCGCGCGTTGCTCGCTCGAGCGCCGCTCCTGCCGCCATGTCGTCATCGAAGTCACGCCGTAGTTCCACACCGCGGAGAAGAGCAACCCCGTGAGTGCCGCAAGCACCCACGGCACGCCGCGATGAAACGCCTCATTCGCAATGGAGACGTTCGCCGCCACGCCCAATCCGCAAGCCAGGCAGAAGGTGACAAGCCCGCGCCAGAACCTCCATCCGCGCAAACGTCTATCGCGGTAAGTGACGGAGTTGTTCAGAACGAAGTTCAGAATCATCACGATGAACGTGGTAACGGCCTGGCCATTGGCGAAGCTGACTCCAGCCACGTGCAAAAGCGCATTCAGAATCAGCAGGTGCACGCAAACGCCCAGCGCGCCCACCATGCCGAAGAGCACAAAACGCACGTTCACCAGGTTGCCGAGATGTTTGTCGACCAGCAGCTCGAAGTACTCGAGGCCCACCATCATGTCGAGCTTGCTTTCGCCGTGCTCGCGCACGCGAAAACGGTAGGGCACTTCGCCGATGCGCAGGTCCGGCCCCGCCGAAAGCACAATGTCGAGCAGGATCTTGAAGCCAATGCCCGAGAGCCGATGCGCAAAGCGCTCGAAAGTCGCCACGCGCACCATGAAGAAACCGCTCATGGGATCGCTGAGTTCGTGCTCCGCGCCCATCAGGCTCAACCGCTTGCCCAACTGGCTCAGCTTCACGCGCCAGCTTGCAAACTCTCCCATGCTGCCACCGGCAATATTGCGCGAGCCAACTACCAGGTCAAGATTGTCGTCGCGCATCAGGCGCAGCATCTCGGGCAAAATGCTCTCGTCGTGCTGCATGTCCGCGTCCATTACGGCAACGAACGGCGCGGACGCAGCCAGAATTCCCTCGATGCACGCCGAAGCCAGCCCGCGCCGGCCAATCCGGTGCAGTACGCGCAGGTTGTCATGGTCGCCAGCCAGCCGCCGCACCAGATCCGCGGTGCCGTCGGGCGAGTCGTCATCCACAAAGATCACTTCGTAGCGAACGCCGGCCAGGGCCTTCTCCAGACGATCGACCATCGGGCCCACATTTCTGCTCTCGTTAAATGTGGGCAGCACGATCGCCAGGTCATAGGCCATGCTTCACTCCGTCGCGCCGGGAAATTGCTGAGCCCCGCCCCGCACCCAACGCCCTTGATTCTTCATCCCTTATAGCATTGTATGAGCCTGCACATCCCCAGCGGCCGGCGCATTCCTGATTCGTTTTCACCACGCATCGCATCATATACTTGAAGTGTTCGGGTCGCATCCTGAGTTTGCGGAGCGGCACTGGAGCCAAACATGAGTCTCACCAATTCTTCCGCCCGCGCGCCTCTCGGATCGCGCAGTCTCTTCCTTCCCAAAGTCACCATGCCCGCACTTGGCGAAATGAAGCGCCAGGGCAAGCCTATCTCCGCGCTCACCGCGTACGACTACCCCACCGCGCGTCTCGTCGACGAGGCCGGCATCGACATGATTCTTGTGGGCGACTCGCTCGCCATGGTGATGCTCGGCCAGGAAAACACGCTGGCCGTTACCGTGGATGAGATGCTGCACCACACGCGCGCCGTGCACCGCGGCACGCGTCGCGCCCTCGTCGTGGCCGACATGCCTTTCGGCAGCTATCACGGTCCGGTCAATGAAGGCGTGGCCAACGCCGTTCGCTTTGTGAAGGAAGCGGGCGCCGAAGCTGTCAAGATTGAAGGCCCGCGCGTGGAGCTGGTTCGCGCGCTGGCGGATGCCGAGATCCCCGTCGTCGGCCATCTTGGCCTTACGCCGCAAAGCGTGCACCGCATGGGCGGCTATCGTGTGCAGGCGCGCACCGTAGATGCGGTGCTGCAACTCCAGGCCGATGCCTTTGCCCTGGCACATGCGGGCGCGGGCGCCATTGTTCTTGAAGGCATTCCCCGCGAAGCTGCGGCGGCCATTACAGTTGCCCTCCCCATTCCCACCATTGGCATCGGCGCAGGTCCCGACTGCGACGGCCAGATTCTGGTCTTTCACGACCTGGTGAATCTCACCTTCGCGCCGCCAGCCAAGTTTGTGCGCCGCTACGGCGATGCTTCCGCGCTCTTCCGCTCTGCTGTCGAGCGCTACCGCGAGGACGTGGAGCAGCACGCATTTCCCTCTGACGCGGAAAGCTATCACCTGCCCGAAGCCGCGCGCCGGTTGTTTCAGATCGATCGCCGCGACTCCGTCTCGGGCGACGGTGCGCGTGACGACGATGCGGTGGTGAATCCTGACGCAGTTGTGAATATAGACGCGCGCGAAGAGATCAACCAGCGCTGATGCAAATTCTGCGCACCGTCGCTGAACTTCGCCGCTGGTCCCGCGCACTCCACGCATCCGGCGACAACACCCTCGGTCTCGTTCCCACCATGGGCGCGCTGCACGCGGGCCACGCTTCGCTCATTCGCGCCGCGCGCGCATCGTGCACGCATGTCGCCGTCAGCCTCTTCGTCAACCCCACGCAATTCGGTCCCAACGAAGACTTTACGCGCTACCCACGCGCCTTTGAGGCCGACTGCGCGCTTGCTGCGTCGGAAGGCGCGGACGTTCTCTTCGCACCCACAGTCGAAGAGCTTTATCCCCTCGGCGCCAACTCCACGTTCGTCGAAGTTCCCGTGCTGTGCGATCGCCTCGATGGGGCATCCCGCGCTGGCCATTTTCGCGGCGTGGCGACCGTAGTGGCGAAACTCTTCATCGCCGCCGAGCCCGACCGCGCCTTCTTCGGTCAAAAAGATGCAGCGCAGGTTGCCGTCCTGCGGCGCATGACCGAAGATCTTCGGCTAGCGACCGAAATCGTCGTCTGCCCCATCGTGCGCGACGCCGACGGCCTCGCGCTCAGCTCACGCAACGCCTATCTCACACCAGTGCAGCGCATCCAGGCGCTCACGCTCAGCCGCGCGGTGCGCCTCGTGGAATCGCTGGTCGCGCAAGGTGAGCGAATCGCCTCCACGCTTCTCGCCTCCGCGCACGGCGTTTTCGCCTCCCAGCCCGAAGTCCGCGTCGACTACATCGCTCTCGTCGATTGGTCGACGCTCGAGCCAGTCGACACCGCCGTCCCCGGCACACTCTTTGCCGTCGCGGCATACGTTGGCTCAACGCGGCTTATTGACAACGCGATTCTGAACTAAGCGCGAAAAGAAATTCATTGCATCCGGGCGCATTCGAGCCGCAATCTTGAAGCAGTGCCCGAACTGCCCGACATCACCGCCTATCTCACCGCTCTCGAGCCGCGCATTGTCGGCAAGACTCTCGAGCGCGTGCGCCTGCAGAGCGTCTTTGTCTTGCGCACTGCCGACCCGCCCATCACTGCCGTCGAGGGCCGCACTGTCCGCGAGTTGCGCCGCATCGGCAAGCGCATCGTGATCGGCGTCGAAGGCGATCTTTGGCTCGTGATCCATCTCATGATCGCCGGCCGCCTGCACTGGCGCCCGCCCCAAGCCAAACTCTCCGGTCGCCAGGGGCTTCTCGCCTTTGAGTTTTCGGACGGCGCCTTAGTCTTAACCGAGGCCGGCTCCAAGCGCCGCGCCTCGCTGCATCTTCTCCGCGGCACGCAGGCGCTCCACGACATCGATCCCGGCGGCATCGAAATCTTCTCCTCGGATCTGAACGCATTTCGCGCCGCCCTCACGGCGGAGAACCGCACCCTCAAGCGCGCGCTCACCGACCCGCGGCTCATCAGTGGCATAGGCAACGCCTACTCCGACGAAATTCTCCACGCCGCCGAGCTTTCGCCCATCACGCTTACGCATAAGCTCAAACCGGAAGAGTGGGAGCGTCTCTATACCGCCGCGCGCTTCACGCTTTCTTTATGGATCGAAAGGCTCTCCTCCGAGGCGAGGAAGAAATTCCCGGAAGGTGTGACCGCATTCCGGCCGGAAATGGCGGTCCACGGCCGCTTCGGCCAGGCGTGCCCGCGCTGCGGCGCGCCCGTTCAGAGGATTCGATACGCCGACAACGAAACCAATTACTGCCCCGCATGCCAAACCGGCGGCAAACTCCTGGCCGACCGCAGCCTCTCGCGTCTGCTCGGCTCTGACTGGCCGCGCACCCTCGACGAACTCGAAGCTCTCAAACGCCGATGATTGCCGCAATTCGTGCGCGATGCATGCGGATGACGAAGAAGTAACACTTAGGAGTCATATCCCCTGAAAACCCTTGACATGGTGTCCATGGGTCCCGCAGAGTGGTTCCGACGACTCCTATCAGGCGGGGCCAGGTGTCTACACCCCAATTTTCTGGTGCTTGTGCGTGGGAGCCGAATACCAACTCCATTATGGAGGAGTCAAGAATGCATATCAGTTACCTTTGGATCGTGGTTGCCGCGGTTGTGATGTGGCTCATGGGAGCACTCTGGTACGGAGTGATCTTCAAAAAGTCCTGGACGAAACTGGTGGGTTTTGCCGAAGGCGCAAAAATGCCGAACGCGATCTTCGCCATGGGCGCCTGTTTCGTTGCCTGCCTGCTTCTCTCGTTTGTACTGTCTGTCGTTGTCCATATGGCGCCGGGGGCAACAGTCTTCACAAAAGGGTTTGAGCTGGGTGTCGTTTGCTGGTTGGGCTTCATGGCCCCGCCGCTCTTCGCGCAGCATATTTGTGAAGGTCGCCGCGCCAATCTGTTCGCCATCAACGCGGCATATTGGCTGCTGGCTATGGCCATCGGCGGCGCAATCCTGGCGGCATTCCACTAGACCGCTGTTTCACCGCGGTGCCAGGAACACGAAACTCTCACGGGGCAATTTCCCTCCACGGGGAATTGCCCTTTCACGCTTCTGTCGCCGTACAATTTTCTCGTAGAATCTTTTTATGACACGATCGATCATTTCAACGGATGGCGCGCCGGCGGCGATCGGCCCTTACGCGCAGGGCGTGCGCGTCGGCAACCTTCTTTTCACCGCCGGTCAGGGTGGACTCGATCCCATCACGGGGCAAGTTGTTTCCGGAGGCATCAAGGAACAGACCGAGCGCACCCTCGAAAATCTAAAAGCGGTGCTTGAAGCCGGGGGCAGCAGTCTGGCCCAGGTCGTCAAAGCCACCGTCTTTCTCAAGGACATCAACGATTTTGCGGCCATGAATGCGGTCTACGCTTCGTATTTTGTAAATGACTCCGATACTCTGCCCGCGCGCACCACCGTCGAAGTTTCGCGGCTGCCTCGCAATTTCCTCGTTGAAATCGAAGTTGTAGCCGAAGTCTGACTGTCTGTTGTGAATGTTGCATCGCGAAAGGGCACGAGTTTAGTCGTGCCGCAGCGACGCAAAATGAGCGGGGGCTTTAGCCCCCGAGGGATGCCGCGCAGGAGGTCTGTCTTGAGCGATTCTCAGGAAAAGGTGGTCCACAGCGACGCCGAGTGGCGCTCCATGCTCACGCACGAGCAGTATCATGTGCTGCGAGAGAAGGGAACTGAGCGCCCATTCACCGGCTCGCTTACTGAAAACCACGAGACCGGCAACTATCACTGCGCCGGATGCGGCGCAATGCTGTTTTTGAGCGGCGCTAAATTCGATTCCGGCTGCGGCTGGCCCAGCTTCATGATTCCCGCCGACTCAAAAGCCGTGGTGGAGCACGAGGACAAGAGCTTCGGCATGCGACGCATCGAGGTCACCTGCGCCCGTTGCGGCGGCCATCTCGGCCACGTCTTCCCCGACGGCCCGGGTCCCACCGGCCTGCGCTATTGCATCAACTCCGCGTCGTTGACATTCACCAAGGCGGACAAATAAATCAGCCCGGCCCTGCGCGATTCCTGGGGCACAACAAAACCCCGTCCTATTCAGACGGGGCTTCGAGATTCTCGACCAAAACCCGAAAGCGCGGAGCGCGCCGCCTACGCCTTGGCGACCTTTCCACTCTTGATGCAGGATGCGCAGACGCGAATCCGTTTCGGCGCTCCGTTGACGATCGCCTTCACCGCCTGCAGGTTCACGTTCCAGCGCCGGCGCGTCACGTTGTGCGCGTGCGAAATGTTATTGCCAAATTGCGGACCCTTGCCGCAGATATCGCAAACTTGTGCCATGGTTAAGCTCCAGAATTTTCAAGGACTTTCGGCGCCGCACGAGCAGCTGGCGCACACCCGGAATCCCGCGTCCTCGCCTTACCGAATCTTCAGTATACCAGTCGGCGGCGTGCCCGGCCACGCCGCGCCCCGGCCAAACGATGACTGCGAATTTGCGCCGTCAGAGCGCTAGTTCGACGGCGGTGGCGCCCCGGCTCCTGGCGGTGGTCCGCCCGGCCCAGCACCTGGCCCACCGCCCGGCCGCTCCTCGCGCGGAATCACGAAGTCTTCCGGCATCTCGTGGCCGCGATGGCACGTTCCGCAGTTCACGGGCTTGCCCATTCCATCCTTGTCCAGGTCCATGGCCTTGCTGATGTAGTCCTTGTTCATCTGCTGCGTCATGGTGAGCATGATGCGCGCGATCTGCTTGTCCGGCTTGGAATCGTCGGCGAAGTTCATGCGCGGGCGTCCGTTGGGGCCCAGGTTCTTGGGATCGGCCGCGTGGCAAAAGTCGCAGTGCACTCCCAGATCGCCCGCGAACTTCTCCATAATGTCGTGCACTTGCTGGCCGGTCAGGTCCTTGGGCAACACCTGCAAGTTGGTTGGGGCCGGAAAACTGCGCATCGGCCGGCCGCCCGGCCCACCACCTTGTGGCGGAGGACCTTGGGGAGCACCCGGAGCGGCCTGATTAGGCTGGGACGGGGCTTGCGACGCCTGGACGCTCGTGGTTGCGGCATAAATCGCCGCAGCGAGCAGTGCTACTGCTGCGGCGGCGGGAAGCAGGGAAGTGATTTTCATGTGCAGGGAATCCTTTCAGGTCTGGGAGCAGACACCGGGAAGTGATGTGGCAGCAGTTTACCGGACGGAGCGGGAAGGCGGAAAGATGCCCGCGCGCCCCATCGACTTCGGCCCGGAAACGCAGCCGTTTCCGGCAAGTATAAAGCGCAGGGGCAACTCCACGGCATGCCGGATGCCGATACGAGGCGTCACCAGTACGCGCCCGGCTCGCATCCCATCGTCGCGCAGTTGCAGTGGCGACTTGGGATCGAGCAAATCCAGCCCATTGTCCGCGCTGCGCGTAATCCCCAGCGCCTGGCACAGCCGCCCCGGGCCGCTCGTCAGCTCCTTTGCGGCCGCCCCGGTCGCCAGCCCCCGATTCCACGCCATCTCATCCAGCCCAACCAGCGGCTCCAGGGCGCGCAGTAGCACTCCCCCGCCATGCCCCACGCGTTCGCACGAAACATTCATGCAGTAGTACAGCCCATAAATGGAATAAACATACGCGTGTCCCGGCGGCCCAAAGAGCGCCAGGTTCCTCGGCGTAGGCCCGCGATGCGAGTGCGCCGCCGGATCGGGCAGCTTCCGATGCGGTCCCAGGTAGGCTTCCACCTCGACGATGCGTCCGGCCATCCACCCTGAACGACCGCGCCGCGCCAGCACCTTGCCCAGCAGCCGCCGCGCCACGCGCTCCGACGGCGCCTCAAAGAACGCGCGGTCGAGCAACTCTCCTGGCAACTCGTTCTTCTCGCTCTGCCCCACGCCGCCGGCTCCCTGACTCCGCCAACTCCGCTAACCCCGCTAGCTCCGCTTCAAATCCTTGATCAGCGCCAGCACTTCCTCGGCGTGCCCCTCCGGCTTGACCTGCGGGAAGACATGCAGCAGCGTCTGGTCCGGCCCGATCACGAACGTCGTCCGCACAATCCCCATCACTTTCTTGCCGTACATGTTCTTTTCCTTCAATACATCAAACTGTTTGCATACTTTCTCGTCTACATCAGCAAGGAGTGTGTACGGGAGGTTGTACTTGGCGCGGAACTTGGCCTGATCCTTCGGCGTATCGCGGCTGATGCCCAGAACCACCACGCCCGCCGCCAGCAGCTTTTGAAAGGTGTCGCGAAAGCCGCAGGCCTCAATGGTGCAGCCCGGGGTGTCGGCCTTAGGGTAGAAGAAGAGGATCACCGGCTTCCCGGCATAATCCGAAAGGCTTACGGTTTTGTCCTCGTCTGTTTGCAGCGTGAAGTTGGCAACTTTCTTGTTGAGTTCCATGGGGAATATCCTCGCTAAAGGTGACGCGGGCCGATGGATGCCCGCCGGGTCTAATTGTTCCAGGTTTGATTATTCCATGTTTGATGAATATCGAAGGGTGCGGAAAATGTCATCGCGGAGCGCAAGTCGATTGTGGTTAACGGCAGGAGCACTGCTGGTCACCGTGCTTCCTTTAGCCGCTCAATATCCCGGCCAGATCACCAACGCTGACAAAAACACCCCTACGCTGCGCGCCGTCGCGGTCTTCGAGTGGACTGGCGACGAAGCTAAACCCAAGACCAGCCGCCTCGTGCCCATCTGCATCTATGACGGTCACGAGCTCCAGGATGCCGACATTTTTCTCGCTCGCCCCGCCCCCATCGCCCTCGAGAGCGATATTGAATACCAGCTTCTTGAAAACGGCAAACCTATCGGCCTCTTCGACATTGAAACCGCCGCACACGAGCAGGGTTCCTGGGTCGGCTACGGCAAGCGACTCCCGTTGCCTCTACCGAAACCTGCGCCCAGGCAGATGGCGAAGATCGACGAATACGATGACTCCCAAAGCGACACGCCCATTCTGCACCGCAAGCATCATGCCGGGGACGCGGGCTCGGGGAGCGGCGGCTCTCCCGGCGCCTCCGGTCCTGATCCTAATGCGCCGCCTCCCGATCCCGATCGCCCCACGCTCCACAAGGGCGGGGATGCCTCGAGCGGAGATTCCAGCAGCAGCTCCGGCAGCACATCCGGCTCGAACAGCCCCACCCTCCATCGCGGCGGCGATGCTTCCGGTTCCAGCACCAGCGACAACTCGAACTCCGGCTCTGAATCCGACCCTGACCGCCCCGTACTGCATCGCACCCCCGATAGCACAACCTCGACCGGCTCGGCTCCGAGCGATTCCGATCACCCGAAGCTCAAAAAGAAGAAGAACGATGAAGACGAAAGCTACGTCAATAGCGTCGAGACTTCCAGCGATCCCGATCGCCCGCATCTGTTTCGCGGCAAATCCGCGGGCTTTGGTGGGCCTGTTACGCCCAGCCTGCTCGGCTTGCCGCCCGATATGCAGCAGCAGGTCGCCGTCTCCGACCTGAGAGACCGGCCCGAGCATCTGTGGGATTACACCTGGGCCAGTCCCGACGACGAAGCCAAAATGAAGGCCGCCATGGAGGATCTGGCGCGCACCGCATTGGGGCTCAATCCGCCTCCCGCGCCGGCCAAGCCCGCGCCCAAGCCCAGGTCAGCGTCGCCCGCTCACAAACCCACGCGGCCTACTCTGCCGCCGCAGCCCGCACCTCTAGTCGACGAGCAATTCCGCGTCTTCGAACTGGCCTACGGCTCAGGAGCCACCATGGTGCTCTCCGCGCACACTGACGGCACGGGCGCGCCGCAGAAGTTTGTCACCATGGTGGCGCAGCCCGATCTCTACGGAAACCTTGCGGTGCTCATCAAGAACGTGACCGACGCCGCGCACCTCGACAACACCCCGCGCATGCGCCTGGTTGACGCGGTCGATGCGCTGGCCGACAACCGCGGCGACCTGCTCTTCGAGATGCGCGGAGCGACCGAGAGGCAGTTTGCGCTCTATCGCGTGCTGCGCGGCGACGCCACCCGCATCTTTCTCAGCAACGCCGACGCCATCGTCGTTCCGACGATCAATAACTAGCCCAAAGCGGTCAATATTGCTTACAAATAGTCCCCCCAAATGAGTCATTTCGTGAGTGTGCGTTTCCTTTGCTTCTCCTATACAATAAGAATCAGATACAAGTGCGCACATTGACACTCACTTAAGGATTCCCCAACGCATGGCAACTGTCACAGCCGCTCCATCGCCCGAAATCGTCTCTGTCACTCCGAGCCCAGTGGCTCCCGCAGTTTCTGAAACAGCCGTCCCCGTCGAGTCGCAAACTGTCCCCAATTGGCAGCACGTGCGCATGGGCCGCGCCGCTGCCGCCGACGAAGGCACGAACTGGGCGATGGTCTTCGTGATGGTGATCTTTCATGTCGGCGCCATCGCCGCGCTCTTCCTCTTCAGTTGGCAGCGCCTCGTCGTCATGGCTGTGCTTTACGTGCTGGCGATCAACGTGGGTATTGGCATGTGCTATCACCGCCTGCTCACGCATCGTGGCTACCGCGTGCCCAAGTGGCTCGAATATGTCATGACCGTGTTTGCCACGATGTCGCTTGAGGGCGGGCCTATCTTCTGGGTCTCCACGCATCGCGTGCATCACCAGCTCAGCGACAAGGAAGGCGATCCGCACACGCCGCGCGAAGGCGGCTGGTGGGCTCACGCGGGATGGATTCTCTTCGGCCAGGCGTTGCACACGCAGATCAAGGCGCTCTCGCGCTACTCGCCCGACCTTAGCCGCGACCGCTTCCATGTGTGGTTGAGCAAATACCACTGGGTGCCGATCACCGTCAGCGCCATTCTGCTGTTCACCCTGGGATGGTACTGGGGCGGCTTTGTAAACGGCGTCGCCATGTTCCTTTGGGGAGCTCTGCTCCGCGTCACGCTTGGACTGCACGCCACCTGGCTGGTGAATTCAGCAACGCACATGTGGGGCAGCCGCCGCTTTGAAACCCGCGACGACTCGCGCAACAACTGGTGGGTGGCTCTGCTCACCGGCGGCGAAGGCTGGCACAACAACCATCACGCGCATCCGGTTTCCGCGCGCCACGGCCTCAAGTGGTACGAGATCGATCCCAACTTCTGGGGCATCTGGATCCTCGAGAAAGTCGGTCTGGCCCGCAAAGTCCAGGTAGCGAAATTCGATCCCAAGAACCCCAAGCCCGCCGGGATGTAAGCTTTCCCTCGGTCTTGTCATCCCTCGACCCTGTCATCCTGAGCGGAGTAGGTCGCACGGCGACATGCGAAGTCGAAGGACCTGCGGTTGCATTCTGCACATTCAGCTCAGCACGAAAATGGGTGCCCCATGTCCCGATCTTGGGACATCGGATAGCACGAACTCAAACTGTCCTCAATCATTTTCTGCGGCGCAGATCGCGCTGGAACCAGCCAAGACACGAAAACCGCTTACTTCCGCGCCTTCGCTCTTATCCACAAAACCAGAAACAGCGGCAGCCCCACCACCAGCACCAGCACTCCAGCGGGAAATCCAACGTAGAGGTACGTGTCGACGTAGCTCACCGCGTGCCCGCCCACCAAATTCCATGCCAGCAGCGCGAAGATTGAAATGCACGTAGTCGCGAAGAACGTAAGAAACGCCGATGCAAATGCCAGCAGCAGGCTCTGGAACAGGCTGAATCCCTCCAGCGGGAACCCGAAAATCTTTCCGCCCCGTCCGCTCTCCGCCGCATGCGACATTGATTTCGCAGTCGATATTGCCATCGTGGCCTGACCCCTATCCACTAGAATACAAACTTATGGCCAGTGGCGCGCAAATCGAGTTGTGGCATGCGGAAAAGGTCGCCACGCAGGCGACGGTGCAGGACGCGCCCAACGGCATCCGCTTCGCAGCCTTTGGCGAGACGCGCATCTCCGACGCGGACCTGGAGCGGCTTGTGGGCGCTGTGCCCGCTACGCTCGCTCCCGCGCTGCGCCAGCGCGCCTACTACTTCGTTCCCCTCACCATCGCCGATACCGGCGAGAACCTGATCGCGCCAGCTTATACGGTCGAGCTGGGCGATCGTGCCGTCTGCCATCGTAATGCTGCCTTCGGCGACACGGAGGCTGTCTTCATCTCCACGCGCCTTGTGGAAGACCGCTTCGGCCTCGCCTTCGAGTTCTTCATCAACGTGGCGCACAATTTTGTCGAGGCCGCCGGCGTTCCCGACAGCTTTACGACTCTAGCCTGGTCGCAGGCCGAAGCGCAGGTCCGCGGCGAAACCAGCCAGGATGCCTGGGAAGCCCGCCGCCGCGCGCTGGAGCCGCATCCCGGCGCGAAGACCCCCGGCGCGAGTGTCGACGAGCGCGCCCGGATGAGCTTTTTCGAGTCATCATTTTCTGATGCGCTCGCCGTCTACATGCTCTCTCTTGCAGTCGATTTCGATTACCACGACCTGCGCGAGCGGGAGTACCCGCTGCTCGCCGCGCCCGCACTCGCCGAGCGCTTGCGCCACGTGTCCACGCTCTTTCCCGCCAATCCCGGCTACGAGTTCCAGGTGCATTACCGCCGCAAAGGCTGATCGGCGCGGGTCACATTCTCTTCACAGCCCAATGCCCGCAAACATCAATGCCGTCGACGCGCGCCAGCGCTGCAACTCCACGCGGTCACCGAGCTTGAATTGCTGCGCCGCATCGGCCAGCGTGGAGCGCTTGCCATACAGCTCGTCCGTTACGCGGTCGGCCAGGTCGGGCAGGAACATGCTCTTGCCGCCTTGTGCGTGCACCGCTTCGCGAATCGTGCTGGCCTTGTAGAGCTCGAACTTGCTCTCATCGCCGAAGTACCCGTTACACACCACGTGAGTCAATCCGCCGGTCATATGGCTCATGTAGTCGCCCAGCAACTCCAGGCTGTCGCGCTGGCGGTTGATCACCCACAGCGTGATCAGCGGGCGGGCCAGTTCGCGCAGCGACTCCAGCAGAATGGCGCCGTGTTTGCGTACCGGCAAGTTGCTCTGCGCCGGCGTGTTCACTACCACCGCCTTGTAGGGCGCCGCGTCGCACAGGTTCACCAGCCGGATCCATCCATCCACGTCCCCCAACTCCAGCGTCTCTCCGTCCGCATAGCGGCCGTAGCAGCGGAATACGTCGGGATTGTTTGTATCCGCGTCCACCAGCTTTACGTACTTATGGTTTGCCAGGAAATAATCCAGCAGGGCCATGGATGTCAGCGATTTGCCGACACCGCCCTTGCTCCCGCTCACGAGAATGATGGGTTCGTTCATATTGACGTCCTAACGGTTAAATTGATCCGAAACAAGGGGGACTCGAACGAATCTTCAAGGCTGGCCACTTGTGCATCGCGCATCCGCGCCAACCTTGAACAGCAGGATAGCATTCCGCGGTCCGCTCTCAAGCAGTCGACGAGCTGCTGGCTACGCTACAAGCTGAATTTCCCCGGCCCCATGGTCACAATCACCAGGTTCATCGTGATCAACAGCACCTCGTAATGCCAACCCATGGACTTCTCGCCCCAGAAGCCCGTCTTCCATACCATGGCCTTCTTCTGGATCGCGCCAAGCATCAAGAAAATCAGTCCTAGGGCGTGTTAACACTATCTGAGAGCTTCGACGATCAAAGCGAAGGTGAGGAAGCCGAGGAAGAGCAGGTCCAGCTTCTCGAAGCGGGAAAAGATTCGACGGAAGCCTTTCAGCCTGC
>Ga0302320_10012484_pt1 | contig 17844 bp, 18 predicted proteins | sample Bog_T0_3_FD_202130 | JGI IMG/M metagenome (GOLD analysis project Ga0302320, IMG submission 202130) | Peat permafrost microbial communities from Stordalen Mire near Abisko, Sweden - Bog_T0_3 | ecosystem: Environmental > Terrestrial > Soil > Wetlands > Peat | place: Sweden: Abisko, Stordalen Mire...
GTCGCTAGACGCCGCGCTAACTGATGCCTCGCGCGCCCGCGTTCTCGAATCTCTTGAGAAGATGAATTATTGGGGTGACATCTATAAAGCAGCGGAGGCGATAAGGCTTCTCGCCGGTGACCAGGAGGCGCTAAAAAAAGCACTCGTTGCATCGGGGCATTGGCAAGAATGGGATCGGTGCTGGCAGACGGCGAATTATCATTGCCACGCGGTTGGCGGCCCCGCTAGTCTTCCAAAAGTGCCTGCCACTCCGCTTAATGCACGGGATATCATCAAAGCAGTGGCCTCCATGTATCTACAAAAGATGCTTCCAGTCTGACTCAGCGTTGTCTATTCCACGTTGGCAGAACCGCCCTCTGTGCCTTTCTGCTCTCCCGAAACTCATCCGATTGACTATCGCCCAAAAAGCCCTCCTTGGCATCTAGAACCCCGCAGCGCATTGCTTACGGTGACTCGCCGGCGGCTAATGCGAACTTGGCGCCGTTATGCCGATTCTGATCCTCTTCCATATCGGCAATTCGGCAACGTCGCCTTTGCCACTTATATGCGACGCGGCCTGAGAGCGAAGGTATTCCATATCTCTCCATGAGCCGCCTCGGTCTGGACGAATCCACATGCCATCGCCCTCGTGCGGCAAGCAACTCCATTCAGGTTAATTATGGTTCCTGCTCGCTCGACCCAATCCAAGTGTCCTAATGTGGTGAGCGCCCTGGAAAAACATTATGCCTTACCGCATCAATGCGATGTTCAACGATGGCTGTCTTTTGGTCACGGACCTCTTACGGGAGCCCACGCCGGCCCCCAACGAACGACTTTTCGTACGTCGTGGAGACCGTGTGGTTGAGGGAGTCGTAATCATTGTCCGGAAGTCTCCGTTCATATTCACCCAAGGCTCGGTCCGGGTCGTTGATGAGGTCGTATTTCGCGAGATAGCAAAGGTTATTCACTTTCCTACAACAGCGTTGGCGCAAAAAGCGCGCTCGCTCCAAACACAAGAAACGCGCAATGCGGTCAATGTGGTATCGGTTGATCCAAAACAGAATAAAGATCTACCACCATACGATTAACGCGACATCCTGATCATTACGACGCCCGATGATCAGGCCGCCTTCAGGCCCCTGCTTTGCGACGGCGCAAAATGGCATCAAACTCTCCTATATCGTCCAGCCGCGGCCGGAAGGCCTGGCACAAGCCTATATCCTGGGAGCGGATTTCGTGGGCGGCGATTCCAGTGCACTGATCCTGGGGGACAATCTATTTTTCGGCCACGGCCTGACGGAACAGCTGAGCCGGGCTCCAAGCCGACCGCGCGGTGCCACCGTGTTCGGCTACTGGCCTGCCGGATATTTTGTACCAAGCGGATTGAGAGAAACTGGCTTGGAAAGGAACCTTGTTATGCCGAAGAAGCGTTTTAGCGCGGAACACATTGTGATATTGCTGCGCCAGATTGAGGTTTTGATATCGCAGGGAAAATATGCGCCGATTGCGTGCCGAGATGCTGGAATATCGCAGCAGAAGCTGCGTGATGAGCTTCTGAACAGAGAGATCTTCTACAGCCTGAAGGAGGCCAAGGCCGTCATTGGGCAATGGCGCAGCCACTACAATGCAGCCAGACCCCACTCATCGCTGGCATATCGGCCACCCGCACCACAGGCATCTAGCCCAGTACCACCACCTCTGGATCAGGCGGCGGCGATGCAATAGTCTCTCTATGCCGATGGTACAAAATACCCGTCAGGTCAGGTAACGTGAGACTGAATACGGCTCCCCCGCCGTCCCGGTCAGTGACTTCGATGGTTCCGTGGTGAAGCTGCACAATCTTAGCCACGATCGCCAGCCCAAGCCCGGAATGGCCCTTGTCCTGGCGGTTACGGCGCCAGAAGCGCTGGAAAATGAGTTGGCGTTCACATGGCTTGACACCGGGGCCGCGATCATTAACCCGGATAGTGGCGGGCGAAGCCACCTCGACTTCCACAATTTGATTTGGGCGTGAATGGCGGATAGCGTTTTCCACCAAATTTCGCAGCGCACGAAAAAGCATCTCAGCGTTGCCAATGGCCCAGACCGAACCCGGGCCGGCAGAAAATTCCAGCGATTTTTCCTCTGCCAACGCAATGGGCGCCATCAGGCCAACCACCTCGGCGCCCAACTCGGTAAGATTAATCCGCTCGCTATGGCTGATAGCGAAGCTTTCCAATTCTGCCAGTTCCAAAAGCTGGTCAAGCGCACGGCTCATCGCATCAATATCAGATTGCAGCGCAGCCGCCGCAGGAGCATCGAGGATCGTATCCACGTGGGTGCGCAGGATCGCCAGCGGCGTGCGAAGTTCATGTGCGGCGTCTGCGGTGAATTCACGCTGCGCCTGAAGGCTTTTTTCCAGCCGGTCGAGGGCCTCATTGACCGCTTCGGCGAGTGGCAGCACTTCACGCGGCAAGTCGCCGGTAGGCAGCCTGAGCAGCGGCTGGTCAGGTCCGATTGAGGATGCAACATGTGAGGCTGCGATGATCGGTCCCAATAGGCGACGCATCAAAAGCACATCCACGAGGAACAGCACTATGAATATTGGGATCACCAACCAAGCGATGCGACCTACAAACAAGGCAACGACATCGTCGATGATGACGTCTGGATTTTCCAGATTCTGTCCCATTTGAATCCAAGCAACATGGCCCCGACGATTCACCGGCAATGTCATGCCGTAATAGATGGAAGCGCCGCGATTCTGACGAAAGAATGCAAGCTGCGTGCTATGCGGCTCGGCCATACTGAAGGGACGGTCATTAGGCAATGAAGAATAAACCACATGGCCATCATCGCCCAAAACCGCTAGGGCATAACCTCCGTAACCCATTGTATAAATCGCCTGAAGATCGGGCGGCAAGGAGAGTGACCACCTGCCACCCTCGAAGGCCAGATATGATGCGACACGTACCGCGTGATCACGCAGGATGCGATTCTCGAAATCATTGACGGTGTGGTTAAGTAGAAAATAGGCGGCGGCCGTGACGGCGATGGTGATACCGCCGAGCGCCACCACATGCAGCCCGACAATGCGGTACAAGATCGAGGGTGAACTGCCACTCACGATAGCTCTTCTTTGATGAGATAGCCTACGCCGCGCACTGTATGAATGGCGACATGGGCACCGGTTTCTATCAACTGCTTGCGCAATCGATGTACCGAAACTTCAACCGCATTGGCGCTGCCATCCGCCGACAGTCCGTAGAGCTGGTCTTCTAGTATTTTCTTCGGCACTACGCGATTGGCACGGCGCATCAATACCTCCAGCACCAGTGCTTCGCGCGGTGCCAGGGCATATTGCGCGCCGGCGACGGCAATCTCACGCCCTTCAACGTCGAAGGTAAAATTTCCCAGACGCAATTCGCGGCCCAGATAGGCGGTGGGGCGGCGCAACAGGGCGCGCACACGCGCGACCAGTTCTTCGAATGCGAAGGGTTTGCCCAGATAATCATCAGCACCGTGGTGCAGGCCTTTTACTCGGTCACCAACGCTGAGGCGCGCCGTCAGCACTAGCACCGGCGTGGAACTGCCCAGGGCGCGCATGTGCTGCAGCACCGACAAACCGTCGCCGTCCGGCAGGCCAAGATCGAGAATGACTACGGAAAAATGGGTGGTCGCAAGGGCGCTTAAACATTCGGCTATGGTGGTGACCGTATCCGTAGCAATGCCCTCCTTTGCCAAACCCCCGGCGATCAGGTCTGACAGCCTGGCATTGTCTTCGACGAGCAAAAGCCGCATGGCGCGATTTTGTGGCCAGAATCCGAGCAACGCAATGAAAGTTAGCAGGTCCGTAAGGCTGTCGTAAGGCAGGGTAGCTATGGAGGGTGGCCCCACGCCCCGGCGCCGCCGGGGCGGATCGAAACGCTATGGAAGGCGGCCATGCAGGACGGCGTGCAGAAAGAGGAAAATTGGGCTCCCTCGTGGTCGGCGCGGACCCAGATATACGCGGTGGTGACGCTGGCGGGCTGTGCGGTTTTGGCGATGCTTTTCATCTTTTTCTTTCAGACTGGGCCTAGTCCCTCATTGTCATCCACGCCCCGGCTGGCCACCTATGTGCCAACTTCTCAACAGCGTTCCCGGTTCAATATCCATACCGTGGGGCATCGTATTTTCCATACCGAGATCGTCACCGACGGCTATGTCGCACCCAATGGTGGATTCGTCCTCGCCGGGTCCAATAGAGCCATCGCGCACGGCCTGCCGGTCTTGAACGGCCAATCCTCCGATATGCTGCAAGCCGAAAGCGATCTGGTCACAGCAATTGCCCAATTCCGTGCCGCCGATGCCAACGAGAAACGCCAGCATGAGCTGTTTGAAAGCGAGGGCGCGGCGCAGAAGGATTGGCAGCAGGCGCAGGTGGACCTCGCAACTGCCAGCGCCTCCCTGGGATCGGCGCGCAGCCGCCTGCGTATCCTAGGAAAAACGGATGCGGACATGGACTCACTGGCGCATGCCGGACAGGGTTCGGCGGCCTTTTCGGTAGGCGATCTTTCCACCGTCTGGCTGGTCGCCAATGTGCGCGAATCCGATGCAGCGCTGGTGCATATGGGCGATAAAGCCGACGTGCGCGTCCCGGCCTTTCCAGGCCAAGTCTTTCACGCCAGCATTGCTTATGTATCTTCGGTGATTGATCCCAGCTCCCACCGGCTGGTGATCGGTGCGCAAATCCATAATGTCAGCGATCACCTGAAGCCCAACATGGCGGCCAATTTCATCATTTATGCAGGCCCGGCGGCCGATTCACCCGCCGTGCCGCAGGATGCCGTAGTTTATGAGGGCGACACCGCGCGCGTCTGGGTGGCTGGTCAGCGCGGCGATCTTAGCCTTAGGCGAGTCACGGTTGGGCGCAGCAGTGGCGGATATTCCGAGGTCACGTCCGGCCTGGCGGTTGGCGAACAAATCGTCACCAGCGGCGCGCTGTTCATAGACCAGGCCGCTGGCAACGGCTGAGCAGCGGGAAAGGTCGGACCGTGCACAGCATCGTCAAGTTCGCCCTGCGCCAGCGTGTGCTGGTGGTTGTGCTACTGGGAATCCTTGTCGCGGGCGGGCTGGTGGCATTTTTCAATCTCAATATCGAGGCGTATCCCGATCCGGTGCCCCCGCTGGTGGATATCGTCACCCAGAGCAACGGCCAGTCGGCGGAAGAAATCGAGCGCTATATCACCATTCCAATCGAAATCCAGATGGCGGGTATTCCACATGTCACTGCAATTAGAACGGTCTCGCTGTTCGGACTCTCGGATGTGAAGCTGCAGTTTACCTATGACTTTACCTACGACGAGGCGCAGCAATGGGTGATCAACCGGCTGTCGCAACTGAACAACACTTTACCCAACAACGCCCAGCCGCAAATTTCACCGGAAAGCCCGGTCGGTGAGATCTATCGCTATCGCGTCGTGGGCCAGCCCGGCACGTCAAGTCTTGACCTGAAAACCATTCAGGACTGGACACTGGAGCGTCGCTTTAAAGCGGTACCGGGCGTGATTGATGTCACCGGCTGGGGGGGCAAAACCAAGACCTATGATGTGACGGTGGACCTGCACCGACTGGTGGAATTCGGCCTTACCTTGCCGCAGGTGCTGCAGGTGGTCGGCAACAGTAATCTCAATGTTGGCGGTCAAACTATCAATATTGGCACACAGTCGGCGGTCGTGCGCGGTGTCGGCCTGATCCATTCACTGGACGACATCAAAAGCACCATGATGACTGCCAATAACGGGGCGCCGGTGCTGTTGAGCGATATCGCCAGCGTCAGCGTGGGCAACCAGCCGCGATTGGGCATCGCCGGCCAGGACAATGATGATGATATTGTTCAGGGCATTGTTCTGATGCGGCGCGGCGAGCAAAGCATGCCCACAATCCGTCGGGTAGAAGACGAGGTACAAAGGATCAACACTTCTGGCATCCTGCCTTCGGGAGTGCGCATCGAGCGCATCTATGACCGCAGCGACCTCATCCATGTCACAACCGCCACTGTGATCCACAACATGATCGCTGGCATGTTGCTGATTTTCGCGGTGCAATGGTTATTCCTGGGTAACCTGCGAAGCGCCGCGATTGTCGCCACCACCATTCCATTCGCGCTCCTGTTTGCCATTCTCATCATGACGCTGCGCGGCGAATCCGCGAATCTTCTGTCGGTGGGAGCGATAGATTTTGGCTTGGTGGTGGATGCCACCGTCATCATGATGGAGAATATTTTCCGTCATTTGAGCGAGCCGCATCATCGGCGCTTTGAGCGCGATTCTCGCCTGCAGGGCCGCGCGGTTACCGATTTGCGGGGAAAGTTCGCCGTCATCGCCAATTCGGCGCTGCAGGTCAATCGCGGGATATTTTTCTCCGCCACCATCATCGTAGCCGGATTTATTCCACTTTTCACCATGAGTGGCGTGGAGGGTCATATTTTCGGGCCGATGGCGCGCACCTATGCTTATGCCATCATTGGCGGGCTCATTGCGACCTTTACAGTCTCGCCCGCGCTGGCAAGTTTTTTGCTGCCTGAGGCGATGGACGAAACCGAGACCGCAATGGTGCGGGGCCTGCGCAAAATCTATGAGCCGGTCGTGGGTTTTGCCCTCAACAACCGTATCCTTACACTGGGCGCAGCCGGCATCGTGCTCCTGCTCGCGCTGGTTACGGCCATGAGCCTGGGCTCTGAATTCCTCCCGCATCTGGAAGAGGGAAACCTTTGGATTCGAGCGACCATGCCTCCATCGATCTCGCTGGAGGCGGGTGACGGCTATGTCAATCGCATGCGCCGTATTCTCAAATCCTATCCCGAAGTCGTGACTGTGGTTTCCCAGCATGGCCGGCCAGATGACGGCACCGACGCCACCGGATTCTTTAACGCCGAGTTTTTCGCTCCCCTGAAGCCAGTCAGTCAGTGGCCCAACGGGATGGACAAAGCGAAACTTATTGCGGACCTGACGAGCCGATTGCAGACGGAATTTCCTGGCGTGGATTTCAATTTCTCGCAATATATTGAGGATAATGTTGAGGAAGCGGCTTCGGGTGTCAAAGGCGAGAATTCCGTCAAGCTGTTCGGCAATGATCTCGCAATCCTGCAGCAGACGGCGGCTCGCATTCAGCAGGTGATGGCGGGCGTACCAGGCATAACTGACCTGGCGGCGTCCAATTCGCTTGGTCAGCCCACGCTTCGCATTGACATCGACAGGGCACGCGCGGCCCGTTACGGACTTTCGCCGGGCGACATCAATTCTGTGATCCAGTCGGCAATCGGTGGGCAATCGGCCGGCAATCTTTATGAGGATAATAGCGACCGCAATTTTCCCATCATGGTGCGGCTAGCTCCGCAATATCGCCAGGATTTTGACGCCATTCGTGGTATCACCATCGGTGCCAGCGCACCGGGCGGCGGCGTCGTGCAGATCCCCCTGGGTGATGTCGCGAATGTGAGACTGGTGTCGGGCGCCTCCTTTATCTATCGCGAAAACCAGGAGCGCTATCTGCCAATCAAATTCTCAGTGCGCGGCCGCGACCTTGGCGGCACGGTAGCCGACGCGCAGCAACGCATTGGCCAACAAATTAAATTGCCGCCCGGTTACCATCTGGAATGGGTGGGTGAGTTTGGCGAGTTTCAGGAAGCGATTCAGCGCTTGATGGTAATCGTGCCGCTCAGCATGCTTCTGATCGGCATTTTGCTTTACACAAATTTTGGCTCGCTGACAGACACTCTGTTGGCCGCGAGCGTCATTCCCATGGCCTTGGTGGGTGGCATTTTCGCGCTCGCCGTGACTGGCTCGGCGTTCAGTGTCTCGGCAGCAATCGGCTTTGTCGCATTGTTCGGCATCGCGGCAATGGACGGCATCATCGTGCTTTCCTATTTTAACCGCATGATTGACGAAGGTCTGGATCGGACGAGTGCCATTTTGCGCACGTGCCGCATCCAAATGCGGCCGGTGATGATGACCTGTGTGGCGGCCTGTGTCGGGTTGTTGCCCGCGGCATTCTCCACTGGCATCGGCTCGCAAGTGCAAAAACCCCTGGCGTTGGTGGTGGTGGGCGGCATGCTGTTTGCGCCCGTCTTTATTCTGCTGGTGTTGCCGGTGCTTATCGAAATGTTATCTCGGGGCGGCCTGGTGGCGCGGGGTCTGCCCCAGCCGGAACCGGCGGAGTAGCCAATGGCGAAACAACTGCTTTTCCTGAGTATTTGCCTCGGCGTGGCGGCCTGCACTGTGGGACCGAATTTCCAGAGACCGCCGCCACCCAGGGGGGAAAGTTATACCGGTGCGCTGCTTGGGGATACAGCTGGCACCTTGGTGCCAGGCGGCGCCGGGCAGCATTTCGTGCCTGGCGCGGATATTCCGGGCCAGTGGTGGTCGCTGTTTCATTCCGAGGCGCTGGACGGGCTAGTCCGGCAGGCGATCACGGACAGTCCCAACCTTCAGGCGGCCCAGGCGGCGTTGCGCACGGCCATGGAAAATGTCAAAGCCCAGATGGGAGGCTATTATCCCGGCGTGATGGCCGGCCTCAGCGCCAGCCGCAACCAAAACGCGGCGGAAATTTCGCCGACACTCACTTCAGCCGCTCTCCTTTACAATCTTTATCAGACGCAGCTTTCCGTGTCCTGGTCGCCCGATCTATGGGGCGGTAACCGGCGTCAGGTGGAGGCGTTGCAGGCCGAGGCCGATTCCCAGTATTTCCAGTTGGAAGCGGCCTATGTCGCGCTCACCGCCAATATTGTGGCCGCCGCCATTCAGGAAGCATCGCTGCGGGCCCAGATTGACGCCACCCACTCCATTATTTCCGACGAACAGCGAATTCTGGAAATCGAGCAGCGCCAGCAAGCGTTAGGGCAGATTGCGGGCACAGATATTGCGGCCCAGCAGGTGGTGCTGGCGCAGACGCAGCAGACATTACCAGCGCTAGAGAAGCAGCTGGCCCAAAATGGTGATCTATTGGCCGCGCTTCGCGGACATTTGCCGGCTGACGATGCGCCGCCCGAATTTGACCTGGCGGCGCTGAGTCTGCCTGAGGATGTGCCGGTCAGCCTGCCGTCCAAACTGGTGGAACAGCGTCCCGATGTGCGGGCGGAGGAGGAAAACTTACATATGGCAAGCGCCGAAATCGGCGTTTCCCTTGCTGCGCGGTTGCCCAATATAACCCTGTCAGCCGACGCGGGCGCGGTCGCGACGGAGCTGGGCAAGATTTCCGCGCCAGGTAACCAATTGTGGAGCATCGGAGCCGGCCTCGCAGAGCCTTTGTTCGACGGCGGCACGCTCGCGCACCGTATCCAGGCGGCGCGCGATACCTATGATCAAGTAGCTGCGCAATATCGCGGCACAGTGGTCACAGCGTTCCAGAACGTTGCGGATGCGCTTCATGCGGTCCAGTCCGACGGCGACAACCTGAAGGCGGCGGCGGCGGCCGATGAAGCAGCATCTCGCAGCCTCGTCATCGCCCGCAAGCTTGTCAGCGTCGGCCAGACCAGCAGTCTTGGCTTGCTCACGGCGGAGCAGGCGGAGCAGCTGACCCGACTTGCCCTGATTCAAGCGCAAGCCAGCCGCTTGTCCGACACAGCCGCTTTGTTCGCAGCGCTGGGTGGGGGTTGGTGGAACAAGCCGGTAGACGATACCGAGGTGCATCTTGCAAATCCATAAACTGATCATATTGCTTGGTTTGCTCGCAGCTTCAGCCTGCTCAGAAGTTCCCCAATCGAGCCAAGCTGGCCCAAATATTCTGGCAGGACATGCGACATTGGTAACCGGCGGATATACCCGAGGGTGTGAAGACGTCGTATTGCTGCCTGTTACGCCCGAGATTGGCAAGCGGATTGCGAAATTCGGGGAATTGAATAATGATCGTTTTATTGATGAGTTTACCCTTAGTCGCACTATCGCAGATGATGAGGTCCAGCGGCTCGGGCATGAGGTTGAATGCGCCAGGGATGGCGCCTTTTTATTTCAAAATGTGCCGGCGGGCCAATATCTGTTGATTGCCAGAGTAACATGGTCCGTGCGCTGGGCCCGGCACGGCGGCTATGTTGTTCGTGAGATTACCGCGGCAATGAACACAACGGGCCTCGACATTTCAATTGTCAAAGACAACGCCTAGGTGGGGCAATGAACTTATTTCTCTCTCCGATGTCGGCGCGAAGCGGACAGTCCGCTCATGAACCGAAGCGGACGCCTGGTCGCCTCCTGGGGATCGTTGATATTGTCAGGTTAGTCGAGGAACGGGAATTGGCGCAGGGCGGGGATCGATGAGTGCGTATGTGGCTCTGCCAGCAATGATAGCCGCTCTGCTATTGTTCCCGGGAATAGCTTTGGCTCAATCCGAAAGTCAGGAGCCCAGTGCAATCGCAGAAGTTGGGGGCGTGGGATCTTGGGGTCTAAAAGGCGGCTCCGGCTTCGGGCCTTCGATAGCTGTTGAAACAACCCCAATAGAAAATGTGCTGGAAATTGAAGGCGGTGTTACGTCATTATTTAGTCGGAGTCAGACTGAATGGGACACCGATTTCCTATTCAAGAAGCCCTTTACTTTGTCAGATTCCGCGGAGTTCATGTTCGGTGTGGGGCCGGAATGGGCGCACACAGTCACGCATGGAAATACCACCGATAACATTGCCGGTGAGGCAGCGCTCGACTTTATGTTCTGGCCATGGGCTCGGCGAAAATTTGGCCTGTATCTGGAGCCGAGCTACGATTACAGCTTTGGCAGGGGACATGAACAGTCTCTTGGGATCAGTGGAGGCCTGCTAATATCAATCCCCTAGCAGGAATTTTCAACTTGGCCCACTACCGCATTCAAGTACAGGCTGGCAGATGTTTCGCTTTGGGATCATGATCGCCGTCATTTGTGGGGCTTTGGTGCTGGCAGCGGTGCTCGCGCTGCCGCGCGTGCCGCACCAAGGGCAATTGGATACAAATGAGGTTACCAAAGGCGATTGATTGCAAAGGAACAGCGTTATTCAAATCCTGGTGGCGCAGTCTGGCCTTAGGCCAAGAAGAACGCGATTAGACTATTGCACCGCATAGCTGATTCTTGGTTTCTTTTGCATTCTCACGACGATCAACGAAAGGGGTCCGAATGACATCGTCGGAAGGGGTAGAGAAAAGGACCCCGCAGCAACGCCTGTCGATGCTGAGCTTGGCAGCTCTTGGCATCGTGTTTGGCGACATTGGCACGAGCCCACTTTATACTTTCAAAACTGTTCTGAACCTGACCGCAAGAGCGCCCGACGCAGCCACAATCCTGGGCGTGCTCTCGCTGGTGCTATGGACTCTCTTTTTAATCACTACAGTGAAATACGTATGCTTTGCCATGCGCATCGATAACGACGGTGAGGGTGGCATCCTGGCCCTCATGTCTTTGCTGGGAATCAAGAAGCAGCAACGGCCATTGATCGTGGCCATTGGACTTTTTGGTGCAGCTCTCATCTATGGCGATGGCGCAATCACCCCGGCGATTTCGGTCCTCTCGGCCCTTGAAGGATTGAACATGGCTACGTCTGCATTTCAACCCTACATCGTTCCAATTGCCGTTGCGATTTTACTTGCGTTGTTCGCGATCCAGTCTCAGGGCACGTCGAGAATTGGGCAAGCCTTTGGGCCTGTTATGCTCGTGTGGTTCGTCGCCATGGCTCTCTTAGGCATTTCGGGAATTGTGCAACACCCAGGGGTTCTTGCTGCTCTCAATCCGCAGTACGGGCTGGTCTATCTTTTCTCTCACGGCGTTTCGGGTTTTTTGGTGCTTGGTGGGATTTTCCTGTGCGTTACGGGAGCGGAGGCCCTATACGCAGATATGGGCCATTTCGGCAGAGGTCCAATCCAGCTTTCATGGTTCGCTATCGTATTTCCAAGCCTGATCCTGAATTACGCCGGACAGGCCGCCCTTGTTTTGGGCGGCGCGCCCACGGGCGACAATATTTTTTATCGACTTTGCCCTCAGGCGTTACTCATTCCGCTGATAGGTCTAGCCACAGTGGCAACGATCATCGCTAGCCAATCGATCATCACCGGGGCCTTTTCAATGACCCGGCAAGCAATTCTGCTCGGCTGGCTGCCGCGCTTGCGGATAAAGCAGACCTCGTCGAAAGGCTACGGCCAGATTTATGTTGGTTTTGTCAACTTTCTGCTAATGATCGTGACAATAGGGCTGACGATCGGTTTCGGAAAATCCGATAACTTGGCCGCCGCCTATGGTATCGCCGTATCCCTAACGATGCTGATGACATCCGCTCTACTATTTATTGCGATGCGCGAAGTGTGGGGCTGGAGCCTGATGGCCGCAGGCGGCGTTACGGCATTCTTTCTGACCATCGACAGTGCTTTTTTCCTGGCCAATCTCGCCAAAGTCGCGGAAGGAGGGTATGTCCCGCTCCTTCTGGCTGCCGCGGTCTATGGGATAATGTGGATATGGCATCGCGGGGCTGCGGCGGTATCGGATCGTCTTCATGCGTCCCTCATTCCAATTCCTGATTTCATCGCCAAAATCCGATCAGATAATATTCCGCGTGTGCCTGGAACCGCCGTATTCCTAACGCGTACCATGCAGGATACCCCCCCGGTAATGGTGTGGCACGTGAGGCACAATCGCGCTTTGCATGAACATCTATTCGTCTTGCGGGTTGAAATCTTGCAAGTTCCCTGGGTCGCCTCAAGCGACCGGGTTACCGTGCGGGAAATGTCTCCCAATTTCTGGCGTGCGGATGCGCGCTACGGCTTCATGGAACACCCGGAAATTCCGGAGCTATTGCGTGCCAGCAAAGCGCTTGGATGCACAGTGGACCTTGAAGATGTGACGTATTATGTCGGCCATGAGACGATCATTAGGAGAGAGGACAACAAGGGTTTGCCAGGCTGGCAAGAAACTGTCTTTGCCTTAATGCAACGCAATGCGATTCATGTCGGGGACTTTTTCAGTCTGCCGAGCGATCAGGTCGTAGAAATTGGTCGACAGATCTCGATTTAATGTCCTCGTTTTGTCGGAGGGACAGGCCCCCCTGACCCAAAACCAACGCCTGACGCCGTTCAGATGCTGATGCTTTCCGCACGACGTCCATTCCGGCGACCTGTGACGACTCGGCCGGCGATGCTCAAGTTAGCCAATATCGCGCAGCCGCCATTGCGGATACTTTCTGCTATTGGGGCCTGCCGATCTTCCGCCGGGAATATGCCGAACGTTAGCTGGTGGCGCCTACATGGCAGGTATTGGCAGTGGCATCGCGATCAACTTGGCCATCTTGCGCAGGTTTTGGGCGGTTGCGGCGAGGAGGAACTCGTCGCGGGCGCCGCAGGGGCCTCGTAGTCGCAATCGGCCGAGCCTGAGAATGCGTTTGAGGTGGGCGAACAGCATCTCGACCTTCTTGCGTTCTCGGCGTGAGGTCAGTTAGGCGTCAGTTCTGGCAATGTCGCGGGCCTTGTCGCGGGCGGCTTCGTGGATTGAACGTGGCACTATGCGGGCCGGGGTGTTCGGGCAGCACCGGGGTTTCATCTCGCAGGCATCGCAATCGTGTTTGCTGGCCCGATAGAGCAGCGCGGCACCATCGGTCAGTGTGCCCGTCGTGGTCATCGTCTTGCCAGCTGGGCAGACGTAGACGTCTGTCTCATGTGTACGCCGTCAGGGCCTATGAGACAGAATTGGGGTTTTAGCTAAGGGAGGAATTTGGTTCCGAATATTCTACAGAAAATATCTATAAAATCAATAGCTTGTATAAAAGAAAAAACGGGATGTGTCTGAAACTGTGACCAGACAAACCCCGGAAATGCTGGTTTCGCCCAACTTAGGGGATGCGGGACCGAAATCGGCGATGGGCATCTGGACTGGGCCTTTAAGGCCATTATAATACTTATGGCTATATCCAGGGGTTGCCATGCTCTCGCTCAAACTCAGGAAAGTCGGAACCTCGACCGGCTTGGTCTTGCCGAAGGAAATGCTCGGCCACCTCCATGCCAAGGAAGGGCAGGAGATTTATGCCGTCGAGACCCCGACCGGTTATACGCTCACGACCCTCGATCCTAGGGTCCAGAATCAGGTTGAGATCGGAGAAGCGTTCATGGAGCGCTACCGCGACGTGTTCGCTGTTCTGGCAAAATGACAGAACCGGTCTGGGTCGAGAAAGAGGCCCTACTGCTCCTGCATGGCAAAAGTCTCGCTCGCTTCGGCGGTCTTGAAGGTGTGCGGGACGAAGGGCTGTTGGATTCCGCCCTCGCGCGCCCTCTGAATGCTTTTCATTACGATGGACTGCGTGACATTGCTGGGCTTGCGGCGTCTTACGCCTTTGGGCTGGCGAAGAACCATCCGTTCGCAGACGGTAACAAGCGCGCTGCGTTCATGGCGGTTGGTTTGTTTCTCGGCGCCAATGGTTGGGAATTGGACGTCGATCCGGCCGAAGCGATCCGGGCAGTGCTGGCGCTTGCCGGTGGTGAAATCGGTGAGGGCGAGTTTGCAGCTTGGCTTAGGCTTCATATCAAGCCCATTTAGCTATGGTGCCGGCACGGTGATGGCGCAGCGTTGCTCTTTCTTCTCTTTCGCTGCCGCTGTGCGGCAGTCTGTGATCTTCTCCCGGTTCGCGCTCACCAGATTGGCGTCGGCGGTTAGCTGCTCCCAGCCATCCGGATTGCCGTCTTTCATCAAGGCTATTCCCGCGTCCCACCTATCGGTATGCATTATTACCGCCGCCATGGCGCTGTTGATCCCAAACGGCATAGTACGCATCACAACCGGAAACACGCCAAACCCCACAACCAATCCGATAGCGACTACGATGGTTAGGTAAAATCGTTGGTCGGCTTTCGACCGTACCGTGCCGATCAGGTTGGTGATGTTATAAAAAGACCGGCGAGCAGGTGGGGGCGGTCTGGATGCCCGCGCCGCAAAGCGGTTCGCCCATGACCTACAATTATGATGGTAAGCAATACATCATGGTCGCGGTCAGCGGCGGCAATTATTCGGGCGACTATCTCACCTTCTCTTTGCCTCAAGGCCAATAGGCATCATCTGGAGCGGGTCGAACCAACTGCCCCTGAAGGCCGACTCCAGACTTTCGCTATGGCGCTAGGCATAAAGAACTAATGAGAAAAGGCCGCCCCGCGCAAATGTGGGGAATGCCAAATGGAAAACGGTGAAACGTATGTCAGGTAACAGCATTTTGAAGCGCGGTTTTTGGCTCCTATCGGCGGTCACGCCATTATTGCTTGGCACACAGGCCGGCGCCCAGACAGTGCCCTAGCGTACCTACAGGCCGAACATCCAGCGGTAGATGCAATCGGATTTTGTCCTGAATTCTGCGCCAAACACGGTATCGGTTATGCCCCGAAGGGCATCATGCGTGGCACTGTCGCCGTGCCGATGAGGGACAAAAACGGCACGTTGCTCGGTTACATCGGCATCAGCGAAGCAAAGCTGCCAGCCGACTTCACCACCAATGTCGTGGCGATTGAAAAAAATCCGCTTGAAACTAGAGCCGTCCGATCAGGACGGCTCTTTTCTTTTCATGGCTCCTCATACCGCTCGGTGACAGCAGTACTCGTATGTGAATAATGAAAAGCTTCTCAATAGGAGGCTCAATATGGATATAGATACCAACCGAGCCCGCGAGTTGCTAAACAAGCGGGACGAAATAGACGCAGAGCTGGCAGCGCTATTCGCCGGGCAGCAGACGAAGAAACCAATCAAATGCGGAACTGTCAGCAGGAAGGGCATAGCGCCCGAACCTGTCCACAGAAGACAACCTAACCAACCTGAAGACGGCCTGACTTCGGCGCCGATCGTGCAGTGCAGAGCGCACCAGCGATACCCTGATGGGGCAGCTCGCCCCCGCCGACTCGGCTAAGTTAACCCTAAATGGTTCTTGCATTTGTTGTCATATTTGACTACATAGAGGCTCAAGTGGTCCGTAATACCAGGACAATCAGTTGGTTGAAGGCCGCCCTAAAGGACTTCCTGGATTTTTCGCAGGATGCCCAGGACAAGGCCTCCACGGCGCTGACCTTTGTCGCGGAAGGCGCGAAGCCCGACATAGCCAAGCCCCTGGCGGGCCTGGGCAGTGTGGCGTGTGGGAGTTGGCGATCAAGTCGCGTGGCGACGCTTACAGGGTCGTGTACGCGCTCCAGATCGGGGAAGAAATATGGGTAGTCCATGCCTTCCAGAAGAAGTCGAAGCAGGGCATCGCTACGCCGAAGCCGGAGATTGACCTGGTAAGAGAACGGATCAAGCGATTGAAGGAGCAGATGCGATGACCTTGTCCAAGACCAAAGCTGCCAAGATAGAAACGGTCAAAGGGACTGGCAATGTGTTCCGCGATCTCGGCAGGCCCGATGCAGAACTGCATCAGCTAAAGGCGTTGCTCGCGGCCGAGATCGTGCGTGCGCTTGACGACGGCGGCCTCACCGTTCGCAAGGCTGAGAGTATCACCCACACCGCAGCGGCAGATTTCTCTCGCATCCGCAATGCCGACCTTGGGCGGTTCACGGTGGACCGGCTCATGACCGTTCTCAGCCGCCTCGGCCAGCGGGTAGAAGTTGCCATCACTGTTAGCCGCAAAAAACACGCCGACCCTCATGCGGTACCTGCCTAGTCGCGAAGTACCTCTGAATGTCAGGAGAGCCGCAAATTGGGCGATGGAGACCCCACGTGACGGCTCAACGCTCACGCACGCTCATCCCACCCAGACGCCAAGTCGTTGGCCGATGACACGACGAAAATGGCTGCCTTCGCACTACAAAAAATTCATTTCTCGAATGACCGCTCACATAAGCGGTCATTCAGCCGATGACCGCTTTGCGCCCAGGACCGACTCGCTCTGCCCAGCTATGAGCAATCCAGACCAGTTTTCATGCTTGGCCTGACATAGAATCAGAACGTGGTGCGCAGAGCGATTTGAGTTGCGAGGTTGCCATAAGGCAGGTCCCCATGCAGAATCTAAGCCAATTCAAATCCAAAACTTCCGATATTTTGCTTTTTGTTCCCAGCTCGCATGATGATCTGGGCAATGGTGAGGCGCGCCGCATCGGTTCCGAAGAGAGCAACTCCGATTGGGAGCCGCGCTGGGCAATCTTATTTTTCGGAAGTGTCTCAGTGGCCCTCTGGGCCGGTATCGGGATTCAGGTTTGGCTTGTGGAACGCCTTTGAGCCACCAATGGCGACCTAGTGTCGACGTTGTGCTTTATTCGTCCAACTTACGAAGGGTTCGTTTGCCCCAAGGCTCGCAATTTTTTGTGCGGCTGCGAATGGCCGCTTTGGGTCCAGGATGTGTGAAAACGGTCGAGTCGGCTAGGATTCCCGGAGGTGATGCTCCGGGGGCTTAGATGAAGCGCTTCGTTGAGGGTGAAGACCGCCAGCAGGGCGTCCTGCTTCCTGAATACCTCGACGACTATGTGGCTGAAGACAACCCGGTCCGTGTGGTCGAAGTCTTCATCGACGAGCTTGATCTGGGGGCGATCGGCTTTGCGGGGGTGCAGCCCGCAGCCACGGGACGCCCCGCCTACCATCCTTCGACGCTGCTGAAGATCTACCTCTACGGCTACCTCAATCGGCTGCAGTCCAGCCGCCGCCTGGAGCGGGAGGCGCAGCGCAATATCGAGTTGATGTGGCTGACCGGACGGCTGGCCCCGGACTTCAAGACCATCGCCGACTTCCGCCGCGACAACGGGCCTGCGATCCGAGCGGTGTGCGGCCAGTTCATCGAGCTTTGCCGCCGGCTGAACCTGTTCACCAAGGCCATCGTCGCCATCGACGGCAGCAAGTTCAAAGCGGTTAACAACCGGGACAAGAACTACACGGTGGCCAAGGTGGCCAAGCGGATGGAGCAGGTGGACGCCAGCATCGTCCGTTACCTGGCGGCTCTGGACCAAGCCGACC
>Ga0302320_10012486_pt1 | contig 17844 bp, 15 predicted proteins | sample Bog_T0_3_FD_202130 | JGI IMG/M metagenome (GOLD analysis project Ga0302320, IMG submission 202130) | Peat permafrost microbial communities from Stordalen Mire near Abisko, Sweden - Bog_T0_3 | ecosystem: Environmental > Terrestrial > Soil > Wetlands > Peat | place: Sweden: Abisko, Stordalen Mire...
ATTGCTCACCGGGCGACCCCCAATTTCGGGCCAGCAGGGAACCCTTATTCAGGTTTCAATCCGCGCCCGGTGATTGCTCACCGGGCGACACGCTGATGGGCGCGGCATAGACGATACTGGTGCGTTTCAATCCGCGCCCGGTGATTGCTCACCGGGCGACAAGTTGACGCCGGCAAAAATGCCGGGGAATTGCTTGTTTCAATCCGCGCCCGGTGATTGCTCACCGGGCGACGCCTTAGTCTCTCCGGCGCGGTTGGTTAAATCTTGTTTCAATCCGCGCCCGGTGATTGCTCACCGGGCGACACAGCCGCGAAATCCTCGGACGCGATCCCCAAAGTGTTTCAATCCGCGCCCGGTGATTGCTCACCGGGCGACCAGGTGGACGTACTCGTAGTTTTCGACCACGAGGTTTCAATCCGCGCCCGGTGATTGCTCACCGGGCGACTCTTTATCGTTTTCCGCTATTTCGCGCAATTTCTCGTTTCAATCCGCGCCCGGTGATTGCTCACCGGGCGACTCAAGACATGCACCGTCTCTATGTCCAGTTATCCGTTTCAATCCGCGCCCGGTGATTGCTCACCGGGCGACGGGGAAATCAGAGACGGCGATAGCGGCGAAACATGTTTCAATCCGCGCCCGGTGATTGCTCACCGGGCGACCGGATGCCAATGCTCTCCGCGTCTCTTTGGGCATGTTTCAATCCGCGCCCGGTGATTGCTCACCGGGCGACACCCAACTCAACGCGCGGCCATTGCGGCGAAGTTGTTTCAATCCGCGCCCGGTGATTGCTCACCGGGCGACTTTTCACTTTTCCACTTGCACTCAATACTGCTTTGTGTTTCAATCCGCGCCCGGTGATTGCTCACCGGGCGACAGAAAATGTCTGGATAGGAACATCAGTCGAGAACCAGTTTCAATCCGCGCCCGGTGATTGCTCACCGGGCGACCGGCTAGGCCCGCGCTCAAGTGAACCTGATGCACGTTTCAATCCGCGCCCGGTGATTGCTCACCGGGCGACACTTTTGAGCGAGCGAAGATGGGAGCCACTGGTCAGTTTCAATCCGCGCCCGGTGATTGCTCACCGGGCGACCGCGACCCTGTCAACCGACAGAGTCGCAGGAACTTACTACTGCCTTTCCGCGAACACGTCGAGTATTTGTGCCCGTAATAGAATTCGACTGTCAAAGAACGAATGAAAGTGTTTGTCAGCAGCGAAGTTTTGGCCATCCGCGAATGTGTGCAGGATGAGTCGGCGCTGATGGTTCGCGGAAGCGAGTTCATAAAATGAGCGGCTCGGTCAAATCAACCGGCTTTTCCGCGCCGTGATGTTCGGTGCGTTGGGCGGCATTTTCGTCGAGAAAGTAAAAACGGAGTGAGTCTTCGTCCGTTTTGATTTCGTGCAGCAACCGGTCACGCAACGACGCCCATTCCTTTTGACCGACCTGACATTCGAAGACGGATTTCTGAACCCGCGTGCCATAGTCTTCACACGCCCGGGCGACCCGGCGCAGGCGGCGGCTTCCGGCTTTTTCAACGGTGGAAACATCGTATGTTACCAGAATCAACATGGCGGGAGATTACTTGGGCACAAGAGGCAGGTAATCCGGCAAATCGCCGCGAAGGTGGCGGGCCAGGAGGCGCGCCTGGATGAAGGGCAATTGGGCAATGCGCAAATTCTGATCCAGCAAAGCGTGGTTGAGGCTCTCCTGTTTGCGTTCCTGGTAGGCTTTGATGACAAGCTTGCGCCCGGCGTCGGTAAATTCCACGGCCCCACCATCACGCATGTTGAAATGGTCGGGTTGTATTTGTTGCCGGTTGATGAGCGTGATGGCAATGCGGTCAGCGAGCCAGGGACGGAATTCTTCCATGAGATCAAGCGCGAGCGAAGGCCGATTGGGCCGGTCCACATGGAGAAATCCTACAAACGGATCAAGGCCGATGCTCGTGAGTGCGGCAATGCAATCGTGCCGCACGAGGGCGTAGAGGAATGAGATCAGGCAGTTCATCCGGTCGCGAGGCGGACGGCGGCTGCGGGTAGTAAATGCGAATTCCTCACGTTGTTGTTTGAGGAGCAAACCGAATACGGAGAAGTAGGTTTGAGCCGCCATACCCTCAACCCCGCGCACTTGATCCAACGGAGGATGAGAATTCCCCAAGTCGGAAAGCTGTTGTGCGAGCGCGTCGGTTGCAGCCGCGAGTTGCGCCTGTTCGGCAACGTCATTGGTTTCCCGGCCGGCGCGCAACAGACTATTGCGGGAGTTTTGAATTTTTCCGGCGACAATCTGGCGGCCGATCGCCGCCGCGCGAATTGGGTCGTCCGCGGCACGGAATTGGGTGCGGCGCAAAGTGACGCTTGTGTCGGCCACGCCCGTGACGCGGGCCTGCAAATAGCCATTCTCAGACAGAAAGTTTATGGCGACGCCATGCTCCCAGCAAAGGTCCATTGCTGGGGGACTGATGCTGGAAGCGCCGAAAACACAAACAGATTCCAGATGGTGGATCGGGACGGATAGTTTTCGGGTCTCGGTGGCCGCGTGCCGTTGACGCTTTTCCGGCGGCAGGTCGGGCGGGTAAACCGGGACTTCGACCTGAAGCGTCAGATGGTCGCGGGCGACATAGGTGCCCGGCGTCGTCAGATAGAGTGTGTTTTGTTGGAGGTCCAATGAGTTGAGAGTTGGGAATTCAGGGTCAAGTTTCAAAAAGCTGCGCAGTGGCGCGACGGAGTGAAGCGGGTTGGCTGGTGATACTGGGCAGGCAGATTTTGAAGAGAGAGCACTCCTCACAAGCTGGCTTGAATTGGGCAAGAGGCACCTTCTCCGCATTGCTCAGTCGGTGAAGTTCGTTGATTGCCTGCTCTGTCATGCTCCTGAGTTCTGGTGTGAATATCACCTCGCGGCGACGTTTGCTTTCGGCATGGAACACTGCCCCGCGCGGAATCGCGATATTGAACATTTCCTCCAGGCAGAACGCTTGGGCACAGAGTTGGGCGTCGTCATTTTCGAATTGGCGCCGTTTGCCCTTTTTATATTCCACCGGGAGGAGGGTGCCGTCGGGGTGCCGTTCGATTACGTCACACTTGCCTGACAAACCGAATTGATCGGAGAATACGGGTAACGCGCGAAGGAGCGTCACGTTTTTGGCGACTTCATAGCCCGGCAGGTCGGCATGTTCATGGACAATGTCGCCCCGGACGGTGTGCATATTCTCCGCCCGCCAGCCTTCAATGATTTTCAACCCCGCCCGGCGCGGGCAGTAGAGATAGTCGTTGAGCAGGCTCAACGGCAGGCTCTCATCAGGCGGAACGGCCATCTGCGGTGTTGAATTATCAACTCGCCTCACAGCAGTTCGATTATCTCAACTTCGCCCGGGAGATTGTCGCGATTGATCGTAAGATCGTAATCGGCAAATGAGCGTGCAACCGCGACGTCGGATTTCCGCTGCGCGACCACGCGCTCAAACAGCTTGTGGGCTGGGGCGTTACCAAGTGCGCTGGCATGTTTGAACACGACCAACTTTTGGGGGGACATGGTGCCGCGAGAGGCGGAGCGGTCATGGTCAAACATTTGCGTCAATGCCTGCCAAAATAGTTCCAAGTCGGCATCGTTAAAACCGGTCTGTGTTGCCAGGTGCGCGCTGATGAAGCCATGACAACGGTACAGACCGTAAGGAATTAGGATTTTTCGACCCATTTCCCCTTCCTCCTTATCCGTGTCCGTTACACGAGTAATGCAAAGATCAAGCGGGAGGATGGCGTCGATGCTGCGCGAAAACGTAATTTGAACAGGCCCCCGGATCTGACCGGCGTTCGGACCGGTGGACATAACGGCCCCAAAAGTGCGGACATCGTAGTAACGCTTGCACAGTAAAGATTGCAGCGTACGAATGTCCTTCTGCGAACGTCCCTTTGCCTTGTCTGTGTCCCATTTCCCGTCTCCTTTTTTGAAGTCCGGTAGGTCAGCCTCTTTGCACACCTCCGCTATGCGTGGATTGAGTGGCGACTTTGTTTGAACAAAAATGTCGTGGCCAGCACCCCCAACTTTGAGCACATAGTCACGAATCTTGCGTTTAAGACATACATCAGAAACAAGACCGTGCATATCCTGTGGATCAATGCGCGGAGAATTGGCGGCATCAGGATCGCCGTTGGGGTTGCCATCCTTGCAGTCGAAGAGATAAACGAAGTCGTATCGGTTGTTCATGATTGCGGTTTGAGTTTTATTGTTATTGATGAAGGTATGGATTGATTATTTGGTTTCAACGTTGGTTTCTGCTTCTTTTCGTTCGGCGGTGCGGCGCCGGTATTCGGCCTTTTGGTGGTAGTAGCCAAGGGCGAAACGGCCCTGGCCTTCGAGATCAAGCGTGGCTGGGAATTGATCGCCCAACGCTGCTGCGATGGCCTCGAAGTCTTTGGAGACATTGCCCGCCACCCCACGATCCGCCTTGGCGAGATGAAATTGCGCATTTCGGAAAAGACGTCCCATCACCAGAGCCGGTGTAACGCTGGCGCTTGCGTAGAATCGCTCGACCACGCCGGCATTGACTCCGCCGAGGGCGAGATATTGGAGCCGGTCAAAAACCGCGAACAAGCGACCACACAGGTAAGATGGGTCGCGTGATTCAGGATTGAGGCATTCAGTCATAGTTTTGTCTTTCGTTTGTGAATTGTTGTTTTGTGAATTTGGGGAGCGGAGCAGGCACGCCTTGATGAGAGCAAGGCGGGCGGGGACGACAGCATTTCGCATGGAATCTTCACCTTTCGGTTCGATTTGCTGCCGTTTCAATGCTGCGGCCAAGGCGGACTGGGGCAGCGGCGCTCCCTGTAGCGCCGCATGAAGTAACTGCGTGGAAATTTGGGGCGGCAGTTCATCTAGCTCCCTCCGCACCATGCCGAAGAGCAGAGCGTAGAATTTAAAATCATGCTTTATCCCCAACCCTTCGGGCGAAATAATTCCCAAGTCCTGAAACCACTTAGCCACATGGCACTCCACTTCCGGCACGGTGCTTTCCAGCCAGTCGCGGACAACGACGCGTGCCCCGTTGCCGGATAAGCTAAGGGCGTAGTAGGCGTTGGCATCAATTGAAGCGGGCGGTTGGCCAGTCCGAATGGATTTTAAGAGTGAGGCAACCGCATTTTCGTCCGCAGTGGCCAGCAGGTTAATGGGATCATCTTGAATCGGCAACCGCGTCCAATGCAGGTGAATGGTGTCGTTGAACACGAGTCGTTGCCCGCGGCTCTTTTCAATAAGGGTGTTAAGCGCGGCGCGAAACTTAACTTCGGCGTCAGAACTGATCGGCGCATTCGCGGCTTGGGACAGGCCGAGAGATTCAAACGCCGGACATTCCTTGTTGAAGGAGATCAGCTTTGTATCCTCACCCAGCAATTTGACAAAACCAGTCGTCCGACAAACTGAACCAAAGCGACCCGTCGCGAGACAAACGGACTTTTCGGTTTCTTGCTCGCCACGCTCTTTTTCACGGCGGAGTCGCCACCAATTGCGAAGCTCTTCCGAGTCAATCAGGCTTTCCCCATCCATTGAGAACACAGCGTTTTCACTCGCCTTGGCCTTCGCCGCCGCAAGCTGATTGTTTAGTGAGCAAAGTTGCCGGTCATCTCGTAAGAAGGTGGCGAGCAGGCGAAGCTTACTGGCGATGCCAGGACATTCGTTGGCTGCTGCATCAAGCAAACTCACAAAGTAGGCTTGGTTGAGTTTTCTTTTCTCCAGTTTTGCGGCTTCTTCGACGAACAGGAGAGACCGTTCCAATGTGTCGCAAAGGAAATACGAGCGACCGTGAGACACGAAATCCGGGTCTGAGTTTGGGCGCTCCAATCTCTTGGGCTTCGGTTTCTTATCATCGGAATTCTCCGCGAGCGGGATTACACCAGCAAGTTTGCCAGCCTTGTCCAGCGAGATGAGCCAGCGAACGCCAACTGATGCAAAATCCGCGTCGCCGAGGTTTTCACGCTCGGCATAGGCGACGAGGGCTTGGAGCATCATGGAACACCTCCGAGTTGATTCTTCATTTCAGACCAATCGGGGACGTTCACCACGCCGTCCTTGAGCCGGGCGGGAAAGAAGGTGATGTGCGGTTGTGGTTTTTCGTCCTTGTGGGGCAGTTGGTGTTTGGGCACGTCGAGATTAAACACGTCGAAAAACCGGGTTGTGTTTCCACGTGACAAAGGTGGCAGCGCCGAGCGCCAGCCGTTTCGGCTGGGCACCCGTCGCGCAATGAGACCAGCTTTTTGTTTTTAGTTTGGGGGGTGAAACGATCCGTTTGGTTGGAGGTTACGAACGCATTGCCCGACTACGGGCTTCTTCGTCTCGTCTGCGCTGTTCCTCTCGCCGTTGATCCTGGTACCGGCGATCCTCTTCGAGGCGCCGTCGCTCCTCCTCTTGTCGATGCTCAACTTCGATGCGTTGCTGTTCCTGACGTTGCCGATACTCTGCTTCGGCCGCGTTTCGCGTTCGCCATTCGTCGTCGCGCGCTTGCTGTCCTTCCCACACTTGCTCGCGTCGTGCGCGTGAGCGTGCTCTCCTCGCCTGATCCTCGTGATAAGTTCGGTCGGGATCGCACGTGTCGCTCCACGCTAAACGCATGCTGTGTTCCGCTAATCTCTTTTCCATTTCGTATTGACTCATTTTTGTCCTTTTTGTTTTTGCTCTTTCTGAGCTCATACGAATCCCCATCAAGGCGCCAACGAGGCGAGCAACGGGGTGGAACCCCGGCCTCGTGCGCCTTCCCCATTTTCCTCACCCGCATAACCCGCTGATGATTATTTTACAGGCTCGATTCAATCGACGGCCGAGCCACCGCAGGCGAGTCCTCTGGCTCGTCCGTCGCCCTGCGTAAGGTTTGATTGCATGATTTGACAATCGGGAATTTTTGGGATTTACTGAATCGTCGGGTTGAAGTAATAGCGTGTCCCCTGTGTCGCGTCCCGCCGAACAGGTTCCCTACCGCGTGGTTAGTTTTTCCATCATAGCGGATTTCAAACGTAAAAAACATTATTAAGATGCGCCCCGGCAGTCTCATAGGCTCCTGGGCAAATTATGAAAGTTGAATTATGGAAATTGTTGAAAAGCTGTCTCTTCCTCGCGCGCTGGAGGCCGCCTGCTGCTTCATGTTGGGCGACCGTCAGGATGTCGTCGACGCCTTGGTTCTGGCAGGGGCCGAAGCCCGACGGGGTTGTTATGATGAGTGTTGCATTATTTATGTGCTGCGTCTGCCCTGCCAAAGTACATGGAGTGTGGTAGGCGTTCCCGATGGGGAATATTTTTCATTCTCTAAGCGGGCCATCCTTCGTCTGCGTGTCAAGTCGGATTCTTGGGGTAGCCAAGCGGAGGAGCATGCTCGTATCCAAGAGAACATCGAAAATGCCTATATTATGGCCCGATGACCGGTTGGTCCGCCTGGATGATGAGACGAACTTGGGACTTCCCGCACCAGGCGCTACTTTTCGCGATGTGGGCCGTCATGATGGTCGGCATGATGCTGCCCTCCGCCACACCGGCCGTCTATCTTTTCGCGTCCACGGCGCGGAGGAACACGGGAAACCACGCTGTCTTGACTTGCGTCTTTACCTTCGCGGCCGGCTACTTCGCGGTTTGGACAGCTTTTAGTTTGGTGGCAACGGTTTTGCAATTGGCTCTGACCGAGGCCTCCATCCTATCGCCGATGATGGAATTTAGGAGCCGGTGCGTCGGCGGCGCCTTTGTCTTTCTGGCGGGTACGTATCAGTTGACCCCGTGGAAACGGAAGTGTCTGGCATGTTGTCAATGCCCTGTTGATCGAACGGGCGGGTTCCAGAACGGCTTGTGGAATGGCCTATCCTGTCTTGGCTGCTGCTGGGCGTTGATGTTGCTACTCTTTGTGGGTGGAGCGATGAATTTGTGGTGGATTTCCGCGCTCACGATTTTTGTCGCGCTTGAGAAACTTACAGACCATTGAGGCAAGGCACCCGGCTTTCCGGAGGGTTGCTCCTTGCCGCGGGAGCTTGGATTCTGCGCTCTGGAATGCTGGCGTAATTTGCCGAACGGGCCGTCAAGCAGGCGAGCGGGATTTTTTTTGTTATTCATTCACATTTTCCATTTGGGGTTATCATGGAATGTTTCGATTCGGATTGAGCCGTTACTCTTTGCTTTCATGTAGGCTCGGGGGTTAACGCAACCGCTGCGGTGCTTCCGTCGTTTATCGCTGTGGCGAGGTTGTTCCCAGGCATCGGGAGGTACACTGCGCCGAGGATTTGTGCCGTGGTCGCGCAGGACCTAACGCGCTGTTTTTGTTGCAGTGGCTGGACCGAATGGTATGCCTTTTTGTCTTTCAGCGTGTCCGCTAATTTGGCGCGCCGATCCGCCGTCCATGGCGACTTGCGCGGGCTGTTCTGCTTCCGTGCCGGCACCTTGGGCGCGTGGTTCTGACGGCCGTCTCCGGAACGGGTTGTATGGCTTTGCCAGGGCATCCGGAACTCTCCGCGGCTGACACCTCCCATCGGCAGATTGTTTTGCAGCTTGCCAGCCAGCCAACGGTCACCCGCCACCTCCAGCCACGTCACAGCTCCATTCAAGTCCGCGAAGAATCGTCGGATCGGGTGTCCGGCGACCTTCTTGCCCATGGTCGCAAACCATTTGTATGTTTCATGGCTATAGGCGTGGAGGCGCAAGGGACCGTTATAGCGCTTGGCTCGATCAACGCTGCTCATCGCGAGAACTCGGTTAATGGTGTTCTCGATCTCCACGGAGATCGAAGCCGGGGTCGTCTCGAAGTCGGCGGGGTTTCCAATGAAGGCCTGCGTGAGACGCTCCGCCCGGGGTTTGGGGTTGTTCGGGCATTTGGACGTTTTTTTTGACTTTGTCCGGGCCGCCAAGTGCTTTCGCACGATTTGCTTCTGGAGCGATCTGGGGAGGATCTGGTCTTTGTCCTCGATTGGTATTTGGGCATTAAACTGTCGATTGAAATAATCGGCGACAATTGCTGCGACGGTTTCCGTCGCCAATTCAATCGTGATCGGTTGAGAGGGTTTTATTTGGAATTTGGGTTTTTTGTTCATGATTTTTTTGCATCCCTTGATTTCTGGAGGCGAGACCGTCTCGACCCAGCACTGAATGCTGACTTGTTCCTAATTTTGAAACGCGCGCCAAGCAGGGCTCTGGAAGAGCCTGGCCGCCATCGTGCCTGCCTTGATCATCGCACCGCTGAACGCGTTACCCGTTCACCAATGGAAGGCGTGGACGATTCATGGATTCCGGAGTTTGACGATGGTGTAATAGGCGATATTGCCGGCGCTGATCTCACCCTGACGACTGGTGGAAGCCCGGGCCACCCGTTTGCCGGCGTGTTCCGCGTTGTGCATCATTTTCGCGGCCAATGCGGTGCCATCCTGGACGAGTTCCTCGGCGTCTTCGCAGCCGACGAAATTGACGGTGGCCGGGATGGCGGAACGGATTCGGGGGACGACTTCTGTACATAACATCTCTCCTGCATGTTCGGTCATGGTGTGGGTCCTTTCTTGAGGTGTGAAAAAGCAGAAACGCCCACCCCGGGTGTGGAGCAGGCGTTGATCGCTTTCGGTTGGAATTGGGGTCAGGTCCCGGTTTGGAGGAGCCGGAACCGACAGAGAGACGAGTTCCCTGTCAAGTAGTTATAGCACAGAATGGGGGGCTATTGCGGGGAGGGCAACGATCATGACCGGCGGCACGTCCGTATGCTCCAGATTGGACATGCACCACCCCGTTGCGGAGGCCGAGCGTTCCCGGCATGGTGTCACAGTTAGATACGCCGCGCGCCAGAACAGCCTATATCGAGCCGGAGGCTGTGTCCGCCACTCGTAGCCGTCCGGCACGGAAACGCGGTGTGGACACGTCAAAGCGCAAGCAGACAGTGGCACATGGTTCAGGCTGACACTTGCCGAAATCGCCGCACATATTCCGCACAGATTTTGGCCAGAAACTGCCGCCGCACAGTTTCCGCACAACCGCACAATTCCGCACAGGTTTTTCTTCCGATCATTGCCGATAGACGCCACAAAGTCCTTGCACTTCAATGGAATATATCATATAACTATCGGCATTATACCGCACAGAGCGGCAATTATGAGCACTCATCAGAATCCCCAAAATGGACCTGAAATAGGTTCAAGTCCTCTCTCGCGCACCATCTGCGAACCTTTTTTACAGGACAGTCTGTCAGTTCGAGATGCCGGTGCATTCTGACGGAAACTCGATCTGCCCAAATCGTCACCACCTCCACTGGAAGCCTCATCCAAATGGCCATGTTCTCCAAAGTCACGTCCCGGAAAATGAGAAGGGCCTTCAACAGGCTCGCCGCTCTTGCCTTCCGCGGATGAAAAATGAACAGGGCCTCGACCATAGCTTCATCGCTGCTGCTCAAGCTGCAAACGTATTGCGACGGTAAGTCCAGGCATGGCGGCATAGAGAATCTATTAACTAATCTATCATTCAGGTGAGCCTGGAGTTAGTCACGCTGTCTGCGATCAAACTGCGGCCGGCACAAATGTCAACGCGGGGGGCTTGCTTTTCGCCGACGAGCATGCTGAAATTAGAAAATGGACGGACAAAGCGATAGCGGGCAAGCCCGTCGGCAACTTTGTAAACGCCAGCGCGCCCTACACGGATTTGCGCCGGCTGCGGATCAGGGCTGCCGTGCCGGGATGGTGTTGCGGTCAACTGGGCCCTGACACGACCGCATCGCCGACGATGCTCAATATACAGCCATGGGTTTGGATGATTCCCCGGTTTGGACGGGGGACTTTGGCTCTGGTCGCGGCGCTGGGGACGACGGGTTCAGCTAAGGCCTCCGGAAATTATTCGATTCACACCTGGCAGGCAGAAGACGGGCTTCCGCAAAACGTGATCACTGCGGTTGTCCCGACCCGGGAAGGTTACATCTGGGTGGGCACCTATAACGGACTGGCCCGTTTTGATGGCGTCCGGTTCAAAGACTACAACAGCGGAAATACCCCCGGAATGAGCAGCAGCCGTGTGACCAGTCTGCTGGAGGATCACGACGGCAACTTGTGGATCGGGCACGAAGGCGGGGAGTTGACTCGTTTTAAATCCGGGCGGTTTGAGGCGGTGGCGGCCCCGACGAACTGGAGCCCGCAGGCCATTACCTACCTGGTCGAGGACGAGGCACATTGCTTGTGGCTCACTTCCCGCGAAGGCGAGCTCACGCGGCTGCAAGATGGTCTGACTTACTTGCCCACGGTTGGCCCCGGCGCCGGCATCATCAAATCCCGGGCTTTATGTTCGGACGGGAGAATCTGGGTCGGACGCAACGGCGTCATTTCGGCCTTGGAAGGCGGCCGGTGGAAAACATTGGATTTCGACGAGGCCGCGACCGGGAATTATGTCCAAGCCGTCTGCCCGAGCCGCCGAGGTGGACTTTGGGTGGTCCGAAACGAAATGATTCGCCGTTGGAACAACGGGAAATGGGAGGAGGACTGGGGACTGGCGCCGTGGGGACGGAGCGGAGGAATCAACGGTTTGGTGGAAACACAATCGGGCACTCTGGCCGCGGGCAGCGCATCCGCCGGCCTATTTCTGATTTCAGGTGAAGGCAAGGTCCAGCATTACTCCCGCACCAACGGTTTGGGCAGCGACTGGGTGCAGACGGTCTGCCAGGACCAGGAGGGCAATTTGTGGGTCGGCACGCACGACGGCTTGGTCATGCTGCGGGAAACTTGCATCGAAGCCATCAGCCCGCCGGATAAATGGCAGGGGCGCGCGGCCCTCTCCGTTGCTGCCGGCAAGGACGACGCGGTTTGGGTGGGCACGGAAGGAGGCGGATTGTACCGGCGGCAAGGCGAAGCTTGGTCCCATTTCGGAAGCGAGGACGGTTTGCCGAGCCAATATATTTGGTCCGTCTCGGAAGATGCCAGCGGCTGCCTTTGGGGCGGCACGTGGGATAGCGGTGCGTTTGTGCAACAAGGAGATCATTTTCAGCCGGCACCCGGGTTGGATTTCCCACTCGGGGTCCGCGCGTTTCTCCAAATGCGGAAGAATGATTTTCTCGTCGGCACCACCCGCGGACTGCTGCACTTCCAGGACGGCAAGACGAACTGGATCGGGATCGAACCGCGAGCGAAGGCCGGAACGCCCGACGTGCGGGCCATTGCGGTTGGCCCACAAGGCCGGGTCTGGTTTGGGATGTTTGGCGCCGGGCTGGGTTGTATCAAGGACGGCAACGTCACCCATTTTGGAAAGTCTGACGGCCTGTCGAGTGATTATGTCCAATGCCTCCGAGCGGAGGCTGACGGCAGCCTGTGGATCGGGACTTTTGGCGGCGGGTTAAGCCGGCTTAAACAAGGCAAGTTCTCCATGATAGGAGAGAGCCAGGGATTGCCCGACAACGTCATCTGCGACATTGAAGCGGATGGACACGGTTTTTTTTGGATAAGCACTCCTTCGGGCATTATGCGCGCCGGCCAGGACGAACTGAATCGGTGCGCGGATGGATTGTGCGAGGAGTTGGCGTTTCGCAAATTTGACGTGAGCGACGGCATGCCCACCGGCCAGTGCTCGGGCGGATCGCAGCCGGCGGGGTGCCGGACGGCCGATGGACGGTTGTGGTTTCCGACGGCCAAAGGGCTGGTGGTGATTGATCCGAATGACGTGAAGTTGAATGAGAGGCCCCCGCCGGTCATCATTGAGGATGCCACCGTTGATGGCCGGCTGGCATTCGTGGGAGGGATGGATTCCCGGCCCATGGCGATTCCCCCCGGCGCGCACCGAATCGAGTTTCGATATACCGGGCTGAGTCTGGCCGCTCCCGACAAGGTCCGATTCAAGTATAGGTTGGTGGGATTGGACCAGGACTGGATCAGCGCCGGCAACAGCCGGGTGGCCAATTACGCCTACATCCCTCCCGGTGAGCACACTTTCCAGGTGATTGCGTGCAACAATGACGGGGTTTGGAACCAGAGCGGGGCAAGCCTCGCCTTCACCTCCCTGCCCTACTTTTGGCAGACAATTTGGTTTCGCGTTTTCGGCGGCGGGATGACGCTGGCGGCCGGAGGCGGAATTGTATGGCTGGATGCCCGCCGCAGAACGCGGAGCAAGCTGGAGCGCCTGGAGCGGCAACGTTCGCTGGAGAAGGAACGGACGCGGATCGCCAACGACATTCACGATGATCTTGGGATTCAGTTGACCCGCATTGGCATGTTGTGCGACCCGGCGCGAGTCGCCTCCCGGGGCTCCGAGCGGGCCGCGGCGGACTTGAACCAAATCTATCATGCGACTCACGAGCTGACGCGGGCGATGGATGAGATCGTCTGGGCGGTGAACCCGCATCACGACACGCTGGAGAGCCTCGTGAACTACCTCCACAAGTTCGCCCAGGATTTTCTGGAAACCACCGGCCTCCGCTGCCGGCTCGATGTGCCCATTCAACTGCCGGCGTGGCCCCTGTTTGCCGAAGTTCGGCACAATCTTTTCCTGGCCTTCAAGGAGGCCCTCAACAACGCCGTCAAGCACGCGAATGCCAGCGAAGCGCGCATCTCGCTGTCGTTGGAGGCGTCCGGCTTTTCCCTCGTCGTCGAGGACAATGGGCGGGGGTTTGTTCCGGGGGACCACGCTGAAGAAGGAAATACGCCACCGTCGAAGGTTGGGACCGGCAACGGTTTGAAAAACATGAAGCATCGCCTGGCTGAAGTTGGAGGCCGTTGTGAAATCAGGAGTGTGCCGGGGCTGGGAACGAAGGTGACGTTTGTAGTTCCGTTGGCGCTGGAAAACCGTTGAACCGGCTGCGATTGGCCTGCGGCTGGTCAGATGAATTGGTGACTTCAACTCCTTCGCCAACCGGGTAGTATTGGCCGGTGACTGTTGATATTGCAATCGTGGAGGATGATGCTTCTATCCGAGAACTCTTGGCCGAGTGGATCAATCACGCGCCCGGATTCCGTTGCGTCAGCCAGCATGGCACCACGGCCAGCGCGCTGGCGCGGCTTCCGGCGGAAAAACCGGCCATCGTTCTGGTGGACATCCATCTTCCCGACCTCAGCGGCATCGAGTGCGTCCGCCGCCTCAAGCCGCTGATTCCGGAAACGCAATTCATGATGTTGACGGTGTATGAGGATTCCGATCATATCTTCAAGGCGCTGGAGGCGGGAGCGGTCGGATATTTGCTCAAGCCGACCCCGTGCGCCAAATTAATTGCCGCCTTGCAACAAATTTGCCAGGGCGGGGCGCCGATGACCGGTTATATCGCGCGCAAAGTCGTGCAATCCTTTCAGGAGCCGCCCAAGGATACCACCATTACGGAAACGCTTTCGCGCCGGGAGCGCGATGTGCTGGACTTGTTGACGCGGGGTTACTTTTACAAGGAAATTGCCGACATGCTGGACGTCAAGCAATCCACCGTTAACACGTTCGTCATGCGGATTTATGAAAAGCTCCATGTGCATAGCCGTTCGCAAGCGGTGGCCATGTTGAAGCGTTTGGGAGACACCGCGACCCTGCCAAAGGCACCCCGGTCGAAATAAACCGGCCGGTGCGGGTGGTGTCCGATGTTCTGGTGACATGACAATCCGGCTGGTTCCGGTAGGCTCATCGTCGAAGCCGAATTGAATTGTGGTGTCAACGCCAACGCCATCCGCACGAACTTTTCACGCCAGGCAAATCCGTGAAGGTTGGACGTCGCGTTGCAGCGCGGTTCTGTCTGCCCGACTATAAACCTGAAATCCGAGAGTTATCCTTCAACCCAACCCAACCCCTATGAAAAGAACGATCACCGGTATCCCGCTGGCAATACTCGCCGCCAGCGTGCTCACCGCCCAGGCGCAGGTTCCCATTGCGACCTATCGGTGGAACTTCAACCAGACGAACCTCAATTCCACCAACTATATCTTTCCCACCGCGCCGGATGGCAGTGTGCCGGATCCGGCTTTTACCAACGTGGGGGTATTGGCTGAATTTAATGGATCGGGCACTTCCGTGAACCTTTTGGGCGCGGACGGAAGCGGCGTCTCCAGCGGAACCTTCGCGAATATTCCGACCGATCGCGCCATGGTGATGCCCGGCAGTTACGGCGCCAATAGTTACATTGTCAGGACGCCCAACACGAATTATGCGCTGACGAACTGGCCCAATAATGGTGTCATTACGAATTTCACGCTCACTTGCTGGGCGAAGGAGAATGGCACACAGGGGGCGTTTCCGCGCATTGTCATGTTCGGCGCCAACGGCCAGGATGCCGGCAGCGCGGGCAACAACTGTTTTGGCCTGTTGTTCTACAATACGGGCGACCTTCAGTTGAAAATACACAATGCGAGCAACCCAAATTCGGGCAATGGCATGAGCACGAGCACGCAGCCGCTGGCTTCCGCTCTGACCAACTGGGTATTTATCGCCGTCACGTATGATAGCACCATTACGACAGGAGCCGCGCCCAACACCGGAACGAATACGATTTTCTACATCGGCGACCGGAACGATTCTCTGCTGGCCCCGACGCTGGCGCCGGGAACTTCGATTATTTATACGAATTATTACGCCACCAGCATTAATTCCGCGGCTCCCTCTTCACCGGATGGTCCGGGTTACATCAACTTCAGCCCGACGGCGCTGAACGGAGATGGCGTGACCACGGGCGTCTCGAACGTCTATGTCGCCATCGGAAATCGCTACAACGGAACCGGCGTCAATAGCGGCGGAAGCAGCCGGGCCTTCAATGGCTCCTACGACGACATTCGCCTTTTCGCGAATCAAGTATTGACGCTGCAGCAAATCGAGGCGGTGCGCACCAATGCCCCTCCCGGATTGGCCGGCCCGCTGGCCATCACCACCCAGCCGCAAAGCACGACCGTGGCGCAAGGCCAGGGCGCTTCGTTCACGGTCGTTGCCTCCGACGCGCCCAACCGGACCTATCAATGGTATCGCATTCCGCAAGGTGTCGGCACAGCTTCCAACGCGATTGCCGGAGCCACCAGCACCACCTTTGAAACCAATGGCATGACGGTAGCCGCCAACAACGGCGACAAATACGGCGTGCTGGTCCACTCTTCGGATCCTGTCTCGGATCATAACGGCGCGGGAGTTTTCAGCGCCTATGCGACTTTGAACGTGCTGCCGACCAGCGCGTATGTGACCACACCCGGAATGTTGAAATTTGAGTATTATGCGAATGCCGGTCCTGGCACAAGCGTGAGCGGATTCTTGAATGCCCCCACCACGAACTATGCCACCAGCACCCCCGACCAAACGCTGTTCATGTCTTCATTCGATACGCGGACGGTTTTCCCGGATGACTCCCACATCGGCTATTTCGCCCAAATCTCCGGCTGGATCACGCCGACAGTGACCACCAATTATTTGTTCTTTATTCGCGCGTCCGATCAGGCTGACCTGCTCCTCAGCACCGACAGCACCACCAATAACCTGACGCCCATTGCGGCGGATACACACAACGGCGGGCAGCTCTTCCTTGGGCCGGAAACCGTCGGCGTCGAAGGGGCCGATTATTCGTTTCCCGTTGCGCTGGTGGCAGGCACCCATTACGCCGTCCTGGCTCATCTGAAATCCAGCAGTGGTCCGAACTTCCTGCAAGTCGCCTGGAGAATGGACAGTGGCACGGGTGGGCCCATCGGCTCCGGTGACGTGCCCACCAGTGATCAAATGATCGCGGATCGTTTGCAGCCAATTCCAGCCAGTTCCTTGTCCACGCTCGCCTTGCCGCTCGGCACGGTTAATATCACGCAACAACCCACCGCCAGCCCGTCCAGCACCGTCCAGGCCAACTCCAAAATCACCTTCAGCCTCGGGGTTGGCGCGGTGACGAACACCGGTTCCGGCCCGCTGGTCATTCAATGGCAAAAAAATGGCGCGAACATCCCCGGCGCAACCGGAGCGAGCTACACCACCCCCTATCTGCTGACCACGGACAGCGGCGCTCAATTCGCGGCCGTCGTCTCCCTGCCGGGCGCCAGCGCCACCAGTTCCGCCGTTACCGTCACGGTCAATCCGGACACGACCAGACCAACCGTGTTGAGCGCCAGCTCGGACGATTCCATGTATGCCATCACGGTGCAGTTCTCCGAGCCGGTCGATCCGTTGACCGCCTTGAACCCCGCCATGTATTCTGTCTCCGGGGGCGTGTTCGTCTCCAATGTCAGTTACGCGTTGAACACGAATGTAGTTAATACCCCTCCTTATGACGCCGTCGTCCTCTCCACCAGCCGTCTGGCGGACGGCGCCTATTACACCGTGAGCGTGAGCGGCGTCAAGGACACCGCGGCAAACACGATCGCGGGCGGGAACACGGCCACCTTTCTGACGGACGGCTTCGCCTCCGGCTTCGGCAAGTTCGCCTATTTTGAAGATCAACACTTTCAAACTTCGGCCTACGACTTTTATGATGACAACACCGTGAACGGCTTCGTTTCCTATTCGCCGCAATTCACCAACAACGATCCGGATACGATTGTCTATCCGCACTTCTTGGAAATGTCACCGCAAGGCCAGGCGGTCTCCAGGTCTGGAAATAACGGCATTTACAACCTGCCGCCTGGCCTCTATGGCACCAAGATGACCGCGATCATCACACCCACCAACACGGCCAACTATGTATTCTACCTCGCCACGGACGATAGCGGCATTCTTTGGCTCAGCACGGATGACAATCCGGCCAACAAACATATCATCACGTATTGCTCCTACGATGCCAACAACACCGGCCAGATCCGCCGTTGGAGCAGCGCCAACTCCACCATCGATGAGGGGACGCTTTCGGGCCTGATTACAATTCCCGGTGCGACTTACTGGCCGGTGGTGGATGGAAACAACGTTCCCATCATCACCCTGACGAACGGCGGGCGGTATTATCTCGAAGTTG
>Ga0302320_10012488_pt1 | contig 17838 bp, 25 predicted proteins | sample Bog_T0_3_FD_202130 | JGI IMG/M metagenome (GOLD analysis project Ga0302320, IMG submission 202130) | Peat permafrost microbial communities from Stordalen Mire near Abisko, Sweden - Bog_T0_3 | ecosystem: Environmental > Terrestrial > Soil > Wetlands > Peat | place: Sweden: Abisko, Stordalen Mire...
TCCGCTGGCGCATCATGCCACCGGAGCACGCAGCAGACCACGGCTTCCTGGACCGGTCCTTCGAGTCCAAGATAAAAGCCCTCAAGTATCAGAAGGACGTCAAAGCCCGGTTTCCCAATGAACCGTGCTGTTTAATTGACCTGGGCCGCTGGACGGACTCCTTCGGCCACATCATCCGTTGAACCCCAAATATATAGATAAAACCAAAGAAAGGAAAAATGAATACAAATACCATCACTGAACTCCCCACCGCCACGCTCTACTATCGAGAAGGCTCATCGGACAAAGTTTACCAGTGCAGCATCGAACCTGCCGGCGAGCGCTTTGTCGTCAACTTCGCCTATGGTCGCAGAGGCAGTACCATGAACACCGGCACCAAGACGAATGTGCCCGTGGATATTGAATCTGCCCAGCGCATCTTTGAAAAGCTGATCAAGGAGAAAAAGGCCAAGGGCTATACCGAGGGTGAATCTGGCACTCCGTATCAGCATAGTGACCAGCAACCTTCCGGCATTTTCCCACAACTCCTCAATGCTATCAATGAATCGCAGGTCCTGGACCTCATGAACGACGACAACTGGTGCGCTCAGGAGAAGTTTGACGGCAGGCGTTTAATCATCCGGAAACAGGGCCAGAACATCACGGGGATCAACAAGAAAGGCAACACCATCGGACTGCCTCTGCCCGTGTTTGAAGTGGTCCGGAACTTCGATGCTGACGTGACCATTGACAGTGAAAGCATCGGCGACAACGTATTTGCCTTCGATCTGCTGGAACTGGACGGCATTGACATCCGCCCCTGGCCCTACCGTGAACGTCTGGCCGCGCTGATGAACCTGCTTTTCAGTGTCCAGCAACAGGTCATCAAACTCGTGGAGACGGCCTTCACCACGGAACAGAAGCTGGCGCTGGTCGCAAAACTGAGGGAAGGCAGGCGTGAAGGTGTAGTGTTCAAGCAAGTGTTTTCCGCCTACACCCCCGGGAGACCAAATCTCGGCGGCACACAACTGAAGCACAAGTTCGTGGCCACCCTCTCTGCGGTGGTGTGGCAGGTCAATACACAGCGCAGCGTCGAAGTCTGTTTGCTTGATAACAAGGGGTGGCAAACCACCGGCAACGTCACGATTCCTCCAAATCATAGCATTCCGGCCAAGGGTCAGGTGGTGGAGATTCGTTATCTCTATGCCCACCGCCAGTCCGGAGTGCTGTATCAACCCGTGTACCTCGGCCAGCGGGATGACGTGGAGCAAAACGAATGCACCATCAGCCAGCTCAAATACAAACCCGAGGATGACGAATAATCCCTCGCCAGTGCTCAGGAATACCCAATCCGGCCGGCCATGACCACTCCAAGTCCATTCTGCATCATCGCCGTGTCCCCCAATTGCTGGGGCCGTGGCAAAACGGTTAAAGAAGCAATTCGCAACCTCGTCAAAGCCCATGGCCGTTCGAAAGACTGCATGCTCCGATTCGTCCTGGGTGATGATCTGGCCTACGTCAACGACCTTGGCGACCTGATGGTGAGCAAAGGGGCCGAAAGCTTCAAAATCTCCGAGAATTGAAGCCTGCGGTGCGTTCAGTCACACCAACCATCAAACGTGTCGAAAATTAGCGCCATATTCTGACACCAAATTGGTGCCAGCACACCAACCAGCCAGCCATGCGTTTTATCGTATGGCTGGCTTTCAACAACCATAAACCAAAGGAAACATCAATGAATACCGAAATCATCCTCCCAGTGCCGGAACTCAAAACCGCGTTGTCCGGCCTCAACAAGATCGTTAACAAAAAATCCACTTTGCCCGTATTGTCCTGCGTCAAGGTCAGCCGGAACAAGAATGGCGAGGTCAGTCTCCAGGGGACGGACCTCGATGCCCATGCCACCTTCACCTTCAATAACACACAGGCCGGTGAAGCCGTGGATCTGCTGGTGCCGCTTGAACAGTTGAACAAAGCGGCCAAAAGCAGCAGCAGCGATTCCTCTCTAGCTCTGATCTGCGAAGATAAAACCACCCGGCTCCGTTATTACATTGGCGGCAACCCAGTCCATCAGCCGGTATATGTCACGCCCATGAAGGAATGGCCGGAATGGCCTCAAATCACAACTGAAAGCACGCCATTACAGCCCGGTTTTGGTGAAGCATTGAAACAGGCAATGCAATGTTGCAGTCAAGACGGGTCCCGCTACAATCTATGCGGTGCCTGCCTTGATGCCCGGGACCCCAAGGCTCATTATATCGTCGGCACCAACGGCAGGTTCATGTATTCGGCCAACTCGTTCACGTTCCCGATGAAGGATGCGGTGATCATCCCGGATTCCAAGTTCATCAACGGTCCGGACCTGCTCAACGGTGAAACGTGCATGTTGGCGATTCAGCCGGTGCCGGTGAAGAAGGCGGGAGCAAAACCGCCGGGGCAAGCGGCCAAGGCCGAGGAGGTGCCACCCAAACTCGTCTCTTTGCAAAGCGGGCAGTGGCAGTTCGTGACCAAGGAGATTGACGGAATTTATCCGAATTGGAAACAGGTGGTGCCGACGATCAATGGTGACTATACACTCATTAAACTCAGCGAAACTGCCATCAAACAGTTGCTCAAAGTCCTGCCCAATCTGCCCGGTCAGGATGGGTACATCAATAGCGTTCGGCTGCGGACAAGTGGCATCTGGCTGAACGTCGAAGGCAAGAACAAGGACGATCAGGAATACACTTCCGTCACGATAACGGATGTCACGATCACAGGCAAGCCCAAGCAAATCTGCCTCAATCGCAATTATCTCCTGCCAGCCCTCAAGTTCGGTCTGGATGAGTTGGCAATTCTCGATGAATTAACAGGTATCGTGGCCAGCAAGGAAGGCAAGAAAATGGTGATCATGCCGATCAGGCTTGATGGCCCAGCTCCCCAGCCCGAGCCCTCCACACCTGCCGTATCCACCTCCACGTCAACCACAACGACAACCGCAACGACAACCGCAACCTCAACCCCTCCAGCCAGTGCTCAGCCCACGGCTGAAGTGCAACCCCAGGCGGAAGCAAAGGAATCAACCATGGCCAAAACCAGCACCAAGACCGAAACCGCACCCGAACCCGAACAGGAATATGAACCCCTGAAGCCCACAACGCCTACTCCGCTGATTGACCAGGTGGAAGCGGTCAAGGATACGCTCAGAAACGCCATCCGGGACCTCAACCGCCTAGCCGACATCGTGAAACAGACGGAGAAGCAGCAGCGGGCCAACGAGAAGGAAGTGGAAACGGCCCGGACGGTGCTCAAGAAGCTCCAGCAAGTGACCATCTGACCCGAAACCAACCCAAACCCTGAGCGCCGGATGTCCTCGTGATGTCCGGCGCTTTTATTTGAAAGGAGAACCAATGGATGAAAAGCAGATCAACAAAGCCATTGGGTATGCGGTCGTCATCATCATCGGCTATTACCTGGTCAGCGCCTTTCTTCCCGTGCTGATGTGGGGTGTAATCGGTCTGGTGGCGGTGCGCATTTATCAAGAAAACCAAAAACGCAAATGAAAGGATCTATATATGGCAGATTACTATACCAACTTCAGTTTCATTGTCCCGCTCAATAACGATGTCCAAAAACAATACGCTCTCGACATCTCAAATACCGCCAGCACTCACCGCTGCGAAGAAACTCCAACGCCATCAGATTTCCCTGACCCCTTGAAAGACTATATCGAAGGCTGGACGTTTGAGCTTGAGGACTGTGAAGAAGGACTCTGGTTGCATTCAGACTCAGGCGGAATTGATGCGGTCTGTGCCTTCGTCCAACACCTGCTCCAGAAATTCGATACGACTCCTTATGTCACCTTTGAATGGAGCCACGATTGCAGCAAGCCCCGAAAAGATGCGTATGGTGGCGGGGCGGCAGTCATCACCAAGACAGAAATTGAAACAATGAACACAGCGGCTTGGATTCGTTCCAAGACGACGTAACAGAACGGAACAATATGAGTGATCACTGCTATATGTCCATCACCTGTCGGCACATAGACCAGAGTCGGTTTGAAAGGCTCGGCTTTGTCGTCGAATATGCGGAAGATGAAGAATCCGCCGTCACAGAGATGGTGGATGCTGAAGCCAACCACGGACATTGCGAGGAAATGCCAACGGACATTCCCTATTACGGATCATACGGTGCCGGCGATAATTATGGTCCGGGCCATGTTGTTTGTGATGGGAAAGAATACGAAGATGTACCCGCGACCAGTGATGGTTTTGTCGTGGCTTGGAACTTCACGTCTGGCCGGCCCATGTTAGAAAGCATCCAGCGCATCCGGCGCTATCTGAAGCTGGAGCGGAAGGTCAATAAATTATTCAAGGCGCTGCGGGAAAAAGAGCCCAAAGAGCACCGGTTCAGCCCGCATACCCAGTGCTGCATCAAATGTGGAATAAGCGCTAATGATGACTTGGTGGAAAACCGACCCTGCATCAAATGAAAGTCATCACCATTCGCCGCGTTGACCTCCAGTTCGATGCGGATCAGATCACCTCTGGAGACGCCGAACAACAGGCCGATCAAGCCATCGACGTCATCAACCTGACCCTGCAAAACAGACCACCGGGCCTGCACGCACAACTCATCATCCACCGGGACGAGATTGAAATCGAAACTGAATCCGATCACATCTGACCTGAAAGGAGAGCAACGAGAAGCCTGGATGCCGCTCCACAAGGCATCCGGGTTTTCTTCTGTAAAGCAAAACCACCATCATTTCCCCATGAACGCCCAACGAACATTTAACCTTGAAACCAAACCGGCTGTGATATTGGCCGATGGTCCTTATGAATCCGACGGCGATGGCGGCTATGAATTCTGCGTCTGTTTCGGCGACGCGAACGGCGAGCCTATCACCGAGAATAAAGCCTGCGTCTGGCATTTATGGGATGCCGACGAGACTGACAAATTCGCATTGGAACTGTCCGAGCAATTCGGCCTTGAACTGATCAACGAAACCACCCCTGTATGACAAGACAACAATGCAAATGTATGAAAAACAAATGTGAAGACTGTGATGGAACAGGGTGGTTGCTTTTCAATGACAACACCATCATGCGTTGCGACCAGTGCGAGAAATACATGGGTGATTTGGACGCAGCAATTGCCTTTTTTAAATCCGCGAAAGGCCGGAGCTATGCGCTGGAAAATATAATCATCAAGCGCATCTCACCCCTCCCGCAATCAGTCAAGCAGAGCGTCGAGAAGCCGTAAGCCACCGACAACTCACCAAACCCAAGTGCGCCGCTTAAACCAGAGGCGCACTTTTAATTTCCACCTGAATCCCCCTGCCAGACACAACTGATTGACGTATGAACAACAATATCCCGCCTTTTCTGCAAACGGAGGTGGACATGCTTAAAGGTCGCAACCCTTCGCGCAATGGTTGGCATTGCTTGTCCGAATTCGTTCTTCGCCACGGCAGGCATTGGACCCCGCGCCCGCTGCCCGCCGACATCAAGCCCATGCGCCTCAACGAGTGTTTCAAAAACGCCGCAGACCTGGCGCTTGGGTACCACCGGAACGAGTACATCTACTGCGAAGGCTACGCTCTGGGCATTATTCCAATGCTCCACGCATGGTGCGTTGACTTCGAAGGCAACGTCATTGATCCGACATGGGATCAGCGGGGCCGGAAGTTGATCGGACTTGGCACTGAGTATTTCGGCATCGCGTTCAAGTCCATGTTTCTGCACGAGTCCCTTCACAGAAAGAAAGCCTACGGACTCATAGACGCATGGCAAGACGACTGGCCATTGTTGTCCGCCCCGGTGGACGAATTTCTTCACCCAATAAATGACCAGAAATTAATACCAGCATGAACACCCGCAAATCCATGCGCTTCTCCACCCTGCTGTCCAAGCACGGGCCGGTGAAGCACGCCACCGACTGCACCCATGAGGAATGGCAGTCCGCGATCAAAGAGACCCGCTTCCTGACGGTATATCACGGCGAGAACGACTGGTCCACGCCTCTGGTCGGCATGGTTGGCCATCACGGCTGCGTTAACACAATCTGCAAGCTGGTGCTCACCAAACCGGTGCCACCCAGTGTGCATACCATCATCGGGATGCGCGACAACGACGAGGCTTGGGCCTTGTGCCATCCACAATAATACAAAATCACAACCACCATCAAAACCTCCAAGGCGCAAAGTCAAACCTCTGCGCCTTCATCATTTCCACCCATGAAAATTAGCAATAAATCATCAACCGCGAGCCGGCCTGCACCTCAAATGCAGGCTTTCGTCAATGGAGGCTGCGGATGAAGTCCAACCACGCAGCCGATTTTCGCAAGCTTCTCGAACCACTCGCCCGCGTCCATGATACAAGACAAGTCTTCGATGCCTTCGTCACCCTTGCGGCGTGTGCGTTGGCAGCGGAGACCCGTGAGGAAGAATACCTGGAAACCGCCAAGCACTGGCAGCGTGAGCACTTGGATGTGTTTGCGCAGGCACTTGGCGCCCTCATCCTCGAAATGGAAATTAAACCGTTCGTGGATGTGCTCGGCGGATACTACATGGAGTTTGCCCTTTCCAACAAAAGCCAGCAATGGCTCGGTGAATTCCACACCCCCACGACCATCTGCGACTTGATGGCCGGGCTGACACTTGGCGACCTGAACCAGCTTCCGCAGGCTCGGCCGTTCACGGTCTGTGATCCAGCCTGTGGAGCGGGTGCCATGATTCTGTCGTTGGCCAAGGCATTGCCCCCGGAAACCCGCTCCCGGTTGCGGGTCACCGCCATCGACATCAACAAGACCGCCTGTGACATGTGCTTCATCAACACCACGCTCTGGGGCATTCCGACCCGGGTGCTGCATGGAAACACCTTGACCATGAAGTTCTGGCACGCCTGGTCCAACTTCCCCCTCTTGATGTCGCCCATGTGCAGGACCACCACGGAACAGCCAGCGGAGCAAGGCCATCCACCCAAGCTCATTGAACTTGAACAGATCCAAGCCGCAATCCCGAACCATCAACCGGAACTCGTGCTCGTTTGAAATCCACATCATTAACCAAAACCGGAAGCCAGCGATAAAACTCCGCTGTGCCTCTCAATATTAACGAAAGGAGCAATCATGTCAGACCTCGCATTATTAGAGAGCAATCATCGCACCCAAGCCGTCAATGGCAATGGGAGCAATATCAACCACACCGGCAACCTCCTGTCAGTCCTCACCCGGGAAGGAGTGCTGCTAAAAGTCAGCATTTCCTACTGGCGCGGGCACAAGAAACTGCGACCGGAAGACATCGGCCTGGAGAAGAAGGACGTCTCCGACCGCCTCATCAGCCTCGGGCACAAACGTCTATTGCCCAAGGAAGCGCTGGCGGACCTGGCGTTAATCGAAGGCCGGGCACATGCACTGGTGGAAGCCAATACCTTTCCTTTCCTCAATGGTCTCGGTCATTTCCTGCCCAATACCAAACTGGCCGAAGTGAACGCGAAGCTGGAGGAACTGGAAGATGCATTCTGGGTTGCCAAGGCCGAGTTCTTGAAGAAGTACGCTTCGCTGAGACAATCCGCCTCTGAGGAATGGCGGGCGATGGCGGAAAAGCTCGTCAAGGACCCGGATCAACTGGTGGCGACAATTGAATCGTCGTTCCCGTTCCCTCACTGCATGGACCGGTACTATGCCTTCGACACGCAGCTCTTCCAGATCGCCATGCCTCAACGCCTGGGAGCCGAACTCATTGATGTGGCGGATCAGCAGGCAATAATTGACGCCCGGCAAAAGGCAGCAAGTGAGGCGTCGTCCAAGATCCATAGCGGTGTGGAATCGTTTGTGGCGGATTGCGTGGCATCTTTGAGGGAGCAGACCGCCCAACTCTGCGAAGACATGTTGAGCAGCATCAACAACAGCGAGACCGGGGTGCATCAAAAGACCCTGAATCGGCTGGTGAAGTTCATTGACCAGTTCAAGCAGATGAACTTCGTGAACGATTCAGAGATGGAGCAGCAGTTGGAAAACGTGAAACACCAACTGCTGACCAGGACGGCGGAACAATACCGGGACAGCAGCACGTCAAGGAATCGGCTGAAACAGGGATTGTCTCAACTCGCGAGTCAGGCCCGGGAACTCGCTAAACAAGATGCGACAGAGCTGGTGCAACGCTTCGGCGAGTTGGGCCACCGGAGATTCGCCCTGGCCGCCTAGTATAGATAGCAACCATCAACCATACAGGGCGGCTTGGTATATATTCCAGCCCGCCCTAATCATAGAGAAAGGACCACACAAAAATGAGCCACTTCACAACGATCAAGACACAAATCAAGGACATCGAAGCCCTCAGATCGGCCTGCAAAGAGCTGGGCATAAACCTCCTCAAGAATGCCAAGGCACGCGGTTATGGCAGCGAGGTTAAGCACGGGGATTACGTCATTCAGCTCAAAGGCCCCTATGATATCGCCGTGGATCAGCAGCAGGACGGTACTTTTGGCCTGACAACGGACTGGTGGGATGGGCACGTGGAAAAGGAGGTGGGCAAGGACTATTCCAAGCTCCTGCAACTGTATGCCGTCCACAAAGCCAGCAGCGAAGCCCGGAAAAAGGGCTTCTTCATTCAACGCCAGCCCCAGAAGAGCGGCGCCATCAAACTCATACTCCTGGAGGCATAACATGAAACGAACCATCGAAATCATCATCGGAACGGCGGGGGAAATTAAAATCGACGCCATCGGATTCAAGGGCCTGGACTGTGAAAAAGCAACGAAGTTCCTGGAAGAGGCGTTGGGTAGTGTAGGGCAGAAGGTTAAAAAGCCCGAGTATTATCAACGGACCCAGCAACGCCAGATTCAAAGTCTATGAATCCGATTGCCATATATATAGATAGCACTGGAGATGTGCGCTGTCTATATACCGAGCGCATCGACTTAAGGCAGCTTGGGGAATTAAAAATCACCCGGGCCACCACCATCGAGTTCAACCACCAGACTTCGGAGTGGGAGGTGATGGACTCGGAAAATAAGCTGCTGTTTCACCACGCCTCCCGCTCTACTTGTCTGGCTTGGGAACAGCAGCACTTCAACCAATGACCAAATCTATATATAAAGTCTGGACGTTCGCATCAGACAGCAATCCCAACATTGAATACGAAACGCTGGAATACATGGACGGGACCACCTCCTGCAACTGTAAAGGCTGGACTCGTCGCCTGGCTGCTGACGGTTCCCGGTCCTGCAAACACACCCGTCTTGTCGATATGGGAACGGCGGATAACCATTGCAAAGCCAGTCACAACTATACAACAACTACAACAAGAAAGGATAACTATACACATCATGCCAAAGAACCATACATTAGCCACACGCCCAAGCTCGGATATCGCAAATGCGCCATCCCAAATGCGGGCTAAAATCATCAACTACATCCGGGCCGGCTATCCTGGGCTGTACCTCGTCTCCCATGAAGAACAGAGGGTGGACTCTGAAATGATCGAAGTCGCCAAAGAGCTAAACTACGACCTGTTCTTCTGGAGCTGCGTGGATGGTTTAATTGACCAGCAGAAGGGCAAGCAGGTGAAGGAGGCCAATGATCCGCTCGAAGCCCTCATTGGCATCCAGGAACTCAAGGACAGGTCGGTGGTGCTGCTCAAAGACTTCCACCTGTTCTTGGCCGACCCCAACCCCGTCCTGATACGCCAGTTGAAGGATGTATTGCAGTCGGCCAAGACCAAGAATAAAACATTGATCATCGTCGGCTGTAGATTGTGCCTGCCCCCGGAACTGGAACGGGAGATTACGGTGGTGGAATATACATTGCCGGATAAGGAGCAACTCGGTTTGGTCTTGAACGGAATCATGCAATCGGCGGCTCTAAAGCCAATTGAACCAGAACTGAGGGATCGGGTCTTGGATGCGGCTGGTGGTTTGACGACCATTGAGGCTGAAAACGCCTTTGCCCTGTCCGTCGTCCAGTGCCAAGGCATCGATCCGGCTGTGGTAGCCAAGGAGAAAGCCCAGGCCGTGAAGAAGAACGGGCTGCTGGAAATTATCGAAACCCGTGAAACCTTGGAATCCATTGGCGGGCTGGACGTACTGAAGACGTGGCTGCTCAAACGCAAACACGCCTTCTCGCAAAAAGCCATGGAATATGGGCTGCCGGCTCTCAAAGGTGTCCTGATCCTTGGCATCCCAGGTTGTGGCAAGAGTCTCTGCTCCAAAGCCATAGCCAAGGTCTTCGGCGTGCCTCTGCTGAAACTCGATGCTGGCAAGATCTTCGCCGGTATCGTAGGGCAGTCCGAGTCCAACCTCAGATCCGTGATGCAGACCGCCGAGGCAATAGCACCATGTTGCCTTTGGTTGGACGAACTGGAAAAAGGGTTCAGTGGCAGCAAAAGCTCAAATTCAACCGATGGAGGAACGTCTGCCCGAGTGTTTGGGTCCTTCATCTCTTGGATGCAGGAGAAAAAGTCCCAGGTGTTCATTGTAGCCACAGCCAATGACGTGTCTCAACTGCCGCCCGAGATGCTGAGAAAGGGGAGGTTCGACGAGCTGTTTTTTGTCGATCTGCCCAACCTGACTGAGCGGGAGGCCATCTGGGGTATTCAAATCAGCAAGTACGGCCGGGATGCCAAGGACTATGACTTGGTGCAGTTGGCCAGAGCGACGGATGGATTGACCGGCAGTGAGATCGAGGCCGTGTTCGTCGAGTCGCTGTTTCAATCGTTCGATGCTGACCAGGAACCCACAGACCTGACCATTGCGGCCCAACTCAATGACTTCGTGCCGCTGTCCAAGCTGATGGCGGAGCAGATTGCGGCGTTGAGGGGGTGGGCGAAAGGGAGAGCTCGATTAGCGACTTCTTTGGTGATTGACAAGGCGGGCAGGAAGTTGGCTTAAATTCACGAGGCTCTTCTTTGAGGAGAGCCTTTTTTTAGCTAGATCGGCAATCGCCATTCGCTCCGCCAGGAACATGCACCAAAACCATCAACCAGCCCGCGCAACTCAAAACCTTGGACGACCTGATGCTGCAAGTCGGCCACCACGCTCATTATTGTCTCCGGCGATCAGGTTCCATGCCACCCACCCTATTCTTGATTGGCAAGACAGGCCCCATGATGTTCTTGCCAGGAAAAGTCTGCGATGACGACAGCAAGGACAAGATTGTAGGCCTGTGGAGGTCGGCGTTCATGGAATTCAATCAGTAAGCGCGGCATTGATCTTGCCGCGCAAGTTATTTTCCAGCATCAACTCAAATCGCATTTGTTGCTCTTTCATGCCGAGCTTGAGTTCGCCAACTGAAAGGATGGTCCCGGCGACTTGTTTAGGCCCTCTTCATTTCCCGCTCTTTGTCCGATTATCCATCTTGCAAAGCATCTGGCAATTACCCGGCTCGGTCTTACCCCCTTGATGCCACGGAATAATGTGGTCGGCTTCCATGCCGTCTATTTCAAATTGCTTTTTACAGAAGGGGCATACGCCTTTCTGCTTCGCGTAGATTTTCTGCTTCACTTTTTCATCGAACGCGCGCAGGCTTAAACTCTTTTCATTGCCTGTCAAAAGGTATTCGTAGATGCCTTTTTTGCTTTTCACGTCTTCATCGTCGATTAGCGCAGTGATGCGCTTCTCCAGTTCCGCCGCATTTAGCTTTTCGTCCTTGTGTTTGTTGTAGAACTCGCCCCACGGCAAGCCCTTCATCAACTTTGCTCGCGCGCTGCTTTGGTTTGGAAACACACGTTTGACCCAATCGAAAACCGCTTGCCAATATTGCCATAGCTCTTGTGCGTCTTTGCCATGCTGATGTACGCTCATATAGCTCTCGATCTTTCCGCCGGAGCACCAGTCGAGGGCCGTTTCCAACACCTCCTGACGAATCGGTGAACCGATCACCAGCTTGTCTCGTCCATCCTGAACTGCTGGAGCGCCGGTTTTGGAAAACCACCGCTTTGCGTCAGCGAGCCAAGGCCCTGAATAGATCGCATTGCGCAATTCTTGATCGGTTAGCTTCGCGCCAGCGATGTTGATGATCTTGAACCAATCGAGTTTCTCGCCTTCAGTGCCTTCGCACACATAAATGGAAAGTTCGTAATCCAGAATCTGTTTTTGTTTTTCCGCTGTGAGGTTGTTAAAGAACCTCGGCGACCCATCGATTACCACCGAGAAATCGCCGCTGACATACTGGCAAATGCTAACGGTGCGCTGCTGGCCGTCCATCAATTCGAAGCCATCTCCCGCCACTGCCCAATACATCGTGTTGAGCGGGAAATTCTGACGCACAGTGTTGATGACTTCGTTGCGCTGCTTTTCCTTGTAAATGAATTCCCGCTGAAAGGCCGGACGGATGTTTAATTTGCCGGCATAACCAACAACACCACTCTCGCCCCCGTCGTGATAGCCATCCACAACATCCCGAACTTTGATGTTTCGCATCGCGATTTTCATGCTGTGCCTTTCCTCTTGATAATTATTCTCGAATACGGACAACGCGAAATCCCGTCTTTGCTGATAGCAATATCCGTTCGGCCTCGGTGATTTTTTGTTACGCCTATTTCCTTGCCCAAATTGCCAAACGGTATGCCGATGATTTCAAATTGATCAGGATTGTATTTATCCAGGAACGTGTCAGGCACACCGATTAAGCCATCATAGTCGCAAGGTATTTCCGAAGCCTTGCTAACTTCAATCGCATCGAGGTTGTCGTATGTGGGAAATTCAGCGGCCATGTATTTTTTGTAGAGCGGGATTTTCTCGTGCCGGGTGGATTTCTTGATATTTATGTTTGTGAACCAACGCACACCTTTGACGCGGATATATTTGTTGCCGCCATCGTCGACTCGCACACCCGCGGCCTGCAGCGGATAATGATCCGGCACGCGAAATTCGCGGTCGCCGCTATGAATGCTTTCACCAAGCCAAACTTTGTTGTCTTTTATCAGTTTAAAAATCTCTTTGTAATGAACCGCGGTTAGGCTGCCGATAATCAGAAATTGCTTTTCGTGTTTCACCAACTGCAACACAAAATCGCGGAATAGCGAAAAAGGTGGGTTGGTGACAACGATGTCCGCCCGCTTCAACAGTTCGATGCATTCATGGCTGCGGAAATCGCCGCCATTGTATGCGCCATCGCCCTTGAGTGTCCAAGCTGTGTTGGCATTATGCTTTAGCAGATACTCAACGTCGGTGATGTCGGTCGTGCCACGTCGCTTCTGATCCGGGACGTTGTTGATTTCTGTCGCGTAGGGCTCTTCGCCTTCCGGCTTTAGACCCTCGATCTCGAATAGCGGCAACTGATCGCCCACAATGGGCGATTTCCTGTAGCTTGTGGCGATAAGCCTCTTGAGGCCAAGCGCGTTAAAACTGAGTGCAAAATATTTGAAAAAATTGCTCTCGTAGGGATCATCGCAGTTGCAGAGAATTGACTTCCCGCGTAGCTGCGTCTTGTAGTGTTTCAGCTCGTTTTCAATATCGACAAGCTGAGTATAGAATTCATCCTGCTTGGCTTTCTTGGCGGCGCCCATCCGCTGATTACCTGTGGAATCGTGCGTTGCTTTTAGTTTTGAACTCATTAGAAATCACCTTCAAAAATCAAAAGATAACGTGAATTTGAGATAAACAAACTGGAAAATCAATTCAAATTTATTCAAAGATCACCGGCTTTGGTCAGCATCATTACACAGAGAGATTGATTATGCTCGCCCTCCAACTCCATCCGTCAAATCTATTTCATGCTTAAACCCTTCTTTCAGAACCACTTCCGGAGCGCACAACGAACACCATTCCGAACAAAAGACCGATCCTCCAGTGTGCCGCCGACCACATCATGCCGACCGTCAGGGAGTCGTACGAGCCTGGCTGCCCCGAAGAAAACAGGGTGTCGCCGGAGTTCTCGATGTTGAACCAGTGCATGGCGTTGCGTTCGTCGCTTTCATTCATTCTCATGCCCAAGTTTAGCCCCAGGTGTACCTTTCACGGCGACGGAGGGTCGGTTGGAGGGCTGAAAGCGATCTCGTGACCAAAGAACGATGCCCATTCAAGTGCCATGGATTGATCAACTTCACTGCCGCCGATCAATTCGTACCGACCTGGGCTGTGTTTGATGAGTTTGGCCGTACCAAATCGTATGGCTGTGGGCGTTTGGGGCCGTTCAGTAATAATATTTTTAATCTTCATGCCTGATTCTGGCATGAGAGGTTGGACTTTTACGGTCCAATCCAAAATTAAATCAAATCTTTTTGAATCCATCCGGAACCGCTACACTCCTGCCCATGAATTCTGGCAAGTTTACGATCCAAGCCGCTGTTCTGTGGGGTGCAATTCCATCGGCAGCAAAGAATCGGATCCTGGCCAATGTGTTCTGCGGCAAGTGTGGCGGTTCCAGGCCCATCATCAATTTCACCGGAGATGTTGAAGATCACGGTGACCTCATCCTCCGGGGCTCGTGCGCGGTGTGTGGTCATAAAGTGGTGCGCCTGCTGGAGACTTCAGAAATCCGGAACGAGAACAATTGACCCGGCGTTGGTTCTGGAGGCACCCAATATATATACATTCCGCCAAGGTCTCCCAAGATGGACTTGTCCTAATGGTCCTCCTGCATCACACTGGCTCAAATGCAAGATTCCACCGCCAAGGTTCCAGAACTGCCTTTGAGCATCTTCCGAGAGCTGTGCGACCTGGCCTCTGAATACCATCAACTCGCTCCGTGGAACTACCTGAGCGACAGTGACATGCTGGCCATTGAAGATCCGGGGACCCAAAAATTACGCCTGGTTTCCGTCCTGGGCAACAGAGGGGAGGTCTTCGGCCTGCTGGTGCATCGGGGAGAACGTGGGCTTCGCTGGGCCTTTACGCTCGCCTTTGATCAGGATAGTGAAGACTTCCAAGACCCGAGCTTTACGTTTGCCCGGGATGGCTTGGTGGTGGAATTCGTACCGCGCAAGAGGCTGGAAAAACACGACCTCGGCCAGTTTAAGCAGATTGGCTTTAAACCATTGAGGGACAGCGAGAACCGTCAGGTCTGGCCACTGTTCCATAGCATTCGACCCGGCATCTATCCCGCACCACTGACGACAGAGGAAGCCAAAATGCTCCTGGCTGATCTGCGCAAGACCCTCAACTTCATACGTTTGGGCGAAAAAGATCCCAGGATATTGAGAAAAGAACATGCAGTGGTGGCGTTTTATCCCAGCGATCCCAAGTTCACCGGCCCTCTGCTAGCCAAGGATATTGAGTGGCGGGAGTTGACGCTGGGACCTGAGATCTGGCCGGAATCACTCAAATTGTCGCGCAAGGAGATCAAGGAGTTGAAAGCCTTGCCGATGGACGAGAATTTTTCGCTGGAGCTGGATTGCCTGTATTCGCCGGGCATGGTGGCTGGCGATCCTCTGCCTTATCTTCCCTGGCTAGCGCTGGCGGTGGATGGCAGGACCGGAGGCATCTTGGACATATTGTTGACCGATAGCCGCACTGAACCGGCAGAAACGGAGGCTGCCCGATGCTTGCTGAGGACCATTCGCAAGGTGGGATTGCGACCGAGGGAGGTGGGCGTGCGAACGAATGCCATGGCGTTTGGGATTTCGGCCATCTGTGAAGCTCTTGGCATCATGTTTTTCAAGGTCTCAGCTCTACCCATGAAGGAGATGGCCTACGGCGCTTTGAAACGTCAATGGAACGAGGTTGAAGAAGGATTAAGATGATCACCTACGACCGCTACACCGAACTCTTGAGCAAAATTATTCACCGGACCATTACAGAGCCGGAAAAGGCAATCGTGGCGGAATACGAAACCGGACGGCCCAAGCTCTGTCCCAAGTGCAGGGCCGAGGTGATGACGTTCTTGACGCCATACCGGGTCGCTCATGACGTGGAGAAGTGCGCGGGGAAGGCTGGGGGTTGAAAGTTCGTGTGCGCCTGACCGCTTACGTCTGGTTTAGCTTGATAAGTTAGCTTATCCAAGAATTCAAGGCTTGGCCAGTCGGAAGAACAGATTTCCCTTGGGCGGATTGATGGTAATCCTGTTCGTGCCGCTGAACGTGGTGATGGAATAACTGCTCGTCGTCCAGTTTCCGCCCACAAGGTTACTATTTTGCAGCAAAATGTAGTTGCCCGTCGCCGGCCATGAAATCTGCGGTCCCCCCGAACCGGATTCCATAATGGACAATGGCGGGGGGACGTTTGCGATCGCCCGCCCGACGAAGGTAACCACACTCAAGGCCGGGAGCGTATATGTGAAGGATGAACCGCTGACCGCCACGGGCGTTTGGCTGTTGGTTGCATTCACACTGATGGAAGTAACCCACGGTGTCAGGGTGGAACTTGCAAGCAAAAAGTTGGTCAGCGTAAAGGTCTGGCTGATGGCGATGCTGGCATTGGTATTCACTGCCACGATGGCGAACGCCCCAGAATTCGTCTCCTGATACGCACTGATCAAAGCACCACTGGCATTGGTCACGCCGATGCGGTAATAACCGGGGCGCACGAAACGGCTGAAGTTGCCCAGCGCAAACATCCGCTTGGCGGGATTGCCGGAGCCATCAGTGAGTCCCTGGTTGTCCGCACCCTGGTCAATGAGCCACCAGTAATGCCAGGCATTGGCTTGGGCCACCGTCATAAAAAGATGAATCCGCGTAGCCCAATAAATCGCATTGGTAATCCCGCCATCGTAGGCGTCCCCGGTGGATACCTCCGTTTCCCAAAGCGACTTGCCATAGCTCGGCAACGCCGCCGGACTCGCCGTTGAGCCCGTGTTAAAATTGGGACCATCGTAGTTGTGTTCGGCAATGATGCCCACCTCGGCGGCCACATTCGGATCGCTCATGGCCGTGGTGGAATAATCGGAATTCCAGCTGGAATCTTCCGGGAGTAGGATTTTTGTGGAGGCCACGTTGCTGGCCACGAGCGCATTGAACAAATTGGTGACAAAGTCATGATATTGCTGGCCGGTCCACAGACACGAAGGGTAAGTGGTGGAGACATCAGGCTCATTCTGGATGGAAATGGCGTAGAGGGGAATATTGGCGAGCTGTTTCAGGTTAGCCACGTATCCCGCGAGTTCGGCCGCATACAGCCGGTTGATCTCATTATTCCCGGTTCCCAGATAATTGCCACCGTTGAGCGTACTGCTATCCTTGCAAAATACTGGCGGACTCCAGGGCGTGCTCCAGATGCTGGCACCGCGCGCGTGGGCAAGTTGCATCAGACCGATTTCGGTCGTGCTAGCAAATGCCACCGCATTGGTGGTGGTCGGCGGTTGGATTTGAGTGCGCAACAGCGACAAGCCAATGCCGGTGTTTGTGGAAAAGAACATGTCCGCCAAGACCGGGGTCCAGGTGTTCACCGAAAAGGCCGAGGAGGCACCAAATCCGTCAATCCGCTGATAAACGCTGTTCCAATCCAACCTGCACTTGCCCGTTGTCAGGGTACTGACAAGTTGGATCAGCGTATTGGTTCTGGCCGGATAGTTCCCGCCGGAGTAGATGGCTGTGATCAAATCCGCGCCTAACGGCAAGTTGGTAATGACCGAACTGGTGGCGCTACCATTGATCAGCGTGTTGGTGCTGAACGGCCCGCTGGCGGAATAAAACACTACCTTGCCGGTGGCGTTGCCCGCGATTACACCATTGGTCTGCACTTGGGCAGCGAAAGTTGCTCCGTCATTGAAGATTGATGGGTTGGCCGACGAGCTGAGGGCGATGGCCGGAACCACCACAATGTTTTTCAGGATGATGTTGTCGATGGTCACGGTGTCGGTGTGGCCGGGACCGCCCCACTGCGAGGCAACGATTTGAAAGGAAAACTGCCAGGTTGCTCCCGTTGGGTTCGTCTGCGTAATGAGGCTCAATGGGAAGCTGAAAGTTTGCCAGGTGTTGGCGTTGTTCAACTTGGCGCTGAA
>Ga0302320_10012489_pt1 | contig 17836 bp, 13 predicted proteins | sample Bog_T0_3_FD_202130 | JGI IMG/M metagenome (GOLD analysis project Ga0302320, IMG submission 202130) | Peat permafrost microbial communities from Stordalen Mire near Abisko, Sweden - Bog_T0_3 | ecosystem: Environmental > Terrestrial > Soil > Wetlands > Peat | place: Sweden: Abisko, Stordalen Mire...
CAGGCCGCGCCACTCGGAGTCGCGCTCTGGGTGGCGCTGCCCTGCGGTTGGCCACCACCGAAAAGGAAGACCACCAGGATTGCACCCCCCAAAGTCGGATGAGGGTTGAAGACTGAACCCCGATCAGTCATCAAACTCGTAAGTTCAATCTGAACAACTGAATAGCTCTCTTTCGTGTGCCACTCGTGTGCCGCAAATCAGCGGGAATGTTTCTCCTCGCCGCGTTTCTGACCATTGTCTTGATTGACGGGCTTCCGCGACCGTTGATCATCCCCCGGCGTTCTCACTGGCGTGAATCGTCGGCGCGCGCAGGCAGACAAAGGTCAAGGTCCTGTTCGCTGTTGCCTCCACGGCTGTGTTGCTTCTTCTCTCGGACCACTTGTTCTGGACCGCCGCTCGGAGCCCATCGATAAACAGCGGGGACCTGGTCTGCCGACTTCGGGACGCAAACAGCACGTTTCCGTGTCCGGGGTCCCGCTACCCACACGAGATTGTCGGCATGGGTGATCGGTCCGCCAACTTCGACGCGCTCCTCTGGTATCGCAATTGACCGTGATCGGCCCACAACGATCAGTCGAGTTTCCGGAGTAGTTTAGTAAGCACGCGCTTCCGAAGCGGCACCTTCGTTTCCCGGCGTTCGGCCTCGGAGGATTTGAGAACAGAGTGAATGCTTCCATCATGAATTGAGATGTGGAGCGATTGCGGCACAGGCCCCGTGCCTACGACGACCATGACGAAGCCATTCAGTTCATGACGGGATCTTAGAACGCATTCACGAATGCTCCTTATGTCCGTAGTGGAGGGACTCGGGTACTCATCAGGGTGCGAATGCCAATCCCCAATATAATGAAGACCGTCCTTGTGCATACGAGCTATTTCGCCCTGCTCCGCCAACCGATCAGGAACAAAGTGCGCGCGCCCTCGTTCGTCGCTCGGTCGTGGCCCAGTGGCTTGTTGAATTCGGATTTGGTTTCCGGCGAGCTTCGCAAACAGTTGCCCGCCAGCCTCGGGAACTCCTGGAGCCGTTTGGCGACAGTCCTCAAATAGCTTCAGAACGCGGCGGGAGAAGACCAAGGTTTGGCCAGATGCTCCGATGGGAACTTTCAGCATAGGCATCAACCGTGAACGCCACACACTCGGCACGCGGGATCTCTGGGCCATTCTCGGTGACTCTCGTTTCCACCTTCAATACGGTGGTCGGCATCGGCAAGCCATTTCTCCGTCCACTGGCCGCCGCAGGCCTCAAGGAATCGAAGACGGCAAGCCCAGATGCGGTGTGTCGATTCGACTTCGTCTATTACAAGCACATCTAAAGCAAGCTCGCTAATGAGATTTACGGTGTGCGAGAGCTCCACGGGTCCATACGGCTGGTATAGAGATCCGCATCCCGGTTCCTGCTTCAGCATCGAGCCAGGCCACTTTGTAACACGGAATTTGGGGCTTCCGTCGGGACTCAAGCCGCAAGCCAAACATGCCCCTTCCCCCGAAGTTATCAGGACCGCCTGCCCTGCACAGGCATGTTCCTCGGTCCAACCGTAAAGGATCGGCGGTGTCTTCCCGCGCTCAACGTGCCACGTATTCATCGCGTCATCCATGTTCCAGTCGCCCGTCGCACTGATGATTAGCGATGCGTCCGCGAAGAGCCCTGGCTCCTTAGCGTTGACGTCCTGCCAAGTGTCATTGCGGAACCCAATCTCGTCATGCGGATAATTCTCACAGAGCTCCTGGGCGAGGGCCTCTGCTTTGTACCGGTCGATATGTTTAGCACCGAGCGGGTGACGGCCCGTATTCGCCGCCGTCAGCTTCTCCGGATCAATAATCACAAGGTGGCCAACGCCCGCCATCGCGAGCTGCGACGCCACCGGTGCACCCACAGAACCGGCACCGACGAGAATTACCTTTGCACCCCCCAGCTTGTGCTGTTTCGAGTCGCGATCTCTACCGTGCACCCAGGCGGCGTCAGCGCGTGTGACTTTGGAACGCGCAACCTGTGACCCAGTATTCCAGAATCGCGCACTTGCGATTTCAGGCGGGACGCGACCGGGGCGAAAGCCCTTTTGGAGCACGTTGCGCTTCTTGCCTCCCAAGCCAAGCGGTAGCGGCGAAACTGTAACGGCAGCGAGACAAGGTCCGTTCCTCGATTCGGCGCCGAGGACGACGACAATACGTCTCGGTGAATTTGCTGCGAGTTCGCGCAGGACGCTCTTGCCATCTGGAACGTCGCGACCCAGGGCCCATACATCTGAAGTAGTCTTGGGGAATTCATCCGGACACAACGGGTGCGGCAACCAGATCAATGCCGCTGCCTCGGTGTCTGGCGGCTTCTGTGCGCGTCCAAATCGGTTCTGGAACCACCTTTGAAGGGCATTTTCGTTCTCAGCGAGGATGTTCCACACCTTACCGTGCCAGACGACGATACGGCGCGCGGGACCGCGGACCTCCAGCAGGCTGGTCGTCGGCGAACTGTTTTGCCCGACATCCCGAGCCCAGTAAGAGAGGAACTCGTCCTGAAAATGCTGACGCGGCGGCGAAGTTAGGTTTAATGATACGAGCTCATAGCCATCGCTGAGCGCTGTTTTGGCCTGTTCGACTGTGTCATGAGCACTTTTCCTTGCTGGAAGACACAGGATTCCGTCCTCCTCAACATGGGGCCATATGAGGAACTGCAAAGGCCCTCCGAGTCCGATCCGGGGTTGACTGAACGGGAACTGCCGGTCAATAAGTAGATCGAACTCCCGAATTTTGCCCGAGAAGTCGGTGGGGACTCGCCAGCCTGCGGCGAATGCCCTGTTTGGATACGTCGAGCGGAGGGTTTGGTCGGTGAGCCGCTCAGCGAGGACTGCGTTCTCTAACCATTCAGCGAGTGTGCCAAGCGCTAGGTCGTGGTGCCGTTCGAGAACGGGCACCACCTCAGGCATACCGACCGCCGCCCTCCTTCTCAACGCGCGCCGGGCCGCTCGATCCCCAGCTCTTTACCAGGCCGCTGGTAAGGACAGCTGGCCCTGCAGCGGCAGACGATTTTGCCTTCTTCTTCGGTACCGCTTGCAGTTCGAAGCCCGACTCTGAGACCTCGAACTCCATCGGGGCGAGATCGTCCTCCTTCGGATACTCACCCGTGCAGTGGAAGGTCCCATCCGCTCCTTCGGCAATATCCTCGTATTCGAGTTTCGCACCCCAGCAGGGGGGATCGTTATCGTCGTCCTTTATCGGACAACTACTTGCGACGATTTTTCCGCCCGATCGGATCTGCGAGAGCGCTGACCTGGCATCGCCGGAGACCTCCGCGGTTCCATCGGATTCCGACCAACTGTCGTGAGAAAGCGAGTGCCAAGAGCAGTGATGCGGCGTCTGAAGCAGGTTGTACTCCAGTACCGAAGGGTCGCCCTTGTGCTTGTCCCAAAGGAGCTCCCAGATGCCGACTTCGGCATCTCCACCGGTCAGGAACCGTACGGCGGTCTCACCCGAATCGTCCACTGCGAGTTCGATATTGAGGATGACGCTGGAGTTGTTCTTCGTTAGCTCCTCCTCCATATCCTCATCCGCCCCCGGTAGAGGGGCCAGGAGCTGGGCGGAGAAACTCGCCGCATCCGCTCCGTTAATTTGGGTAATCATCTCGTCGATCTTGATCAGAATCGGATCGAGGTCGTCGGTTTTCCCGTCTTCGTCCTCGCCCAATACGAGGATGCGGTCCCCATCGCCCACGGAGAAATTGCCGTCACGATTCGCTTTTACGCGGCGCTTCGCCTCGTCATTGAAAGCCACCGCGTCTTCGCAGAGCACGTGCTCTTTGGAAGCTCGCCGGAAAACGATCGGCGATGACCACATCTCTCGAATGACGATCCTCTTCTCGCTGTCAGCCTTCTTGTCGTCGGAATAGCTCTTCAGTGGCCCGAGATAGAAATGACGGGAGCCGCCGCGCCAGTGGTCTTCATCCGGGTGGCTGAGCAGGAACGCGTCGACGTACGGGCGCCCCTCGGCGTCACAGTTGAGACGCTCTCGTAGATCGGCTGCGACGTCCCGGGTCTCGTCGTCGTCTTCACCGTCAGCGGCCTGCCGGATGTTGCAGTCGATCAGAATGGTCGTGCCAGCCTCATCGCCGAGCTTGATCAGTGTCATATCCCCGTTTCCGACGGGGAAAAACGTCGTTTTAGTTGCCATGGCGCATCTCCTTCACTATCGATTCCGGTTGCGCACGGCGTCGATTAGTATAGATTTTATATCCATATAAATATTATACTATACCCAGTGCCGAACACAAACCGTATGGGACGCGCCGCCGCTATCGACCGGTCCAAGTCAACCAAGCAGGCCACGTGGGGGCAGCAACAGCGCCTCGAATTCATCGATTTCCGCTTGTTCTGGGAGGGTCGGCTAAACCGCTCAGACCTGATGGACTTCTTCGGGATGTCCTTACCGCAAGCTTCTCTCGACTTGGCCCGGTACATCGAGATGGCGCCGGATAATATCGCCTACGACAAGGCCGAGAAGGCGTATTTACCCAGCGCGAGTTTCCGGCCGGCAGTGACGTCGGTGGAATCGATGGCCTACCTGGATCTTCTTACGCTACCCAGGGGCCCAAAGGCGAATTTCATCGGCTGGAGGCCAGATCTGGGTCTTGTGCCCCACCCCAACCGGCGCATCGGTACTTTTGTGCTGCGGCAAGTCCTGTCTGCAATTCGGGACCGCCAGAAGGTTCATATCGAATACCAGTCGATGAGCCGCCCCCGATCAACGATGCGAGCCATTAGCCCCCACGCCATCGGATACGACGGGTTCAGGTGGCACACCCGAGCATACTGCCACGAACGTAATTCGTTCAGGGACTTCGTTTTCGCCCGAATCCTGAGAGTCAAAGGCATGGAAGAATCCAACATCAATCCCAAGCATGATGATGCCTGGGAGCGGGTCTTGCGCCTGGTGCTCGCCCCACATCCAGATTTGACCGCAGGCCAGCGGCGGGCCGTCGAACTCGATTACGGTATGAAGCGGGGGCGAATTGTGCTTCGAACCCGGCAGGCCCTCGCCTTCTACGTCCTGCGGCAGCTTGGGCTCGATCAGACAACGAGCGCTCCACGAGCTCAGCACATTGTCCTTTTGAATCGGGAAAAGATCGAACCCTTCTTAAAGACCCATGAGTAAGAAAACTGAGAAGTCGCTGAAGAGTGCAAACCAGCCGAAGCTGATGACATTCGCGGTAGTCAATCTAGTGGTCTCGGCGATCGCCCTAGCGGGGTACGAGAAGGTCTTTTCACTTCTCCGCGACGGCGGCAAGGGAGATTGGGCACTATTAGCCAGAGTGGTGGGCCTTCCAGCGGTAGGAACGCTTGCAGTGGGTCTCCTGGGATGGCTGATTCCTAGGGACTGGAAGGAAGTGCTTGTCTTTTGGCGTCTGGGTCCCGGGCGTCTTCCCTCCAGCGAGGCATTCACGATGGTAGGTCCGAACGATCCGAGGATCGACATGAAGCAGCTCTCCGCCCGGCTTGGTTCACTTCCGACGGATAGTGCCCAACAAAACACCGTCTGGTATTCGGTTTACAGGAAGCACTCAAAGGAAGCAGCGGTGAACGATGCGAATAGCGCATACCTGCTCTACCGCGATATGGCCGCATTGATGCCGCTTGTCGTGGTGACCGCGATTCTCCTCGGGATAATGATCGACGCTAGGGCTGGTAGAGTGGCCGAACTCCTCCTTGGTATTGGTTTCGAATTCCTCTTGGTGATTGTCGCCGCCAGGAATGCGGGCCGCCGTCTTGTGGCGAACGTGCTTGCCATTGAAGCAGCGCGTGTAACCGGACCTGCAAATACATCTCCGTCCCCTGTCGAATCGCCGAAGCCTAGAACGCGAAAGAAAAAGGAAGCTGCAAGCTGAAGCCGCCTGGGTGTCAGTGCCGGAATAAAACGCCCGCATTTCTACCGGTTTTGACGACGGCGGCGGCCTCCGGCGGACGGCTGGCCCGTCTTTCCTGTTGACCTCAAGCGAAAACTGCCCCACCATTGAAGACGGTCGGCGAAGCGGAGGCGATTGCTGGAGAGCACCCGCCAAGGAATACCCGACTGGACTCATCGCGGACGATGGGCGGGGCGCAGGCAACTGCGCCCGACTTGAAACACATCGGACCGATAGATCCTGATGCCTTCACTCTAAACCAGTTTCTAAATCGTTGGCCGTACGCGCGACTGCGGATGCTCTCGTGGACGGCGGACAGGTTCAGGTTAAGATCCTTGCGCATTGCGGCACTCAATGCGCCGGCCGGGCCACAAGCGCCCGATAGCCGGACGGGCGACCAAGAACATGACGCGGGATCTCCAACCTGAACCCATCCGCCATTGCTCATGCTCAGGCTGAATGCGCGGGGAGGCTAGCTGCTTGTTCTGAACAACTCGCCGGTTGGGAATTCGACACTCGCTCGCCACGGTCGCCGAAGTCGGCACCGGCTGGCCCGCGTGGTAGTGTGCCTCGACGGCGCAACTGGTGGTGGGTGCCGTCGTCAAAACCGGCGAAACTGCGGTTGTTTTAAACCGGCGCTAACACCTGGGCAACCTGCTCAAACTGGAGTGCTTGCTATCGCTTCAAAAACACGCAGTAGAAGATTTTGTATTTTCAATCCAGACTCAGATTCCCAAGCTGAAAACGTCAAGGATGTCAATCGGATGTTGGCTGACTGGTGGTCAGCCGCCTTTCTCCAAATCCAAGTCGCCCTTTTATTCCGGCGAGTGCCACCTGTGTGCGAGGCAAACAGGCGAGTTCCTTTGAAACTTGTCATATTCACCCAAGCTGCTGATTCGAAGGCTATTAACCTTTCTTCCGCCCATAGGGACCGACAAACGCGCTAGGCACAGCCCATCTCGGCGCCGACGCCTGGCGCTCCGCCACAGTTGCGATGCCCACTTGTCGGGAGTGATCCTTCCAAAGCCTTCTACTGGCTTGGGTTTAGGCCCAAAAGTAGCACCGGATCGGGGTGAGCACTTTCAGAGAAATGTGGGCGCGCCCATTTTCGCTACCTGGTTTCGCAGGCTGGTTGAGGCCGCTGCGCAATTGGCCAATTGGCGGGACGGCCGGACGGCCAGTGATAACACATGCAACAGACCGACGAGAGACGGCCGTAATGGACATGGAGGAATGGAGGAAGAAACGATACTGTGCCTAGCCCAAGGCGGGGGCAGAGGTTTGATGCGAACAATGTTCGCTTATAGAGCGCTAATTAAGAATTCACGAGCGCCAGGTCGTCCTGGGCTTCGTACATGCCATGCGACTTTGCCCGCCTCACTTCAATCTCGTGAGAAGGCCGGAGATCGTGCGGTAGTTTTGACCACTTCGACTCGGCCCAGCTGACCTTCATGTATTCATCACCATTCCTATGCTTGAACGTGAAGCAATAGGATCCCGTCTCCCATTCGCCGGTGTCAAGGTTCATGCGGGAGAAGCCTCTAGTAATCTCCAGTTTGGAGATATCGGCCATTGGAAAATACGTGACCGCCTGTCGCCGAACAACAATAATGTAATGCGTAGTTATGTAGATTTTGTCGCTCAGCCAATTATTCCCGGGGAAAAGTCTACGCCATAGACGTTCGATATTAACGGACAAAACGCAAAGGGGGTATAACAGGAGGAGCGCAATCACGGCGCCGAAAAGACTCCCCAAAAAAAGGGCAAGACCGTAAATAAATGCAGGCACGATCAAGAACTGCAATACAAAAGTCGTCCAAGCGCGCCCCGAGAAGCTGATCACAGACTGATAGTCGAAGTCGGGGTCCGGTGTCTGCCGATTTTTCAACCGCTCCTGAAGCGATTCTGGGAGGTCGGCGAGCGGATACGTTCGATACGGGACGACCGATCGCTTCACCGGTATCGCACCTATACGATTCTCACCGGACCTGCTTCGACAAACCATCCTGGACCTTCAGCATCCCGAAAACGCTGCACAACTAAACAAATTATAATGCCGATTCTCGCTAATGTGTGGCGAGCAAGTCCAAATTGGGAGAGGTAATGATACGCGCCAGATTCCGGCGATCCAACTTGCAGCGGAGTCCGCGCGTCTGATGCGGCCCGCAATCGAGGCCGTGCGATCAACGGAACTGGCGGTCTGGCAGTCTCCGAATGATGAACCGTGATCGGGACAGAGCCGTTGGGCGCTATCCTTTGTATTTCAATCGCTTGCGATCAGACCGAGGCTGATATTGGACTCTGGATTTCTGGCCGACCCAGCGCCACTTTTTGGAGCTATTTTCGAGTTGGCCTTACACTGAGGTCGAGAGGAAGGAGGAGTTTGCCCGAGATGTCGTGCACCGAATGCGGCTTCAGATTTGATCCGGACAATGAGTCTCAGGTGGCCTGTCCCTGTTGCGGCACCGATCCAACTGATCCGCTTCGGCCAGACGCCGAGTCCGACCTGGGCGCCGCGTTCGAAGACGGCGAAGCCTTCGCCGAGGCACCGGTGGCCCTGAGCGAGATGCTTGGAGGGGACGCTCCCGTGGAACCGGAAATCGATTATGTTCCGGATCCTGAACTGGATCTCGCAATTGCCGACGGCGAAGCGTTGATGCTCGCCCTGACGGAAGGGCCTATTCTGGTCGCCGGGAATAGGCTGGTCAATTGAGTATTGAGTATCGTCTGTGCCTGAAGTAAACCTCCAGGCGGCAAGCCGACCGCGCCAAGCCGGGTCGGTGTTGCGCATTCGGAATCTCCGAGTGGACGGTCCGTCAGTCCGATGCGCCACTGACGGCGAGGACATCCTAGTCCCGCGGATACCGGCCAGCTACTTGCGCCCGGGCGATGACATTTGCGTAGGCGTGCCCGAGTCGCCAATCCGCGAGTGCCTAGCCACACAGAATGGCCTTCGCCAGAGAGCTCGGCAACTCTACTACGGACGGATAGGCTACGTGGCGCAACCGAAAGCGGACAAACGCGGTGAGTACTTCGTTCGCGCGGAAGTCCTCGAAAGCGCACTTGGCATCCGCGCGCTTCACCTGCCGAACAACGCCGTGCGAGACTACTTCTACTTCTTCACACCGACCCCAATCGGTAAGAGACAGCCGACTCTCTACGAAGTCTTGCGCGCGCGGCCCACAGCGACGCCCGCCGATTTACGGCTGGCTTACAGGATTTGTCGGCTGGAGCATGAATCTGATCCCGCCGCGACGCCGAAGATCCGAAACGCAGAGCGGGCCTTCAATCTCCTGGCCCATCCCGACCTCCGCTCCTGTTACGACGCCCTGTTGCGGGACCCGGACGCTCCGGCTGTCTTCCCGTATGGCGGCTTCGGCCAATGCGTGGTCGCTGGCGAACTCGCGGAGGACGGAAATACCTTTTTCGCCCGGCGACTGCTGTCCTACCTGCCGAACCAGCGCCAACGCCAGTTTCGCGTTCCGCTGCGCCGCATTGAGTACTTCGAAGGGTGTGCGCGCTACCGCGATAGCCGCCGGAAGGCCGAGTTGTATTTCGACTCCTCGCTGCTGCCGCTCGGGTGGGATCCGACTTGGAACCAATGGAAGCATCTTCTGGCGACGAAGATTGGCATTACGGCGACCTTCGTTGAGTCCGGCAAGTACCGGCAAAAGAACGGCGAATGGGATCTGGTGAGGTGGGAAACCGCTCTGCCCAGCCGCTTGCGTGTGACGGTGCCGTCCGACGCCCAGAACTTTATTGCTGAGGCTCGCCGCTCGTATCAGCGCTTCGGTGAATACGCTGACGCAATCGAGCAGGTCCGAAAGCGCCTGCAGCGGGAGCCGTTGGATCAACGGGAACTGGGCGACCTGTGCCGCCGCCTTAGAATACCGCCGGATTTCGACATCGCTCAGTTTTGCTGGAAGCCGGACTACGATCCATACTTCTACCAACAGCTCAAGAAACGCAGCCAGAACGTCTATCTTTTCCGCGATGAATACATATTCCAACTGCCGCGGGCGATTGTCGCCGAAGTGCCTCAACTGGGCCACGCCACCTACATCTTCGCCAAAACCGATGACGTCCGCGAATTCGTAAGGAAATACGCCACTACCTGCAGAGACGACATTCGCAAAAACCGAAACAACGTGGCAGAGCAACTCGGTTTCGCCGCGCGTGTCATGCACGGCAGCAGTCCGCACCGCTGGAATCGGGAGCTGCAGTCCCGGATCGGCGAGCCAGTGGACTACACTCTGTCGATTCCATGATCATGCCGGCAGCCCGTATGTCACCCCGAACAGCGAATCAAGCCCGGAGTGGACGACGGCTTTCGGGCCGCCTCTTGGGTAGCCTGCCACACCATCTAAAAGCGGCGGAGCGGCCACGGAGGCGACTGGCGATCCTTTCGTTATGGGGCTAATGGAATATGGGGCCGAGCAAGTCTCGGATCGTCAACCACGGGTTCGGAAGCCAGCGACCGAAGGGCTGATAAACCTAGCCCTTGGCCCCAATCGCACGAGTCAGTCGGTACACCAGCCTGTTTCCTATAACCTCCGGGCCCTCGATGGCTGCGGTCGTGATCTCAGGATAGGTGGTGGCGTATAGGTTGATCACTTCCCCCACGTTTAAATTCGGATTCGGATCGGGCAAACGCAGTCCGCCGTTATAGCGAAATTCCCGTTCCAAGGCTTCGACCTTCATAGTCCTCCCTCTTCTTCATAGTCATCATCATGCATCCTCATCTCGTCATCAAAGTTCGACAGCGTGCAACTGTCCGCCGGTAACCGTGCGTCTCCCGTTCCTACGTCTGCTGGGGAGAACGTAAACGTTGCGTCAGCGGGGAATCAACCCTCAAATGTCAGCGGCGGGCGTGATACGACCAAGTCGATTCGCCCTCCGCGATTCGTAAACGCGAGGCGACCTGGGAGGATCTGGTTGAAGAGGGCTCGCTTTACACGGCGTTACACGCATTCCCGACGCCGTTGACAAGGTCTTTGTCGGCGCAGGAAATGATCCGCCGGGGAACAAACCGGTGACAAATGACCGATCGAGACACCTGGCTACCGCGCCACCCACACGGGCGCCCGCCAAAACAGCGTCCGCCCGGTGCGCCGGTCGATCAGCGTCACCTGACAGTCATAACGGCCAGCATCCAGCGGCGCCAGCGGCACCTCGAACCCGATCCCCGCCGTCTTCAGCCGCGTCCCTTCCCTCGCGCGAAACGCGGCGGCGGAAGTCTCGAAGAACTTCGTCCCTCCGCGGTATAGCCCTATGTAGGCCGTCACCGGCCCCGGCTCGACCGCCTCCGGACGGTAGACTTCCACGTAGCCCACCATCGAACCGTGGCCGTCAAGCACGCGCGTCACGCTCGGCACCAGCTTGCGCCCGTCCTCCACCAGCGGATTCGTCGCCTGCCGCTTGTCCCGACCCGCCGTGTAGATGGCCTCACCCAGCCGCACGCGCCCTCCTCCGAGCACCACCGAGCTTGGCCGCATCGGCCCCAGTTTATTCAGGTCCGGAATCACAAACCGCCGGATCAGCGTGCCGATCCGCCCAGTCTCTCCGTCGCGCACGAGCACCTTCATCGAGTATTCGCCCGCCAGCAGCGTGTAGCCGGTGTCGTATTCGACGATGCCCGCCGCGAGTTTCTCGCGTTCCGTGGCGTTCAGCTTGACCAGCACGCGGTCGCGCAGCGTCTTCAGCGTGTGGCCGTTGCTGTCCTTGATTTCCCCGATCAGGTCCAGCGCGGCCTGTCCGCTGCCCGGCTTGCGGCCCGTCATGAGCTCCGCGCCCGCGACGTTGACCACGACGGGCACGTAGTATTCGTCCGGATTGAGCTGGAAGTAGTTGACCGCCGCCGCCAGCGGAATCTCGGTTACCGGATTTTCCAGCGCGAAAGCATCTTCGAGCTGCCGCTCACGGTCGGCTGTTGTCATCCGCTCGAACACTTTGTCGCCATAATAGCCGTCCGCATATTCGAGCTTCCCGCGCGCGCGCTCTCGCAGTTGGATGGAAATGCGGCGGAACTTGCCGTCCGGCGCGGTGTGCGTTGTGTAGAACCCGATCAGGTAGTAGTTCGAGTAGAGGCGTTGCGCCTGCTCGATGCCTGCCTCAAGATCGTTGTTGTTGAGCCATGCCTTGCCGCCGGTATCGGCCGCCAGCGCGTAGAGCGCGTCCTGGGACTCTTCCAAAATGTCGGTTATCCCTGCCGTGCCCTCGCCATTGTACATTTCCGCGCCGCCCGAACTGGCGACGGATGCGTCGCCCATCGGCGCCTCGATGGTGAGGCCACGCGTATCCACCGGGTAAATTTCCACGTTCGCCCGCCGCGCGGCATTCACCAGCGCTCGCATTTCCGCCAGGTTTCGCCCTTGTCCAAATCCCGAGCCGCCGGCGAAATAGACCAGCGCTTTTCGCTCGCGCGTGCGCTCCAGCAGGTGCGCGGCGTGTTCGAGGGCCGCCAGCCGGCGGTCGGTCGCGAACACGTTGAACTCGCCGTCATTGGCGCCGAAGGTGAACGCGCTTTCGTCGTCCTCGGCGTCCGGCGTTGCCAGCTTCCCGAGCGCTGTCAGGAGCAACTCGCGATCCGAGGTGAATTCCTGAATCACGCGAAGGCTCCCGCGCAGATTGGCCATCACGGCCACCGCATCGGCGCCCGACATGCGCTTCTCGACGAAGCGGCCCGCTGCGGCCAGCGCCTGTCCCAGGTGCTCGCGCCTGATCCCGCCGAGGTCGAAATAGAGGACCAGCATCCGCCGCGCTCGCGCCACGCCCGGCTTTTCCGCACCCGCCGCAATCTCACTGGCGCCGTCCGCAACTGCGTCCCCATCATCGGTGCGCTCGAACTCGCACACTGCCACCTGCTGCGGTTCGCCGTTTTCGGTCACCGCGAAATCCTTGGCTTGCAGCCCTTCCACCGCGTGTCCGCGCGCATCGCGCACCTTGACCGTTCGCAAGACCAGGCGCGTTTCGGTGCGGAAGGTTGCCACGTCCGCCTCCTGCCCGGCCGACAGCGTGATGGCCAGCAACGCCAGCACACACGGGCGGATCAAAACCGCACCTCCATACCGAGCTTCACCGAGCGCATCGCGTTGGCCGCCACCGCGCGGCCGAACATGACGCTGCCCAGCGTCGCGTCCCAGCGCGTGAAGGTTGGATGATTCAGAAGATTGGTTGAGTCGAGGCGCAGGTCGGCGCTTGTCCGATCACGCAGGCGCAGCGTTCGCCACAAGGCCGCGTTCCAGGCGAACTGCCCCGGCCCGGTCACCGTATCGCGGCCCGCGTTGCCCCAACGCCCCGCCGCGGGCGCGGCAAAGGCCGCCGGATTGATGTGCAAGCCCGCGGGTGCGTCGCCGAGCGGCGCGCCGGTGAAGTCGGGACGCAGGTTCCCGGCGAAGCCCGCGCCGCCAATCGCGACCGGGTAGATTGGCGTGAGCGGCATGCCGGTTCCCAGCGTCAGTTCGCTCGACAATCGCCATTCGCCCATCAGCCGGCCACGCCAACCGGACGCGGCCGGCGTGGTGTACTCGGCGCTCATGCGCTGCCTGATTCGCTGATCGAAGTCAGACAGGCCGCGCTCGGCTTCGAAGTTCGTCCAGTCCTGCGCCACCAGCGCCTGCTGCGCGCCGCCGCCCAGTGTCGCGTTGTCAATCGCTTTCGACCATGTGGTCTGCGCTTTCGCCGACCATCCGCCGTGCAACCGCCGCCGCAGTTCAAACTGCCCGGCTTGGCGGGTCGAATTGCCGCCTGACATGATGTATTCGAATCCCGATGGGCAGGACGCGCAGGCTTCCGCGCCGCCGGCCGGATACGTGTTGGGATAGATCGCCTGGAGCGCGTGCGTGCCCTTGATGCCCAGGTAGCCGGCCTTCACCACCAAACCGCCGGGCAAGTCGCGCTCGACGGAAAACTGCCAGTTCTGCGCGTAGCCGGGGCGGAATCCGCCATCGACCCCATAGGTGCCGAGCGCGGTCCCGGGTTCGGCCAGCGCGTCGGCCATCGTCAACCACGTCCCGGAACCGTTGGCGATTGCGAAGTTCCGTCCAAACGGCGGCTGCGTGGCGAGCGCCGAGGCGATCGACTCGTAGACGCCCGTATCGGCGTAGATGCCGTAGCCCGCGCGCACGACCAGCGACGAGCCGAGCACAGGCACCCAGGCTACGGACACCCTCGGCTCGACCATGGCGCGAAACGGCCTGAGCAGGGAATCGCCGCCCGACGTCGCCGCGGCCGCCTGCACGGTGGCGAAGCCCGGCCCGGCATCCAGGTTCGCGAGCCTTCCGTAACGTTCCGTGTAGGGCGAAGCGTATTCCCACCGCGCGCCTAAGTTCACCGTCAGGCCCGGGCTGGGGTGCCAGTCCGTGGTCAGGTAAGCGGCCCATTGGTTCGCGCGCAGATAGCGGTCCGCCGTTCCGGTAGCGATGGCCACGGTGTCCGGCAACCCCAGAAGGAAATCCGCCAGGTCGAGCCCCGTCGCCGCGCCCGTGAAGCCAAAGCTTCCGCGCGGATTGGGCTCTCCATATTGATTGCGTTGGTGGCGCGTGAAGTCCATGCCTGCGCGCACCTCGAACGGACCGAAGTGTCCGCTTTCGGCCACCGATACGCCGAGGCTTTGCCTTTGAAGTCGCGACGCGATGGCGTCGTCGAGCCCGCTCACGCCGCTCGAAAACGAGAGCGATGGCGGTCCCCAATCGGCGGCCAGCCGGCTGGGCCCGTCGATGCCCGCCTCCGTTTCGATGTCCCGCAGCCCGGCGAAAAAGGGTAGCGTGCGTTCGTGTTGCCTCTGCAGCGTGACGCCGAAGCGCCCCTGCCAGGCCAAAGGACGCCCGGGCACCCACGCCAGCGCGGCTTTGGTTCCACCAGATCGCTTGCGATCGAGAAAACCGAACAGGGTCGACGCGTCCTCGCGAACGCTTTCCCGGGAAAACTCGCCGTTCACGTGGCCCGGACCCACGGCCTTCATCGCAAGCACGCGCCATGCGTCGCGATGCGAGCCCGTGATGAGGGGCACTTCGAGGTTATAGCCCGCCGCCGACGAAATGCCCGCCTGCGGGTACAAGCCGAGCAGTGCCACGGCCTGCGCACTGATGCGGCTTGCCGGAACCAGCCCGCCGGCAAACGGCGTCCCGCTCAGCGGGTCTGTGATGCTGACGCCCGCCGCCGAAAAGTCGCCCGCGCGTTCCGCTGCCGTTGGCATTCGGCCGTCGGCCACCGATGCCACCCGGTTGCGCGACCGCTCGTAAAACGCTATGACGTACGGCGCCGCACCCAGTTTCGCGCCGCGCCGCCAGGTGAGCGGCCCGGCGATGCTCGCCACACCGCCGGCCAGCATGTGCACCGGCGGGCGCGTTGTTTCGCTCAGCAGGCTGTAGGGCGCCGCGTCCAGCGCCGAAGTGTCCAGCGTCGCCGAAAGCGATGCGTAATAGCTCGCGCCGCTCTTGCGGAAGTTGCCAAACGATCCCGGTTGCGCGAAGTCGGAATCGTTCGCGTTGTTCACGCTTCCGTTGATCAGGTAGCCGGCCAGCGGCAGCTCGCGCGTTTCGGTTGGGAGTTGCGGCTCGGGTTCGGCTTGGGCGGGCGCCTGCGCGGCGGGCTCGGCGCAGGACGCGCTTTCCGGCGTCAACTCCAGGTTCAACACCATCGGCTGGTCGCCCGCCGGACGGGTCGCGGTGACGAAGCATTGCATTTGGACCGTCACCATCCACGGTCCGCCTTCGAGCCCCGTGAATTCAAACCGCCCCGCTGCGTCGGTGGCAACCGTCAGTTTCGTGCCAGCGCTTTCGAGCGCCACCACCGCGCCTGGGACCGGCTGTCCACCGAAACGCACCTCGCCCCGGTAATCCGCGGCCGCCGCGAGCGAGGCGAGCGCCACCAGCGCCATTGCCGTTTTTCGGATCCTCATTTCACGATTTGGGCCCAATGGAAGGGACGGCGTCAATAAACAGAGACTCAACCGGCTCGCGGGATTCCCGGAATTTCAGGCCGAGTTGCTTGAGTGCCGGCCCCAGCACCAGCGGGGGGTCCTCTATGTGGACGGCCGGCGGAAGAGGCGTCATGGATGGCGGCGGGATTTGGCGCGGATAGGCATTGGCCACCTCCACGTTCACATCGTATTCCCCATCAAGCCCCGTTCGGTCGAGCACCGGGCGTTTGGCCTCTTTCGAAAGCAGGATGCAGAAGGTCCGCATCGTGCCCTTGCTCATCAGGAGCCACTCCTTGTCTGGGTTCGAGTTCCCCATTCGCTCGGCTCCTCCGAGCTCGACACCGAACGGGACGCCCGAAACACCAAGGGCCTTGCCGGATGGCTTCGCCAGCTTCGCGCCGCCTGGGGCTTGTTCGAGCAGCCAAACCTTCACAACCTTGGTTTCGATGTGGGCGCGCAGCCCGAAGCGCTCTTCGAGCATGGCGCGCACCATGGCCGGGACCTGGTCGAGCGGGGTTTTCTCCGGAAATGTCGCGCGCCCACTGTAGACTCTGTCCATCCAGGCGGCATGAGGGATCTGGTATTCCTGTACACCGTAGGCACGACGCATCATGGTGAACATGCGAACCCGATTAAAATCGACACTGCCCCGGGCAATGTGTGTTCCTACCGCACTAACCTCTTCGATACCCAGCGCAACGTTATCCGGTTGCAAACGGAGAGACACCGCGTCGAATCGCGGCCGATCATCGGCCCACGCGACAGCGGCGAGGAAGAGCGAGGATATTGTGGCGAGAAATGCCAAGCGATTCCTTGTCATTTCCCTGATGATACCTTTCCGTCGGCTTCTCTGGGTGCGGAGCGCTGTGAAAGCGCGGTCTCCAGACACTGCTTGTCGTCCTCCGTCAGCGGACCTGTGTGCGAAAATCTAACAGTGTTCTGGCGATCGACCAACAGCAGCGTTGGAAAGCCAGTGATGCCGCTGCCCCGAAATGCGGTTCCAAACTCGACCCCGCCACGCAGCCCGTGCCCGTTCAGGAACCGCCTGCCGGCCGCCTCTTCTTCTGGCATGAGATACAGGACAGTGGCGCCTTGTGCGCCGTCAAGGGCCTGTTCCAAGCTGCGGTACGAATCGGCTTCACCTTCGCAGACACCGCAGTGGGCGGACATAGCCACGTAGAGGATGTCACCACCGTCGTTTGATCCGCCGTGGGGCAAGCCGAACTTCGAACCGACCGCGGGCCCGATTGGGCGGACGGTTGCCGGCACACCGACAGGTTGCACAAATCCGCGGACCATTCTTGGATCTGCGGTGGCCGGATCGCCGACCGGGGTGCTGTGATGGTCGGGATGGTGGAAGGCCAGAAGTAGGCAACTCCCATGATTCCAGGAAGTCCGACTGCGAGCGCAGCCACATAGGTCCATCTTCGGAGTCGAGGTCCCATGTGTAGTTAGACTACCGCCATTCATCGTTTGTTCCAAGGGAAGGATATGAGAGCCAGCGGTTTCGGATATTCGTGCGCCTCGAAGGATCCAAGGGCCGGCAGGCCTGAGCGATCAAGGCGTTGGAGTTGCTGGGCTGCCAGGGGCGCATTTTCGGGGAGGGATTTCCCATGGGCGGAGGAGCCGCGGGAACGAGCTAGGGATTTTGAGGACAGACAGCGACCCAGGCGGCGGTTCCGGTTTCGATCAACCGGTGTCGAAAGATGGTGCGGATAGGCTGAGCCAAAGAACGCGGCACAACTGGTCCGCCGACAGGACTCGGTGGGGGCCGCGATGCAGATAGCGGATTCGGTAGAGCCGTTCGATGACGAGGGCCAACAGGACAAGCAGCCAGCCGATCAGAATGCTGTTGGGATGGTGATGACAGATGTGCTCCAGCCCGTAGCGGTTCTTGGCGTCATTGAATCCTTGATTTTCGATTTCCCAGCGGCTTTTGGCGAGGTGATACAGCGAGAGGCTGCCGACGCGGCGTGAGGGCAAGTTGGTCAACCACTGGGCTTGGACCGTGGTCTGATCCGGTTTGT
>Ga0302320_10012492_pt1 | contig 17830 bp, 14 predicted proteins | sample Bog_T0_3_FD_202130 | JGI IMG/M metagenome (GOLD analysis project Ga0302320, IMG submission 202130) | Peat permafrost microbial communities from Stordalen Mire near Abisko, Sweden - Bog_T0_3 | ecosystem: Environmental > Terrestrial > Soil > Wetlands > Peat | place: Sweden: Abisko, Stordalen Mire...
TATGATGTCTGCCCGCCTGCATCAGCAGGCCCTTCCGGCAGATTGCCAGTGGCGGCGTAGCTCAGCCGGTTAGAGCGACGGTCTCATAATCCGTAGGTCCGTGGTTCGAGTCCACGCGCCGCCACCAATAGAATCAATAACATCCAATAGAATCTCGGCCTCAACAATTTCGCGTGGCTGCGACGGGGGTGCGGATGGGTACTCTTCTGCTTCCACTTTCCTGGGCTTTTCATCGAGTTGATCTATGAAGAACTGTTGGCACCTGGGATCAGGTGCCAATAGACTAACCACCAGCGACCATCACGACAAAATATACCTGTTCCCCTTCTTTCAATGGAGTGTCCAATCCTTGCTGGCTGGTAATATTTCTTCCATTAACCAGCAAAGCCATCACATTCTCCTGCCCGTCTGCCGGCAATACTTGCCGGGCAAAATCCAACCCATAACGTTGCTGCAAGATATTCAGCAGTTGTCCAGCGGTATAAGGCGGATTGCTCAACTCCAGCGTCACTCCCAAGCCGAGCTGTTCGCGGAATGCACCAATACTTCTTACCGAAATCAACATGATATCGACCCACATTCCAACATCTACACGACAGTCTTCATCCTCTTTACGGAGAGGGCTCCCTTTTGGCAAAACTCGATACACTTGGGGCTTCCATTACAGACGTCGCACTTTCGTGCCAGATGGGCCTCGGCGTCAAGAAAAATGGCGTGAAACTGGCAAGCGTCTACACATTGGCCGCAGCCGCTGCATTTTTCCCAATCCAGCGCGACGATGCCGGATTCCTTGTTTAGTTCGAGGGCGTTCTCAGGACAAACTTCAACACAGGCCGGCTTGGGGCACTGCACGCAGATAGCTGGGACACTGGGCAATGGATGGGTAAAGGGGACACGGATGTTGGCTCTCCGGGGATTGAACTCTCCGGTATGAACCACGGCGCAAACAACTTCGCACGTCTCGCAGCCGGTACATTTCTTTTTGTCTACTGACAATCGCATAAGGGATTCCCCCTCTCTAGTGACACTTGAAGTCTGGTTAGCGTTTCAGCCGACGGTATGCCCTGATTGTCCCAGCCCCTCAGTGCATAGAACTCTGTCATGATCGTGTCCAGCGCCTCCCGCGGGATAAAGCGCCCCTGAGCCGGACCGTTTAGTAGACCCTCTTTGAAGGCTCGCGGCGGTAAAGTATCGTCGGCCCGGCTAAAACCCTCCCGGTTATTGAACAGTCGGATCGTCGTCTCCACGCGGTCGGCTATCGTCGCCAGTTCCTCGACGGTCATGTATTTCCCGGTTACCGCCTCATAGAAGCCGGCAAAATCGGCCAGTTTCAGGGGTATGAACTTGGCTGGCATATCGCAGACCAGCAGCGAATGGAGAATTGAATTCTCATCGTAGAGACGCTTTACTATTCCGGCCTTGCCTTCCGTTTCACAGGGGTTTTCTTTACCCAGTACCTCGACCGCTGGCGGCCAGGCCCTTCGGTGGCAGGCTCCGCGAGGATTCACGGCATATGCCAGGGCGGTTCCGTAGCCGATTCGGGGATCATAGGCCGCAAATTCCATGCCCTTTACCTGCATGGCAAAATCGATCGAGTTATTGCCGACCTTATTGGCAGCGGAACGAACTCCTTCCGCCAGCCAATCTCCTGCCCCTTCGCGATAGGCAATATCGTGAATCAACTGCAGGGCCGGTTCTGCGCTGCCGAATTCCATCTGTAGGCCGTTAACGTCCTCGGGCTTCAAATACCCCCGTTCCATGCATTCCATGACAAAACCGAGCACATTGCCGGTGGAAATTGTGTCGATCCCTAGCCGGTCGCATAGAATGTTGGCCTGAATCACCACCGGCAGTTCGTCAATCTCCAAATTGGAGCCAAGCAGTCCCAGTGTCTCGTACTCCGGACCCTCGACGACGTTACCTTTGTACTTGCCTTCCTTGGCCTCCATGATCTTGCTGCAGCCGACGCTGCAGCCAAAACAGGCCCGCCCCTTTATGGTCGAGGCCTTGCACGCTTCGGCATTGATTTTCGCGGCACCTTCAAATTGGCCCTTGCGAAAATTGCTTGTCGGCAGCATGCCGGCGGCGTTGGTTATATTGAGGGTCAGCGGAGTGCCATACTCCATCCTGGCTTTGCCTACCGGACTGTCGGAAAGCTTGGCAATACTATCGTGAACTATTGACAGCAGTTTCATGTGGTCATGGCACGTAACTCCCCTGCTGCCTTTGACCACGACCGCTTTGAGGTTCTTGGAACCCATGACGGCGCCAACACCTCCACGCCCAGCCTGACGATAGTAGTCGCTATTGATAGTGGCGAATTTTACCAGGCGTTCGCCAGCAGGACCGATACAGCAGATGCCAACCTCGCTGTCTCCCAGAGCCTCGCGGATTAGATCTTCGGTTTCAAAGGTATCTTTGCCCCATAGAAAGGCCGCATCTCTTATTTCGGCCTTGTCGTCCTCAATGTAAAGGTAGGAAGGCTTGGCGGCCTTCCCCCTGACAATTAGGCCGTCATAGCCCGCAAATTTCAGTTCCAGCGATATTCGGCCGCTGGCATAAGAATCGACAAACCCTTTGCTGCCCGGAGACTTGGTTATCACGACATACCTGTTCGCCCCGGGCACCAGCGTGCCTGTAAATGGCCCGGCTAGAATCAGCATGATGTTCTCGCTGCTGAGCGGATCGACTCCAGCAGGCAAAAGATCATACAGCACCCGGGCTCCGAACCCTCTGCCGCCCAAATATTTGTCGTAAAGATCCTCTTCCGGAGTACGAACCTTAACCTCGTTTGCCGTCAGATCGAATTCCAGCAACCGGTTGGTATAACCCTCCATACCATCCCCTTCTCTTTGATCTAGATTATTGATCCGGAAAGGATCAAACGCCGCATATCCTGCGCTCCCGCCAAAGACCGTGGTGGCTGCTTACCCTCACCCGGGCCTGTCAGGGTCTGAACGGCCGGCTAGGCCGGCAAGTCTGCCCTTCCTGCAATGAATTAAGCGGTTAGCGATAACCATAACAATAGTTCGATAACCATAACAATAGTGTTAATGGAATTTGCCTGTAGATGATTTTGTAGATGGAGGATCCTCCAGAATCAACAAATTTCCGAAGGTTTCAACAAGTGGGCTGCAAACGATTCAAGACAAAGCAACAGAAATCGGCAAAATCCATGGATTTCCATAATTACGAATCCGGTTCGGGACAGGGGTTCTGAAGATGGGGTGGTGAAGCAGTTTGACGGCTGGCGTCAGTAACCTTCAGAGTAGATAGATGGAAGCCATCCTAGTTACCTGCTTCGAACGAGCGCAGTTCTTCGACTCCCTCCCGGGCGCGCGCTCCCTCGAATTCTGATGCTCGAGATTATCTCCATCACAGGGCCCATTTATGTGGCCATCGCCTTGGGATTTCTAACCACTCGGCTGGGGCTGTTCGCCAAGCAGGACATGCGGGTGCTGGGCAGTTTTGTAGTGAATCTGGCTTTGCCCGCGCTGCTTTTCAGCGCCATCTCCCAGCGCCAGGTCAGGGAAATATTCAACGTAAGTTATTTGCTGATTTATGCCACCGGCTCGCTTCTCACGCTCGGAATTGCCTACTGTTGGAGCAGACGGACAGGACATTGCGGCAAGGCTGAAAGTGCGATCGTCGCCATGGGCATGTCGTGCTCCAACAGCGGATATGTTGGCTATCCCATCCTGCTCCTGACTTTGCCTCGCGTTGCGGCGGTGGCCGTCGCGCTGAACATGATGGTGGAAAATCTCCTTATGCTGCCACTGTTGTTCGTCTTGGCCGACCGGGAGATTCATGCGCATCTGCCGCTGAAAGCCATGATGATCGCGTCCGTCTCCAGGTTGGCGCGCAATCCCATGATTCTAGCCATGGTCGCCGGAACGTTCGTATCTTTTGCCGGATGGCGGCTGCCCGAAATTCTTACCCGTACCACGGCGCTCTTCGCGGCCTCAAGTGGCGCTGTTTCGCTGTTCGTGGTCGGCGGCGTACTGGTTGGAAACTCACTGCATGGGATGGTGAGGTCTGCGGTTCCAATCACAGCCGGAAAGCTTTTTCTGCATCCCCTGGCGGTGTTCGGAGCAGCATTTCTGGCGTGTCGGATTGGCCTTCCAGCGCTTGATCCCAAACTCCTGTCGGCAGCCATACTGATGGCGGCGATGCCGATGCTGGGAATCTACACCATCCTCGCCCACCGCTACGGGCAGGAGACAAAGAGCGCCGCAGCGCTGCTGTTGGCCACAATGGTTTCGTTCTTCAGCCTCAGCGGATTGCTTTGGCTGCTAAAGGTCTCGGGCTGGCTCTGATAGTGAGATCGACGCGGTCATGCGGAAAAATCGAGTAAGTCACCCTGAAACTCGGAAAGGCCAAGACCTCATGGTTGTTCCAGTGTCTCTTCGACGCCATAATGGGAATCAATCGCAGCCACGCCCTCTGATATCCCGCATAAGGAGAATATGCCTCGCAAGGTTCGCAACCTATACGCCACGAAGTCCCAACCCATCGCGCAAAACGAGACGCCTGCGGAGCACGATGGGCCGTTTCGTCTCACCCCGCAGAACGTAAGATTGGTATTGGTAGCTCTGGCCTTGGTATACGCATTTCTGGCAGGACTGCACACGGTTTGGGATCTCGATATGGGATGGCACCTCGCTACCGGCCGCTACGTAGTTCAGCATCATGTGGTTCCCAGCACAGACATCCTCTCCTCAACCTCACCCGGAGCTGAGTGGCTCTATCCTCCGTTCGCCGGCGTGCTGTTCTATGCCGTCTTCAGCGCTTTTGGATACGCAGGCTTGAGTTGGTTTTGTGCGTTGGCACTACTGGCGATGGTTGCATGCCTCTTGCGAAATCCGGCGCGGCAGGGGAGTGGCATCGCTGCGGCACTGGCAATCTTGGCCGTGCCGGCATTGGCGACAAGGGCAGCGCCGCGTGCCGATCTTTTTACCACCTTGTTTTTTGCGCTTTTTCTTGCCCAACTCTGGAAGTTTCACCAGGGCGGCGCTGTGGTTCAGGGCGATGGTTCGCAGGACCGCGTGCGGCTGTGGATGTTGCCTGTGCTGATGCTGCTCTGGGTCAATCTCCATCCCGGCTTTGTTGCGGGCCTCGGCATTTTAGTCGCATACCTTCTGATCGAGGGGCTGGAACTGTTTTCCCCGAGCCGGCGTTGCGCTGCCCGGCAACGCTTGCGGCAGGTCTGGCCTGTGCTGATAGCTACTGTCCTTGCCACTCTGTTCAATCCATATGGCCCCAGGATATACAAAGCTTCACTTCTCCTGACCGGACTCCAAGCGGGCAATCAGCCGAGTAGTGGTCCTGCCATCATGGAACTGGCCCCCGTGCCGATATCGCTCACCCGCATGGCCCAAGCTCTGGAGTGGCGTTATCCGGACAGCGGTTATTGGTGGCTCGCACTGGTCGCTGTGGTAGTAATCGCCCTCGCATTTTGGCGGCGCCAATTCGGGGTGGCTTTGCTGGTAGCTGCAGCTCTCTACGGTTCAATGCAGCATTTGCGCTATCAGGCTCTGTTTTCGATTGTTGTTGTCGTGGTAGGCAGCACAGTTATGTCCGAAGCGCTTGAACGCGGAAAACGAGAAGGTGCGCTGCCTGCCCCTAAGCAACTGGACCATTTGGGTTGGCTTTCCATCGCCGCCGCAGTGGTACTTTGTCTGCTGACTTGCGTGCGCATTGCTGACCTTACATCCAGCCTCTCATATGTCATGGCAAATTCCCCAATGCTGTTTGGTCCGGGAGATTCCTGGTGGTTCCCTGAAAGCGCTGCCGCATTCATCCAGCGCGAGCATCTCCCCGGCAATATCCTTCAAGACTACAACCTGGGCGGATTCACCGCGTGGCGGTTGGGTCCGGATTATGGCGATTTTATCGATGGACGTAACGTGAGTCCTGCGATATGGACCGAGCTGCAAAAATTCATTTCTTCCCCTCCAGACTCTCCGGTTTGGGAGGCAGAAGCCGATCGTCGGAATATAAACATCTTGTTCTTTTCGCTGGCTCGGTTCTATGGCGTGGGATCCCCAAATTTGGCATCCTTGTGCCAGAGTCAACGATGGCGCCCCATCTACCTGGACGAGGTTTCCATCGTCCTGCTGCGCAATCGTCCCGAGAACCGCCCCTGGATCGATCGCAACGAGGTCAACTGTTCGACTCACGCCTTTGCAGCGCCCAAGCACGCATCCCGGCGCGAACTATCCAATTTCTACGCAAATGCAGGAGTCATTCTATTGTCCTTGGGCCGTCAGAGCGAAGCGAAGGAGGCTCTCGACCGCGGCCTCACACTCTCGCCCGAAGACCCAAGCATCCACTTTGTCCTCGCCCAACTATACGAGCGGCAACAACAACTTGGAGATGCAGAACGGGAGTATAAGTCCGCTTTATCATTGAAAACAGACGTTGCAAGCATGTGGCACGAGTTTGGCCGATTTTACTATTCGCATGGTCGCTATACGGACGCCAGACCGCTTATCGTGACCGCAGCCCGCCTCTCCGTGGATCCGGCAGAAGAGTACATCCTCCTTGGCAATATTGATCTGGCGCTACAACAGCCTCAAGCTGCTCTGATCGACTTTGCGAAGGGCGAGGATGCGTTGCAAGGCCGCACCAATCTCAACCCTGAATCACTTGCACAAATTGCCGAGGCACGGGCCGTTGCTAACTTTCAATTGGGAGACTGGCAACGGGCAATCCAATTCCAACTGGAAGCGACTCGAAGAACCCCGGAAAATGCCAGACGCTGGGAAGCGCTCGCTGGCTTATGTGAGGCAACAGGACAGATTCAGCTTGCCGAGCAGGCACGGCAACAGTTGCGCTCTCTGTCCAAGTAGGCTGCCGGTGGGACAGTTGCCGGTGGGCGGCAGGCCATAGTTTCTAGTCGGAGAAAGTGGAATTACCTGCGGATTCACGCTTGACTCCGATTGCGGGCTATCACCGAGAGTAGTATTCAAGGAGCCGCGACGTTATCTATCTTGGAGTTGTTCGGAAGTATCCCCAGGCGCTCCCCACCGGATTTCGCTGCGTGCGCACTTACGAGATTAAGAGGCCAGGGAGCCTTGGCCGGGAGAGGTCGGAAAACGTTATGGGAACGGACACAATTGCAATCGTTGGTTTTGGTCTTATGGGATGCGACGTCGGAGCGATTTTCATGGCAGCCGGATGGCATGTGCAGGCGGCGGACCCTGAAATGGCCAGTTGGGATTTGCGTCGCGAGAGGGTACGCGCCTCCGTCGGGCAGCTTGAGGGAAAATTCGATCCGGAGAGTCTTCGCATCGTCAAATCCATGGAAGAGATCGACTGGACGGATGTCAAACTCGTCCTCGAAGCCGCTCCCGAGCGGCTCGATTTGAAGCACAAGGTTTTTGCGGACCTTGACCGCGTGGTTCCGCCTCACATTCCGATTGGCTCCAACGCATCCGGATTCCGCATCACCGATATCGCGCGCGATTGCAAGACCCGCAACCGCATGGCAAATCTGCATTTCTTCGCACCCGCCCACCTCGTTCCCTGCGTCGAGGTCGTGCGCGGCGAGTTTACGGACCCCGCCGCAATCGACGCCCTATACGACATCATGAAATCAGTCGGACGCATGCCAGTTCGGGTGAACCGCGACGTGCCCGGATTTCTTGCCAACCGGATTCAGCACGCCCTCATGCGCGAAGCCTTTGCCGTGATTGACGAAGGGCTGGGTACGCCCGAGGACGTCGATACTGCGGTTCGCTATGGTTTTGGGTTTCGCTACGTTGCGGCAGGCCCGATCCTGCAAAAGGAGTTCGCTGGCTTGGACACGCAGATTTCCGCCGCCCGGTCGATCTACCCGTCGCTGTCTACCAGCGCCGAGCCAATTCAAGTCTTGAAAGACGCCGTCGCCGAGGGGCGCCTGGGCATGAAGTCCGGTCGCGGATTCTGGACCTGGACTCCAGAGCAGATTAAGTCGGAACGGGAGCGGTTCGATCGCACTCTGCTGGCGGCTCTCAAACTCCTGCACGAATCGAAAGCAGCCACCGAAAAGTAAGGGGTGGACTCGAATAACAAAGATTGATCATAAGCATAAATATTTTCGATTTCCGCCCAAACCCGTAAATACGTTAGGGTACTCGCACTTGCTTTTTGCCGATATTGGCGTGTGGAATGTAAGCGGAAACTGTGCAGAGAGATGGAAGCAGAATGGAAACACGGTGAGGACCGTACGCCAATCGGTGTTGTGTAGGTTGTACAAGCTGTTTCATAACCCGGTTTTGAAAAGGCACGGATTGAGCCGTGCTGCTACGGAAGAGCAAAACTGTGGGCTTTAGCCCCTGAGGGAGCACATCGTAGCGCTCCACGTCGGTTATGAAACAGCTTGTAGTGCAAACGAGTCACTGGAGAGAGAACTTTGAGCGGGAGTCGCCGGGGCAAGGATCAATAGCCACGCTGCTCCATTCGGCGTAGGTTGTCGTGGGCAGTTGCCCTCGCGGCTCAGCGCTCATCGGGTTCTCAAGGTGCTCCGTAGCGGTGTGCCCGGCAATCGAAGGGCGGCCATAAGGAGAAATTCCCGACCCGCGCCATGTGCTTCAGGTGCCGCAATCCGCTCGGCCCACTGTGCCGATCATTAGTGTTGCTTGTGTTTAGGTAGTTTCCATTCCTCTCCATTGAATTTCGACGAATTAAGAATCCGCGGGCAGTCACAAAAGAAGTTTTCAGCGCTCGCGAAACTACATGAGCCGGTTCGGGTTTTCTACATTACCTGCGGTAGATATGCAGATTGACTGCGGCGCGTGTAAGGAGCGAAATTTATGAAATTCGATGAGATTGGCGCGAAAAGTACCGGTTGGTTGGGGGATATGGCTCACGACGTTCTTCAACCGAGGCAGACCCCGGTTACGGCGGGCCAGAAACTTGGACAACTGACCCGGCAGGGGCTGGCGGTGTTGCTCAGCGCACTGATGATTATGATTCCGATGGGGCAGAGTGGGGCATTCGCTCAATCTGCGCCGCCGCCTGGCGCTGAACAGGCACCTCCACTCGATAACGGTCAGCAAGCGCCGCAGGGACAACCCCTGTCGGCTGCGCAGCTAGACCAATTAGTAGCGCCAATCGCGCTCTATCCCGATGCCTTGGTTGCTCAAGTTCTTTCAGCCGCCACCTATCCGACCCAGGTGGTGGAAGCAGATCGCTGGCGGCAGGCGCAGGGGAACGCTCCCGCGGAACAAATTGCTGCCGGAGCAGATACGCGCAACTGGGATCCGAGCGTGAAGGCTCTGATTGCATTTCCAACCGTGCTGGCACAGATGGACAAGAACCTTCAGTGGACTACGGATCTTGGCAATGCTTACTACAACCAGCCGCAGGACGTAATGGATTCGGTACAGGCCATGCGCCAGAAGGCACAGGCTGCCGGCCAGTTGCGCAGCACGCCGCAGCAGACGGTTACCGAGGATGCCGGTGCAATCATGATCGCGCCTGCAAATCCGGCCGTAGTTTACGTCCCGGTCTATGACCCCTGGGCAGTTTACGGAGCGCCTTTCCCAATGTATCCGGGCTACTACTATGGCCAGCCTGCAGGGATATTCTGGGGTGGCTTGGCAATTGGCTTTGGCATTGGAATTGGCATCGGCATCTGGAGCGGTTGGGGATGGGGATGGGGCCACTGGGGAATGGGTTGGCACGGTTCCTGGGGAGGCGGTCGTGGCGTATTCTTCAACCACAACTCCTACATTACCCGCAGCTCGACGGTGATCAATCGTGGGTTTAGCCGTCCCGGTGGTCCGCCCAGATCATTTGCTGGAACCCGCGGCTCTTACGCACGTGGCGGCGGAGCTGGATTCAATCGCGGCGCTGCAAACATGAATCGGGGAGGCATGGGTAATCGCGGCGCGGCTGGCATGAACAGACCGGGCGGCGCGGGCAGCAACGCACGCTACGGTGGAACGGTCAATCGTCCTGGAGTGAACGCCAACCGGGCACCGGGAAACGTTAGCCGCCCTGGTGGAGCAGGCGCCCCGCGGACTTCCATGAATCGGACGTCGCCTGGAGGTAGCCGTCAAGGTGCCGCTGGCCGCTCAAGTGGCGCAAGTCACGCGAGCGGAGGTGGACATGCGAGTGGTGGCGGCGGTAGCCACGCAAGCGGCGGTCACGAAGGTCATGGCCGATAGGCCGAAGTAACAAACTGAAGCACTCTAGGGAGGCCGAAATAAGGCCTCCCTTTTCGCGTTGGAACAAATCTCTTTCCACTTCACTGGCGCGGAACAGAAACTCTCGTGTTATCATCGCTCAAACCTCTGCACCTCTTTCCTCTGCGCGCCAAAAAATAAAATAAGGAGCCCGGCCAAGATGAGAAGCCGCTCAGTCGCTGTACTATTTCTGTTTTTAGCTCTCTTTGCATGTTGTGGTTTCGGTCAGACTTTTCGTGGAAGCATCCAGGGAACGATAACGGATCCTACGGGAGCGGCGGTGGTTGGGGCGAAGGTGAAGGTCTTCAACCCCGGTACCGGATTGTCGCGCACCGTTGAAACCAATGATCAGGGCGGATATCAGACCTCCGAATTACCGCTGGGAACATACAGCGTCACCATTGAAAAAGAGGGGTTCCGGACTACCACATTAAATCAGATTCCTGTGGGTGTTGGATCTCCTGCGCGCGCAGACGCTAAGCTGATTACCGGTGAAGTCAAGGAACTGGTTGAAGTAAATGCCGACGTGCCCATGGTGGAAACCAGCTCCAACACCACGGGAGGCATGATCGAAGCTGCCCAGGCGGCTGAGCTGCCAATCAATGGGCGCGACTTCACCAAGCTTCTGGAATTGGTTCCAGGCACATCGAGCGACCCGGTGGGCTCAACGGAATCAGCAGGCTCCTACGGGCTGTTCAGCCTTAACGGCAACCGCGGCCGCTCCAATAACTACTTGCTCGATGGCACAGACATGAACGATGGCTACCGCAACCTGCCGGCCATCAACCAGGCCGGCGTGTGGGGATGCCCCTCGACGATCCTTCCCGTAGATGCGTTGGCCGAAATTCCGGTCACTGGCAGCCCGGAGGCCGAGTTCGGACGCAGCTCCGGCGCTACGGTCAACATCGTCACTAAATCCGGCTCCAACCAGATTCACGGCAGCGCCTTCGAGTACTTCCGCGATGACGCGCTCGGCGCACGCAACTTCTTCAATACAACGGATCAGGCAAAGAATTCGTTCACCAACCATCAGTTCGGCGGCTCTATCGGCGGCCCGTTCGTGAAGGACAAGTCGTTCTGGTTCGCCTCCTATGAGGGTCAGCGAGAAAACGGCGGCCTCCCGCAGTTAGGCTACGTGCCCACTCAGTCCGACATTGCGGCAAACGCAGGCGGAATGAACTCCGTCATCAAGAGCTTGCTAGCCCGCAATCCGTGGGGCGCTCTCCCGGCCACCGGCACCGGTCCAGCACCGGCAACATTCACGACGCCGTTCCTCAACAACAGCGACAACTTGATCCTGAAGCTCGACCAGCACCTGCACCTGTTCAGCCCGGGCGACCTGCTGACCGCCCGCTATTTTTACAGCCATGGCACCCAGAGCTTCCCATTGGGAATGCTAAACACGGGCGGCAGCGCACCGGGATTTAACACGCAGACGCCAACCCATGTGAACATCGCATCGCTGTCCTATACTTCGGTGCCGAAGTCGAATGTAGTTGTCGAACTGCGCGGCGGCTACAACCGCTTCCTGCAGGATTTCCTCCCGCAAGACGCCAAGTTTGATCCGAGAAGCATCGGGTTGGATACCCTGCCACCAGGATTTAATTCGCATGACTTCGGCCTGCCCACAATTAGCATTGCAGGCTACAGCCCGATCGGTGCAACTGCCAGCGACGCACGCGGACGCATCGACACCAACTATCAGCTCTTTGGCAATATTTCGATCACGAAGGGCAAGCACAACTACAAGATGGGCTATGAGTGGCGGCGCACGTTCATCAACAGCTATATCGACTCAGGCCACCGCGGCAAACTGAGTTTTGTCAATACGTATCAGACCGACGCAAGCGGTAATCCAATCCTGGATGCGAGCGGTAATCCGCTGCTCCTCAACTCAGCGCTTCAAAATTTCCTCCTCGGCAATATCAGCGGCGGCGGTTCGTCGGCCGACTGTGGCCCTTCGCCTAACTGCTCCAGCACGCGCTACACCTACCAGAATGGCACCGGCGCTTACTTCCAGGATTCATGGCGCCTGACCAACCGATTGACGGCAAACTACGGCGTACGCTGGGACTATTTTGGCGTGGTGGGCGAACAGAACCACCAATTCAGCCTCTTTAGCACCGCAAATGGCGGCGGGTTGATTCCTGTCGGCACAAACGGTGGTCCGAGCACGCTGTATCCGAAGGACTTCAAGAACTTTGCGCCGCGTTTCAGCCTCGTAGATGACCTGATGGGCAACGGTAAACTGGTGGTCCGCACTGGCATCGGCATTTTCTATGACGGCGCATCGCAAGACTTCTTTGTGGGCAACCAGCCGTGGAACACGAATGCCGCGGAAGCAGGCCCGGCGTTTAACAACGTTGGGTTCGCCGGATCGACAGTTCCTACCATCTTCTCCGGACAGCCAGTTTTCAGTAGCTACACTTCAAGCAGCGCGTTTACGGTTTCGCAGAAGCTGGTTACGCCAAGGTACGTCTCCTACAACCTGAACATCGAGTCACAGGTAGCCAAAAAGGTGGCGGTTCAGATTGGATATGTGGGTTCGCAAGGACGCCACCTGTTCCACTTCCGCGACATCAACCAGGTAGACCCCAGCACCATTACCGCAGCAAACCCAAATGGAACCTCTCCGTATCCGAACTTTGTCTACGTCAATCAGATTGAAACCAGCGCAATCTCGAATTACAACTCGCTGCAAGCAAGTTTGAAGGTACAGAACTGGCACGGGCTCACTTCGACATTGAACTACACTTGGGCGCACTCCATTGATACCGCCAGTGATGGTCTGGATTTCGTCCCCAATGCCGCGCAGCCCGATAACAGCTTGAATCCAAGGGGTGAGCGAGCCAGTTCCAACTTCGATGTGCGGCATCACCTGCAGTGGTACTGGACCTATAGCCTGCCGAACTATCAATCCGCAAAATGGCTAACCAACGGCTGGGCGCTGGACGGCATGTTCAACTTTGCAACTGGCCAGCCTTACACGGTCAGTTATCTGTTTGAAAACAACTACAATGGCACGGGAGAGTGGTTCGGGCGACCGGATATCATCGGCAATCCGCAGGCCGAGCACAGCATCAACCCGGCCAACCACGGCGTAAACCTGCTGAACGCGGCGGCTTTCGCCGCACCATGCACCTGGGATAACGACGCGGGCGCCTGCGTCCCCGGAACACAGCACATCGGCAACGAGGGCCGCAATGCCTTCAATGCAACCAACTTCACAAACTTTGACTTTTCGCTCACCAAGCTCTCACACCTAAGCGAAAAGGTGACCATGCAGCTTCGGGCCGATATCTTCAACATCTTCAACCACGTGAACCTGAGCAATCCGTTACTGCCTGGTTTCTCGATCGATGCATTTGCAAACAATCACTTTGTAGCAAATCCGGGCACTCCGACTAAGGGACGGATCGTGGGAGGCTCTGACCCGAGCGCTTTTGCGAACGGTACGAGCGGCCCTCTCAACGGACCTCAATTCGTGCAAACCACGGCAACTCCCGACGTGGGCAGCGGCAACCCGTATCTGGGCGGTGGTGGTCCGCGCACTGCGCAGTTAGCGGTTCGCCTCACCTTCTAGCTCCGTTCGTCAAACCGTCAACGAGGGGCTGCCTACGGGCAGCCTCTCAGCGTTTTACGCGGCAAATGGCCGTACGGCAACTACGGTTTTCCGCCTGCTTCTGTGCCGAAAATACCCCGTAACGCTGCCGGACCTACGCACCTCCGATGCCGAGCAGTTTGAGTAGATAGGGTGGTCCCAGGCCGTTTGGAGCTCTCCTTCTCTCCCAAATACCCCTAACTTCATATAGCGGATGAGGTCGATTTACATGCGTCGTCCCTGCTCCTGCCTGCCTGCTGCGCAGAGCGGGTTCACACTGTGCTAAAATTTGTTGTCTATAGCTTCCGGATTCGACATACAAATCATGCTCTTTTCGAAAGAATACGTGGGCTACCTCGCCCGTCAAACTGTCAAGCGTCTGCAAGCTGGCCATTTCATCAAAACTCACGAGCTCGAGAAGGTTATCGAGCGCGTCCAGAACTCAATGATTGAGGAATTGAGCCTTGAGGACCGCATCAACGATGAGGTCCGAATCATTCTTGAAGCCTACTCGGACGAGATGCGCAATCGTGGCGCGAATTACCAGGAGATGTTCAAGAAGGTTAAGAACGAACTGGTGCGTAAGTACAAGGCGGTGCTATGAGACTGTCTCGCGAAAAACTCAATAAGCTCGCTTCCGCTTCCACCGAACAACTCGCCAGCCTCAAGGACGTGGAGTTCCTCGAAGGCTATGACGATATTCGCCAGGAGACGCGCCGAATTCTCGAAGACCTGCTTGCCAATGAAGAGAAGCTCGACAAGGCTGCGCGGCTCAAGATCGAGAGCCAACGCCGCATCATTCCCGAGGGCACTCCGGAATGGAACATTCTCTATCACAAGTACTACAACGAGGAAGTCAAGAAACTCGGGATTTAGTCAGGCAGCAAGCTTCATTAGACCATTATGCCCCGCACCCGCTGCGGGGCTTTGTTTGAGCGGAACGGCAACGTCGACGGCAGTAATTCCCCACAGGCAACTCTATATCCGCTACACTTTTTCTTCTATCCGGCTGTGAGGCTATCCGCTTAAGGTAACCATGTCTTCGCTTGCAGAGTTCGTCAAACACGCGGCGCTTGATGAGGGCTTCTCTCTCGCTGGCATTTCACCAGCCGCTCCGCTGCGCGAACTCGACTATTTCCCTGCGTGGATTGAAGCCGGCTGCCATGGCGAGATGGATTATCTCGCAAAGACCAACGAGGCGGGAGAACTCCGGCGGGCGGCTCTCGCGAACGTGGCTCCGTGGGCCCGTTCGGTGGTGGTGTGCGCTGCCAATTACAACTCGGCGACGCCCTACTCAACCCAATGCAGCGATCCGGAGCGGGGATGGATTTCGCGCTACGCGTTCGTTGAATCCGACTATCACGAACTGTTGCTGGCGCGTCTGCGGCGCATTGAGTCGCGCATGGTGGCCCGCATCGTCGCGGACGGTCACACGGCTCCGCGTACCTGGTGTTATGTGGACACCGGCCCGGTGGTGGAGCGGGTGCTCGCGCAACACTCCGGGATTGGATGGACCGGCAAGAATGCCTGCATCATCAATCAGCAGCTCGGCTCCTGGCTCTTCCTCGGCGTGATTCTCAGCGGGCATGCGTTGCCGCCTGGCCTTCCTGCAGCCGACCGATGCGGCTCCTGCACGCGTTGCATCGATGCCTGCCCCACCCAGGCTTTTCTTGCGCCGCGCCAACTCGATGCGTCGCGGTGCATCTCTTATCTCACCATCGAGCAGCGCGGACCGGCGTCCGAAGAGCTTCGCGAGAAGATGGGCCGGCATCTTTTTGGCTGCGATATCTGCCAGGACGTTTGCCCATGGAATCGGCGCGCCCCCGCCTCACCAGACCCAACTTTTGCCCCGCGAACCGAACTTGTCAATCCCCTTTTGCAGTGGATTTCAGGTATGAATCATGAAGAGTTCCAACGCGTCTTTCGCGGATCGCCCGTGAAGCGCGCGAAACTCACCGGGCTATTGCGAAACGCTGCCGTTGCCATGGGGAACAGCGGAGATCGAAAACACTTGCCGCGCTTGGGCGAGCTGGCGCGGCATGAAGACCCAGCCGTAGCCGAGCACGCACGCTGGGCGATTGCAAAATTGGAGACGACGCCGGATGCCGAGTCCACGCGATACCCGAAGTCCGATCTACGCTAGCCGTCTTTTCTCCCGCCGTCCCCTGGACGTGCGCGCCCGCTTGGTGGCGCTGCACTCAACCGGCGAGCCAATCATCGTCCACGCTCGTACTTGCGATGTGTCACATGGCGGTGCAGGGTTGACGCTCACTCGCAGCCTGCCTTCGGGCACCGAGGTGGCACTCTGCTTGCGGCTTCCGGGCGGTGACCTGCTTTGGATGCAAGCCGTCGTAATCCGCCGCCAGGGGTTTCACGTTGGAGTGCAATTTGTACGGACCACCGCCGAGCAGCGCCTGCTGCTTTCCGAGCTCTGTTGCGCCTGAGACGGGCGGCGCGGCATCCTGAAAAGTAGGCCTATTGCAAATTCTGGAAGCTAATTGGCGGAAGAATGAAAGTCTTTTGAATGTGTTAACGGCCCTCGGGGGATTAGGGCCTTTTATGAACACAACCGTTCAAGATTATCCACGGCTCACGTTCTGAGCCTGCAATCCCTTGGGTCCCTTTACGCACTCGAACTCGACAGTTTCGCCTTCATTCAGTGTGCGATAGCCATTTTCCTGAATAACGGAATAATGTACGAATACATCTTCACCCGTGCTGCGTTGAATGAAGCCATATCCCTTTGCGCCGTTAAACCACTTTACCGTGCCCTTTTCTTTCACGACTTACTCCTTTCACATCTTAAAGAAAGACCATGTTCAGGGTTCCGGGACGTCAAACGCCGTCGAGTTTCCGTTACAGGTCTGAAACCGGCGCAACAACAAATCCGGATTCCGGCGTCTTTTCATACTCCACGGCCACGCAGGCCGAGATGCGGAAAAGATGCTGGAATCCGGACTTGAATGCTGTGCTGACTGCCGACTGCACATCCACTCCTTACGCCACAGAGCAACAACCCGTACTACTGAATGACCATTCAGTAGTATGAAATATCTAACCTAACCACCTCTGGTTGGCAAGACGAAACTTGTCAGCCAATATGAGAATCTTGGGAAAACTCCCGGAAAGGAGAGAATTTGGCTCAAACATACAACTAAGGTGCCAACTTTGGAGTATTTCAAGAGGCGGTGCGGCTGAACGAGGGGGAGCCGTTTTCGCTACAATGTAAAGAGACATGATGAAAATCGATACCAGATCTGCCGCACCGGCACCTGCCATAGCCAGCGGCGCTTCCTCCACCAACGATGATCCAATCCAGGAGTTGCGCCGATCCATGCTACAAACGCTGCGGCGCAATGGCATGTCGACTCTGAAGTACCTGGGCACGACCGAAGTACATACCTACGCGTTTTCGGTGGCTGCAAACGCGATTCTGTCATTCTTCCCCGCATCGGTCTTGCTGCTAACCATCAGTAGCAGGGTCTTCCATTCGCCCGCAATGAAGGATGCGATCAAACGGATGCTGCTGGCATACCTTCCCAGCAACCAGAAATTCATCATCGACGCCGTGGTTTCAATGGCCGCGACACATAAGATCCAACTGATCTCCATTGTGATGCTGTTCATTAGCTGCACCGGCGTGTTCGAACCGCTGGAAGTGGCGTTGAATTCGGTTTGGGGTTTCAAGTCCCGCAATTACCTGATGAATCAGCTCGTGTCGCTGGGACTGGCCCTGGGATGCGGCGTTCTGGCGCTGCTGAGCGTAGCAGGCACGGCGGGAATATGGGCTCCGGCGGCGCAGGCGCAACTCTGGCTCGGCGACCACATCGGCAACGGCGTTGTGTACTCGATGGTGGACAAGATTAACCTGACCATCCAATTCGTCGCGCTGAAAATTTTTGGAATGATCGCCAGCATGTTGATTTTCTTCTTGATCTACTGGCTATTGCCGAATGGGAAAGTGCCGTATCGCGCGGTTCTCCCGGCGGCGATTATTACCGGCGTGGCCTGGGAACTGGCGAAGATCCTCTTCGTCGCATGCCTTCCCCTGATGGAT
>Ga0302320_10012498_pt1 | contig 17826 bp, 16 predicted proteins | sample Bog_T0_3_FD_202130 | JGI IMG/M metagenome (GOLD analysis project Ga0302320, IMG submission 202130) | Peat permafrost microbial communities from Stordalen Mire near Abisko, Sweden - Bog_T0_3 | ecosystem: Environmental > Terrestrial > Soil > Wetlands > Peat | place: Sweden: Abisko, Stordalen Mire...
GTGCTTTCCCTTGTGCAACCCGCGCGTATCCTCTGCAATCACGGTGCCTCGCGGGGCGACAAATTCGACGAAGCGGTCGGCCGAATAGGTTGTGCTGACTTCATCGTCAGTCAGCCGCGAATAGCCCTTCTTCAACAGACTCGACGGAATCTCACCGCTTCGGTGCGACCTCCTCACAAACGAATGCGGCCCGTTTTCGGGACCTACATCCGTCAGATAGACGAAGAACTTGAGCCACTTGATGCGGTCCATGTCAAAGTGCCAGTATTGCGCCGCTTCCTTGTCGGGGTGGGGAGACGCGACGTTCCACCACATCGCGACGACGTCGACGACGGGCTGAGACCGAAGATAGTTTTGCGCGACCGCGATGAACGACCGGTCTGCCATCAATTTCTGAATGAGCGGATTATTGATCAACTCCTGTTCGGCGAAATCGTAGCGCACCCCGTCCGGGTTGCCCCGAGGAAACCTGCCGACCTGCATGTCCAGCTTGGCTCCGCCATCGGTTGCGCGGCGGACGCACGGTGCGGTGGTCGCGTAATTCAGCAGATCGTCACACAGCTCATCGGAGAGGCGCTGCTTGAAGACATGATAGCCCTGCTGCCGAATATCTGATCCAATCGTTTCAACATCCCCCATTGAGAAATTGCCCAGGACCCCGCGGGCGTCTGAAAGCACATAGGGCCGGTGCATCAAGGCCAACATCGAAGACATCGCATCGTTCGACGCGCCGCCCGTGGCGCAGAACAGCTGCAGCATACTCTGGTAGGCGAAATTCGGGGTACGACCGCTCTTCGCGTACGCCGCGGCCCCAAGAAGGGTTCGTGCTGCATTGGAAATATACATCTGAAATCCGGGTGAGATCGCCATCTTGGTACTCCAGTGGGTCAGCCAAAACTGGTCGAACCGTCAACCAGACGCGCTCTCTGGCGCGTGTGACGGGCGGCTCAGCGTCTGGAACAAGCGACTCTTGGTCTGCGCCTCACGAGTCGGAAAAAGCGCATTCGCAAGCTTGAGCATCTCTCTTCGCAGTGCGAATTCTTCGGCCTGTTCCGCACCGGCATGCTGGTTGTCGGGCGGCTCAATTTCGATGACCGTGGTCGACAGGCTCTCGAACAGCGCACAAATCTGCTCGGCCGAACGGGATGCGCTCCCCCGGGTTGCGCAGTCCCACGTCTGCTCGAAACCTGGAAGCACACGGCGGTCAATCTGTTCAACTAACCTTTGCCGGAAGCTGCGGCGAGGCCCGTCGCGCTTGGGATAGCGATCGCCTAGATCGACCGCGGCGCGTGCTAATTCGAAAACGTACCAGCGGTAGGCCCGGCGCACCCGATCGAATTTCCAGCCGTCCATCAACGCGCGGTCAACCGCGGCGAAATAGTCGGGCAACGTAGTGCCCCAATAACCAAGATCCGCCGGGTAGAAGGCCAGTTCGGGAGCATAAAGGACGACGGGGATTCCCAGCAATGCCATTTCCTTGCCGACGCTGGACCAGGAATTCAGGAATACGTCGGTTTGGTCGGCGAGATCGTACATCGAGATGGCCTGGTCTGGCCAGTTGACGGCGACGTTTGCAGGCAGATCAGAAAAGGTTTCCTGGAGCTGCCGAGCGTGATGTGACAGCACGCCTTCGCGCTTGTTGGGAAATTCTCTGGGATGGACGCGAAGCACGAGGAACAGATCGCGGCGCGTCTTGACGTAGTCTGCGAGCGACCGAACCCATTCAATCTGAGTGGCGAACAGCGGAGGCTTGAGGTGAACCCGCGCCCCGACGATCTCGGCGGCGCGCTCCTCGTCGTAGCTGCCGAGGGTCGCCACGAGCAGCTTCTGATCGGGCCTGACGCCGAATACGGCACGGGCATCGGCGTATCCGGCAGACTTGGGACGGGAATAGACGAAAGCGCTGCGTCCGCGCAGCAACTCGAGAAAATGCTCGGTTATCAGGCGCAGGTCCGCGGCGCTACAGGGTAGTTCGGCAAACTCCGGCCATTTTCGAACCAGATGAGGAAAGAACGAAAACGTATCACCGCGGCCGATCCACAGCGTTTGCAACCGATTGGACAGGTTGCCGCCCGCATGCATGAAGTACTGCGGAATCCCCCGGCGTTCGGCCAGCTGGCAGACGACGCGGTTGACCGAATAGAGTGCATTGTAGACAACGACCACATCTGGCGCTTCGCGCTCAATCAGCTTTCGACCTGCCAGCAATGCAAAGACGGCGTGCCGCAATTCCACGAGATACTCGACAAACTCATCGTCGGTCAGATCGGTATCGAGTCTCTTTCGGCGCAGCATCAATTGATAGAGCGCCGCTCGCCCGACCGCAACGCCGTCGACTTCAAGATCGATGAGGGAACGCCTGTCGGTCATGGCCAGAATGCGGTCGGTTTCCTGCCGCATTTCGTCGTCGAGAAGATCAGACAAATGCGGCCCGCGAAGTCCGAAATTGGAACGAATCAGTTCGTCTCGTTTTCGGCACTCTGCACAAACCTTGCCGCGTTCGGCTGCCGGTGTGTGCATCGTCATGCCGTGGGCAGACATCGGAACGCAGAATTCATCGAGCGAACCGCCACAACCCACATAGACGATGTCATGACCCGCCTTTGCCAAAGTCTCGGCAACGAGCGCTTCGGGAAAAGCATGCCCCCATAGATCAGCATGCAGCGAAAAAAACAGAAACTTCATGTCGTGATCAATTCCGGCACGTCGTCCACGACTTCCTGGAACCAGAGCTCGACATTGAGCAGCTGCCACAGGAACATCATGTGATTGTCCTGCAACACGCCTTCGTTGACGATCGAGCGATGCTGCTCGATCAGGCGGGTGACCTCCGCCGTGTCGTAGATGCCTCGCTCCCGAAAGACGCGGGAGTGAACGAGATCGAGAAGCTGCTCGACTGCTGGACCATTGAACCAGATGTGCGCCGGCGCGTTCCAGCCGGTCTTCTTGATCCGGGTCCGCGTCTCCTCCGGCAAAATCCCCTTCATGGCCTCGCGCAGTAGCCGCTTGGTCACGCCATCGCGGATCTTCATGCTGCCCGGAACGCGGAACATAAATTCCACCAGACGGTAATCGAAGAAGGGATCGGCATGGCTGAGCCCGGCCGCCTCACAGTTGCGATCCTCGGCCCGCAGACAGCATGGTGCGGTCTCGCGAAAGATATCCTGATAGGTCCGGTTCTTTAGCCAGCTCGAAAATGGATGGTCGAGCACGGGCCGGAAGTTGCGAAGGTCGTAGTATGACGCCTTCACCGCGGGATAGTAGCGGCTGAGGCGCTCGCGATCGACCAGAACCTGTCCGGTGGTGTCTCCAGCCAGCCGGGCGAGATGCCCGATCGCAGCATCGCGGTGCTTGCGATAGATCGGATGGTCGTGGTGCTTCGCCCAGGTGGCGATTTCATGTTCGAGATCGGCGTCAAGCCCGCGATGTCTCAGATCGGCGAAGTTGAACACGAAATATTCGTATTCGCCGGCATTCAGTTCGTCGCCGCCGAGGCCGCCGAAGACGACGTCGTAGCCCTGCTCCGCGACAGACTTCGTGAGCAGAAAATGCGACAGCCAGGTCGCGGTGGCTACCGGCTCGTCATGGGCTCGCACCATCTGGCGCACGACGTCGAACAGATCGAAATCATCGATCGGAATCGGCCGCCAATGCCGGACCTTCTCCGCAACGAAACCACGGATGTCGTCGCTCTCGTCATATGTCTTGTCCGCATAGACCGACGACACCGCCTCCTGGCGTTCTCCCGTTAGCTGGACCGCGCTCGCCAGCACCGACGAACTGTCCATGCCTCCCGAGAGGGTGAAGACCGGCTTGCGGGCCGCTCTCAGGCGGCCGCCGACCGCATCGAGCAGAAGCTCACGGTAACGCTCCGCCAATGTGGCTTCGCTCTCGGCCCATTCCGGCTGTTCATCCAGCGACCAGTAGCGGCTCACCTGGACGCTGTCGCCCCTGCACTGCAGGAAGCAGGCCGCCGGGAGTTGGCGGATGTCCGCGAATGGTGATTCGTTCGGGACATTGTCGATATAGCGGTAGTGGCTGCCGGCGAACACGGCGACATGGCGGCGGTTGACGTCATGCGACACGCCGGGAAGTGCCCGCAGCGGCTGTGGCCTGGAGGCGAACGCGAAGGCCCCGGCCCGAGCATGATAGTACAGCGGGCGCACACCGATCCGGTCGCGCCCGAGCCAGAGGGTGCCGGCCTGTTCGTCGAACAGCGCCACGGCGAAATCGCCGTTGATGCGCTTCAACGCATCGGCAAACCCGTTCTTGCGATAGGTCGCGATCAACTGGTGGGCCGGCCCGCGTGCGAGGTCGCCCGCGAGGTCAGCGGCATTGTAGAACACGCCGTCGACGACCGCGACACATCCGCTCTCCCGGGCAATCGCTGAAGCCTCCACGCCACCGGTCGCGAACGCACCGTGCGGGAAGCCGCACGACCCGGCGTTACCATTGGTCATCAACCTCACCATTGCGGCGGCGAACGACTCAGACTGTGGGTTGGGGGACCCAGCGAGAAATCCAGCAATTCTGGACATGTCAGCTCTTCATCCGGTCGAACACCACGCGGTCCGCCACCAGGAACGTCCAATAATGCTGGTAACCGATAACCAGTTCGGGCTGGCCGCCACTGCGTTGATCGATGACGATCTCCGGCTTGAAGCCATGTGAACCGACAAACTGAGTGACGTCGTCAATATCGTAGTGATTGACGTGAACCTTGAGATCGACGCCGGGATCCAGAAAGTCATCGCGCACGTAGTGATATTCCGCGCCCTGTTTGAGAGATTCGCGCAGGATGACACTCTTGCGCGCGATCTTGAGGAAGCGTTCGAGCGGCCGATGATAGTTGTCGATGTTGCTCAGCACGTTCATGCAGACGACGTGATCCACCTCGCCGTCCAGATCCTCGATCCGCGCCTCGATCAGCCGCTCAGCCGGCAGGCCGAAGGCCGGCAGGATTTCGCGACCGATGTCGAGCAGCGCGCCGCAAGCATCGAGCCCCCAATACTCGACCGGCAGATTCCGGCTGGCGATCGAATGATAGAAATAGCCACTGCCGCAACCGACATCGAGGACACTGTCGCCAGGATCGATCCGCGACGCAAGCAGGTCAGTCGCCTGAGCGTGAGCCGTCATTTCCTCGGCCTCGCGCCGGCATCTGCGCGCATAGAGCTCACGAACCGTCGAGCTGTGATCCCAGATCGAAAAGCGGTCCCAGCCGGTCCGCGAAACAGTCGTGAGCTCAGCCACCGGATCAGGCCCGCTGCGCGACGACGAAGAATGCCGAAGCCATGAACAGGCCGCGCCAGTCCTGCGAGTTGGCCTCCATCTGCAGGCTGACTTCCCGGAACAGCCGCGGCGCGTGACCGCTCACCATCGGAGGTAGGCAGTGGAAGTGGTAATAATGCAGCTGCACGTCCCGGAAACCGCCAGCCAGGAACTTCTGCTGCAGCAACAGCGGGTTGTGTGTCCGCGACAGGACCTCGTCATAACCTGGCTCGGTCTCCTTGCCATGCCGGATCGGCGGCAGGTCGGTGCGGAACATCCCCTCGACCTGGGCCAGCGCCGCTTTTAAGCCTCCCCGCTCGTTGGCGGCGCATTTCTCAAGCTCTTCGACTGGAAGCAACTGCTTGAGATAAAATTCATGAGAATAGCGGTTGAACGTAAACATCGAAAACAGCGCATTGCGCGCTTCGACAATCGCATATCCGCCGGGCTGCAGCGCCCCGTGGATATTCCCGATGACGTTGGTCTCGATCGCCTCCGGAATATGCGGCATCACACCACAGCAGAGCACGCAGTCATACTCTGCCGTCCCGGCTGGTGCTGCAAAATCGCTGCCCACCGCCACGCTTCCGTCCCAGACATTGTCCGGACTGACGCCGAGTTCAGCGACAACCCGCCGCCCTTCCGCGACCATCTCCGGCGTGAGATCAAACCCGTAGACCTCCCTCCCGGGCGCAATGAAATGCCTGAGCATGGAGGCCGGGCCGCATCCCGCGTCCAGCAACCGCTTGACACCGCGCTCGTCAACGAGGCGCTTCGCGAGGTCGAGATGTACTGGCGGATACGGCGCATCGGCGCCATAATAATCCGAGTAGTACGAGGTACCCCAGGTCGAATAGCAATGCTTGATATTGCGCTCGACCGTCTCTCTGCCGGCGTCGTTGCCGGGCTCGTCACGCTTCATGCCATCCTCGAAAGAAACGCCCGCAGCGTAAACTTAGTGCTGGGCTCCTGCAGCCGCTCCACCGCGATCGGTCGGAAGCCGGCCCGATCGGCCAGCATCGCGATCGACACGAAGCTGAAGACATGGAGGTGTTCGACGAAGAACTCCTCACGTTCCGAGCCGACCTCGGCGGCCACTTCGCCGTCCGGCAATTCGAGATAGACGAAACCGCCCGGCGCGACGAATTGCCGGGTCCGGCGCAGCATCGCGATTGGGTCCTCGACGTGCTCCAGCACCTTGTTGAAGGTGACGACGTCGAACTTGCCTATCCCCTCGATGGTCATGAAATCGCCGCGCACCGCCTCGACGCCGACGTGGTTGCGCATGTGCGCGACCGCGCGCTCGTCGGGATCGATCGCCGTGCAGTGCCAGCCCGCCCGCTTCACGACGTGGGGAAACACGCCCAGGCCCGCCCCGACATCGAGCAGCCGCATGCGTTTTGCCGCGCAGAAATACGCGGCGGCGAACGCCTGGATGCGGCCGATCCGGCCGGCATTGTCGGAACGTTCCGGCTGGAGCGCGATCACCCGGTCGAACGCCGCCCGCAGTCCGGCGTCGCTGCCGTAGGTCGCGTTGACATAGTCGCCGCCGTAGTCAGTCGCCACCGTCATGGCGTGGCGCGAGACGTAGTGGTTCGACCGCGCGAATTGCCAGACCTCCCGGCGGTACGGTTCGCCGGCCGGGCGACGGAAGCCGATCTCCCCCTTGGGCGGCGTGTCATAGGAAAACACCAGGCGCGCTTCCGTCTCGCCGGAAATCGGGCAGATCGTCGGACGAAGGTCGCTCACCTCCCGCACTCCAGCGCGGCTTCCAGAGCCTGCAATGTTTCCAGCGAATCCAACCAGGTTACGATTGTCAGCGGCTCCTGGCGCACATAGCGGTCGAACGCCTCTTCCTTGCCGCGCTCGACCAGCAGGACGAAAAACCGGTTCACGCGGTTCTTCACCAGCACCGCACGCAAGTTGAAGCCGGCCAACCGGCCGTTCAGCGAGGGCGTCGCGTAGAACCCCCAGTCCTTGCGGGTCAGGTCGTATTCCCCTCCGTTCTCCGTCAGGAACGTAACCTGCTCGTCGGCGTCCAGCCGCATCGCGCCGCAGTCGCGTATGGTGCCCTTGACGTCGTAGCCGACTTCAAATTCCCGGGGCGGGATTTTCGGTTCGAACTTCATACGCTCGGTTTCCGTCCGCTGTCCGCCCACGTCCGATCGGGAATGAGGAAGCCCGGGATCTTCCAGGTCGCGCCGTCGTGCACCCAGACGTCGCGGTTGCGAAAGGTCTCGGCAATCTCGAAGAACCGCCCTGTCGTGATGCCGAGAAAGCCGCAGAGCTTGTCGATATCGTCGTAGGGCGTTTCATCGCCCCGCGCGCGGACGATGGCGGCGGCCGCCTCGCGCGTCATCCGCCCGTTGCGGATTTCCAGCGAGAGGTTGTCGAAAAGCCGCGTGAAGCCGAATTTATACCACTTCAGCCAGTGATGGATAGAGATGAAGTCATCGTCGATGTCGGCGTAGTCGTAGAGGCCAGTTCGGGGACCAGTGGTATCGGCGACAAATCCATATTCGGCGGCGACCCGGCGTGTGGTCTCTGGATCCCATTCCAGATAGTAGCCGAGGAAAACCGCCAGAACGCCGGCCGCGTCGAGCTCGGTTTCGCTCGGTCCGAAATACGGGGTCAGTTCCCGCTCGGTCAGCCGCTCCGAAACCCAGTCGCGCGCCGTGGTCCCGTGGGTCACGCCATGGCGCTGCAGCCACGCGCGGTCGAGCCTGAAACCCGTTCTCTCCTCGTCCCGCCCCCCATATTCGAACGCCGAATTCTCGCCCCAGACGATCAGGGGAATTCCGAACGTCACGGCAATTTTGGCCGGAATGGCGAAGATTGCCATGTGCATCGGGACCGCGGTCGATCCGAAGCGCACCAGCGCATCCAGCATGAACTTGCGCTCGACCTTCGGATTGATCTGGTAGTCAATATGATCGACCCCCAGGGCGACCAAATTGTCCAGATTGCGCTGCCCGATCGCTGTCCGGCCCGGTGTCTTCCAAGTCACCGCCAGCGGATTGAGACCGGCCTCAAGGCATTTCACTACCTGCCACGTGCTGTCCTTTCCGCCACTTACCGGAATAAGGCAGTCGTAGCCCATGCTGCGGGACCGGGCCCGCTCGACGACTGCCGTGAACGCGTCCTTGCGCGCCCGCCAGTCGATCTCGCGCTTGGTGTCGTGAGACTTACAGGCGTTACAGACGCCGTCCGGCCCGATCACCAGATTGGGCCGCGTATCCGGCAGAATGCATTTGTTGCAATAGCGCATCAGGCTGCGAACTCTTCGAGAAACATCTTGCAGTTGAGCAAATAAAACAGAAACTTGCTTTGGCTGTTCGGCAGATCGGGCTGGCCTATCAGTTGTTCGATGCGCTCGCGGCGCACATAATCGTAGATCGGACTGTCATCCAGCAGATAGGCGCGCACGTCCGGATCCTTGACGTCAAGGTAGTCCAGGATCGGCGCGTTGAAGCCGACCTTGCGCGGATTTTCGATGATGCCGTCGGGCGCGATGCCGCGCACCGACTCTCGCAGAATCGCCTTGGCCCGACCATCGTTGATCAGATGCCGGGTCGGAATGCTGTTGCAGAACTCGAACAGGTCGCGGTCGAGGAACGGCGAACGATTTTCTACCGAATAGTACATCGCGTTCAGGTCGTCTTCGTGCAGGATCACGGGGACAGCCTCGTGAAATAGCTCGTTCAGCATGCGGTTGCGCAACAGGTGGCTGCTGTACCTGGTTTCGTCGAACGGCTCGCTCCACGGGTTGATGAGAAATCGGCTGAATTCTTCGGCATCGAGAAAAATGTGGTCGCGAAACTCGGGATCGTCGACGAACAGGTCTGGATTGCCGAGATGCGGATTGCGCACCATCGGCTTGACGTGAGTCTGCCACGACGCCAGCGAGCGCGCATGATGGGCCACGTCGCCCTTCACTTCCTGCAGGTACGCCAGGTGATGGTCGTAATAGCCGCTGAACAGCTCGTCGGCCGCCGTGCCGCTGATCGAGATGCGATAGCCGGCATCGGCGATCGCCTTCTGCAGCATCCACTGCGCGTAGTAGGTGATGGTGAAGACCGGCGCATCATGCTGGCGCACCAGTTCGCTCAATCCGGGAAGGAAGCCGTCGGTCACCACAGGAATGGCGGTGTGGCGCACGCCGAGCTCGCGCACCGCCAGATCGACCATGTCGGCCTCTTCGTAGCGCGCATCGGTGTTGACGATGGTGAACCCGTGCACGTCGTAGCCGAACACCCGCTTGGCGATGCTGATGAGGGCATTGGAATCGACGCCGCCGCTCATGCAGAAGGCCAACGGCACATCGGCGCGCAGCCGCAGCTCAACCGACCGGATCAGGTGATTTTTCGCACCGGCCACCGCTTCGGCGAACGTCATGTCATCGTCGATCGCGGTGACCGGTGACCAGTAGCGCCGCTCGGCGACGATGGCGCCGCGCTCGCTCACGAGGTTCGCGCCCGCGGTTACCTCGCGGATGCCGTGAAAGAAGGCATGCGAGCGGTTCTTGTAGAGCGACTTGTAGCCGTTGACCAGGTAGCGCCACAGATGGTCGTGATTGACCGCGAGCCTCTCGCCAAGAAGCGCGACGATGAACTTGATTTCAGAGGCGAAATAGATGCCGTCGGCGGTAGCAAGGTAGTACAGCGGCTTTTCGCCGAACCGGTCGCGCGACAGAGTCAACCGGCCGCTCGCCTCGTCATACAGCGCGAACGCCCACATGCCCTCGCACTTGTCGAGCACCTCCAAGCCGAAGCGGCTGATCGACGCCAGCAGTACCTCGGTATCAGACCGGGTTTTCAGCGCCACTCCGGCAGCTTCGAGGTCGCTGCGGCGCTCCAGGAAATTGTAGATCTCGCCGTTCAGCGCGATCCACGATCCGTCGAATCTCATGGGCTGGTTGGCCCGGGGATCAAGATCGATGATCGAGAGCCGGCTGTGAAGCAACGCCGTGTGCGTTCCCGAGGTGGTCTGCCATTGCATGGCTTCGCGATGGTCCGGTCCCCGCCGGTTCATCAATGCGAGGCAAGCCTCGATCCGCTCCGGCCCAAGCGGCCTCCGTCCCTGATATCCGGCAATTCCGCACATCAGCTCACCATGACGCGGCGAAGGTGGAACGGGTCGGCGCCGGGCCGATTCACGCCATCGATTGCCGTCGGACAGCACGTGATGCCCCGGGCCATGAGCGCCCGTATGACATCCTCCGAATAGCAGTGTGCGAGACCCTCGGGATAGGAATAGTGGGGAGTCACGATCCCGGACTTTTCACGCAGCATTGTCAGGCTGAGATCTATCTCATGCCCCAGATTGGCCGGAGACAGAAAGCTCATGATCGCATGCGTATGACTGTGCCCGCCGATCAGAAATCCGTCGGCGGACCACTCCCTGACCTGCCTCCATGTCATTTTTTGGTCGAGCTGATCGCCACTGGATCGAACTTCTTCCTGATCCAACTGCCTGAAGATGTCGCTGACAAACGCATCGACGTCGAGATCAGGCGCGGACTTCACGCGGGCCCGAATGTTACCGAGGATGGCGATCTTCTCTTCCGCGCTCGCGAATGACGTCGGCTCGCCCGCCCACGGAAGCTGCAGAACGCCGGACCTCACCGCTTCCATTGCATATTCAATTCGATCTATCCACGACATGCCGTTCTCATCGATAAATCGGGAGGTCACATAGACCGTCGCAGGAATTCCGAGCTCGTTCAGGATCGGCCGGGCCACAGTGAGATTGTTTTCGAATCCATCGTCGAAAGTCACCGCGAACGCACCTCTCGGAAACGGCTCGCCACTTCGGCAGATCCGGACGACATCGTCCATCGACATGGCGCGCCCCGCGCGTCCCACTTCTTCAAGCATCGATCGAAAGTCCGCGGCCGGCAGATGTTTGCGCGTGTAGTTGCGCACGACATGACGCTGGCGCTCGATGACACCGTGAAACAGATAAATCGTAAGCCCACCATCCTGCGTTAGCCGAGCTTTGAGATCATTCATCGAAAGGCACCATCCGCTGCAGCCGGCAAGACGAGAGAGTCAGTATGGTTCTCGAACCGTTTGCGGCAAATTTCCTTGAGCTGGCTCGGCATGAACGAATAGTACCTGCCTGCGCGCCGCTGTTTGCGGCAAGGAACATTTCCTTGCACCTCTATCGACGACAGCGCAGCGACGGCAAGACGAACGCAGGTCACCGCGTTGGCCCGCCGCAACTCATGCAGCCTCATTCCAGTAGAGACCGGAACATTTTCCTGAAGACAGATGTCGCCATCGTCCAGGGTCGCGTTGACCTTGTGCAGAGTGGTCACCAGGCCATCGAAGTCGGAATGGTAGATCGCCCACAAATGCGTATCGAGACCCCTGTACTCCTCGGGATCCCCTCCGTGCAAATTGAGGAAACAGGCAAGCCCGTTGTCGAGAACCGCCGGCGAAAGGCGCCCCGTCCCGAATACGATCGCGACATCTGGGCGCAAATTCGCAAGGGCCTTCACCCCTTCGGCGCTGTTCATCGAATCGACCGTTATCGAGGGAACGAAATCGCCGAGAACAGGGTCACCACCCTGAAACCATACATCGCGCTCGAACGCATCCCGAACAGCCTCAAGCGGGTGAGAGGTCTCGAACGGCGCACGCAGTCCCCGACTCTCGCAAACGACCTGAACCTGCCGGAAGCGATTCGCGATCTCCCTCACGAAAAACGCGTGATGCGGAGTCTGGGTCGTCAAGATTGCGATCTTCATGATCGGGCTCAGCGAAAGTCGCCCTGCTGAAGGACTTGACCCGGCAGAACGTCATGCGCCAGCGTTCGACCGACCACCTTCGCCTCCTCTCCCGGAGCAAACCCGCCGCCGGGACGCACCCAGGTCAGATCGTCCTTTTTCAACACGCTACCGGCCGGCGCCGCGCGAGCCGCCGCGATCGAACGACGCATCGCAAGCCTGTTCGGCTCTTCGATGTCGGACACCTCGTTGTTGCCGCTACCAAGAAGCTGCTCGGCGAGCCTAACCTTGCGGACCAGTTCCGTCATCTCGGCCGGATCGGCGGACAACTGGTGATCCCGGAAATCGGAGAAATCCTTCCTCAACGTGAAGTGCTTCTCAATAATTCGTGCGCCGAGACCGACACTCAGGACCGCCGCGTCGATGCCGAGAGTATGGTCCGAATAGCCGACCGTGCTGCCCTCGAATCGTTTAGCGAGCAATCGAATAGCGGCGAGATTCGCCGAGGCCGGCGGCGTCGGATAGCTGGATACGCAATGCAGCAGCGCAAGCGTGCCCGAGTGGCCAAGCTCGGACCAGACCTTCACAAGGCACGCGCGTGCCTGCTCGAGATCGACGAAGCTCGCGAGCCCCGTTGACATAATGACCGGCTTCTTGAGCGAAGCCACCCGTTCGATCAACGGAAAGAAATTGTTGTCGCCGGACGAAATTTTGATGGCTGGACAAAACAACCCAAGCGCATCGGCGCTGGCGAGATCGAAGGGCGTCGAAAAGAACTGAAGCCCCTGCTGGGTTGCCAGCCTTGCCAAACGGGAGAACTGCTCGAAACTGAACGCGAACGTTCTCAGGCGCTCAAGCCGCTCGCTCTGGTCCCGTGAGACGTAGTGCTCCGGGATGAACGTCTGAAACTTGACGGCGTCGACACCTGTGGTCGCGGCAAGGCCGATCAGTTCCTCCGCGAGGTCGAAGCTTCCCTCATGATTGTTGCCGACTTCGGCGACGACGAAGACTTGTTCGTTCAAATCGACAGCACCGATCTTCATACCGCCAGTACTCCGTTTTTGGTATGGGCGTGCAGCACATATGAGGTTTCCGCGACTCGGAAGCCAATCGATTCGTAAAGCCGCATCGCCGGAATATTGGAAATCTGCGTACCAACGCGAAGCCGGTCGGCCCGATTGCGCCATTGATCGACGAACGTCCGGCTCAGCGCCCGGCCGACGCCCTGCCCCTGATGACCGGCGTCGACCCCGACCAGATCGATGATCGCATCGGTTCCCGCGGCCGATTTGCTTTCCAGCACCGCCAGAAACCCCACGACCGCCTGCCGCCGCCGCGCGACGTAGACGGCGCTGGCACGTCCGCCGCAGGCATTGCGCGCCCACTGCCGCTTGACCTCGTTGGCCCGGTCCCGACCGATGACCGGATCGAGATGGAACCGGGAGAAGGCGAAGCAATGCCCGGCAATCGCCTCGACGGCGGCGACCTCGCCGGCATCGGCGAGCGCGACCTCCACGGCATCGGCGCGGGACGTGTCGGCACCGGCCGCGACAGCGTCCCAGTCGAACGTCACGTTGACGTCGACCACCGCGAAGCCGGCCCGCGTCGCGTTGGTCGCGGCGGTCACGTCCCGGGTCGGGACCTTGGCGAAGAAAAAGGCGGCGCCCTGGCCGGCGCGATCGCGCAGCGCGGCCTGCACGTCCGACGGCGACACCGCAAGCGTCACGTCCAGCACCTTCCAGCTCGGAACGCCGAGGACATCGGAGATCCAGCCGTCCTTTTCAACGCGCAAGGCGACACCTCAGCCGAAATAGTCCGGGTGTTCGGCGGCCATCTGCTTGTACCAGGCGATATAGCGCGGGAACCCTTTCTCCAGCGGATACTGCGGTTCATAGCCGATCAGCCGCCGCGCCTTGTCGACCGACAAAGTGCCGCGCTCGGGCATCAGGCCGTCGCGCGGATTGTGCACCACTTCGATATCGGGGAACGCCTGCTTCATCAGGTCGATCATCTGGTTCAGCGTCCGGGCGCTGCCATAGGTCAGGTTGAACGTCTGGTTCCGTGCCTCCGGCAGCGCGATTGAGCGCAGCACGCCCTGCACCAGGTCGTCGATGTAGGTGAAGTCGAGCGCGTCGTTGCCGTCGCCGTTCACCGTGAGGCGCATGCCGCGCAGGGCGTTCTCGATGAAGGCCTGGCCGACGCGGCGGCTGACGCAGCGCTCGCCATACAACGCCGACGGCCGGACGATCGTGTACGGGGTCTCGAACACCTGATTGTGAGCGATCACCAGCTTCTCGCCGCCGTATTTCAGGGCGCCATAGATGCCCATCGGTTCGCAATGGCGCTCCTCGACGGCGGCCTCGCCCTCGAAATTGCCGTAGACCATGGACGACGAAAAGTAGACGAAGTGCACGTTCCGGTCGCGCGCGACGTCCAGAGCGTTCTCCAGTGTCCGAAACGAATGGTCGAACGTGCTGTAGGGATCTTTGTTCGACCGGTTGGCGTGGGCAATCGCCGCGAGCTGAACGATGCAGTCGGCGTTGATTTCGCCGAGGCAACGAGACAGCGCATGATAGTCCCGCGCGTCCAGCACATGCAGCGGAATGCCGGCCTCCCGCATCAACCTCATGCGCTCGAAGATGAAATTGACGTAGAGGGACTTGTTCGGATCCTCTCCGGAATTGGTGAAAGCGCCCAGGTTGTTGACCTGGAGCCCGTCTATAACGTGAGGGATCGCGCCATGTCGCTTCAGGGCCAGCGCGAGGTTGTGACCAATGAACCCCGCGCCACCGATCAATGCGATGGTGCGGCCTTTCAGTTTTTCTTCGAACACGTCAAATCCCTCACGATCTTGGTCAGTTCATGTGCGATGTAGTTCATGTCGTCGACTTCAAGATGCGGCCCGACCGGCAGCGCGATCGACTGGTCGCTTATGCGCGCCGCATTCGGGAAGCGCGAGAGATCCTCGCGGTACTTTTCGCGGTAGTAGGCAAGCCGCGGGATCGGATGCGGATAGTAGACGCTTGTGCCGACGCCGGCCGCATTAAGGCGTCGAATGATCTCCGTGCGCTGCCCCGCCAACGGACCGTCCAGCACGGCGGTGAGACAGTAGTGGCTGTTGGTCTGGTTGGCGGCGGTGACGTCGAGAACGGCGACATGTTCGAGGCCGGTGAGCCCGCTCTTGAGCGCGGCGAAATTCCGGGCCCGTCGCTCAAGGATGGTCCCAAGGCGCTTCAATTGCTCGCGGCCGATCGCGGAATTGATGTCGCTGAGGCGATAGTTGATGCCGAGCGACAGCACGTCGTAAACGCCCGGAACGGAGCGTTCCGCGAAGGTCCGGTCGACGCCGAACGCCCGCGCCTTCGAGACCTTCTGCGCCAGATCGGCGTGGCGCGCCACCAGCATGCCGCCATCGCCCGTAGTGATGTGCTTGACGGGATAAAACGAGAATGTCCCCGCATCGCCGAACAGCCCGGCGTGGACTCCGTCCCAGCGGGTGCCGAGCGCCAGCGCGCAATCCTCGACGACCCTCAGATCATGCTTCGCCGCGGTTTTCATGATAGCGGGCATATCGCAGGGAATGCCGACGAAATGCACCAGCCCGATCGCCCGTGTCCGCGCCGTGACCGCAGCCTCAATCGCCTCCGGCGTCATGTTGCCGGTCAGGCGATCGCAATCCACGAATACCGGCCGCGCGCCGACCACTTCGACCGCATGCACGGTCGCCACGTGGGTCTGGGCGGGAACGATCACCTCGTCGCCCGCGCCGATGCCGAGTTGCCAGTAGGCGAGATGCAGCGCCGCGGTACCGTTGCTGAGCGTCAGCGCGTGCCCGCCCCCGATCGCGGCCACGAATTCCTTCTCGAATTCGTGGGCCTGTGGGCCGTGGGTGAGGACGTCGCCGGCGAGAACGCCGAGCACGGCGTTGCGCTCCGCGTCGGTGATCCAGGGTTTGCCGAAGGGAATCTTGCGTGTCTGGGTCATTGATATCTGATCTTGAGTGGAGAGGAACTGGCGACGGCCGCGTCACAGGCCGCGGCGACGGCAATAGCATCGAGCGTCGCATCGAGGTCCGCCGTGCGCGACGGGGTTTTCTGGACAATCCCGTCGACGAAGGCCGGGATCAGGGTGCCCTTGTGCGCGGGCTTGGTCGCGAGCCGGATCGGTTCGACCGGGGCCACCGCGCCGCCCGGCTCGACCGGATCGCGCGCCGTCATCAGCCGCGCCCCGGCGTCGTCGAGGATGAAAGTCCGGCGCGTGCCGAAGATGCGTACAACATGCTGATGCCGGTGCATGCAGCCGAAATTCGCGGTGATCCGCCCGATCATGCCGGAGCCGAAGGTCATGGTGGCGGCGGTGAAATCGTCATACTGGAACGCGGTATCGCGGGTGCAAATCCGGTTGCCGACGGCCGAAACCGACACTGGGCGCTGGCCGGTGAGCCACAGCATCAGGTCGATCATGTGGATGCCGCCGCCGAGCATGACGGAATAGTCGTCGGTTTCGCCGCGCCAGCCCTCGGTGATCTTGTGCAGCCGCCCGTACAGGTAGTCGCCGTCGAACGCATAAATTTTGCCGAACGCGCCGGCCGCGATTTCGTCGCGGAGCCAGCGATAGAGATCGGCCCCGCGCAGCACCAGATTGCTCGCCAAGTGCAGCGACGAATTGGCCTGCAGCGCCGCCCTGACTTGAGTCAGTTCGTCCGCGGTCCGGCACAGCGGCTTCTCGACGAAGACGTGCTTGCCGGCGCGCAGCGCGCGCATGACCTGGTCGAAATGGGCGTCGTCGAACGAGGCGATCGACACCACGTCGATATCGTCGCGATCGAGCACGTCATCGAACCGGCTTGCGGCCGCGCTGCCGGGGAAGTCGCCGGCGAGCGCTTCCGCCCTGGAGCGGTCGAGATCGACCAGCAGCTTCACCCTGGAGGACGGCAGCGTCGCGTACATCCGGGCGTGCTGCTCGCCGATGCCGAGCCCGACCACGGCGATGCCAAGCTGCCGCGTCATGCCGCCAGCCTCGCCAGTTCGCCGAAGGATTTCGGCAGCGCCACGTCGGCCTCCAGCGCGCGCAAATCCTCGAGCTGATCGACCACCATCCGGACACCGGCCCATTGCGGCTCGGCGCAGATCACGCTGCGCATCCGCCAGCCGCCGGGCCGGTCATAAAACACCTTGGTGACATGCTCCCGCTGGTCCGACGTCAGGTCGCCCGACCGCAGCGCCCGGAACACCTCGCTGCGGACACACTCGACGCTCTGCCCCGGCGGAAAGGTCCGGCGGACCACATTGGACACCACGTCGTGCTCGCGATCGGCCCATCCGATCATGGCCTGCACCAGCGCGGCGTCGACCAGCGGGCTGTCGCCGGAAATGCGCACGAACCATTCGCAGGGATAGTCCGCAAGCGCGGCCTGGAAACGGTCGACCACGTTGTCCAGTTCACCCCGGAACACTGGAACGCCGCAGCGGTTGGCGACAAAATCCGCCAGTGGATCATCGGTCGGATCGACGCTGGTGAGCACAACGACATGCGACCGCAGGCCGCCGTCGCGGAAACGCTCGAGCACCTGGGCGATCAACGGGCGGCCGCGAAACGGCGCCAGCATCTTGCCTGGGAAGCGGGCCGAGCTCATGCGTGCCTGGATGAAGATTCGATGGACCATTTGTTGACGACGTCGGCGCGCCAGCCCGACCGGAAGCTTCCGGATCGGCAGAGGTCGCGCAAAAAATTTCCATGCTACCGCAGTCCGGGTGACTCAGGTGTCACACGGGTTGCTCCTGACCGGAGCGTGGATGAAGCGCGCCGGGTCACCCGGCGCGCGA
>Ga0302320_10012502_pt1 | contig 17823 bp, 17 predicted proteins | sample Bog_T0_3_FD_202130 | JGI IMG/M metagenome (GOLD analysis project Ga0302320, IMG submission 202130) | Peat permafrost microbial communities from Stordalen Mire near Abisko, Sweden - Bog_T0_3 | ecosystem: Environmental > Terrestrial > Soil > Wetlands > Peat | place: Sweden: Abisko, Stordalen Mire...
GCGGCCACCATACGCGATCCGAAAGCCGCCAAGGCGCGTTGGGCCGATGTGAGAAAATCCTGGCGGTTGGTCATCTGAGACAAGCGCAGCAGGTTGAGGACGGCGATCGAGTTGCCCGATGGTTCGGCGCCATCGTAGTCTTCCTTGATGCGCATCACCAGCGAAGGATCGCCAGGGGCAGAGGCGTAAAACGCCCCATTTTCGGTATCTTCGAACAAGGCCACCATCTTTTCGGCGAGACGGATGGCGAGTTCCAGGTCGCGCCATTCGAAACCGGTTTCGTAGAGATCGAGCAAAGCCTGAATGAAGAAGGCGTAGTCGTCGAGGAAACCGGGGATGGCGGCATCGCCCTGGCGGTAGCGGCGCAACAGGATAACGGTTTCGTTGTGATACATGCGGCCGGCGAGAAAATCCGCAGCGCGGCGGGCGGCTTCGGTGTAACGCGGCTCGGAAAGCACTGCGCCGGCCTTGGCGAATGCGGAAATCATAAGGCCGTTCCAGGCGGTCAGGACCTTGTCGTCGAGATGGGGACGCACGCGCGCGGCGCGCATTTCCAAGAGCTGGACTGCGATGCGGTGGATGGCGGCCTCGACTTCGGCCAGGGGCCGATCGAAATGCCGCGCGGCGTCATCGCTCGAATGGGCCTGAAAGAGGATGTTTTTCCCAGTGAATTCCTGGTGGGGATCGCTGGCGACATTGCCATCGGGTTCGACGCCGAAGCGGTAGCAAAACCAGTCGGACTCGGGATGGGGGGCGACGGCTTCGATTTCGGATTGGGTCCAGAGGTAGAAGGCTCCTTCGCCTTTTTCGGCGGGATGGGCGGGATCGATGACGCTATCGGCATCTTCGGCGGAGTAAAAAGCGCCGCCTGGATCGCGCATATCGCGCAGCACGTAGTCGAGGATGCCGCGGGCGGTTAGGGCAAAGGAGGGGTCGCGGGCGATCTGGAAGGCTTCCACATAGGAGATGGCCAGTTGAGCCTGGTCATAGAGCATCTTTTCGAAATGCGGGACGAACCAGCGGGCATCCACCGAGTAGCGATGAAAGCCGCCGCCAAGCTGGTCGCACATTCCGCCCTTGGCCATCTCCCGCAAGGTAGCCGCCACCATATCGAGGGCTTCCTGGCTTTTGGCGCGTCGGTAGTAGCGCAAGAGGAAGTTCAACGCGACGGGGCGGGGAAACTTAGGCGCTTCGCCAAAGCCGCCATGGCGTAAATCGAAGGTGCGGCGGAAGACATAGAAAGCGGTATCCAGGGTGCTTTGGTCGGGGCGGAGCGCGGAACCGGAACCGGCCTGGGCAACGGCGGATTGTTGGACCAATTGCTCGACCGCCTGGCGGCTGGAATCCTCGATCTGGGCGCGGTCCTGCTGCCAGGCTTCGGCGACGCGTTCCAACACCATCGGAAAACCGGGGTGTCCGTAGCGCTGTTCGGGCGGGAAATAGGTGCCACCATAGAAAGGCTTCAACTCGGGCGTGAGCCAGACGGACATGGGCCAACCTCCGCCGCCAGTGGTCGCCTGCACGAACGCCATATAGATGCGATCGACATCGGGGCGTTCTTCGCGGTCGACTTTGATGCACACGAAATGGCGGTTCATGATCTCGGCGATGGCTTCATTTTCAAACGATTCGCGCTCCATCACGTGGCACCAGTGGCAGGTGGAGTAGCCGATTGACAGGAAGATAGGCTTGTTCTGCCGGCGGGCTTCTTCAAAGGCTGGGGGGCCCCAGGCGTACCAATCCACGGGGTTATGGGCGTGCTGGAGCAGATAGGGACTTTTTTCGTCGATCAACCGGTTGGTAGGCATGGGGATGGAAGGCTTGGCAGGGTGGTACTTTCATAATAGCCCAGACCAGTACCGGCGATGAGCGGGGGATGAAACGATTTGGGCGCAGCAATCACTATATAACTTAGAGCGTGAACGGCGTGTCTTAACCGCTGCCTGTGTCCCGCCCCCTAGCCGCCAGAGGATGTTCCCGCCGATTGTGCCGCTCAGAATCCCGTTCACGCTCTGACATACAATGGCCATAAGCAACATGCCCACCCAACTGCAAAGCAAGCCGGGACTGCTGCGCCAACTCGGGTTCGTGAGCGCGACAGCTCTGGTGGTTTCGAACATGGTGGGGATGGGGATTTTCACCACCACCGGATTCATGGCGCGGGACCTGGGCAGCGCCAAGCTGATCCTGTCGGTTTGGCTGGCTGGGGCGCTGTTTGCGTTAGCGGGCGCATTGAGCTATTCGGAATTAGGCATCAACTTTCCGAGCTCCGGGGGCGAGTATGTGTATCTTACCCGCGCGTTTGGGCCGGCGTGGGGCTTCATGACGGGATGGGTTTCCTTTTTCGCGGGCTTCTCCGCGCCCATCGCGGCGGCGTCTTTGGCTTTCTCGAACTATCTGGGGAGTTTTTATCCGGCGCTGAAGCAGGAAAATGCGCGGTATGTTTTTGGGTCGGGAGCGTTCACCATTCGGATTGGCGGAGAACAGGCCGTGGCATGCCTGTTGATCGCGGGTTTCAGCATTTTGAATTGTATGGGCGTAAGGCGCACGGCCAAAGTGCAGAACGCGCTGACGGCGACGAAGATCGCGGTAATCGTTGGTTTCATCGCGCTGGGATTCCTGAGCGGATCGGGGAGCTGGGCGCACTTTTCTCAACCGGCCGTGCGTACGGCGCCCACCACGTTGCCGACTCAGTTCGTGATCAGCCTGCTGTGGGTGATGGTGGCCTATAGCGGTTGGAACGCGGCCACTTACGTGGCGGAGGAGTTGAAGCATCCGGAGCGGACGCTGCCCGCCGCGCTCGCGGCAGGGACGGCGCTGGTGACGGCGCTATTCATCGGGCTGAACCTTATTTTCATTTATTCCACGCCGCTCGAATCCATGAAGGGGGTGCTGGCGGTGGGCTCGCTGGCCGCGTCGAACCTTTTCGGTCCGCATGTGGCGGGGACTTTTTCGGCGCTGATGGCGCTGTCGCTGATGGCTACGGTGAACGCCGAAGTGACCATTGGGCCGCGCGTTTACTACGCCATGGCCAAGAACAAGGCATTCTTTAAGGCGGCGGCGAAAGTACATCCGGAGTGGCACACGCCGGTGACCGCGATTCTGAGCCAGGGCCTTTGCGCGATGGTGATGACCCTGACGCCGTTTCCGCAGCTTGTTTATTATATTGGCTTCAGCCTGACGTTTTTCTCGGTGTTGTCGGTGGCGTCGCTATTCATCTTCCGGCGGCGGCCGGGGTGGCAGAAGTTGCGTCCGGTGAGCTTCTGTTTTCCGGCGATTCCGCTGGCTTACATTTTGGTGGGGGGCTGTATGATCGCCTACGGCATCGTGTGGCAGCCGGTGGCGTCGGTGACGGCGCTGGCCACCATCGGCGCCGGGGCGGCGGTGTATCATGTGTGGCTGCGGCCGCGGGCGGCGTGAGCGGCTGGAAAATCAGGGGCGGAAATAGTCTCCCGAAGCGATCCGCGCCAGGCTTCTTGTGTCGAAGGCATACACGTACGCCCAGGCCTGAATCGTGGGGCCGCCGTGGAGTTCGACTGACACGACCTGCCGTTCAAATTCGTGAGGCGGGGCATGGCCGGGAGCACATCCTTCATAGGCGTCGAGAGAAGGCAATGCGGCGTCGGGGTTATGCAGAAGGAAAACATCACCTGTGACCCATTCATGGTCACTTGCGCGGACGGTCATCCCCGGATAGCCGCCGTGCAATTGAAACAGCGCGCCACGCGCGCGGCCGGCGCCCGCGAAACTTGAGGACGCAGCCAGAAATTTCGACCACTCCGAAGCGGCGGCGGAGCGCAGAGTGCCGTACACAAAGAGATAGGGCAATTCCGGCATGCGATTATTTATCGTCTCTCTTCGAGCCGGCCTCGATCTTGATTCCAGACAAAGGTGCGCGTGGCGGGCGGCAATTCGCCGGCGGATTGCGCCAAATGCACGCGTGAGGCTGCTTGTCCCGAGTTCATCTCGACGCACTCCGGAAAGCCATTGGAGAGGAAATAGACACCGCGCAGTCTATCGGGCAGGCCGACCACGAAGACGGGCCGGGGATCTTTCGCCATATCGCGTCCGAAGGCGCTGCAAACGGCGGTGGCTGCTGCTGGAGTGGTGCGCCACGGCGCGAGATTGTGTTCGAGGGCGGCCCCATTGAAGGCGATCAAAGCCGCGGCCATGGCCCAAGTGAGGCGGCTGCGGGGGGAGCGATCGAGCAGGGCGGCCCAGAAAATCGCTAACCCGGCGAGGGGCAGGTACAAGACTCGCGCGCCGGCAAAATCGGGCTGGAACATTAAAATGTGCTGGACCGGTATGACCGCGGCTAAGAGGAATGCGAGCCCGGCCCACAGCGGGGCGCGGGACGGGCCGCCCCGCACGGTTAACAGGAGTGCCGCGAGAAAGGCGCACGCGGCGATGCGCAGCCACCATTCCAGGGGCAGCGACCAGTTGACGGGAAAAAACAGAAAGGCCCATTGGCGGAAAAGGAGCGCTTCGGTGGTGTGCAGCGGGCGGGAATGCCAAACCGCGCTGACGCCGGAGCGGTCGACATATCCGCCGATTCCACCGAGCGCCCACCAGCGGTAGGCGAATACGCCGGCGCAGATGGCGGCGAGCGCGAGACTGGCCGCGGCCGCGCGCCGCCATTGGGTCCGAGGCAGCGCGGGCAACAATGCAAGCGGCAGCAAGGGCAAACAGAATGCGGATTCCTTGGCGCAGACCGCCAGCGCCGCACAAAGCGCCAGCGGAACGTACAAAACGCGCCGGCCGGTTTGGCAGTATCGCAAGGCGGCCAGCACCGCGCATAGAGCGAAGAAGGTGGCGAGCAGGTCGAAGCGGGCGTCCGACCAGGCCACAGTTTCCGCGCGCGATCCATGGAGGGCGAAGAGCAATGCTCCGATGAATGCGGGCGCGCGGCGTATTCCGAAGCGCGTGATGAGGCCGTACACCAGGCAGGTATTGACGGCATGCGCAGCGATGCTCCATAAGTGCCAGCGAGTGACGTGACGGCCGGCCCACTGATAGTCGAGCCAGTAAGAGATAAATCCGACGGGCCGGAAAAAGAGGCCGCGCGCGCCGTGGACCGGGGCAAAGGCGTTGAGCAAAATCCGCCAGGTGGCGTGGGACGATTGCAGGATGTGGGTATAGTCGTCGTACACGAAGGGCGATCGCAGGTTGGGCGAAAATGCGATGGCGAGGGCGGCGACCAGGAACAAGGTAGCGGCCATGCTTGGGCGCGGCGGCTGCGGCGGCAGGCTGACGGGATGTTGCGCGGCGATGAGAGCTAGGAGGACGAAGGCCACCGCGACTAACGCACAGGCGTTGACGGGGGAATTTACAGAGAGCAGGGGCGAGTGAAACGGTCCCGCTAAGAGGCGGATGGCTAGCAAGATTGCCGCTATAGCCAGCAGGGAATTGAGGAATAAGATCAGCGATCGGCGCAAAGGTATAGTTTAGCGTGCGTGCGGCACGGCACATGGTAAAATTCAAAGAGTCCCTTCAACATGGATTTTCTCCAGGGTCTTAACCCTCAACAACGCGAAGCCGTCGCCCATACGGAAGGTCCCCTGCTGATTTTGGCCGGCGCCGGCAGCGGAAAGACACGCGTCATTACACATCGCATCGCGCACATCATTACGGCGCGGCATGTGCCACCCACGGCGATTTTGGCGGTGACTTTCACCAACAAAGCGGCGGCGGAGATGCGCGCGCGCGTCGCGGGGCTGTTGAAGGATGAGGAGCTTACGTCGGCGCCGAATCTCTCGACTTTTCATTCTTTTTGCGTGCGGTTATTGCGCCGCGATGGCGAGCCGCTGGCGCAAATTCGCCCTGGTTTCACGCGCCGTTTTACGATATACGACGACGACGATCAACTGGCGCTGATCAAGTCCGGCTACCGCCATCTGGGGCTGGACGAGAAGTTCATGCAATATCGCGCGGCGTTGTCGCGCATCAGCCAGGCCAAGAACATGAAGCAGACTCCGCAGGATTTCTATCGCGATGCGAAGGATCCGGCGGCGGGCAAACTGGCGGTGATTTGGGACGATTACGAAAAAGGCCTGCGCACCGCCAATGCCCTCGATTTCGACGATCTGTTGCTCGAAGCCGTGCGCCTGCTGTATCACGATGAAGCTACCCGCTCACTTTACAACCGGCGGGTGAGCTACATGATGGTCGACGAATATCAGGACACCAATCGGAGCCAGTACGAACTGATGCGGCTGCTGACGCAAACGCACAACAACGTATGTGTAGTGGGGGACGAAGATCAGTCCATTTATAGCTGGCGCGGCGCGGACATCAAGAACATTCTGGATTTCGAGCACGATTTTCCGAAGGCGCGCGCGATCCGGCTGGAGCAGAATTACCGTTCCACGAAGAATATCCTGGCGGCCGCGGGCAAAGTGGTGGCGAATAACAAGGCGCGCAAGGGTAAGACGCTGTGGACCGAGTCGGACGGCGGCGAAATGATCGGCTTGTACGGCGGATGGGACGCGGAGAACGAAGCCATGTTCATCGCCAAGACCATCGAACGTCTGCTGGCGGAAAGCCCCAAAGATCGCGTGGCGGTGCTGTACCGGACTAACTCGCAATCGCGGCAGATTGAAGAGGCGCTGCGCCGGCACGGACGTAAGTATCTGGTGGTGGGCGGATTCAGTTTCTATCAGCGCGCGGAAATCAAGGACGCGGTGGCGTATTTGAAGCTGGCGATGTCCAACCGGGATTCGATGAGTCTGCAGCGCGTGATCAACGCACCCGCGCGCGGGATCGGCCGCACCACGGTGGAGCAGGTGGACGCGTTTGCGCGCGAACATGAGCTGAGCCTGTGGGACGCCGTATCGCGCATGATCGACCAGCAATTGTTTCCAGCGCGCGCGCAATCCGCGCTGGTGAATTTCCGGACCATGATTCAAGAAATTTCGTTGCGGGTGACGAGCGAGCCGCTGCCGGATGCGATTCGGTTCATGCTCGACCGCACGGGTTACGGCAAGATGCTGGAGCAGGAAGGCACGCCGGAATCGGCAACGCGGCTCGACAACCTGGCGGAACTGGTGAATGCAGCGGCGGAAGCCGCGGAGCGCGGTGAAGGCCTGGGCGATTTTCTGGATCACGCGGCGCTGGTGGCGGACGCCGACGCGGTGGACGAGAATGCGCAAGTGAGTCTGCTGACGCTGCACAATGCCAAGGGGCTGGAGTTTCCCATCGTGTTCCTGGCGGGCCTGGAGGAGGGATTATTCCCGCACCAGCGGTCCATGGCTTCGGTGGCGGCGCTTGAGGAAGAGCGGCGCTTATGCTATGTGGGAATGACGCGCGCGGAGAAGCGGCTGTATCTGACCTGGGCCAAGTACCGGCGCCGTTTTGGGGGCGGGGAACAGGAACGCACGGTGCCGTCGCGGTTCTTAAGCGAAGCTCCGGTGGAGTTGATCGACAATCTGGGGGACGACGAGCGCGTGCCTCAAGTGGACCTGAACGCGGAGCGTTATCAGGCGCGGCAGAGCGCACAGAGGAATACATTCACGGGAAAGACGTATAATTCTCTGGAGAACATCTCGCAATTTTTTTCGGAGCGTGGGGTGGCGTTCCCCTCGCAGAAGACGCCGCCGGTGATGCCGCAACGTCCGCCGTTTCCGTCGAGCGCGCCGGCCAAGACGCCGGTAGCGGCAGCCGCGCCGCCGCGCAAATCGGCGCGAACCGGGATGACGGTGGAGCATCCTAAATACGGCATGGGGACCGTGGTGCGGCGTGAAGGTGAAGGCGAAGACGCCAAGATTACAGTCAGCTTTCCGCGATACGGGCTGAAGAAGCTGGTAGAAAAGTACGCGGGGCTAAAGAGAGGCTAGGATGGATACGACAAAGATTACCGATAGAGTGGAACGCAAGAAGTTGAAGCGGGTGGCGCGCAAGAAAGCGGCGCCCAAGGCCAAGCGCGCGGCAGGCGTAGCGCGCGGTTCCATGAAGAAGAAAGTGAAGAAGATGGTGCAAGGCCAGCGTAAACGTTAATTCCGGGAGAGGCCGTTGAGCCAATTATTCCGCACGAAGAGCATCGATGCTCTGATTAAGGCATCCGAGGAGCCGGGTAAGCGCCTTAGCAAGACGCTGGGCCCTTGGAGCCTGACGGCGTTCGGTGTCGGGGCGGTGATTGGCTCCGGCATTTTCATTCTGACCGGGACGGCTGCTGCCGGCGAAGTGCTGCGCAACACGTCGATCCTGCACGCGACCGTGCTGGACCTGATCCTGCACGGGCCGCATGCGTTGTCGATGCTGGGGCGGCCGGGCGCCGGGCCTGGGATTTCGCTGTCGTTTCTACTGACGGCCATTTGTTGCGGCTTCGCGGCGCTGTGCTATGCGGAGCTGGCGTCGATGATCCCCATCGCCGGCAGCGCCTACACCTATGCCTACGCCACTCTCGGCGAAATTATCGCCTGGATCATCGGGTGGGACCTGATCCTGGAGTACGCCGTCTCCAATATGGCGGTGGCCGTCGGTTTCTCGGCCTACTTCAACGACATCTTGAAGTATTTCTTCACGTCGAGTTGGTTTGTGCATACCCGGCTTTACGGCTGGCAACTGCCGGAGCAGATATCGAATCCGACTTTCGCCTCCAGCGGGCCGACGGGCTGGTTCAATGTGCCGGCGCTGCTGATCCTGATTATTCTGACTTACATTTTGGTGCGGGGGGTGAAGGAGAGCGCCAATACCAATAACGTGATGGTGGCGGTGAAAATTGCCGCGATCCTGATTTTCGTGATCGGGGCGGCGCACGCGGTGAAGACGGAAAACTGGCATCCGTTCCTGCCCAACGGATTTCCGGGAGTGCTGACCGGAGCGGCCATCGTGTTCTTTACCTATATCGGATTCGATTCGGTATCTACGGCGGCGGAGGAGTGCAAGAATCCGCAGCGGGACCTTCCACTTGGAATCATCGCCACGCTGGTAATTTGCGCGGTGCTGTACATCTCGGTTTCCCTGGTGCTGACCGGCATCGCGAGTTACACGACCTTGAACAACGCTGCGCCAGTGGCGAAAGCGCTTGAGAATCTGAACATGAATGGCATTCGCGTATGGGTGAGCATCGGCGCGATTGTGGGCATGCTTTCGTCGCTGCTGGTGTTCCAATACGGGCAGGCGCGCATCTGGTTCGCGATGTCCCGCGACGGCTTGCTACCCAGCCTGTTCGCGAGAATCCACCCGCGGCACAAGACGCCGTACATCAGCACATGGATCGCGGGGCTGGTGGTGGGAATTCCGGCGGGCATCTGGGACATCGGCACTTTCGCGGACCTGGCCAATATCGGAACGCTGTTCGCTTTCATCGTGGTGTCGGCGGGGGTGATTGTATTGCGCAAGCAGCAGCCGGACCGTCCGCGGGGCTTCCGCGTGCCGGGGTCGCCGTTCCTGCCGGGCTTGTCGATTGTGTCGTGCCTGGTGCTGATGATGGCGCTTCCGGTGGAGACGTGGCTGCGGTTCTTCATCTGGCTGGCTATTGGATTTGGCATTTATTTCCCGTTTGGGCGGAAGAACAGCGTGCTGCGGAAGGAGAATGCGGAGGCGGCGGCGTGAGCATCGATGCGATTTGGAAGAAGCGCCTTATCTGAAAGGAATGTCCACTTCTGCATAGCTGCCGGGCGTGGTTGAGTTGACTGCCACGACAACTCGATCGATGTAGCGATGCACGGCAGGCCGCTGAGAATTACCAAGTATCACGATTGCGATTCGACGGCCTTTGAGGTTTTGTTGGTGCTGGATGTTTTTTTTCAGCAAATAACAGTCGGTGGGGCGTTGCATTGCTCCGCAGTCAATTCCTCCACGACTTCTTCCATTGTCAAGCGAGCCTCCAGATTTTCGGGCACCGTGGCAACCGGCATCCGGGTATCTTAAAGACCATGCACCCCGATCCAGGCATCGCCTGACTCGGCGCCTTTGAAGACAGGGTTGCGCTTCATTTCCAAAGGCGTAGAATGTGTATGGGATGGGTCTCGACGATTATAAAGTAGTTTTGTGCCGAAACCAGCCGGACGGCTGGGTTGCGGAAGTCCCTGCCATTCGTGGCTGCTACGCCCTTATGCCGACGCGTGAAGAGGCCTTGGCCGAACTCGGTGGCGTATTCGAAATGATCGCCGCTGAATATGGCGAAAAGGGACTACCGCTGCCCGCCGACAGCACCGCGAGCGTGAATGCCTAGCGCCCGCGCTTAGCCGTTCCGCCGCGCTGCCATGCGGCTTGGGTTCGAACGGATCCGCAAGACCGGAAGCCATGAGCGCTGGATCCATGCCGACGGGCGCGCCGTTACGATCCCGATTCACGGCGGAAATGAGATTGGGCCGCCCCTCTTCTACAAGATCCTGGCGCAGCTCGGTGTGGGACAGGATGAGTTCCGCACGCTGCAATAGACGCTGCGCCGATTCGCTGGCAGGTGTTTCTTGTTGGACCCGATATAGATCGCCGCGGTGATCGCGCTCGATGCGTTCGCAAATGCGCTCCAGGTAAATCGAGCCTCAGAACGTCCTGCACTTAGGTCGTCGGCTTTGCGGCCCTGCTTGGTGGCTTTCCCATGTGTCACATAGACGACCGAAGATCAGTCAAGGTTTTCGTCAACCCGCCATTCTGCTATGGTATCCGCATGCGTCTATTGATCGCAGGCCTATGCCTTGCGGCGCTCGGCTGGGCTCAGCCCGCCGCCGTCCATACCGAAACGCTGCAAAACGGGATGAAGGTCCTCATCCAGGAAGACCACAACATTCCCAATGTGGCGCTGTACTTCTTCTTCCGTATAGGATCGCGCAACGAGCATTCCGGCACCACCGGACTCTCCCATTTCTTCGAACATATGATGTTCAACGGCGCTAAGAAATACGGGCCGAAACAGTTCGACAACCAGATGGAGAAAAACGGCGGCAACAATAACGCCTACACCACCGAAGACACCACCGTCTACACCGATTGGTTTCCGCGTTCCGCGCTGGAACTAATGATGGACATGGAGTCCGACCGCATCCGCGACCTCGCTTTGGATCCCAAGATCGTCGAGTCCGAGCGCGGCGTGGTCTACTCCGAGCGGCGCCTCTCCGTCGATAACAGCAATTTCGGCGTGCTTGCCGAACAGCTCAACGCCGCCGCCTTCATCGCGCATCCCTATCACTGGCCCGTGGTCGGCTGGCCATCCGATATCGAATCGTGGACCATGGACGATCTGCAGAAGCATTTCCGCATGGGATACGCGCCCAACAATTGCGTGATGGTGGCGGTGGGCGACGTCTCGAACGCGGAAGTCATGGGGCTGGCGCGGAAGTATCTCGAGCCCATCCCGCGCCAGGAACCGCCCCCGCCGGTGCGCACCAAGGAACCCGAGCAACTCGGCGAAAAGCGCGTGGTCGTGCGGAAGAGCGCGCAGTTGCCCATCGAACTGATCGCCTACCATGTGCCCGAAACCAAGAGCGCCGACGACGCGCCGCTCGATGTGCTCGAAACCCTGCTGGTCCATGGGCAAAGTTCCCGCTTGTACAGCCGGTTGGTGGACAAGGAGCAACTCGTGTTGAACGTGAACGCGCGGCGTCAGAATTCCCTCGATCCCGGGCTGTTGGTCTTCAACCTCGCTCCGCGCAGCGGCGTTGAGCCGGCCCGCGCGGAGAAGGCGCTATTCGAGGAACTGGAGCGCTTGCGCGCCACACCGGTTGGCGAACAGGAACTGCGCAAGGCCAAGAACCAGTTGCTGGCGGATCATTATCGGCAACTCAAAACCATCGCGGGACGGGCTAATTTGCTGGGCATCTACGAAGTCTATTACGGCGACTACCAGAAATTATTCACGGTGGAGCAGACACTGGAAGCGGTGACCGCGGCCGATGTCCAGCGCGTGGCGCGGCAATATCTGACGGAGAACAATCGCACCATCGCGACGCTGATTCCCACCGCGAAGGAGATCCGCCCATGACTGCGCGACTGACTTTCGGACTGATCACGGCGGCCACCGGCCTGATGGCTCAGGTGAAGCTGCCTCCTTTTACGCGGGAAACGCTGCGCAACGGCGTGAAGCTGGATTTGATGGCGCGCCCCGGCGTGCCCCTGGTGGATTTTCGAATTCTGGTGTACGGCGGCGGCGAATCCGATCCGGCCGCCCGCGCGGGCTTGGCGGGGGTCGCCGCTGAGCTCTTGCGCAAAGGGTCCGCCGCGCGCACGGCGGAGCAATTCTCCGAAGAACTGGATTTCCTCGGCGGCACATTTCAGGCGGGCGATGGTTTCGGCAGTTCTTCGGCGACCACCATCACGGCCGAGTTTCTGAAGAAAGACTTCGATCGCGGTCTGGAATTGGTAGCGGACGCGGTATTGCGGCCGGCATTCCCGGACGCTGAGGTCCGCAAGCTGGTGGCGCAGCGGGTGGACGCCGCCAAGTCGTTGAAGGACAATCCGCGCGCCGCAATTGGATCGTACTTCGAATCGTTTTTCTTCGGCGCGGCCCATCCTTACGGGCACCCGGCGGACGAGATTACGCTGGCGCGCATAGGACGGCAGGACGTTTTGGATTACCACCATGCCATGTACTGCGGCCGGAACATGGCTGTGATTGTGACCGGAGATTTCGACCCGATGGTTGCGGAAGCGAAGATCGCGCAGGCTTTCGGCGGAGCGGAGCCAGGCAAAGCGTTCGAGTGGCCCGCGGAGCCGGCTTCCCGTTCCAATGGAGAGCTGCTGCTGGTGGACAAGCCGGACGCCACGCAGACTTATTTCTATATCGGCCAGCCGGGCATCAGCCGGTTGAATCCGGACCGGGTGCCTTTGCAACTGGTCAACACGCTGTTCGGCGGCCGGTTCACTTCCATGTTGAACGATGAGCTGCGGGTAAACTCAGGACTGACTTATGGCGCGAACAGTCAGGTGCAGGAACGACGTCTGCCGGGAGCCATCGTAATCACCACGTTCACCAAGACGGAGACCACGGCGAAGGCTATCGATATGGCGCTCGATGTTCTGAAGCGCCTGGGGGAGAAAGGCATCACGGCGGAGCAACTGGCTTCGGTGAAGGCTTATGTGAAGGGCACATACCCGCCCTCGCGGCTGCAGACGGCGGACCAACTGGCGGCGATTCTGGGGGAATTCGAGCTATACGGGCTGGGCCGCGGCGAGGTGGACGATTACTTCTCGCGGATCGACGCCGTAACGCTCGATCAGGCCAACGCCGTGGCGCGCAAGTATTATCGGTCGAATAATCTGACTTTCGTGCTGCTCGGCAATGCCGCGAAGATTCGGGAGGCGGCCGGCAAGTATGCGCCGAAGATCGTTGAGGTGGCTGTGACCAAGCCGGGCTTCGGAGAGCGGTAGACCGAGAGCCAGTGGCCGCGCCCTCGCGGCGCTAATCCGGGAGCGTAAATAAATACGCCACTAGATTGTCCATCTCCCGCTGCGAAAATCGATACGGCGGCATAAAACTGCCCGGCGACATCGCTTCCGGATTGGCGAAATGCTGCGCCACCCACGTCTTGGTCCGCCGCCGGGCCACGCCGTTCAGCGGAGGTCCCACCTTCATCCCCACGCCGTTCACCTGATGGCACCCTCCGCAATTCTTCGCCTGATACAACAGCCCGGCTTGCACCGCAAAATCGGGCGCGTTCCCCAGTGCCTCCGCGTTGCCCGGCGTCAGTTTGAGCAGGAAGGCCGCGAGGGCGTTCAATTGCGCATCGGTCAACTGGATGGCGGGCATCGAACTGCCGGGCACCATGGCCGCCGGGTGCTTGAAGTGTTCGATCATCCAAGCCGCCGTTTTCTTGATCGGCACATTCGCCAGATCCGGCCCAACCCGCGGTTTTCCCGCCGCCAGGCCATGGCAACTGGCGCAATTCTCCTTCCGGAAATATCCGATGCCGGCCAACTCTTGCGGCGAAAGACCGATCCAATCGGTGGGCGCGCCGTAGTCGATGGCGACCGTATTATCGGGCTTCGGCGTGGTTGCGATCGCCGCGGCCGTCAGCCCCGCCCATCCCAGAAACGCCAGCGCCGCCACGCCGATCGCCACCGTACGGCGCGTCACCCGCATCACCTGTCCGCGATCCAGTAACGGTACCAGCATCAGCGTCAGCACCGCGAGCGAAGGCAGGACCACGCTGCCCACCACCGCCAGCGGGCCGTCGAAGAACTTCAACGTCTGAAACAGAAACAGGAAATACCAATCCGGACGGGGGATGTAGGTCGCGTCCGTCGGGTCCGCCAACCGCTCCAACGGCACGCGCACGGCCACGGCCATCACGAACAAAATCACGAATGCCCCGAAGATGGCGACCGTATCCGTGAACGCCTGCCGTGGATAGAACTTCTTGCTGGCTTTCGCCTCGTCGCCCGGCGCCGGCGCGACCCCGTGCTTGCGCACCAGGTAAATATGTGCCGCGATCAGCAGCGCCGTAGCCGGCGGCAGCAGCAGCACATGCAGACCATAGAAGCGCGCGAAGGTGACCACCCCAATGGCGCCCTCTCCGCCCAACAGGCGGCTCATATAAGGCCCCACCAGCGGGATGTGGGAGGCGATCTGCGTCGCCACCACCGTGCCCCAGTACGCCCGGTTGTCCCAAGGCAGCAGATACCCGGTCAGCCCGTAAGCCATGGTCAGCAGCAGCAGCACCACACCCACCATCCAGGTGGCCTCGCGCGGCTTCTTGTAAGCGCCGTAGAGGAACACCTGGGTCATGTGCAGCACCACCACCACGATCAGCATGCTCGCGCCCCAGTGGTGCAGCCCGCGGATCAGATGGCCCCCGGTCACTTCGGTCAAAATGTAGCGCAGGCTGTTGTAGGCGTCGCCCGGCGTGGGCGCATAATTGAACGCCAGCAGCGCGCCGGTGAAGGCCTGCACCAGAAACAGAAATACCGCGATGCTGCCGAACACTTGATGCCAGCCGCTGGAGGCCGGAATATCCTCGTAAAGAAAGTTCCGCACCGCCGTCTCGATGCCCGTGCGATGATCCAGCCAGCTCACGATTTTTCCTTCGCTTGGCGCAACGGCCCCAGCAGCAGTTTGCCGTTCTCCACCTTGGTCTCATAGCGGTCGAGCGGACGCGGCGCGGGACCCGAAAGCACCGCGCCATCCACGTCAAAGATCGACGTATGGCAGGGGCATACGAAGTGGTCGCGGTTCTCGTCCCAATGATAGGCGCAGCCTAGATGCGTACACTGCGGCCCATACGCGACCACCCGCGCATCCGCCAGTTTCACCACCCAGGCCGTGGTCTTCTCGCTCTGGATCTTCCACCCATCCACGCGGTTCTGGCGGAAGACCATCTCCACCGGGGCGCGCGGCTCCAGGTTCGATACGTCTCCCGCCTCCACCCACTCGGGAGTCTTGCGCAGCTTCGGCGGGATGAGCAGATAGACCGCCGCCGGGAGCGCGAGGGCCGCCGCCATTACGCTCCATAACCCATAGATCATCGAAATGTAGAATTTTCTGCGAGTGACTTCGGCGGCCGGCATCTCTTCAAGATAGGACGGATCAGCCCGCCGGAATGTCGCGGTTTTGTAAAGTTTTGGCAACTTAGCTATGCTGTGATTTATGGCAGACGAAGATATACAAGCAGAGCTGGAACGTTTACGCGCCGAGAACGAGGCGCTGAAGAAGCCGGGACGCGGCCAGATTTCAGTCCGCGTGAGCGAGAAGGGCGGAGTATCCGTATACGGGCTGGGCCGCTTTCCGGTGACGCTGTATAAGGAGCAGTGGGCGAAACTGCTGGCAGAAGCGGAGCAGATCAAGGCGTTCCTCAAGGAAAACGATCACCTGCTGAAGAAGAAAGAAGTGTGAAGACGGTCTAGCGCGGGTTGGCGGCCGGGGCGGGCGCGGGGGCGGCCCCAGGGCGAGAGCCGGCGCGGATCGACTGGAGCATGGCCGTAGAAGCCAGGGATGCGCCCGCGAACCCGCAATTCTCCAGCATGCGGCGAATCTGGGGTAGGCGCTCCTGGTAGGCCGGGAACTCGACGATGGTCGCCGGTCCGGGAGCGTGATAAATCTGCGGATTGAGGGGAAAGTCCAGATGGGCCAGGGTGTCCAGCAGGGCTTCCAGACGGGCGGGTTCGACGGAAATCGAGACCGAGAGCAAAGCTCCCTCGCCGCCTAAAAGCGACAGGGTATGCGGAAAAACAGTCGACCAGACGCTCATTTTAATCTCCGGCATCCGGCGGATCGGCCAAACGAAAAAACCCCGGGGGCCAGAGGCTCCCAGGGTCGAGAATTTCGAACAGACCGACTCACCTTTAGCATTTTTTAGCGTGGTTGCAATTAGACGGGCCTTGCCAAGGGGGCCCTAAATCAATCCACGTTTCAATTTAAGTTTAACCCAAACATACTAAGCGGCGCAATAGATTTAATGATCGCGCGGAGGGGGGAGCTATTATGGCACTGGCAAAGTGCGGATCGTGATGATTAGCCGCCTGATGACTCGGCTGGTGATGAAGCCGAAGCAACTGATTGGCACGCAAGGACAACGAGGCGTAAGTCCGGCCATGGTCATCACTGAATTTCGACTCCGTATACACCAGGGTCGAGTCGTTCGACAACCGTATCAACCTCGCCGCGGGTGCGGCAGGGCCTTCCCGGGCAGCCTCCCGCAGCGCAGTCCGTAGAATATCAGAGTCGGCTTGTCCCAAGCTTAACGTCGATAGGAAGACCCGAAACCTTGTTCCTGCCACGCGGATGAAGCGGGTCCCGACAATAATCGCGGAGCTTGGAGATCTCGACAAATCGCATCGGCGCCGGCGGGAAGTGTCATCCTTGATCGAGAGTACCAGCTTGGTGGCGGGTGGCCCAGCGTCATGCCTTGTATTTTCAAAGAGTTGCGTGCCCGGCTTAACCTTGGGGGGAGAATGATGTGAGGGGCGAATTGAGCCAAATAAGAACGCTACGGAAAACGGTTGCCAGCTAGTTCCCCGAAGTGGAACTCCAGCTTCGCCACCACCCGCCGCTCCGTCTTCCATCTCGCGGCTCGATTTAATGATTGTAAAGACGGTAACTGTGGGCTTGCCGGGGACATCAGTTCAGTGTTAATCTCTCGACTGAGTTGGAGGATTGATGCGAATATTGTCCGTACTGCTTTTGTCCGCCGGCGTTGTGGGAATTGCCGCCGCGCAACAAGGCGCTCCCCAAGCGCCGCCGAAGACCAACCTTAAGGTGGGGGATATGGCTCCCGACTTCACTTTGCCATCCACCGCGGGCAAACCCGTGAAACTCTCCGATTTCCGCGGCAAATCGGCTGTGGTTTTGGCCTTCTTTCCGGCGGCTTTCACCGGCGGTTGAACGAAGGAAATGCTGGCGTACCAGGCTGGTATCGCCAATTTTGACGGTGCGGAGACACAAGTGTATGGCATCAGCACGGATAATATTCCTTCTCAGAAGGAATTCGCCGATAAGCTGAAGCTCAGCTTCCCGCTGCTGAGCGACTTCGCCAAACGGCAGGTATCCGCCGACTATGGCGTGCTTTTCGTAGACCGCGGATTTGCCAATCGGGCGACGTTTGTAATTGATAAGGACGGCCGCATCCAGCACATTGAGGAGGGTGGGGGGGCGATCGACCCAACCGGAGCGGAGACTGCCTGCGCCAGAATCCATCACAAGAAGGCTGAGTAAGGGCGCGGCGGTTCAACCGTCGTTGAGCATGCGGTAGTTCACCAAATCGACTTCTGCCTCCACCAGGGCGGCGCGGACTTCGGAGGCCATGAGGGCTTCTAGCTCGCGCTCGCGGCTTTCTTTGAGCCTAGTGCGCGCATGGCGGAGATCTTCGCCGCAATAGCCCGGATGGCACATGAATTCGGTAACGCCGGGCGGCAGTTGGCGAATCAAGTGGGCCAGTTCGGGAGCCCGGA
>Ga0302320_10012503_pt1 | contig 17823 bp, 22 predicted proteins | sample Bog_T0_3_FD_202130 | JGI IMG/M metagenome (GOLD analysis project Ga0302320, IMG submission 202130) | Peat permafrost microbial communities from Stordalen Mire near Abisko, Sweden - Bog_T0_3 | ecosystem: Environmental > Terrestrial > Soil > Wetlands > Peat | place: Sweden: Abisko, Stordalen Mire...
ATTTAAAAATTTTTTAATTAAAATTAAAATTTATTTTATAAATTTAGTTTAAGAAATCGAAAAAAAAATTAATATATTAATTATTTTTTAATTCTTAAGATATTTTTCTTATTAAATATAATTAATTTTTTTCTTTCCTTTTAGTTCAAATATGGCAATATTTCTTCCTGCAATCGCATGATCTCTTCATCCTTTCCAAAGATGAAGAAAAAAAATTAAATTATTGTTTTTTGGATATTTAACCTTGTAATTCTTCTGAAGATTCTCAAAAGTGCTTGTAATATTCTTAAGAACTTTGTCATTAATAGACCTAAACGTTTTTTCCTGTCTCATATCATTGAGTCTTTTCCTGACTAAAATAAAGAAATTCCTAATTAATTTCGAAATTTGTTCGCTGGGATCAAAGTATTGGACTAGAACGTTAACGCAATAAATGCATATTCTGCAATTCTCTAGATCAATCTAATTATTTTATCATAAAAGCATTTTAAATGTGGTGAAAAAATTACCAAAATATCAGGTGAATGAAAATCCAGCTCATTTTGAGTCGTTGAAATTTCTTGGATAATTTCAGTGATTTTTTTGAAGATCTCATTTTTGAATTCTGACTCTGCGAAAAGGGAATCATTGGACTTCACATTTTCAATATGATAAGGTAATTTTTCTTGAATCTGAATACATAGATAGGCCAGAAAATCGATCAAACAAGTTAATTTATAAAACACTCCAGTTTTTTTATTCCTAAAATATTTTTAATCCATCCATTTTTTATAAAATTGTTACCATTTAAACATATTTAAAGCAGTCCTAAAACCATTCAAAATATACAAATAATCATTTTCGGGATTTTCTGGCAAAACCAATAGGAAACTTATCATATTTTTGAGATAATTTTGAATCATTAAATCGGTTCTTTTTTTTCAAAAAAATTATCGATTTTATGTGAAAATATTAAAATATACTGTTTTCCTTCAAGATTATCTGGCAGCTCAGATATCAAAGTAATTGAAGTTTTAAAAATGCTTTCAGCTTGGGAAATCATGTTATGCATCAAAGCAGCTTGAGAAGTCAACAAATATAATCTCAATTGTAAAAATTGATCCTCAATTGTTGGAATGGAAATAAAACAATAAGCAATGCAAGCCTATATCACCACATTTTAAATATATATGTACATTTATATTAAATTAACTTGCAAAAACCCAGCAACTTTTTTGGTGTATTTCCCTTTGGAAAAATGTCGAGCTTTATTCGTGAGTTCGATGGTTTTATAAACCTAGACTTTACTATTTATAAGAATAATTAAATGATTTTACCAAATTTTCAATAATTTCAGGTATATTCCCAAAATGAGCCCTCACCTCAGTAAACAAATTCAATGTTTGTTCCAAATCTTTTCCGAAATCAACCTTATAGACATTTAATTATTAGAAAACCTAAAAAAAATGTACTTTGAGCATAAATTTGTTAATTAAATCTGCAATTGATTTCCTTTCATCAATACTTAAAACTGCTGTATAATTTTCATTTAAATTCCTTGCAATTGTTAAAACTGAATGCACTGAAATTGGATCTCTAATTTTGTCACTAGTTTCTTTTTCAACGAAAATGTTCAGAATATTCCGACAGACAGAAGGTTTAAGGTTGGGGGGGAAATATTGAATGAATTGTAGAAAAGGCTCCAAACTCAAAATTTCAGAAATATCGTCACAATTCAATAGGATTTTTTTCAAAAAATCTTCCAATTTGTAGAAAATATCAACATTTTTGTTTCCACTGGAGTCCAAAGTGAGGAAAAACTCATTGAACTTGTCAAGCATTTGGTGGAAAAATTGGTTTTTCTGGTATCCTTTGAAGCTTTTGTAAATGAGATCAATGAGATTGGCCACCATATTGAGGAAATCAGAGAATACTGTCGATTGACTGATATCTTTCCACATGCCGTTACACAGATTTTCACATACTGATTGAGGAGGAATGCATTTTACTAATTTTGAAAGAAATTCAGGATAAATTTCATTCTAAAATGTTTATTTAAATTATACAAAGAAAAAAATAATAATTTTACTCTTATTTTGATCGGAAAGGGTTTAATAAAAGAAAAAAGATCAAGCGCGCTTTGAGAGATGTTCACAGGATTTAAGTTCGCTAACATTTTTTTCAAAATTTCGGGGTGTTTATTGCTTTGATCGTATAAATTGAGAAGGTCTTTACATTCTTTCTATATTGTTTTTAAATTAATGATAAGAAAGAACTAGTAAAAATTACTGGCGAACAGTTTTCAGAATAAAAAGAAAAGGCTGCATTTAAAAATGGATGAAATAATCTGAGGAACTCATCAGGTGATGTCAGTTGTGAATGGGTGAATTTAACTAAGAAATTCTCAAAATGATAATATACGAATAAATTACTTGGCTGTTTCATTTGATTGAAAAAATCCTCCAAAATAATCAAAATGTGGGTTTTTTCTTTAGGTAAAATTTCTGCTGCTGTTTTTATCAAATATGTTGAAAAATAGGAAGACTATTAATAATAATTAAATTTAAATATATCAATGAAAAAAAAAATATTAATAACTGATAAAACATCTCCAACAGATCGTGACATGCGAGCCAATCTCAACAAAACGGCTCTGATTTTAGTCCCATCCAAGAATAAATGTAGTTTCAATAAGGCTGCCTCGATAAACCTAAAATAACATTAGATTAAAATTTAATCATAATTTATTTTGAGAAACATTCTTGGAAACAACTCTCTGATTGATCCAATTTTCAACAACCAATTTTTGCAAATTTCTTGGGCAGACTCAGGGATCGTTTTTCCAAGAATAGAATTATCTTTTAAGTTTTTAAAAATGTTCATTTAAAAAAAAACCAACCTGCCATTTCGAAAATTTTCTCTTCTGACATGTTTACAAATGAAAGATTTTTCATTCTTTCAAAAACAAAAATTCCGAATTGCTCCACAGTATCCAAAACATAGACGTATTTTACAGGATAAAACTTGGGAGCGTCATTTTCTATCAGCAGTTTGCAAGCCTTTATATATTTATTAATATATTAAAAATTTTGAATTTTTACTTGAATTGTGATTTGCAAACTAGAAACTTTATCTTGAACTTCCCAGAAATGTTTCATTTCCTTAAACATATTCTCTATGTTTTTGAGATAGGTTTTTTCATTGATAGCTGCCTAAAAAAATTTCATCTTATTTTTAAATTTCTCTATAATTTTTAACAAATTGCTGTTTTTTTAATGAATATTCATCAAAATCCAATCTATTTTCTCCATGTTTCGCCACCTTGATGCTCCCTAATATATATTTAATATTTAACCATAAACTTAAAAAATACGGTCATCATGCATGACAATGTTTCCGAAAGGCTATTTCAAACATTTTAAATTTTTTTGGTCATTTTATTTACATTATTAATGAAATGTTCCATATTTTTCAGATCAAAAATCTTGACGAAATCGCTTCGAATTCCACTCCACAGCCCAAATTCCTTCTTTTTTTCAGCATTCTTGAATTCCACTACTCTATCCTTCACCGCACTATTTGAATCACTCACGTTTTTGATTATTTCAAAATTATTCTTTTTCTCGTCAGGTGATAGATTTTCATTGAATTCTGATTTTGCTGCTGCGAAATTCGCTGCTTTATCATTTGGTTTTTTTGAACCTTGAAGGGGATTTGATTTACCGGATAGAGGATTGGCCAGTGGGTTTGTTTTTTTCGCGTTCAAGGGATCAACAAATAAACCAGGCTTACCGATTTCTGATTTTAATCCTTTTAATGTTGTGTCGTTTTGATCTTTTTTTGGATTTTTTAAAGGATCGTTTGCTGCTTGGAGTAACTTAATTTTCCTGTTTTTTTCTTGATATTCATAATCCTTTTCCTTTATTTTACTAAAGTATTTAAGTGAGCTGGAAGGAGAGAGAAAGAAAAAATTAACATTGTTCTTTGCTGAGACATTTTGAAGGAATATTTTTTTTCTTGATTAATTTTTTATTTCAAAATTTTATTAATTTTTTTTTAAATGGGGAGCGACCCCAATGACTATGCTAAAATTATTTTTTTGTTTTTTATTTAAAAAAAATGACAAAAATTAAATTCTGGAAAATGAATTGTAAATTTTGTTTTCTTTTAATTAAAATTCTGAATTATTTTGAATATAATCGTTTGAAATTTAATTTTTTAAACAAAAAAATTTAAGGTTTTATTGAGAGAGAGAGAACAAAAAATTATTTTATTTTTGCAAAATAATTCAAAAGATTTTTAAATCAACTGTTTCTGAATAAAGGGATTTTATTTATTTAACACCTTCTTTTTTTTTACCTCTTTTATGTTCTCAAATTTAGCAAATTTCCTGTATTATTGCCTCCCGGAACCCAAGTAATATTTGGCGATTTTGCCAAAACTTCTGCAATATATTTGGCTGCCTCCAATCTTCTGATCTCGATCATAGCTGAAAAAATAAGTAAATATTTACCAAACTCTCTTTCTCAAAAACAAAAAAATTTAAATATAATTTTACCAGATCCATATTTTTTGACTGCTTCATTGATGATGGTAGCAGCTTCAGCTTCTCCTTCAGATCTAATGACAGCTGCGTTTTTTTCTTCCTCATCTCTCAAGACAATAAATTTCTGTCTCTCAGCTTGTTGTTGAGCCACTTGTTTATGCTCAATGGCTTGAGTGTACTCCTTCATAAAAGCTAAATGGATAATGGACACATCATCTAAAGCAATGTTGAAATCTCTGGCTCTGGTGATCAATCCTTCTTTGATTTCATTGCTGATTTTTTCTCTCAGTTTCAATAATTGGTCTGCATCATATTGCGCCACAACTGACTTCAAGACTTCATTTCCAATACTCGGAAGAATTTTCTCTTCATAATTCAACCCGATGTTGGTGTAAATGCTTGGTAAAAACTCTTGAATAGGTCTATGCAAAATTCTCAAAGAAATATCAATGGTTTGGAGATCTTTGGTTCCTGTTGAGGAAGTAATAGTTTTCGGCTGCAATCTGACTTCATATTTGATGGGACTCTAAACATAAATTAAAAATTAAATATAGTCTCGGGTTTTACTTGAATGAAAGGAATATAGAAATGCATTCCTTCACCAATGACATCCCCTTTCAAACCACCAAATAACCTGTCGAAAATTATGGCACGCTCACCAGCGTCCACAGTATAGAAACAACTGTTCAAGAAAAAGGTTCCACCAGCGAGGAGAGTACCTAAGCCAATGAGAACACTTGAGGCTCTTTCAACCATGTTTTTAGCGTTTGAGGGTTTTTTTTAGAAAAATCTTTTTGGTTTTGTTTTTAAATTAAAAATAATTTAAGGCTATATTTTAATATCTTAATTGAGATCGGGAAATTTTGATTTTGGCAAATCAAGAAAATTTATTTGGAAAATTTCAAATATAAATATGTTCATCAATATTCATACTATATTTTAGGGGCATAATTTAAAACTTTAGAAAAGAATCTCTTATCTTTTTATCAATGCTTTTTTTTTTTTTTTTATAAATCCCATTTTTTTTTTTTATAAATCCCATATTTTTTAAATATTTTGAGAGGATTTAAATATATAGTATAATTAATAATTTTTATTCAGAAAATGTTTTTAAGAAAAACCCCAAAATTATGTGAGATTTTCAAAGGATCTCTTTTCAACTCTCATTTAAACTTGATGAAATTCACAAATGCATTGAATCCTACTTTCCACACTTTGGACAAGCAATCATCAAACTATTTCTCCTTAACACATACCCAAACCCAAAGTTTTGGTTTTAAATTTATTGGAATTCCGAAAAGAAAAGGCATGCGACTCCACAAACACAGAACCAAAAAAAACAGTCCCAAAAAACGTGGACTAATAAAGGTGAAATATTTACACAAAGTTTCAAATCATAATGGTCTTTTGAAAAGAGTGAAAATTGTAAAAAATATTCCATATAATCATTTTTATTCAAAGAAAAAAATTCAAGGTGGGTCCGAGATGGGATAGAAGATTTAAATTCAAAAGCGCTGGGGCTCGACATTTAATGCGAAACAAAAGCAAAGCCAATCGATTGTAGGAAAAAATCAAATCAGAGTTTTGGAATTAAAACTAATAATGTTTTGTAGGAGGAAAAGAATGGACCGTTATGTTCATAAAAGCGACATGGAAAGAATGAAAAAAATGATTCCCAATTTCATGAGAAAAAAAACAAAGGATCTACATTAAGAAGAATTTAAAAATTTCAAAGTTTCCTTCAAAAAAAAAAAAAAAAATTCCAAAAAGTTTGATTTGAAAAAAAAAAGAAGAAATCTCCATTTTTTTTTTGTTAAAGGAAAATCATTGAAAATATTTATATTTCAGTTCTTGAGACTGGATCCTTTTATGGTAGGCGTTGTATAAATACAATAAAATCATAAAAACAATAATGCCTATAAAGACACTACACATCACAATAAACGAAAACATCAGTGTGCTTAAATATTTGCAATAGTATTCCAGAGAATAAACCACAATCGCTGCAACATAAAAAATCGCGAAGGTCAATATCAAAAGCAGTCGCATTATTTTTATCAACTTAACAGCCATTTTCATTCCACTATCCACAGTCTCGTAATAAGAATAAACTGTGGAATTTCTTGATTTTTTCTCAATATAAAACAAAAGTCCGGGTATCACGCATATGGAAATTATACAAGATATTATATTAGAAATGCCTATTGCCTTCGACCAGTTCATCAAAGTGCTGTGCTCGCATTCTTTCGCATAATATTTATCGTTGGATGTAAAGATTGTGAAAAGGATCCCCCATATTAAATAAAAAAAGATTCCCAAACAGAAATTCACTATGTAAGATTCCGAGGTTAAATGGATTCTCTTGAGGCTGGGGTTGGATTGGAACGATTCAAAGGAATCATCATCAATTTTTCTTATCAACATTTCGGTGCTTGCCCGAGGATAATTCATAAATTTTTATTTTTTATTTGTTTTCTGAACATTCAAAAATTTTAATATTTAAAAGATGAACCAATTTTTGGATTTTTTTTGGTTTTTCTTTTTCTTTTTATTCAAAAATCTTTTTCTTCTTTTGAAGAAACTCTCTCATTTTGTCTTTTTCTTTAAAATGTCAAAAATATAAAAAAATTAATTTCTCCAAACATTATTATAAATTAAAAGACCCAAAAATAGAGACAAATTAAAATATTTGTATTTTTTTTTGAGATTTTTTTTCGACTTTTATAAATTTGTTGATGTTGAATTACTTTTTTGATTTTTTCTAATACTTGAAAATGTCACAAAATTTAAAAATTCCATTTAGAAAAAACATTATTATAAATTAAAAAGTTGACCAAATGCTCAACGGGTATGATCAAAACGTGCTCTCCCCGGAAGCACCCCACAATTTCGGAATAGATGACGATATTTTGGCTCTAAACCACCAATTGCAAACCTATAAACTAATAAGAAAAAATTCCGATTTTGCTTACAATACACAAATCAAAAGAAAATTACTTAATGATTTCGATCCCACGCAATTTCGAGAGTTCAACGATCCCCTTGACGAAATTGAGAAAAAATTTATGCTTAATTCCTCGCATGACAAACAAAAAGGAAATTATGATGATTTTTTTGACACTTTTAAAAAAACTGCTCAAAATGCCCCCGTCCGAAATTATTCTTTGGAATATAAAGAGGACATCAAGCAAAAATTTATTTTCAACTTTGTTACGAACGATATTGGAAAACCAAACTGTTTTCAAGTAAATTAACATTCGGTAAATATTTTCGTTTAAATACTTTTAAGGTCAGCTCGAAATTTCTCGCCGTGGGAACGAAATATGGCTTCATCTTTTGTTATAATTTAAAAGATAATTCCCATAACATTTGCCCCCCAATCACTCGAGACAAAAAAATTCCGATTATTTGCCTTGATGTTAGTTATGATGAAGAAATGATAGTTTGTGGGTATTTGAACGGTTATATCGCTCTTTATGATGTTGCATCATATAAATTGATAAAATATTTCTCCTCAATTCATTCAGGAAGCGCTTCTGTTTTGGCTTTGAAATTTTATCACAATAACACAAAATCAACCAATAAATGCAGAATCATCAGTTCTGACACCGAAGGCAAAGTTTATAAAACTATATTTGACAAAAATCTTTTCAATATTTGGAATTCGGAAACTTTCCCAATAATCGAGAAAAACGCAGGCAACGTCACAATCATAAAAATCCTGAAATCTTCAATTTTGAATAGTTCAGAAAGCACAAAGAACGTAACAATTGTGGCGCTTGCCTCAAATGTCAAAGTATGCGTGATTCAAATAGAGCCCAAAAAAAGTGTTATTTATGTTTTACCTAAACCCAACTTCATAAAAGAAATTTACGTTCCTTCGATTTCTTGGGATGAGGGTCTCTTCAAATATCAGGAAGTAGCACAAAATAATAACATCAAACATTCTGAAAAATCCATATTTTTGATGATTTGTTGGGAAAAATATCTGGATTTGTTGTCTTTTAAGGAAAATTATGATTCGGAGCAAGATTGCTTTACTTTAACTTCACAAATTATAGGGTCTTTGATTGTTAACACCCCTTTACTCTATATTTCTTTCATTTCTGTTAATATAATGGTCGGAATCAATGAAAACTTCCAAGTTTTTTTCCTTACTTTAGATGAAATTAGAGAATCAGATGAAAGTTTCATGAAAAACAATAATAACGAGAACTCAAGGGAAAAATTTGAAATTGAGGTGAAGCCAGTTTTTCAAATGTCCAATAGAATTTTAAAGTTGGATATGAGAACAGAAAATGCTTTTGATTTTCTATTAATAAACTCGAAAAAAGAAGAAAATTCCTGGTATTTCATTGAGAAAAATGAAAAAGATGAAACTTTCGGAGTTTTGGAAATGTTCTCATGGCCGAATTTTATTAACCATTTGATGAAAAATGATAAAAAAATGGCAATTTATAAAATGTTGGAAATTTATGAGCAAGGAAGCAAAGAATACATCGCTTTGATTCCAAAAGTGACAAAAACCCGAAAAAAGAGCATGAAAGATTTCATGAAACAGTTATTGAAAAATTTTTTGCTCTTTTATTTGGACGATCAAGGCGAAAATAAACGAGAAGAAGAGGAAAATTCAATTATTAGTATTGAAGATATCAACGAAGCAACCAAAATCGTCATAGATTTTATCATAAAAATTGAGGAGTTTGAATTTTTCTTTCAAGAAATCGTGAAAATCTTCAAAGATCGAGCACTTTTGAATATTTTCTTCCTTTGTTTGGAGTTTTATATTGAAAATGAAAAATTCAGGTTTTGTTTGTTTTGCATAACTTTTATTAAAAATCAATTAAAATTTTAGAGTCATTCCGGAAGGGGTCCTCATTCAAATGATATCATTCTACAAACGAGATGGGAAATTGGAATTAATCCAAAAGCTGATTTTATCTTTGGATTTGAACAAAGTAGATAATTTTCAGATCATTGCTATTTGCATGGAATTTCAGCTTTTCAAGCCCTTGATTTATATATGCACAATTTACAACAATGATTTTTTAACTCCGTTAGTGAAAATAGCCAGTCATTACTTCTCTTTAAAAATGAATGGTAATATTGAAGCATCCAACAAAAATCAAATAGGATTATTGTAAAAATATTTTTCTTTTATTATTTTTATTAATATTTGTTAATTTAGGTTTCTTTGGTACATTAAATTATGCCTGAGTGGGAAGACAATCATTGGATCTAACATCGAAATAAAGATGTATGAGTTGGTAATTCAACAATTAGTGCTTTGGATTTTCGTCAGAGAGAACTTGATGGTTATGTTAGAACTTGACCCTAAATTCACATTCGATATTTGCTACTTATTTTTCAATGGTGTAGCCTCCAAGATCATAAGAAATTTCCATTCATATTTAAAAATCAATACCAAAGATATAGACAAATTTGAAACCATGGGTAAATTTTATTAAAATTTTCAATAAAAATTTTAATTTTCAATTCTGATGAGATCCATCTCGAGTTCCTCAAATTAAAATGTTGAATTTGCTTTTTTCAGCAGAAGAGGAACTATTTAATGATAATGAAGAGAATGCTTATTCTAAAAAAGAACGAGTTTGGCTCTTTGTTTTTATTGCTCGAATTCTAGACTTGGAAGAATATGAGATAGATCCAAAAAAATGTTACGAAGGATGTCTTTATATGCTCAGAAATCAAGAAATTTTGGATGTCCTTTTCAAAAATAAAAATGAAACCAAAACGAGTCAATTTATTCAAATTGAAAAAAGCAAATTCATGATCAAATTGATCAGATCTTGTCGATCATACCTGTCCACATCTCAAATCACGCAACTTTTAACTTATTCAATCGAATTGTAAATTATTTCATTATTTATAATTTGATTTTTCTTTCAAGAGATCAAGTTCACATGTATCTCTTAATGATGAAGAAAGAGTTCACTGAATCTATTTCTGTTTGCTTAAATTCGAAAAACGATGTTTTAAGAAATTTGACTTTTGAATGGATCAACGAAGTGCACGTCGAAATAAAAGCAGAAGAAAATAATGCTTTCTTCATGAAGCAATTTAGCATCTATTTAATTGAAAATTTCAAAACACTTTTGATTTTGAATTCAGAAGATGCCAATCTATTAATTCGAAATTATTTGCAAGCCTACGACCCATTTTTATTAGTTGATAGTTTGAAAGATGATTTCAACTTGCAACTAAATTTCATTGAAACACTTTTCAAGGCTAAATCATATAAAAACTTCAATGATAAATTCTTAATTTATCACCTTGAATTGATCTGTAGACTGAGACCTAACGAGGTAAAATATTCATTACAATGAATTAAAATTTAATTCAGTTTTAAGGTCTTGGATAATTTGAAAATCAGGGATTATCCCTTAGATACTTCTATAGAAATTTGCAAACTTTATGACCTGAAAGAGCCTCAGGCGTTTTTATACTTGAGATCTGGCGCTGTCGAGAAAGTGTTGGAAATCTATTTGGCGATTTTTTGCAATAACTTAAAAAAAATCAAAGAAAACCCAGATGCTGGTATAAATTTTAATGATGATTTTCAAATAAATGTTAATTTTATTAGATCCAATCGATTTAATGAGGATATCTAAGGAAATTATCCAAGTATCTCAAAGTAACTCTTTTTGTGATGTTGATAGCAATGAAAATGTAAATTTTAATTAGTTTTTCAATAACAAAAATATGAAAGTTATGGTTTGATAATTTTGCAAAATTGACTGAATTCGTTAAAGAAATTTTCGGAAAAGAAGAAATTTGTCAACCTGCTAAAGAAATTTTGAAGGAGATATTTACTGAGATGATTTTTGAAATGTGGAAAAACATGCCACGGAAGCTTTTCCTTGAGGTAAATTAAAAATTAAAGAATTTAACCATTAAAATTTGCCTAAAGAAAATTCAAAAATATTCTATTGATTTAGAACTCGGAATTTTAAGAGCAGCCTTTTTGGCGTTGGTTGAAAATTCACAATACGAAGGTAAAATTCTGCAAATAACAAAAAATCTGTATCGGCACAACAATTATGACAAAATCCAATTTTTACAGAAAAACAATGTCTTTTAAAAAGAAATTTATTTTTGAAATGTTTTTAATTAGAAAAGCGGGCAAAATTTATGCATTTGCAACTTTTGCCAGAAAAAATTCGAAGAAACAGAATTAAATAATGTGATCATTTTCAAATGCGAGCATTCTTACCATGAATTCTGTTACAAAGAAAATTCAAAAACTGAAGTCGTTAAATGTCCGAAATGTCAAAGTGAAAGTAAAAATTTCCCAATTAAAAATTTCTTGATTAAAAAAAAAGAAACCAAGCTAGAAAAAATAATTTTCCAAAATAAAAATCACAAAAAAAAAGGATCTCCCCTTTTCAATTTAAATTCAGTTGATTTAATTTAATTTAATTTTTTCTGATTGAATTTTAATTAGAGATCAAATAATTATGAAGGTAATGTGGTGGAATTTAAAAAAAGGGAAAAACAATTAAATGTTTTGGAAAAATTCGATGTCAACAAAAAAATATGCTTAAAAAAAGTATTGATTTTTCATTTGATTCATTTTAAAAGATTGTTTTTATATTAATAAATTCCATTCTTAAGGCCGAAGAATTCATCAGAGTTTATGAGTTTGACATGTAATTCACAGATTAATATAATAAAAAAAATAAGTTTGGTATTCTAAGCTTATGGGCTTAAATATAATTAATTTTTTTGTGAAAAAAAGATAGTCTTTTTTTTAAAAATATTACAAAAATGGTCAATTTCCTGTTTTAAACTTCCTCCACCTGCGCTTGCGTCGCAGTCAAAACCCTGATATAATTTTCGTGTCTAAAGTTTAGGTCAATTTGTAGAACTTGTTGAATTTTCTGTGAAATTTTTACCACCCAATAATAAATTTCAAATATAATTATTTACATTTCGACACAAGAAGCATTCGCCTGTATTTCTCCACACTTCCAAAGCGCAATCATAACAAATTCCTAATATTAAATTTATCCAAAGTAAATGATTTCTTATTTTAAATCATTTTTGTTACCTCCATGGCCACATTCCATAAAAACTGAATCCGGAGTTTTGTCAAAGCATATCAGACAATTTACCAGAGATTTGTCCAATCTTTGTGAAATTGATACATCTCCACTCTCATTTTTGACAGGGGTTGCGGGGGATACTTGTTGATCGAAACTGAGATCAAGTTTATTTGGATGTATCATTTGTAATGATTTAAATTTGATATCATAAAGGCCAGATTTATCATTATTGGATATATCTCTTTTACTGATATAAAGAGGATCATTAAAGAAGCATTCCCTTTGTAATTTTTTGTCCTTTGCAGAGTTATTAACTTCCTTATTTTCTATCTGGGCTTGGGGTTCCTCATGTAGTTGATTCAAAACATTGGGTTGTCGATTGCTAGTTTTTTCCTGTTCATCCTCAAAAATTATGATTTCCAATTGCTCTTTTTTTGGATATGGTTGAACTTCTCGCTTAGAAAGCGGCTTGAAGTCTTGTTCTGTAAAATTTTCATTAATTGTAGCGAAATTGTCTTGAGTTTGCGTTGTAAACATTGGTGGTGCTAATGTTTGCAGTGTTTTTTCTTCTTTGGCCACAGAAGAATATTTCTTAATGAAAAGGTTGTTCATATTGTCTTTAGAATTTAAAGTAATATCAGGAACGTCAGGAAGAGTGTTCTTTGGTTCGGTAGTTCTTAAATCAGTTAAAGAATGGCATTTTTTCAGAGGCATTTTTACAGTTGTTTTGGATGCTTCTTTTTCCTTTTGCTTTTTATTTTTCCTTAAAACTGAATTCATGTTTTGTTCCGGGGCGCGTTTGAAATATGTTGATGAAAATTTTAACTATAGGAAAAAATTAAAAGATCACAAAAAAAAAAAATTCACTAAAAATTTGGGGATGGTGATAATTGGATCATTTCCATTTTCAATTACATCTCCTCTTTCTCTGTCTCTACTGCTTGAAACAAGATCCTGACTATTTAGATGTTGGAAAAACCTCCTATTTTTTTTGTTTTGGTAAATATACTTATTAAATTAATAATGTTACAAAATGTCCTTTTTGAGGAAAAAGGAAAGAAGCATAATGCAACCCCAAAAAGTGACTAAGACATATATGAATTGAAAAAAACTGACTATATATTATTTAATGTTAGTTTTTAATATTATATAGAAAAAACCTGAAATCTTATTATCGAAATAATCAATAATAGAAAGCACGAATAAACAGCTCAATATGGTTAAATTCGAGGCAATGCATAAAACCCAAAACAGGCTTTTTACTTTAAGCTACTATCAACGAGAAAAAAAATTAAGAAAAGTTACATTCCGTCAAATAAAATGAATTGATTTCAGATAAACTTTGACATAATTTGGTGATAAAAAGCAGAAAAATCCCTAGAGAGATGCCTATCAACACGGAAAAAAAAATCCAAAAGCTCCAGAAAACTTCTTTCCAATTCCAATTCGCCAAATTATCAATCTTTATCGATACCAGAATATTTTGAATTAACATATAAATTCTGACAACGATTATACACTAAAAAAAAAAAATGGTTTAACAGTTAAAATGGTTTATTCTTGTTACAAAATCCATAACTGACACGCAATCCGTTGTTTTCCTCATATAATATAAAATACATCGGCTCAAGAGATAAAAAAACAATGGAATCGAACTGAAGCTCAAATCAAAGTTTTGCAACCATAAAAACAAGAAAATGACTGACTAAAAATCATAAAATAGAAAACTTTATTTAAAAACTCCCAATTTTACATAATATGAAGCAAAACTGAGTTTTTCTAAAACTATGATCACAATTCTCAGAGCGTTGCTCCTGCTGAAAGAAGGTCGGTCAAATTTAAATATTATGAAAAAAAAAAAATACTTTAGAAATGAATTTGAAATAGAACGAACAACTCCTGTGAATGTTTGGTAAATGTCGAAAATGAAGAGGCATCCGAATATGAACAAATAGCTAAAATCCCAAAGGCAAATCCCAGAAAAGAAAAAGCTGAGCACGGACATTTTTGTCAAGAAAAAAATCACCGAATAAAACCAATCCAACAAATCTTTATCATTATAATTCAAAGAGGTCGCAATATCCATATGACTGCCGAAGGTAAGGTCAAAAGTTGCATCTTTAGAGTTATTATTCGGGCTTTATGGAAAGAAAAATGTTAACTCAAATTCTGGTTTTCTCGAGTATGGTTCTCAGTACTCATTGTTGAATTAAAATACAAAACAATATTAAAAAGAAGCTAAAATATATATGAAATGATTTTAAAACTGTTAATTAAATTATCCTTTCGAGTTTATATTTTTAATAATTTATCAGGAGACTCCAAATCTTTTTCGATCTCCTTTTATAAAATGTGTCAATAATATATTTCAATCATAAAAAATATTTTTACTTTCGTTAATGCTGACATATCTTTATTCAAATCCAAATTTTCTGGGACCTCACTATATTTGCTCACAGCCTTTTCTTTCTTCAAATTTGGACTTTCGCTTTGAATATTGCTTTGAATATTGCTTTGAGAGTTGCTATCAATGGGGTTCATTTCAGGGTTTTTGGGAATAGAAAGATGTTTGTTTTCTTTGTTGGCTTCCACATTTCTGTTTGATGAAAGTGTCACGGGGGGAAGTACCAAAATGTTATTGTTATTCATGCTGTTCTTCATTTCTGAATCAAGGGTATAATAATTGGTGGAACCTAGGGGTCTTGCTTTAATGCCTCCTCCTCTTTGTGATACTTGTTGAGTTTGGACCTTTCTTTGCTGGTCTTTTGCCAATGAAACAGTCTTTTTATGATATCCGTCTTTTTTAGAATCGGCCTAAAATTGGTTTGGTTTCAAAGAAATTATAAGAAAGAAGGGACATTGTTAAAAGTTTTGCTGAACTGTGGGGAATTTTGTTGCATAGTGGGTCTTTTTCTATAGGTGTCATTGTTGAAAATGATGGGAGTTTTTTTTCTTTGTTCGTTTTTCAAATTAACTATCGCTTCCTTTTCTTCTTTTTTCTTTATTTCTTTTATTTGTTGGCTGTTTATCTGTATTTAGTTATATATTTTGATATTTCTTAAAATCTGATGTTCTTTTTTTTACTTCTTTTGTAGCCGTTTGTAAAACTTGCTTCAAATTTTGAACTAAATGATGTTCTTTTCCCAGATGCATTGTAGCGAATTTTATGCCTTTTTCATAAGTTTTTATACATTCTTCGTACTATCAAAAGAAAGAAAAGAAAATTTCAAACCCACAAAATTCTTAACTACCCTTTTCAAAAATTCCAACTCAACTCCCATATTATGATAGGCTATCGTCAAGACTCCTGCTCTATCTTCCAATTTTTTATTCGGTGCTTTTTTAATTCCTTCATAATTTTCATTATTGTCATTATTTTTATTTTCAATCTGACTCTGATGTTTTCTGGCCGCCATTTCAGCAAAAACAAATTCGTCTTGTAGTAAAACTATCGCCATGAGAACGTGTTCTAAAGCTTCCTCATGTTTGTTAAGTTGTGATAACACAGCACATAAATTCAAATGAGTGTCAGCTATTGAAGTTGGATTTTCAGATTTCAATTCCATTTCCAGTGCCTGCTCCAAATAATGCAATGATGTTCGTAACTTTCCTGTTCTTCGGTAGAAACATCCTAAATTATTGAGAGTAACTGACCGGAATTGGTTTGAATGCTTACAAAGAATCTCCGCTTTGCGCAAAAAATCCAGGGCTGCTTCGAATTTTTCTTTTTTTAAAAAAAAAGCTTATTTCAGTGAAATTTTTTTCAGTTGTCCCACCTTTTTGAAGAAAAATCATTGAGACCAAATTGCATAATTCACATAATTTTTCTGAAGTTTTCATAGTCTATTTCAAAGTGTTTGTTTTTATCGTTTGTTAATAAAAATGGCTACCTCTTCGCTATCTTCACCATAGGAATACATTTTTATGTTTAGAACTTCTTCCATCACGTCCATACATTCTAAATATTTTCCCTTTAAACTAAATCAGGAGAGTTTTTCAATTTCAATACATTTTTTTGCAAGGTTTCCGCCTTGATTTCCAATTCAATTATTTGTTCCCGACGTATTTTTAAGGAAGACATAATTTTCAGAAAAAATAACTTAAAATTATTAACAAATCTATATTTTTTGTTTTTTAATAGTCATAATTTTTTAGGAAAATGTTTATCATCACGATTTTTCTTTATTTATTTCCAAATTTGTTTAAAAAAAATTTTCTTATTGTTTAAACTTAAGAATATAAGTGCTTTCTTTAGATTCAACACAATTTTTGATTATTTATTAAGGTGAACAAGTTTATCCGTAAATTCCTTCTGACTAGAATTTTTTTTTTCTAATCAAAAATCCTCAGCACACTCAGGACCGGTTCTCTACATTTCGCGCATTTTTCCAATTCCAAAGCGCAGGTCTCGCAATAGCTCTTATGTCCACATGGCACTGTGGCATGAGTGCTCGGTTTATCCATACAAATACAACAGATTTTCTCATCAATAGAATTATTAGCAGGAGGATCTGATTTCACAGCATCATGAGAAAAACGACAAGATTTTCCTTTCGCACAGGAATCCATTAGAAAAAATTTGCATTGAGGCAATTTATTGGATATTCCCTCTGTTTTCGACTGTTCCTTTAAGATCTCCTTGCAAATGGACTTTATTTTGGGTATGGTATGAAGAAAATGGCAGAATTCCCCCTTTCAAATTTGCAAAAATGCACTTTAGAGCATTTTTTACCAATTGACACCCTCCCACCAAGAAATCATGACAAATTGATGATTTAATGTGGCTCAAAAGATCTAACTCACAAAAAGATTATCAAGTTCTGAGTTATATTTAAACTTTTCAGGGCCTAAGCTTTCTTATAATTTTAATAAATTTTTTGTCATGAATTTATCAATTCCATAGAAAAATCCGAAATTATAGTAAAAATATATTCTATAACCCCTCCAAATCACAATAATCGTATAATGCAAGAAAAACAAACCATTCCATTTTTTGAAAAAAAAAAATGAAAAAACTGAATATTAAATCTTCATCCTTTTTAGACAACGCAAAATTTTTTTCTTTTATGTTTTAATTAAAAAAATTATTTGACTTTCATTAAACAATAAAATAAAATAATTTAAAATTAGCTTTAATTGCTTGATTTTAAAATTTTTAACTTTGAATAAAAATACAAAATTTTTTCATTAAAAACATAAAAAAATTAACAAAAAATTTCCAATTGAAAATTT
>Ga0302320_10012504_pt1 | contig 17821 bp, 13 predicted proteins | sample Bog_T0_3_FD_202130 | JGI IMG/M metagenome (GOLD analysis project Ga0302320, IMG submission 202130) | Peat permafrost microbial communities from Stordalen Mire near Abisko, Sweden - Bog_T0_3 | ecosystem: Environmental > Terrestrial > Soil > Wetlands > Peat | place: Sweden: Abisko, Stordalen Mire...
GTACTGATCTACATTTTTTGTATCTATCTTAGAAATTTGTTTCAGCAATTGCATCTGCCGATCTAATATAGACGTAGGTGTAGTTTTACTAGCAATTTCCAAAACCAATTCAATACTTTCTTTTTGTAAAAAATATTGAACAATCGCAAGAGGCATGCTTACTAGGAAAACGATTACAAAAATTCTAAACCAAATTTTAAATGTCATCCTTGTTCCTCTCTCAGCCTATAACTCCAGCTCTTCTTCCATAAGAACTTTTTCGCTTGGCATATCTTCAGCAATTTTTTTCCAATTAATATCAACAAGTCTTCTATTCTCTAATTCAACTGAAGTTGCAATTTGTAATCGAGCCATACGTTCATTCCACATAGGATTCAAAAGAAGCCTAAACCGATATTTTTTCCCACTCACGACTCCAGGCACACCCATGCCTATTTCCAAAAATTTGCAAAGTTCCTTTCTTCCATCATCAATTGAAAATCGACCTAAAATCTTCTCCCCAGAACGAACTAAGATGAGTTCATCCCAAAGATTATAGGTAATATGAACTGACTTCTTACCCAGTAGCATCCCTTGCTCAGATCCAGTACCAAATAGAGCACCCATCAGCTCAAATGGAATTCCTGACAATATCCTTTTCCGAACACTATGTTGATACACTTCGCCAAAAAGGCCACAAAATCTGTTGTCGTTAGATTTAGCCTCCACCGAAGCACTCAACAAGAGTAGGATAATTGCTTTCCAAACAAACTTCATTAGTAGACCCTTTGAAAATAGTAACCAAAGCTAAAATTAACATTGAGATCATCACTGATTAGCTTGTATCCCAGACTCGTGAAAACACTTTCCCCAACTCCCTGAGGAGGAGTATAACCTAGCCATTCATACCCCAACCTCCAATCTAATTGAGTTCGACTTTTGTCCTTCACAAAGTTCTTGGAAAAACCGAAAGCTGACTGATTGGAATCTAAATCCGTCGAAGGAGCAAAATCCCTAGGAAATACTAAACTTTGAACATCTCGAAACTTAAATATTAGGCTACCATTAATATTCTCACCTAAATCTACCTGAAACTCAGTCTTACCTTGAAAAAAAGAAATAGGAAAAAAAAGGGAATGAAAGACAGAAACATCCTGCCTAAAGAAAGTTCCTGTATCTCGACCAAAATGCACCCCCATTTTAAGTCCAGGCAAAAATGCATAACTTGGAGTCGACCGCATGCTGGAAAACACGAGCCCCACCCCCCCGTAGAAGGTTCCTCGAATATACCGAATGTATCTAGAATACACCAGGTCTGTATCCACGTAAGCACTAGCAGAAACAAAAGGACCTGAACTTTGAACATTATCTAAGAGCAAATGTCCAATAAAATCTAATACTAGATTTCGGCTCATCATTCTATTATGTTTAAAATAGAAATCTGCAATATAGTAATTTTTATTTATATTAGTGTATGCTTCAGAAATATTATTAAAACTTAAAGTTTCGCTTTCCCAGCCAGATACCATTAGGGAGCGATTGGAGGCTAGGGCTGTATCTAATTGAAACCCCCAAGCTTCCTTGCTATTAGGCTGGTATGTTCTATCAATGACCTCACCAGAAATTCGATTAAACAATCTCGCACTTTTATCTGAAACCGCTGCTAAATTTAAATTCTCGTAAAACTTTAATTCATTTTGCAAACTGTAAACGTACCTTGGTTTAGTTTTTGCCCTCATGAACACATGAATATGATTTTTTAATTCTGACTTTTTAATAAATAATTCGACATCCTCAAAGAATCCCGACTGTTTGAGTTTCGAAGATGCACTTTCTAAATCTTCTGGATTGAACCATTTATATTTTTCAAGTCCGAAGGCTCTTAATAAATCTTCACAATCCTCTTGGGCGTCGATTTTATTGGTAATCTCAACTTCTTCCTTAGAGATGAGCCAGCTTTCAGAAAGCTCTTTTTGATTCGTACCTATGCAGTGCTCCCCGTCTATGAAATACGGACTGGGAAGAATGTCATGTACGGACTCCATTTCATGAACCTGAGCAGAACTCTCCTGAGCACTAGCAACCATTGCCTCTGCCATGAGCAGACTAGTAAATATCAAATACAACCTAAACATCCTTCTTCTCCATGATTTTTTTCTTAGAAAATCGATTTCGGAGTAAACCAAAAGAAAGGAACATCCAAGGCACATACCACAAATAAAACGCAACAATATCAGTTAGTTAAAAAAAACTACTCCCTTTTTAGCGAATAAAATCGTTAGTTTTTTATAACGAATGTTAATTTTATCTAACAGAACTGGGTTTAAAGTTAAATTAAATAATTATAGACACTGTTTTTTAAATTTTCATGATTGCCAAAAAGAGGTTTGCGTTTTGATCTATTGCATTATATATAAAATAGTTAACTCTGAGAGTGTGGCTGGGGTGTTTACGGAATGAATTTCTTCAGAATTGGCTCTGTTTTTATCATTTTTCAAGCGCTGATAGCCCACACTCAAACTTGGGCAGATCCCAGCATGACTCTTTCAGCCACTGAGGAGCCTTCCACCTGGCAACTGATTCAATCTAAGCTCAGAGCCGGAACTTTTACAGAGTTTATGACCCCTGCCGCATTTTCGATCGATTCGTTAAAAATTCCTAACACCGATGGAAGTGGCATTGCCCCTAGTAATGTCTATACAGATGCATGGGCAGGCTACGAATTCGCCCCAAACTATGAACTCCTTTACTGGCAAAGATTTACGGTCAATCTTCAGAGCAATAACCCCTACCCAGGAGTACATGCGCTTGCGCGAAATCCCAGATTCGCCTTAAGAAGGACCCACGTATTCAACAATCCCAGCATCAGTTCAATTTATGATATTTATATTCAACCAGGCGTAGCTCCTGAAGCAACTTTGGAAGGAAGAAGCTTCGAAATAGGCTGTAGAACATTCACGAATTACAACTTTCCCTCTTCTCGATTAAGCGTAGGTGCTGCGACGGAATTTACCGTCAGCCTTTCCTCCAGCACTTCACCTATCACCGATCGCGCAGATATCTACGGCTGGGCAATGCCTTGGCTTGAGTACAAGCTCAGCAAATTTTTCTCTACAGAACATTTTGTTACTGTCAATTACCAGCACAAACAGGGAACCCCCTGGTCTTCCTTCGACTTAGATGCTTATTTGCCGTTTATACAAAATGGGATTGGAATAACTTTCTCTGATCAACTTTGGGCTGCTGTTTTAATCAACAACTACCTCATAGTAGCGCCTAGCCTTCAAAATACCTGGGCATCTGTTTGGATCATGGTAAGTCTGCTTTAGTCACTACGGCTTTTTTAGGTGATCCAATCTTTCTTTTTGCTGCTTCCAAAGTTCGGAATACTGAAGCTCGTAATCCACCTGATGCTGTTTCTTCTGATCAAGCAAGGATTTACGAAATGCATCTCGACGCTGAATAAAGTTTTTCACATAATTTCGCCGTTCATCCCCACTGGGATGCTCCTCAAAATACTTATGTCTTGCTTCACGCTCTTTTTTTTCCCATTCCTTTTGTGCAATATTTTGTAAATTCTTGAGCTCTTTCATTTCCGCCTTATGCCGGACCTCAAAAGCTTTGAGCTCTGCCTGCTGCGCACGACTCAATTCAGAAAGCGATGGAGTTGGTACAGGAGATGCTCCGCTAAAAAGAAAAAGTCCAAACGCAAAACTAGTGGTCAAAACAACGGCCTTGATAAAATTATTCATGTTTCAGCATTCCTATTACGATAAGACCTCAATTTTTCGCCAATCCCTCACCCGAAAGGTAGGCGTGACCTGCCCCCGAAAACGATTCAGTTCTGGAACTCCTGCCCATTCTCTAGGTTCTGAAACCGCATCATCCATCAATTCTTTTCTCTCAGCTCCATGAAACCAAATCGCTTCAATGGTGGAACTGGAATGCCCTTTCTCACTCAGGTTGAGCTTCAAATGACGCCCCTTCAGAATTCGATGCCCTTTCACGGACGCTCGAACTGAAAAAACAGGTTCTGGATTTCCAGGTCCGAATGGTCCCAAGCGTTCCAACTCCTGAAGACTTCGAACATCTAGCTCATGAATGGAACAGGAACCCTCAATCGTCAATGAGGACGCATGAACTTCTTCTGGAATATGCTCTACGGCAACATCGAACTTCTCAGCAAAAGTTTCAAACTGCTCAATACTCAGGGAAAGACCTGCTGCATGTTTATGCCCACCAAATCCTCGAAGGTAAGGTGCACACTCTCGTAAAGCCACTAACACATCTTTGCCACCAAAAGACCGCACGCTTCCTTTTCCAAAATCTTCTCGTAATGCAATCACAGCAGCAGGTTTGCGAAAGGTTTCAGTCACGCGGGAAGCAACAATTCCCACTACGCCTTCATGCCATTTGGAGTCTCCCACGGCGATGCCATACCGGTACTTTCCCTGAGCAAGCCCTTGTTCCACACGAACTCTCACCTCATCCCAAATTTGGTTTTGCAACTGTGCACGCTCTTGGTTGAGCTTTTCCAACTCAGAAGCAAGCCTCTGAGCTCGATCCGCATCTTCAGTAGTCAGAAGTTCTAAAGCAAGACTTGCCGAGTGCATCCTCCCCGAAGCATTGATCCTGGGACCAATGACAAAACCCAAATGAGAAGGACTCACATCCCTCGAACCTAATCCTGCCGCTTGCAGCAGGGCTTTAATTCCGGGCTTTTGAGTATTTTTCAAAACATCCAGACCATACCTGACCAAAATATGATTATCCCCAGTTAAGGGCACCATATCTGCAGCCGTTGCCATCACCACCAAATCCAGGTGCTGCTTCAGATTAGGCTCCTGGCGCAAAGCAAACCATCCCCTTTTTCTTCCAATAGACCGCAAACCGACTGCGACATAAAAAGCAAGCCCGCACCCACAAAGCTGCCTTAACCCACTGGAACAATCTGGCCGCTGAGGATTGATCACCGCAAACGCCTGAGGTAACCCTCGGGCAGGATCCAATTGATGGTGATCCACAATAATGAGTTCTAAACCCAGTTTTTTTGCTCGATCAGCAGCATCAAAGCTAGTAATGCCGCAATCCACAGTAATTAAAACTTTCACTTGGTCTTGGTAAGCTTCTTCCACCGCCCGAACATTGAGTCCATATCCATCTTTAAATCGATCGGGCTGCCTCGCATCGAATTGAAACCCTAACTCACGAAAAACCCAACTTAACAATGCTGTCCCGGTAGTTCCATCCACGTCATAATCTCCATAGATGCGAACCCTATCTCCTTTTTCCTGACACTCACATAATTTCGATATTGCGCTTTCCATGTCCTGAATCACAAAAGGAGACTTCAAATGATCAAATCGAGGGGAAAGATAGTCTTGAATCGCTTGGGAAGTAAGCAAACCTCTCAAAACACAGACTCTTAACGTCAACAGCGAAAGCCCCGTCTGTTGATGCAATAACTGAATGAGTTGAGTGATTTCTAAATCGGTTAGACCTGCTTTTTCCTCTGCGCTGAGAGAATTTCTAGAACCTCGGGTCATCCATTGTTTTGTCATTGTTTTGTCATTATTTTTGGCATAGCTTTCGGCGTTGCTTTTGGCAATTTTCATTGAAACTTAGGCTCAGGTCGAACAGTCACTGTTTTTTTCTTTCGCTTTCCCCCATTCAATTTCAATTTCACTGCTCGCCTTTCATGGTACTGAGTCATAAAAATCACCAATGAGCTGGCAACAAAAATGGATGAATAGGCTCCTACCACAATGCCCACCACCAAGGTAAATGCGAAATCCTCAATGACTTTCCCGCCAAAAATCCAAAGTGCAAACACGGTAAAAAATGTGCACAAAGATGTCAGAATCGTTCTTCCCAAAGTTTCATTAATTGCACGATTGACAGCTTGATCGATCGAAAGCTCTGGGTGCTGATGCACGGTTTCCCTTACCCGATCATAGACAATAATCGTGTCATTATTCGAATATCCAATCAAAGCCAATAAAGCAGCCAAAATTTGAAGATCAAACTGTTTTTGAGTTAAAATAAAGATTCCAAGTGTCAACACACTATCGTGAAACAAAGCCAAAACTGCGCCAGGAGAGTAACGATAATCAAATCGAATTGTGACATAAACGAGAATGCATAGCAAAGCGTAGAACATAGATAGAAAACCGCTCATCCGCAGCGAACTGCCTGCAGCAGGGCCCACCACGTCTACTCTTTGAATCTCAAACTCTCCAGCGCTCAGTTTCTTCCCCAATATATCTGCCACACGATGCGAGACTTGGTTTAAGCTATGCTCATCGCCTTGAGCTTTAATCAGGAATTGATTCGCTTCGGGGAGTCCAATTTGTTGCACTTTTAGACCCTTAAATCCCCCGTTCTCCAGTTCCTCTCTCAGCTGGCCAATGTCCCAAGCTTTTGGGATATGGAGTTGAACTTCAGCCCCTCCGGTAAAATCAATTCCATAGTTCAGTCCCCTAGTAAATAAGAGAACAAAAGTACCTATCACAGCGACCAGGGAAATCCCCATCCAGATGTGACGTTTCCCCACAAAATCAAATTGGGTTCCTGGTCGAATCAGTTCCAACATGTCCCAGTTCCTTTCACTCCACTAAATACTCAAAGTTCGGGAGCCACGATTTTCAAGATATTTTAAATAAATATCAAAGATCAGACGACAAACAAAAACCGCAGTAAATAATGTCGTCACAATCCCAATCAACAGAGTCACTGCAAATCCCTTAATGGGGCCCGTTCCATACATCAGCAAAACAATCCCAGCAGCTGCATTGGTAACGTTCGCATCTAAAATCGTCCTAAAGGCTTTTTGAAAGCCTAACTCCACAGCTCCAATCAAATTCTTCCCTAAACGCAACTCTTCTCGAATTCGCTCATAGATCACCACGTTGGAATCCACCGCAATCCCAACCGTCAGCGCAATCCCTGCAATTCCTGGTAGAGTTAAAGTCGCTTCCAATCCCACGAGAGTCGCTAACACAAACAATACGTTCAGAATCAGCGAGAACACAGCAATCAAGCCACTCACCCGGTAATAAATTGCGACAAATACAAAAACCACCAAGCTCCCAATCAAGCTTGCCATGGCTCCCTTATGAATCGAATCTTGCCCTAAGGACGGCCCCACCACTCTCTGCTCCAAAAAATCCAACTGAGCAGGTAAAGCGCCTGCACGTAAAACAATAGCAAGATCCTTAGCTTCCTTCATCAGATCTTCGCTATCTCCACGACCAACGGTAATTTGACCCCGCCCCCCTCCAATTCGACTTTGAATGACAGGAGCGGAATGAACAATATTATCTAAAACAATGGCCAAGCGATGGCCAATATTTTCCCCGGTCACACGATCAAAAATTGCTGCACCATGAGGGTTCAAAGAAAAACCCACATTGGGTTTTCTATTTTCTGGATCAATTTGAACACTGGCGTCTTGAAGATCGTCACCTGTCACGGATACTTTTGACTGAAGCAAATAAGGGATTCTCCCCAATTCGCCTTGAGAGGAACCCGCCCTCGGTCTTTCAAAAGCAATTTCGTCCTCTTCTGGAATCTTCCCTTTAGCAAATTCGTTGAGCTTGCGTACGTAATCTGAAAATTTCTGGTTCTCTTTCCCATTTTCTTTGTAAGAAAGCTGATGGTCCTTTTCCATTTTTGAAATCAGGCTAGCTAATTGCCCCGGACTCATCGACTTATCGTCGACCATTTTAAATTCTAGCTTTGCCGTCCGCCCAATCAATTCCTTGGCCCGGTCAATTTCTCGAACACCGGGAAGCTCCACCACCACCCGATCCAAACCCTGACTGGTAATCGCTGGTTCCGAAACCCCAAACTCATCAATCCGGTTTCGGATCACTTCTATGCTCTGATTCAGCGTCTTCTCACGAACTTCATTGCGGTAATCATGAGAAAGTCCTAATTCAAAGTGTCCTGATGACTCCCCAGCTAACCTCAAATTCCAGAATTCTTTCTTGAGAATCTGATAAAGATCCTCTCTTTTGGCTGAGTCAAAATCTAAAAAAATCCTCGGATCATCGGCTGGAACTCCCTCGCGGACAGTTTTCACACCCAACACTGGAATCGATTTTTCCTTCAATCGATCTTTCAGACTATTGGACTGCCGTTCCACCACATCGCGGTAAACTTTATGAAAGTCTACCCCAAGCACCAAATACAGCCCCCCCTGAAGATCCAGCCCCAAATTCATTTTTTGCTTGAACGGGAATTTCGTCTTTTCCAAATCCAAATTAGATAACGTCGGATAGACGTAAACACCGGAAAGGGCTACAACAAACACCAGAAGCAACAATTTTCCCCACCAGGAGCGAGACATACGAAACCCCTTCAATCGATTATAAATGCACTCTATTCACAACCCTACTCACAAAGGGCTTTCATGCCAAGTCTTTAATAGGACCTTTAACCACCTGGGAGACTTGGCTTTTCAACATTTTCATCCGAACGTTGTCGGCCACTTCCACGGTTACGACTTTCTCTGTAATTCCAGTCACTTTTCCTAAAATTCCTGAATTAGTGACAATTTCATCTCCCTGTTTTAAGCCGCTCATCATTGCTTGCTGCTCTTTGAGCTTCTTTTGTTGGGGGCGAAGTACTAAAAAATAAAGAATACCAAACATCAAAATGAAAGGCACCATCGTCATCAAAGCACTCGGTTGTTGCGGCGCTGCAGCAATCCCCTGAACAGATCCCGCGGGAACCGCCGACCCTGCTGGCACAGCAGGACCATCGGCTAAAGCTAAGCTAGCAGCTCCCCAGATGAAAACTAGACACATCAAAAAATCACTCGCTTTTAATCTCAATTGGTTCATAAACTTGGTCATCGCATATCAGAGCCTGTTTTAAAAGTAGGGATTTTTGCTTTAGAGCCTCTTAACCTCCCCGCTTTCGATAAAAGCTTTCAGCCCAAACTTCAAAGAATTCAAATCCCCCTTCTAAAATCACTCTTCGCATTTCTTCCATGAGTCCAATATAGTAAGTCAAGTTGTGAACCGTATTAAGCCTCGCAGATAACAACTCTCGGCTGACAAAAAGATGCCGCAAGTAAGCTCGAGTGTACTGGGTACACGTTTCACAAGGACATTGCGGATCAAGAGGCTCTTTGGAATCAGCATATTTGGCATTCTTAATATTGATTTTTCCCTGACTCGTAAACAGCTGACCGTTCCTGGCATTTCGAGTGGGCATCACACAATCAAATAGATCGATTCCTGCCCGAACTCCTTCCACAAGATCTTCAGGTCGTCCAACCCCCATCAAATAGCGAGGGCGGTGCTGAGGAAGAAGCGGAGCCGTAAAAAATGCCATTTTTTGCATCAGCTCTGGCGACTCGCCAATAGAAAGCCCCCCGATAGCAAACCCATCAAATGGAAGCTGCGTTATCTCGTGAGCCGATTGAACTCTCAAATCTTCGTAAAGTCCTCCTTGAACGATTCCAAATCGGGCTTGGTGGTCTTTCAAAGGAAAAGCAAGTCCGCGTTCCGCCCATTTACGGGTTCTTCGCATGGCCGCCCCCACTTCTTCGCGGGTAGCTGGATAGGGAGGACACTGATCAAAAGCCATCACGATGTTACTTCCCAGCGCTCTTTGGATTTCCATAGACAACTCAGGGGTAAATCGATGGGTACTCCCATCCAAATGAGACTGGAAAGTTACGCCCTGTTCATCAATTTTATTCAAACTGGAAAGTGAAAAAACTTGAAATCCACCACTATCAGTCAATATTGGCCCATCCCAAGCCATAAAACGCTGCAGCTCCCCCAAGCGTTCCACTCTTTGATGACCAGGCCTCAAATACAAATGGTACGTATTTCCGAGAATGATTTGAGCCTTCATCTGATGCAAATCAGCTGGACTCATCCCTTTCACACTCCCCACAGTTCCTACAGGCATGAAAACGGGAGTCAAAATCGAGTGGGTTTTTTCGCCAGCCCCCCTCAAAGTGAGTCTTCCTGCTCTGGCCCGTCCAACTCCTTGAGAATCGACCCCTTGTTTTTCGATGGAAAATTCCAATACTGAATGACTGGTCATAGGTAGGGGTTCGAATGTTTTTCTTTCCCCACAGAAGTGTCAGGACCATGGCCTGGACAGACTTGAGTATCTCCATCGAGAGTCAGAATCTTCTGCCGAATGCTTTTAAACATCAAATCCTGATCGCCTCCCCAAAGATCCGTTCTCCCCACGGTTCCTTGAAACAAGGTGTCTCCAGAAAACAAAGTTTCCCGAGTCTTAAGACTGCTGTCCTCATGAAGGCGTAAGCAAACGCTTCCTGGACTATGCCCCGGCGTGTGAATAACAGAAAACTTCAGTTTACCCACAGTGAGCTGTTCGCCCTCTTCCAAAAAATGATCCACGGCAAGAGGGGAATCATACTTCAGTCCAAATAGCTGTCCCTGCTGAATGAGTTTTAGGTAAAGCGGTTCATCTGCTCGATGAAGAGCAATCCTAGGGATAGCTCCCGAGCGCATTTCGGACAAGGGTGGTCCGTAAGAACTGCCACACGCCAGCTGCTCACGAACCCTACGTGTCCCACCCACATGATCTAAATGACCGTGAGTATGAAACAAATATTTCACCTGAACCTGGGTCCCCAAGGGAGTTTTTAAGCCTGCTATTGCTGCTAAAATTTTTTCAGGCTGATCCCCTGGATCCACCACAGCCGTTTCGCCCGTCTCAGGACAAGTCAAAATCCGGCAATTGCACTGAAACGCTCCCACAACCATCGTTTTGCAATGCAATCCAAAAAGGTTTCGCTCCTGCTCTATGTGCATAAGGTGAAACTTATAGCATTTTGCTTCTGTTTTTGCATACGAACCTAGGATTTTTTTGCTAGCTGAGCAATCGTGTGCCCCAGAACAAAAGCATCAAATGGTTTGGCCATGTGTGAACTGAACCCGGCCGATAAACTTTTCTTCACATCTCCCTCAGTAGCATATGCAGACAGTGCAAGCGACGGAACATCTCCGTTTTGGTCGGGTCCAAGTGCACGCATCTTATGAATGAGACTGTATCCATCTTCCCCTGGCATGGCAATATCGCTCACCAGTACGTCAATCTTTGTCTTTGTCAGTTGGTCAAGCGCTTCAGAAACATGGGAACACTGAATGGTCTTTGCGCCGAAAGCAGTGAGCGTCTGGCTCAACCCCTCTCTGGTACTCGGATCATCTTCAACGATCATAACAGATAGGCCTACAAGATTTGGCCGTCCTAGGGGTTTTTTAGTTCCCTCTGTTTTCAGGGCTTTGCTTGTCCTCTGTATTTTTTCTGACTGCAAAGGCAAAAGAACGGTAAATATTGATCCCTTGCCCAAGCCTTTGCTTTCTGCCCGCACAAACCCATCATGCAAACGAATCAAATCGTAAACTAAAGCAAGGCCCAGACCTAAACCTCCGTGAAGTCGAATCGAGCTATTATCCGCTTGAGAAAAGCGGTGAAAAAGTTTCGGAAGAAAATCCGGTTTAATACCCTTACCATGGTCAATGACCTGAATGGCCACAAATTCCTTTCCATCCTCCTGGACACCCTCAACTCGAATGCAAATCGTTCCGTTCTCATGCGAAAACTTAATGGCATTCGTCACCAAATTCCATACGATCTGTTGAAGTCGTTCCGGATCTGCCCAGACGGTTTCTAACTTCAATTGCATTTTAGTTTCGATCTTCACGTGTTTCTTTTCTGCAAGAGGACGCACGGACTCAACAGCCAATCTCACAGGCTCACGTGGGTCAATGTGAGTGAAATGGATAGACATTTTTCCAGATTGAATGCGTGCAACATCGAGCAGATCGTCAATCAGCTGACCTTGGGTCTTGGCAGACTGCTCTATGACTTCTAATCCATACTTGATTTTATCAACAGCAAATTGCTCCCGTTGGATCAGCTGTGCCCACGAAAGAATAGAAGATAAAGGCGTACGCAATTCATGAGACAAAGTTGCTAGAAAAAGATCTTTAGTCACATTCGCTGCTTCAGCATCAACTCTGGCTTGTTCAGAATCAGCGTGAGCTTTCCTTTCTTGCTCCAAAAGCATTTTACGTTCCGTCAAAAGTTTTTTAATTTCACTCATGTCGCGGATAATAGCCGTCACCTTAATTTCGCCGCCCGTTTTTATGGAACTTAAAGAAATATCGACTGGAATTTCACTGCCGTCCTTTCGCCGAGCAATGCATTCAGGGACTTGGCCCATGAACTCAGACTGAGTACTGGCATGACCCTGTTCGTGTGTATCAGAGTTCCGAATCCCACCGGGGATGAGGGTTTCTACGGATTTTCCATTCAGTTCTTGCGGCTCGTATCCAAGCCAACTCAGGGCCCGTTGATTAGCAAATTCAATTTTCCCATGGGCATTGACTATGATAATCAAGTCATGCGCCAGTTCTACCACCGCTCGAAAACGTTGCTCGGACCGCTCAAGCAAGCGCTCAAGTGTTCTCCGATGGGTGATATCCTCTATGGACAATAGCAAAGCCTTAGGCATTGTCTCTTGCCATTTAATCTCCCGCGCATTGAGGAGCATAATTCGACAACCCAAGTTCAGAAAGTTGTGCTCGATTTCGAAATCCTTCAGTTCTTCTTTTTTGCTAATCACTTCAGAAAGCAGTTGCCGAAGTCGCGGAACGCTCCATCCCTGTCCTCCAAGTATGCTGATCAAATCTGACCCGATCGCTTTGTCTAGGTCAATTTCAAACATTTTGGAGAAGCCTTGGTTTGCCGAAATAAAATGCAATTGTTCATCAAGAACCACTAACGGAAGTTGGAGGGTATCTGTCACGGAAGTTGCGTATTTCAAAGCAGTTTGGCTCTCCGTCAAAATCTCTTTGAGAACCGAAATATCCACCAGCGTGATGACTGCACCGTCAATTCTATCATTGACCGTTCGATAAGGGCGAACTTGAATACGCATCCACTGACCACACCTGAGTTGGACTTCACTTTCCTGCGAGTTTAATGTTTGAATTGCCTTGGATACCATCGTCTCTAAATCAGCTTCAAAGTTCGGGTTAATATCTGTAAGAGGTCGTCCAACATCACTGGGGATTAAATTGAAAATCTTTTCGGCCTGCGGAGTAAATTTACGAATTCGATGCTCGTTTCCAACAATTACGATAGGAATTTCTACGTTATTTAACACATTACTCAGATCACTGCTGAGAATAACAAGATCTGCGTTTCTACTTTGTAGCTCATCATTTACAGTGGTCAACTCTTCGTTTGATGATTGAAGCTCTTCTTTGGAAGTTTCCAATTCCTCATTCGTGCTTTGAAGTTCCTCGTTAGTACTTTGCAACTCCTCGTTAGCCGAGGTCAGCTCTTCTTGTGAAGTTTCAAATTCCTCAGCCAATACCTTCCGGGACAGTGTACTAGCCAGAAGATCAGCCTCTAATTGCGCAACTCGCTGGCTATGTTTGCGCCCACTGACTTTCTCCAGCCGACTTTTCCCACCTTTGCGGTTTTTAACTTGCGCTGGAACAATGGTAGAAGACACATCTTCAAAGAAGACCACATAATTGCGCTGTTTTATGGGTGCTGAAGGATTGGTTGGTACGACTTCGATGTTGAATTTCCTTCGTTTACCTTCGACTTCAAACGACAAGCCCTCCACTCTGGCGAGCTCATTTTTCTTGATTGCTGATTCGACCACCGTTCGTAGTCCATGCAATAGTTCCTGCCTTGCCATCTTAAATAAATTATTACTAGGCAATCCGGTTCCTTGCTCCAAACAAGGTGCAGTTCGGCCTTGAAACAGCAATATCTCCATTGCCGCATTCACAGTGACAGACGGCGGTACAAATCGGGCAAGTGCAACCTTTTCTGTATCTCTCTGAAATCTACTTCCACCTTTACTTTGTTCAGGGTTCACAGGGGTAATGGCCTGAACTTCCGGATCGTAAATCAATGCTGATTGGATGAACATTGGCGTCGGAATATTTGTTTTGAAAAAAATCCGATTTTTCTTATCAAAGAGAGTAAAGAGCTTCGAAAAACCGGCAAGACTTTCAGACCTACCTAAAAAGAGAAATCTATTCGGGCTTAGCGCATAATGAAAAATAGGTAAAACACGTTTCTGCAATGCAGCCGAAAAGTAGATCAAGAGATTCCGACACGAAACAAGGTCGAGTTTTGAAAAAGGCGGGTCATGGATGACGTCGTGCCTTGAAAAAAGACACAAATCACGGACAGCTTTGTTAATCTTGTAACCCCCTTCTACCTTGTCAAAATAGGTCTTTAGCCGCTCCTTATTGACATTCTTCTCGATGCCCTGAGAATAAACTCCCGTTCTCGCTTTTTGAACCGCTGGTTCACTAATATCAGTAGCAAATATTTGAATGGGAGTTTTAAGGCCTTTGCGACTCAGATACTCCAGCAGCAATATGGCGATGGAATAGGCCTCTTCCCCTGTAGAGCATCCTGGCACCCAGATTCGTATCGGAGTACCAGCTTTTCTATTCTTTATGAGTCGCGGGAACACCTGTTCCTGAAGAATCTGAAAGGAGCTTGGGTCACGGAAAAATTCAGTGACATGAATGAGAATATCGGCGTAGAGCGCTTTTACTTCATTTGGATTGTCCTGAAGAAACTTAGCATAAGTGACAATGCTGTCAGATTTTCGCACCATCATCCGCCGTTGAATGCGTCGTAAAATGGTTGAGAGCTTGTAACTAGAAAAGTCAACCCGAGTGAGCGTTCTCAGAAGAACGAAAATCTTTCGAAGAGCATCGAATGGTCCATGCTCGGCATTTTCTTTGCTTGGTATATCATAATCTTTATAAGCTATCGCTACATAAGTGTGATTAAAAATCCTTACCAACTCTTGCCCAATCTCGTTCGGCGGCAAAATGAGATCGACCACGCCTGATGCAATGGCGCTTTCAGGCATTCCTCTATGTTTTGCAGTATGCGGAGCTTGGACAATCGCTAGACCACCTCCAGCTTTGATAGCCTTAAGTCCCAGTGTCCCATCACTTGCCGTTCCAGATAGCACCACCCCAATTGCCTTTTCTTTCTGGTCCAAGGCAAGCGATTGAAAAAATGAGTCAATACCCAAATGCTGGCCGTGAGTCCCAGACTGCAAGGGGCTGAGGTTTAAAATATTATGAAACAGCGCCAAATCGCAGTTAGAAGGAAGCACGTAAACGTGATTAGGCTTCACCAGCATGCCATCTTTGATTTCGAAGACAGGCATTTTTGTCATGCGAGCAAAAATTTCCGAAGCTAAGCTTTCGTGCGTTGGATCGAGATGCTGTACCAGAATAAAAGCCATCCCAGTCTCAGCAGGCAAAGCCAGCAGCAGTTCCCTAAAGGCTTCCAACCCACCTGCCGATGCTCCTATTCCCACAATGGGGAATCGAATGACCGATGGATCAGGTTCGTCTTTAAATGCGGCGGGTGCGACTTTTTTCGGTAATGTTTTTGGCTTGAATCTAGGTTTTGATTTTCTATTCTGTGCCATGTGCCTCCTTGCCGTTTTTAATGAACTGATAAATACGGTCCAAAAATTTGTCCAAAGCAATCGGCCTTTTAATAAAACCTACTGCCTTGCTCTCGGGAACGTGATCCACTGCCGTAAGAAATACGACTGGAACAGTTTTAACTATTTCCTGATGTTTCTGTTCGAGTGTTAATAAAAACTCTAGCCCAGACATGTCTTCCATTCTCATATCTAAGAGGATTAAATCTGGCGGATCGATTTTTCCGAGAAGATCTAAAGCACGAAACCCACTGCAAGCTGTAACCACGTCATAAGCTTCCTGCTCCAGAATGAGTCTATTGAGCCTTAATAGATCTACGTTATCATCAATAACCAGGATTCTTTTCTTCCGAGTCGGTCGGATCTCGTATGTCTCCGTGATAAACTGCTCGGATTTCTCCATACTTTTCCTTTGCAACTTAGGTGCAGCTCCCGTCTTAGAACCACATTCTAACTGTATAGCAAATAATGTATAGCAAATGTATATCAAATAGTCAGACTTAACCCTGACTTGCATTTCGCAATGAGTCAAGTGTTTTTTCACTGAGCAAGAATACCTCAATTGAGATCAAAGGAAGTTTCGTTGGAATCCATAACTCCCATCACCGCTGTTTTCCAGTTTCCTGATACTTCCATCGAAAATTCGCTCGACAAACCATCTGAAAAATCACCAGAACAACGGCAAGAAACAGGACTGAATTCATCCGGGGAAAGCTTAGCTTTTGGGCTCTCCACTGCAAACACAGGACTCAAAGAGAGACTTTCCATTTGAACCCTTTCCATTTCTTCCTTAAGATAATTCCAATACTCCTCAGTATGAACCTTGACTACTTCAGGAGCCCAGTACAGCAAACCTTCATCGTAACTATTTCTCAGCTTTTGGACAAAATCTCTTAAAGGTTCCTCTGTTTCAGGAATGATCCCTAGAATTTGATCGGTCACATCTAAAAAAGAAACAGCAAATGCTTTAAAATAAGAATTAAATAAACCACACAATATAAGAAATACTTTCACCCCCACAGACATTCTCTTAATTATCATCATTCGAAAAAAATAACACAGAGCATCTTATATTTCGATTGGATTTACATCTTTAGGATTTTTTGGATTTTTTTAGGAAGAGAAATACTTTCCTTCCCTGAAGTTCAGATCTATTCCCTGAATCTAACAGCTCGCACCGAAGCCCCACCTGCTGCCATCCTAAGTGATTCTTTATTTCTGCAATCTCTCCAAAAGTCGAAGAGGACACTAATACAAAATCCACCTTTTCCCATGAATCTTTCCATCCGACAAACCGATCACTCCACACTTGACGAAGTGGAACAAGCCCCAATAACTCCGATGCCACAAGCCCTTTCCTCCCTTGACCTCCTCCCAGGGAATGGGACAAGGAGCTGTCTAAACAGTTCAACAGTAAGCGAACTTCCTCTCGGGTCTTCCAAACCTCGTTTGTGGGCCATTCCCATGTAATCCCTTGACTCCCTAATAACAAGGCGGAACCCAAAACCCAAGCACGACCGAAAAAAGGAAACGACTTTTGAAACCATGCCCCTCTTGGCACTAAAGCAGCACAAAACCAAAAAGAACCTAAAAAAGGAGCCGAATAGTAGTTCCATAAGAATCGGGGCCCCTCCAACAAAGAAGTCACACAAGCTAAAGGGAGCAAAAACCACCAAAATTCTAACCGCAATAATACCCACGGAGCCAAGATCAACAAAGACCACCAGGGCCTAGATACCCAAAACTGAGCAATTTTTTGAACCACTCCCCACCCTACCCAAGAGACTCCTAAAGAGCTGTTCTGACTTACCACGCTGCGAATGATTTTACCCACATCCTGAAAACCGCCCCAATGAACTCCAGGAAACAACCCTGCACTGGCATCCACTACCACAGGGTACCCCTCCCATATTTGTGGGCCCCACACTCGGTGCGTCCAAGCCTCTACGGCTTTCATCTGAAATAGAAAAACGCTCGTAGCTAAACCCAAGCTTAAAATCGCTGCACGTTTTTGCATTCCGTGCATTCCTTTGGAAGAAAACACTACCCCCCAAACGATCAGTGGCCCAAACACCAAAAAAGCATCTTCTTTAATTCCCATTCCAACAACAATAGAAAATACGAGCCACCCCCAACGAACCCGTGCAGGTCCATCCTTACCTCCATCCCACCCCATCGACCAAAGCCAAAGTAAAACAAAACACGGGTAGGCTGCCTCAGGGTGCACCTCGTACATCAAGACTCTTCCTACTTGCGTGGAGGCAAAAAACGCGATCATGAACAATAAAGAACCCAACTCCCCCCAGTTTTTACGAGTAAGAAGCGCCAGAAATATCCCAC
>Ga0302320_10012505_pt1 | contig 17819 bp, 14 predicted proteins | sample Bog_T0_3_FD_202130 | JGI IMG/M metagenome (GOLD analysis project Ga0302320, IMG submission 202130) | Peat permafrost microbial communities from Stordalen Mire near Abisko, Sweden - Bog_T0_3 | ecosystem: Environmental > Terrestrial > Soil > Wetlands > Peat | place: Sweden: Abisko, Stordalen Mire...
GGCTGTTTATGTTGAGTATATTGTTATGTGGAGTTGGTGATCTCATGATAATACAATAACGCTGTTGTTTCAATGAAGTAGAATTGGCTTGCACCTCTAACTACTCCACATAATAATGACGTCTTTCTGGACTTAAATTCATATTAAAGGAGGACGTCATGTTAGAAGAGTTTTTCGATTGCCCCATACGGGTTCAATCGCTACGAGAAGGGCCCTGTGGGCCATTACTTGAAGGATTCGCCAAAGAGCTATGCAAAGTGGGCTACGCTGAGATAATGACCAGCAGACACATTCGAGCGGCGGAACGTCTTATTTATTGGGCAGACCGAGAAGGCATTCTAATTGCGAATTTAACCGAGAAGTTTCTTGAGCATTTCGACCACCACCTACGCTCGCGTTACGGCGACGCTCACCGGTTGGACTTACTCAATGGTGCACGCTTGTTCCTAAAACATCTGCGAGGTACTGGAGTAATCGCCGCCTCCGTTGTTGAATCGGCAAATCAAGATCCAATTCTGCTCACTTCATTCCGTCAATGGATGCGCCAACAACGCGGAACTTGTGATCCTACCCTTTACATCTATAGCATCCCGATTCGGGAGTTACTGAGACGTCTTGGAACTGATCCGGGCAGATTTGACGCTAAGGGCTTGCGGCAGTTTGTCCTGGAAAGAAGTCAACAGTGCGGGTGGGCAACAGCAAAAACATGTACGACGGCGCTGCGCATGTTTCTTCGTTTTCTCATCGCTGAAGGCAAGTGTGTTGCGGAATTGAGTGGAGCCATTCCGGTTTTGGCTCATTGGCGTCTTTCCTCTCTGCCACGGTACCTGCAACCAGAAGAAGTGGAGCGCACCATCTCTTCTTGCGGTCCAACGCCGGTTGGCAGGCGAGATCATGTGATTCTACTTCTCCTCGCTCGTCTTGGACTGCGGGCCGGCGATATCGTCCAACTTCGTTTGGGCGATATTGATTGGGAAGGCGCTGGGATTCAGGTATCTGGAAAAGGACATCGTCAGACTCGGCTGCCTCTAACTCAGGAGATTGGAGATGCGATAGTGGCCTACCTGCAAGACGGCTGGCCCCGAACCGACACGGATGTCCTGTTTATCCGCTCTCGTGCTCCTTTTCGCGCCTTCACATCCCATTGCGCCATCTCGGTCATCGTCGCTAAAGCGATGAAACGAGCGGGTGTCACTTGTCAGAGCCGCGGTGCGGCACATGTTCTTCGACATTCTTTAGCAACCTCCATGTTGCGGCAAGGGGCATCGCTGCAGGACATTGCGACCATCCTTCGGCACCGTTCCATCGAAACTACGCAGATTTACGCCAAAGTAGACGTGACTATGCTGCGGCAGATTGCTCAACCTTGGCCGGAGGTGCAGCCATGTTAATTCAATCTGTGGATTCATATTTGGCAGTGCGCCATGCTTGTGGATTCAAACTCAAATCCGAAAGCAATTTTTTACGAAAATTCGCCATCTTCTCAGACGCAAGAGGCAAACATCACGTTTGCCCTGAAACCGCCATCGAGTGGGCCGGATTGGCACGATCGGTTCATCAACGCGCCCACCGGCTTGGTCAAGTGATTCGATTCACCCGGTACATCCGCGCCGAGGATCCATCCCATGAACTGCCGCAGGCTGTCTTTGGTAGAGAGAAGAGGCCAAGATCCATCCCCTACATCTTTTCCCAAGACGACATCCAGCGTCTCTTGCAAGCAACATCTCAATCTGGCCGCTGTTCTTTGCGTCGACAGACCTACAGCACACTATTCGCGCTGCTGGCATGCACGGGACTGCGTGTGTCCGAAGCAATTCGGCTGCGCTTCGAGGACATCACCCCAGATGGTCTGGTGATCCAGTGTTCCAAATTTCGTAAAAGTCGCCTTGTACCCTTGCACGAAACTGCACAAGCTGGAATAGAGCGTTATCTCAAAAGTCGCCGTCCTTATGCCCCTTTCGATGACCACGTATTCGTTTCATTGCAAAGAAAACCGTTGCTTCTTGATGCGGTTGAAACCGCATTCCAGACTGCGGTTGACAAGATCGGCCTGCCGCGTGGACCAGGGCTACCGCGCCCCACGCCTCACTCGTTGCGCCACACCTTCGCCGTGAGAGCATTGGAATCCTGCCCGGATGGCCGCGATCGCATTACGAAACACATGCTTGCGCTTTCTACTTATCTTGGTCACAGCAGTGTTTCCAATACCTACTGGTATCTGGAGACGACGCCTGATTTGCTGAGAAACATCGCAGATCGTTATGAAAACTTCTTCATGGGAGGGCGGCCATGACTCTGATCGCATCACACATTACGTCCTTTATGCGACAACGCTTGCCCGTCGAACGTCGCGTCAGCGACAACACCTGTGAGTCCTATGCATATGCTTTCAAACTCCTTTTTGAATACGCCAGTAATTGTCTCCATGTTCCGCCATCGGAATTACATCTGGAGCAGCTCGATGCCCCCCTGATTGTGACCTTCCTGAACCATCTGGAAACGGTACGCGGGAATGGACCGAATTCCAGAAACATTAGACTGGCCGCCATCAAATCGTTTATGCGCTTTATGGAATATCGTGTGCCGACGGCCTTAGAGCAGATCCGGCGTATCTTGGCGATTCCGGTAAAGAAAGCCGATACACGTCTTGTCAGGCACCTCACGGTTGAAGAGATGCAGGCCATCTTGGATGCGCCTGAACCAAACAATCGAGACGGCATCCGGGATCGCGCTATGCTTCACCTCTGTTTTGCCGGAGGATTACGCGTCTCCGAATTGATGGGGCTGCAACTTGATAATCTGAATCTTCAACCGCATGCCAGCGTTCTCGTCCACGGTAAAGGTCGAAAGGAACGGTGCCTGCCTTTGTGGAAGGAAACGACATCGGCATTGCGGGCATGGTTGGCAGTCAGAGGTACTGTCTTAGCGCCGGAACTGTTTCTCAACGCCCGTGGCGAACCGATGACCCGTTTCGGCTTCGAATACATTCTGCGCAAGCACGTCCACACTGCCGTAAAGCGTTGTCCCTCACTATCCACAAAACGTGTTTCGCCGCACGTGCTGCGACATACCTGTGCGCTAACGCTCCTGCAGGCCACCAACGATCTCCGAAAAGTTGCTCTTTGGCTCGGACATGCGAACATGCAAACGACAGAAATGTATACACGCACTGATCCTTCAATAAAGCTTGAGGCTCTGGAATCTGTTGTCGCCCCAAAACTGCGCTCTGGACGTTTCAAGGCAACCGACAAACTGATCGCCGAATTACGGACCGGTATTGTTATGCGGAGTAAAAAGTGGTCAAGATGACCGGTTGGTGGGGTCCGTGAAGAGCGGACTCCACATAACAATATACTCAACATAAACAGCCATTTCATGCCTATCCCGTCTATTGTTCCCACCCTGTTATTTTTTTATTGCAGGGAAGGTATTTTAAGGGGATTGTAATCCCCGTTAATTCTTCCCTGCACCCTTCAAAAAATCCCCCGATGTTTTACTATTTATCTTTTTCAAAACCAACTAGCGGTGCCTTCTGCACGAAAGTTCTATTCCATGCCTTCGGCAATAAAGATTTTGTTGGTTTGTTTTCTTACTATTTTATTTTTCTTCGGTGAAAATCTGTATCGTTACAAAAATATTCTTCTAAAAAGCGCGAACAATATTTTCGCAATACCCTCCGGGCATGGCATAGAAGCGCCTTCGGCTCTTTCGTGCTCTTTGCACCGCCTTTTTGTGAAGTTGGTTTTTCAAAATGTTTTTAGAGGGAAAACCATTTAACGAAAGGAGAAAAAAGAAAATGAAGCTTGTTGGCAATGTACTTTGTTGGGCGGTTTTAATTTGGGCTGTAATCTTTTTTGCTTGTGTACTTCCGAACACGATTGAGCATGGTAATTCTAAGATTAAGGCTTATCAGGGACAAAAAATAATTATTGCAAATAACAAATAATTGACCGGCTGGAAATGAACCGGAGAAAGAGAGAAAAGAAAATGATCTATCAAATTAATTATTCAGGGAGAAGATTAGAACCGATCAACGCAGAAGACAAAAACAATTTAGCAATCGGTACAATCTTAAAATTAAACGGCTACGATAACCCGCGTTTTGTCATTACTGATAAATTAGGGATAAATGAACGTTTCCCTATGTACGGCATGAGATACATAATCGTAAATTTAGAAACTATGGTGCAAGGCGTAAAAGATGCCTATGAGCTTAAATGGATTAGCGAGAAAAAAGATGACAGAATACAAACCTATATTTTAGATGAAACTATTCCAGCAGATGAAGTCAAAGTAATTTACGAAAAAGCAGTTGCAAAGAAAGAGGAAAAAGACCGGCTGCAAAAACAGGTAGCGGAAGAGCACACCCACAAAATAGAGCTTGGGAAACAGCTTTTTGAACAAGGAAAACCGGACTATGCAAAGGCCGTCATTATTGCTAGTCGTGAAATTGATGATTGTGAACTTATGACGGATTATTTCAATACCAAAGAAGACCCGTTTTTCATAATCGGCTGGTCAAAGCATACAAAAGACCTGTTCTCTGAAATGAGAAAAGCGGCCATTCTTTCCGGTATGCCGGAACTATCTCATTTTAGCGAAATCACCCCGGAAGATGAACACCGTGAAAAGTACAGCCTGGGCGCGGGCTATTATTTAAAGCGTGGCCATCGATATGATACGGCTTGGAAAGTTACAAAACAATCTTTGTCCTATAGTCTTGAGTCTGTTTACTTAGCCTTCGCAGAGGGCCGCGTTAAATTGGGAGAGGCAAAATGAATAATTACAAATTAAACCAATTATTGAACACGCCGTTTATTGATTTACCTGAAAAATGTATGACGATGGAAAACAAACAACAAATAATAAGGGAGTTAGAAGGGCTCGCACAACGCGCTGGAATGATGGCAGCTTATATTTTAGAACGTGATGGTTATGGATGCGGCGATCAAGGGCATGAAAACGCTATTAAAAGAATGAATAAAACGGGGAAAACAATCTGGATGACAGCCTTCGGTTATAACGCTTTTCATCCGTTATCGTTTTAGTGAAGCATGCTGTCCTATCGGCACGACGGGGGAAAGAGAATTACGACTATGTTAATATCAGTTAAACCTTGTGTAAATTGTGGAGCCTGTGAAGTATCTGACTTCCGGGAGTATGACGGGTGCCTGGGATATGAAGCAATAATATGTAAAATATGTGGTTATATATACGACCAAAACGGTGCACACGCTCCCGAAGAAGAGTTTCCGCAGGAATATAGGAATCACTAATTATATTTCTACGTCAGGGCATTATTAAAGCACTGACGCTTGCAGGGAAGGTATTTTAAGGGGATTGTAATCCCCATTAATTCTTCCCTGCACCCTTCAAAATATCTCCCTATGTTTTATTAATATTTCGCTTTTTCAAAACCAACTAGCGGTGCCTTCTACACGAAAGTTCTATTCCATGCCTTCGGCAATAAAGATTTTGTTAATTATTCCTTATTCTTTTTTTTCTTAGGTGAAAATCTTTATCGTTACAAAAATATTCTTCTAAAAAGCTCGAACAATATTTTCGCAATACCCTCTGGGCATGGCATAGAAGCGCCTTCGGCTCTTTCGTGCTCTTTGCACCGCCTTTTTGTGAAGTTGGTTTTTCAAAATGTTTTTAGAGGGAAAACCATTTAACGAAAGGAGAAAAGGAAAATGAAAGTTTACGAAATTATCACAAACAGGATTATTGAGAAGTTGGAAGCGGGGATAGTTCCCTGGCATAAGCCCTGGCATTCTGTCGAAGGTATGCCGAAAAACTTGATTTCTAAAAAAGAATATCGGGGAATAAATGTTTTTATGCTTGCGGTTCAGGGATATGAAAGCCCTTACTGGTTATCTTTTAAGCAAACTCAAGAATTAGGCGGGTATGTAAAGAAAGATGAAAAGGGCACACCTGTTGTTTTTTGGAATTGGATAAATCAAATTGACGATGAAGAAAAAGAAAAAAATGTTCCCTTCATGAGATATTACACGGTTTATAATGTTTCCCAATGTGAAAACATTGATGAAAGTAAAATTCCTTCTATTCCTACGGTTCATAATGACTTTGATCATATTGCTGAATGCGAGGCTATTATTGCTAACATGCCTAATTGTCCTGAAATTCAACAAGGGAAACAAAGAGCGTCTTACAATCCTTTAACTGATATTATCAGCATGCCCCGCTTTGACAGCTTCGACACTGCCGAAAATTTTTACGCCACCTTGTACCATGAGCAAATCCACTCGACAGGTCATCAGAGCCGCTTAAACAGGCTTAACAACAACATCAGCAGTTTTGGCAATGAAGAATATTCCAAAGAGGAACTTGTTGCGGAAATGGGAGCAGCTTTTCTTTGCGGCCATGCCGGAATTGACAACATCACGATCAATAATAGTGTCGCCTATATTCAAGGCTGGCTGAAAGCTCTTAAAGATGACAAAAAACTTGTAATTATGGCAGCAGCACAGGCGCAAAAAGCCGCGGATTATATTTTAAGAGTAAATCAATAATTACTATTCAAAAGCTGAGCTAACGGCTATACGGGCATATTTATTGATACGAGACTGCGAAGCCCTGGCGGCCGCCGCAGGGAAGGTATTTTAAGGGGATTGTAATCCCCGTTAATTCTTCCCTGCACCCATCAAAATATCTCCCTACGTTTTACTAAGAGTTTTCTTTTAGGTACTTCGTTCTTCTCGACGACATGCACTCTTTCACATGGTATTCATTAAGTCTGATCTTGTTAAAATTCAGGTGCGACTGGACTTTCTTTCACTTTGTTGCGCTATTTTTTCAAGTAACTATTGAGATATCTTATTTATTCCTGAAGAGAGTGGGTCCTGATAATGCACCACCTAGTTGCCAACGTGCCGGATTGTGCTGAGTTCTCCTTAGTTAATAATGTCTTATCATTTTTGTTTATAGCGTAGATTATTGACTGCACGTTCGTGAAGATTTTTAACTGTAGTGGCCTCTTGTTCGCTAATATCAAGTCCACTAGTAAGGCGTTCCGCTACATTTTTAAGAAGTTGTCGTTTATCACTTGTAAAGTGGGCGTTTTCGACTACCCATTGTGAGAACATATCCCAATCAGTGGAAGGTTTGCTCATCACATAGTCCAAAGAGGATTGTTCTTTCGTTTTATTTTCAATTATGGAATCTAGATTAAGATCCACCTGAGTAATCTCTGTTACGATAGGCTTATCTTGAAAATTATTCTTTTCAGAGGAGAATTCTTTTGACTTATTTTTTTTTGACTTCCGAGCTGTTTGCCGATACTTGTTTTCTTCGCCCTGTTTCTTGCTTTCCTTGACATCACTAACGTTTACATCATTATTTTTGGTTTCTTCATCCTTGGTTGACTTTTCTTTATCTTCATTTCCACTTTCGAAATTTTGTTGACCAAGCCATTCTATGCGTAATTCTTGGGCACGGCGAATAACCCTCTCCTTTAGTTCTTTGCCCAGATTATCTTCATTGTTTTCCGTAGAAGTGTCATGACTTCGCGTTATCCCTTCTTGCTCAAGCCTGTCGAAAACAGGTTTCATTGCTTTTTCTGGGTCTCGGAAAAAATTACTCCCCCTTATTCGAACAAAACGCCATCCAAGCCTCTCCAATACAGCCTGTCTCGCCATATCCTTATCACGATCATCCACAGTGTGATAGCGATCACCATCGCATTCCACAGCTAGACGATGTCCGCCGCTTTCTACCACAAAGTCAATTCGATAGGAACCCACTTTCCATTGGGGGAGAACACGATATCTTTCCCGGACAAGACGACGGAGGACTTCTTTTTCAAAAACAGATTCCGTTCGCTTTTCATCTCTTTCCAGTATCCGAATGAATGAGTTGGGATCATCAGCATATTCAATAAGCCGGCGGCGAAGATCTCCATCCTTGAGATCTCGGGCAGGATCTAGCGAGTGGATTACCCACATCTGATCTTTTGCTCGGCTTGCGGCTACGTTAAAGCGTTGTTCATACATTAACTCTCTTTTCATTGACAAAGGCGAGCCGGTTAGATTCGGAGTATCAACCAAGGTTAGGAAAATCACGTCACGTTGATCGCCCTGGAAATGTGCTGCATTGCCACACAACACTTTCGCCTGTTCTCGAACTGCGGGGTTCAAGAATTTATGATTTCTTAATATCTCATCAATTTTAAAGGCCTGTTCGTCCCCCAGGAGAGTAATTACTCCAAAAGTCTTACTTTTATATTCTGGTTGTTCTAATGCCGAAACTATTAACGAAGCAACTATCCAAGCCTCCTCCATATTTACTTTATTTTCACATACTCCACCTGAAACGCGATAAGAAATAACATTAGGTTTTAATAAAATTGATCCAGGATCGCGAAGAGGCTGTATTGCGCCATCATAGCAGAGGCCGTTACTGAATTGAATAATTTCAGGGGCACAGCGAAAATGCTCAAGAAGGCGAATTTTTGTGGCAGACGTCAGGGCAAGGTCATATACAGAAGTTTTTCCTTCATAAAGATCAGCATTGGGAATTTCTTGAAGCTTAGCCTTAATAAGTTTATCAACGAATTCTGCTTTCTGCCCTATCGCCAAGGGACTTACTTGCTTCTCATCGCCGACAACTATGATTTTCTTGCCAAGATAAAAGGCGATGAGTCCCATTACGTCACATTGACTGGCCTCGTCTATTATAACAACATCGAAGCGCGTCTGCTGCGGATCGAAATTTTCAACGACTCGGGCTAAAGGCATAATCCAAACGGGCACGGCGCTCCGGCTTTTGCTCATAGCCTCCCTTGCAGCGCGTTTAAGCTGAGGGGCTCGGATCCCAGTTTTTTTTATCATTTTCTGAAGAAGTAACCATCCATTAAGGGCCAGTTGCTCTGATAATCCAATGCGATCCGACTGGTGAAACCATGCCTTTTTGTTAACCAAGTCAGTCGTTACATTTCGTAGTTCATCTTCAAGTATTTCTATCTTTTTTTGAAGTTCATCAAGAGAAACCTGCCCACGCCGATCAAGTTCGTCATTTAGTTGTCTCCATAACCAGGCTAATGATGCTTCACCAGGTACAATAGATTTTGCATGAACACCTTTACGGTAGCGAATGGCATTTGCCCAATTAGGTGCAAATGGTTGAAGACTACCCAGGAGACTGTTGCGCATATCATAAATAGCCTTGAGTTTCTGAAGCTCCGCTAAGTGATTATAACATTTATGATAAGCCACAGCATCACGATGTTTTAATGCCTCATAAAAAGCGAACAATAGAGAATTGGTTTTATTATCACCGTGTGCTTCTTGATATCTCTCTAAAATGTTATTAAGTTCTGTATCTATTTCTATAAATTTTAATGCATTGCAACGAGATGCTAGAATTAATGGGAAATTACCCGTAACTGCAACGCGTAACCGAATCATATCACCAAAAGGGGATAGATTGGGTGGTTGTTCTGACATAAACGTTATCCATTGGAAACCAAAATCTTTCAGGTCTTTTTCTACAGGTATCCATCTATCTTTATGCCAGCTAATACAATTTTCTATTGTAGGTCGGTACTGAATACACGCATTTTCAATATCTTCAGGTAGATCCTTTGACATGTGTGCGCCAAGCATCCCAAGCATTCGATCCCATCGACCATACAGTTCGCGCCGCAACATGGATAAATTTATGCATTCTTTCAAAGCAAGGAAGTGCTGCAGTGTCTTTGGTGCCCCATCTACAATACTAACAAGGTTGATAAGCCGTTTCCATTTTGGGTGAAATGCCACAATAATTTTACTGATGTTTCCTGATTTTCCGAGATGCTGAATAATTTCATCGATAACAGCCGACTGTTCTTCAAAAGGATTATCACTGTTAATGACAGGTGCATAGCGGATTTGATTTTCCCGAAAAGCTGCTGACTGTTTACAGACACTATCCAAGAGCAACAATAGATTATTCCATGGCTCAAGATCTTGATCCCCGCGTTGCCCGGCTAACAATGCCGCAAGTATCCAGGGGTGTTCATCACTGATTATGGAAATTGCGTCTTTGATCCGGTTATGAAGACTCTCCAAACCAAATGAGGATGAGTTACCGCTTTCCCACAGATCCTTGCGATATTCTTTTTTTGCAACTGAAAGTCTTTGCCATTCGCTGACTAAGTGTTGATATTTATCTGGGGATGTCATCTCCTCCAGTTGGGGAAGAACGCCGGATAACAATATTTCATTTTCTGGGGAAAGAGATTCATTGGTTTGATAGAGCTTTAATATCTCAGCGACAGATAATGGAAGAACCGCGTCAATGGCAATTGGGCCCGGTAACCAATCATCAGATTTAATTTCTTGATTAACTAGGCGGGCGGCATCGCTGGGGGAATAACTGTTTCCTCCTATCACAATGGGTGAATATTCACTCTCTTGTGCTTCTTGCAAGCGGCGCCGGGTTTTCTGAAGTTTATTTAGGATTTCCTTTCGCCTGACATCTTGAATAACTGCTTCCTTTTTCAATTCGTCAGGATTTCTATCTTTTGTGATCTCACGTATGGAAGTCTCCAGTTGGGTATGTCCTTCCTTGTCGTTTTCAAGCACACTGACACATAGTCCGCGAAGTTCCTTAACAACATGATTGCGCAATACACCCAGAGCTTTGGTGGTATGGGAAGTAACGAGAACGGTTTTCCCTTCAGCTAACGTATGACCGATGATGTTGGCGATCGTATGTGATTTTCCTGTACCTGGTGGTCCTTGGACCAATACAGAACTATGCCGAGCTAAACGTTCAGCGATTTGGAATTGTTCGGAGTTCGATGGTTTGCTAAACAATACTTCTTGAGGCTCAAAGTACGATTGCCGTGGATCTGACCCATCATCATTATTGTCTTTAGGGGCATCAATATCTACTAATCTTAAAAGTGAGTTTGGTAATTCTTTCCCGCTCTGAATGTCTTTAATAATATTATCTATTGCAGCGGCAAAGCCCATTGTTCGGGAGCGGAGAAACAAAATGGGGGCACGGGCTATCCGGGGGTGGTCTTCTTCTCCCTTTAATTCGGAGGTGTCGATATATTCTCCTTTTGCGGAAAGGCGTATCGCCAGAGACCTCAAAATACCTGAACTAGCCTCACTTAGTGGATGGCATGGTTTTTCGGAGAGTTCTTTTTCACATTGTCCAATTAAACGTCCATCAACATCGCCCAAAGTATGAAGGAGCGAAGAGTACAATTCAACTTCATGCTCAGTCTCTGTTATCGTAAATTCTGCATCGGTTGTATTAAATTCTAGTTGCACCCGCTGAAGGAGAATGGGATGATGGATGCCACCCTCTGGGCGCCGCCAGTTAAGCAAGCCATCACCAAGAACAAGCTCCACACGCTCAGATTCGCGTTCAATTCTACTATGAAGTTCGTAGAAACGCTCAAATACCCTCATCGCCTTACGAGTCGGACGTTCATTCCCCGCCCACTCATCGCGCATTATTTTCCAAGATTGAAGTGCTTTAATTCTGTCAGGATCTGCTTCAAAGTAAATTAATTCAGTTTCGTCTATTTCATTTGTGATATTTATTGAATTGTTAATAGTAACTTCTGAAAAGGGATCTTGCCACCCATCCATTAGCCACAGGTCAAGCAAGCTTGGGGGAAGTGGCGAAGAAGTTAATTTTGGCCGCCTAACTTGTAAGAGAAAGTTATTTTCGTTAACTACTTCAAGGGTTATATTGGCTTCGTTCTCTTCTTCATTATTTGTCAACGGCTCCGGTATAGGGGTTCTGCGAATTGACGAATGATCCGGTATGTCTTTTAGCCACAGACGCCAAGGTTGTTCTGATATTTGGCGTATCGCCGGATTTCTGTGCTCGTTTAGAGCTTTAAGAAATTTGAATACTTGGCTTACTCGCGTTCTACCAATATCATCGGAATCGACGCCTAACGACATGCTTTTAGTCTCCAGAAGGACAAAACACTATGCAATAATAAGTTTCAGATAATCTACGAAGTGTAGCTTGAATCGCTTATTTCTTGCGGTATACATTAAATCCAATTTTCTCCTCCCTGTCTGGAATTGTAACATTTCCTTCAGTGGACGCTATGATAATGTTCTTTCCGGATGCTGAGAGTCCGAATTCTTTAGAGAGCTCTACTTTAATAATAAGAACACCTTTTTCCACCGTCATTTCAACATTTTTCACTATATACACCTCCTAAAAATCAGTAATTATCCTCCATATTAATATGTTTGATAAACTTTGATTTTTATAAAAATTTCTTTTTAATTTTATGACAATAAGAAATGTTGTCTTGTATGTCAAGAAAATCTTGACCATAAAATGTATTGTGCGGCACTGCTGTTTGTTGTCGGGTGTAAACTTTGTTGCTTACGATTGAAGTCTAGCTTTCTTTTGATATTGACGATTTGTTTGTTTCAGGAAGACAGATGGATTTTGTATGAACGAAAAATAAGTTGTCACGCATTTGCTCATTTTAACCCATATTCAATAAACAGACCCTTAAATCCGGCCTGCATCTTTGTATTTGGACCAAATCTTCTCGGTAGCCCTACCCTTCCCTCTTATTAGTTCATTTTTTATTATAAACTAAGCTTAGCTTAGTTAGCTTAGTTTGAAAAGATAGCATATGATTATCACAGTCGGACATACTAAGGGTGGGGTAGGCAAATCGACAATAGCTGCAAATTTAGCGGTTTGTTTTGCGCTGGATAAAAAAAAGGTGTTCCTTATTGATGCCGATGTTCAGGGATAAAAATAGTATTTTGACTTTTTATTTATTATAAGCTAAGCTTAGTTTACTTAGCTAAGCTTAGCTTGAAAGGATAGCATACGATTATCACAGTCGGACATACTAAGGGTGGGGTAGGCAAATCGACAATAGCTGCAAATTTAGCGGTTTGTTTTGCGCTGGATAAAAAAGGCATTACTTATTAATGCCGATATTCAAGGATAAAAATAATATTTTGACTTTTTATTTATTATAAGCTAAGCTTACTTTACTTAGCTAAGCTTAGCTTGAAAGGATAGTATATGATTATCACAGTCGGACATACTAAGGGTGGGGTAGGCAAATCGACAATAGCTGCAAATTTAGCGGTTTGTTTTGCGCTGGATAAAAAAAAGGTGTTACTTATTGATGCCGATGTTCAGGGTTCAACAATGGCTTTCCGGGCCAGCCGTGGCAAAGAAGATATAAAGGCAATGGCAATCAATAAGCCCACTTTGCACAAAGATTTAAAAGGATTGACCGATATTGATGCAATTGTTGTTGACTCAGGCGGACGAGATTTTGGAGTTTTCCGATCCGCGCTTTTGGCCGCTGATCTTTTAATAATACCTTGTTTAGCTTCGCAAGTCGATTTTTGGGCTAATGACGATTTACTTAAGATTATCGAGGAGGCTAGGCCGTTTAGGCCAGATTTAAAGGTTTTTTTCCTTTTTAATCTGATGCAGCCAAATACAACGATATCTAAAGAGGCTAAAGAGTTAATAAATAACTACTCCGATGATATTAAGGCCCTGCATACTCAACTTAATCAAAGGGTAGCTTATAAAAATTCATATGGGGAAGGGAAGGGCGTTGTTGAGTGGACTGACAATAAGGCAAAAGATGAAATGAAAAACCTGTACAACGAAATATTAGGGGTGAAAATATGAGTTTAAAAACGCAAAAACCGGAAATTAAGACAAACGTCGATGAGTTCTTAAAAGGAGCACAAGCCGAAATCCCAGTAAGGCAGGAATTAACCGCAAAAAAGGAAAAGACATTTCTTTTAAAACTGCCTTATAGCCTTTGGAAACAGGCAAAACATAACGCCGCCATAAACGACGCTACCTTGCATGATTACATTGTCAAAGCTATACTAGAAAAAAATACTAGCTTATCTAAATAAGCTTAGTAAGCTAAGTAAGTAATCTATCACTAAGAGGTTATGTCTTGTGGAAAATACACCGTCAAAAAAAGAACGTAATATTGATCCAGAAATAATAGAATCTGTTGAGCGGATGAAAGCCCTGACTAAGGCCGACCCCCAACGGCAGGCTGCAATTGAAAGAAATCTGGCCAAAGAAGCTGATGAACGGCGTAAAAGTGTAGATGAAATAAAGAATGAATTGGCTAAATTTCCTGCCGTGAAGGAGCAATTAACTTTCTCCTTTCTGCCAAATGAAATGACACGAATTAGCCCCTTTTTCCCGATGTCAAAATTAGATATGGGCCGCCGTCCTTATGAAAAACAAGAATACCAAAACTCCTGGGGAACTATCGAAATCCAAGGCGAACGTTTAGCAATTTTCGATGAATCAGTGATGCTAGCCGTATTGAGATTGGCTAAAATGAAGAAGGCTTTTAGTTTTTCAACTTCCTATAATGAAATCTTAAAAATAATGGGAAGTGCCGTAGGAAGCGACACATACAGAGCAGTATTTACTTCACTAAAACGGCTAACGGGTACGAGTATATGTCTTACAATAAAAGCTAAGGATGGCAGCCAAAAAACCGGCTTAGTTAATACTATTTTGTCTGGTGTTAAATTTGATAAATACGCTTTGAGAATATCAATTAACGATTACTTCGGCGCAATGTATTTAGATGGATTTATCACAAGTATTGATCTTGATTTTCGATCCTCTCTTAGAGGAGATATAACAAAAGCTTTGTATCGTTTTTATGAAGGGCAACCTATAAATTTTGAGATACATATTGAAAAACTTTGTGATGCAATTAATCTCGATAAATCACAACCAAAATATCAACTCCGCAGGCTCCTAAATAAATCTTTAAAAGAATTAATTGATCATAAATTTCTTGAGCACGGTAAGATAAATAAGAAAGACCATATCGTAACAAAACGCATAATTTCCACAGTAAAAAGTTTAGATAATTGATCATGTTTTTTATTAATTAGTAATTAAATTCTATATATATTTCATATGGGTTTTACACTTTTTTTCATATATTGCTATAACATCCCACAGTAAAAAGTTTAGATAATTGATCATGTTTTTTGTTTGTTTTGAATATACTTCTCTATATATTTCATAATGTTATTATCTTTCATGCCTTAATTTTTTACTTCTGTTTCATGTTTTTTAAAACATTTTCCTTTTAATATATATTTATTTAGTTATTTCAATTATTTACTCTACTTTTAGATAATTGATCATGAAATTATTAGTGGGCTTCATTAAGAGCCTTAAGAAAGGTTAGATGGAAAATCCGCTCCAAGGCGGCACCCCATTCCGGTGCATGTCGGCACCCTATTCCGGAACATGCCGGCAGGTGATTCCGGTGCAAGTCGGCAGGTTTTTGTGATTTAGCGGAATGACCTGCTTTCATGGCGGAATTGGGTGCCGGCATAGCGGAATAAAAACTCATACTGAATAAACTGACCGAAAACAGCCATAATGAACTCCAAAAAAGGTTGGAGGGCGCATGGCACAGGAAAGGACCAGTATGAGGAAGATAAAAGAAGTATTAAGACTACATTTTGAAGCACAGATATCTCAGGCAAAGATATCGAGCGTTGCCAAGATCAGCCGATCTACCGTTCAGCAATATATCATGAGATTTATGGCGGCTGGTTTAAACTGGCCGATAGATTTGCGTGATGACGAACTGGAAAGAAGATTATTTCCAGTCGACAAAGGGAAAAATAATCGCCCGGAACCGGACTACCTTTATTTATCGCAGGAGATCAGAAAGCCGGATGCCACTTTGGCTGTATTATGGGAAGAATACAAAGAACAACATCCGCATGGTTATCAATACAGTTATTTTTGCGATTTATTTAATGCCTACCGTAAGAAACTAAATTACAGCATGCGGCAGGAACATAAAGCCGGTGAAAAGACATTTATTGATTTTGGTGACAGTCCGCTAAAGATTATTGATTTAAGAACCGGAATAGAAAGAAGCACCAAGATATTTGTTTCTGTCTGGGGCGCCTCCAACTATCTGTTTGCCAAAAGCTGCCTGGATGAGAAATTACCAACCTGGATAAAGCTGAACATTAACGCTTTGGAGTATTTTGGTTGTTGCCCCAGAGCAATGGTGCCTGATAATTTAAGATCGGCTGTCAGCAAAGCATCCCGGTATGAGCCGGATATAAATCCCACCTATGCGGAATTTGCCGAACATTACGGAACGGTAATATTCCCGGCCAGACCTTATCGGCCAAAGGACAAGTCTAAAGCTGAAAATGGTGTAAAGCTGGCGAAGCGCTGGATATTATTCCGGCTGCGCAACCAGAAGTTTTATTCATTGGCCGAGCTGAACGCAGCGATTCTGGTTTTGCTTACCGAATTCAATAAGCGCATTATGAAGAAGTTTCAGAAGAGCAGGAGAGAGCTTTTTGAACTTTTGGACAAGCCACATGCGCTTAAACTTCCTGACAGTCATTATGAATTTGCCGAATGGAAGAAAGCCAAAGTCCAGTTTAATTATCATGTCAGTTATGAGGGACATAATTATTCTGTTCCTTATACTTTTATTCATAAAGAGGTGGACATAAAAGCCACACCTAACCTGATCGAGATTTATTGTAACGGCAATAGAATCTGCAGCCATGCTAAAAACAGCAAAACTTACGGCTATACAACCGTTACCGAACATATGCCGAAAAGCCATCAGAGATACCTAGAGTGGACACCGGACAGAATCCTGCATTATGCGGGTAAATACGGTCAATCAGTCCAAGCGCTGATTCAAAAGGTTATGTCGACAAGAAAGTTTCCTGAACAGGCTTATAAATCATGTCTGGGGATTATCAGATTGGAAAATAAATATTCCGCGGAGCGATTAAATCTTGCCTGCCACAGAGCTCTTGAATACAGGGCTTACTCTTATAAAAGCGTAGTTAATATTTTACAAAAGGAGTTGGATAAACAGACAACACTAACACCGGTAAAAACTGTCTTTATTAATCACGAGAACATCAGAGGTTCCAAATACTATTCCGAAGGAGCGCAATAATAAAACTATGTACACACAAACGATAACTAAAATGCAGGAAATGAAGTTGCACGGCATGGCCATGTCTTTTCAGACCCGGCGAACAAAACCGGATCATCAGGATTTAAACCATGATGAGTTTACGGCTCTGCTTATTGACGATGAATATACCCAAAGACAGAATAATCGTCAGCGCCGATTACTGCAAAGAGCTAAACTAAAGTTCTCTTCCGCAGCTTTGGAAAACATTGATTATAAGCAAAGCAGAGGCATAACCAAATCAAAAATTACTTCTTTACAGAATAATCAATGGCTGGAAAAGCATCAGAACATTTTAATCTCCGGTCCTACCGGTGTTGGCAAAAGTTATCTTGCTTGTGCTTTTGGTCAATGGGCCTGCCGTAACGGTTTCACTGTTTATTATAATCGCTGGCCAAGAATGCTGGGCGATATTTTGGCCGCCCGCGGCGAAGGAAATTATTTAAAATATCTCCAAAAGCTGACTAAAGTGAATCTTCTTATCATTGACGATTTCGGCTTAAACTCGCTTACCGATACGGACAAGAAAGATCTCATGGAGATTATCGAAGATCGCTACATGATGGGCTCAACTATTATTGCCAGCCAGTTGCCAACGAAAGACTGGCATGCTTTTATCGGTGATCCGACAATAGCCGACGCCGTTTGTGACAGATTATTTCATGTAGCTCATAAATTTGAACTGAAAGGAGATTCTATGCGTAAAAAATTAGAAAATATTGACTGATGCCGGCAGGGTATGTTATTTGATCTCTCGGCAGTTTTCAGTAGACAACAGGGTGCTTTCTTCCTCCGGAATCACCTGCCGACTTCAGCGGATTCTCCA
>Ga0302320_10012508_pt1 | contig 17814 bp, 15 predicted proteins | sample Bog_T0_3_FD_202130 | JGI IMG/M metagenome (GOLD analysis project Ga0302320, IMG submission 202130) | Peat permafrost microbial communities from Stordalen Mire near Abisko, Sweden - Bog_T0_3 | ecosystem: Environmental > Terrestrial > Soil > Wetlands > Peat | place: Sweden: Abisko, Stordalen Mire...
CTCCACGCCCATCGGCGTGGTCGTCATCATTTACGAATCGCGCCCGAATGTGACGGCGGATGCCGCGAGCCTGTGCTTCAAATCCGGCAACGCCACGATTCTGCGCGGCGGCAAGGAAGCGTTAAACTCGAACCAAATCATTGCCAAAACGATGATTGACGCGGGCAAAATCGCACTCAAAGGCTTTCCTGAACACGCGATCCAAGTCGTGCCCACGCCCGACCGCGAGGCGATTCCCATTCTGCTGTCGCTCACGCAATACGTTGACCTCTGCATGCCGCGCGGCGGTGAGAGTCTCATCCGCGCCGTGGCGGACTGCTCAAAAGTTCCCGTCATCAAGCATTACAAGGGCGTCTGCCACGTCTTCGTGGATGCCGACGCCGATTTGAAGATGGCCGAGGAAATCACGTTGAACGCGAAAGTTCAGCGTCCTGCTGTCTGCAACGCGGCGGAAACATTGCTCGTGGATATGACAGTTGCAGAAGTATTTTTGCCTTCTATTTCATTAAAATTGGGAGAAAGAAAAGTGGAGCTTCGTTGCGATAATCAAAGCCGCGAAATGATTATAAACGCAGTTGCAAATTTCAAATCTGCGCCGGTAATCAAGGCTGCCGCAGAACAAGATTATTTCACGGAATACAACGACTACATTTTGAACGTGCGGATTGTGGACGGTGTGCGCGCCGCGATTGACCACATCAATTTTTACGGCTCGGCGCACTCGGACAGCATCGTCACGAAAAACGAGGCGCACGCGCGGCAGTTCCTCGCCGAGGTGGATTCGGCGGCGGTGTATTGGAACGCCAGCACGCGCTTCACCGACGGCGGCGAGTTCGGCATGGGCGCGGAGATCGGCATCAGCACCGACAAAATCGGCGCGCGCGGCCCGATGGGTTTGGAGGAATTGACCAGCTACAAATGGCTCGGCATTGGCAACGGACAAATCCGAAGCTAACTCAAAGTGAATTCGCCTGCCGAACAAGCCAAGTTCATCCGTGATTCAATTCCGTCCGGTGGTTTATTTGCCGGCATGGAATGGAAAATTTCGCCCGAGCCGTTTCCGCTGGGAGAAAATCTGGCCAAGGAAATCGAATCGCTGGGGCGCGTGCTGCTGCAATTTTATCGCGCAACCAATCTGCTTTACCGCAAGAGCGTCGAGGGCAAGCAGCCGGAATGGGTCGCGCGCTGGCTGGATTTGGGCAAGCCGCGTGAATTGATCGAACTTCAGCGGGCGGCAGCTTTCAAAAACGACATACCGCGTGTGATCCGACCGGACATTTTACTCACGGAAACCGGCTTCAGCATAACAGAGCTGGATTCGGTGCCGGGCGGCATCGGGCTGACGGGCTGGCTCAATCAAACCTATTCGAAGTCCGAAGTAAGAAGTGAAAAGGACGAACCGATTGGTGGCTCTGACGGAATGTTGCGCGGGTTTGAATCCATCTTCGGCGACGCAAAGCAGGTTCACATCATCGTCTCGGAAGAGGCGGCGGCGTATCGGCCGGAAATGAAATGGCTCGCCAGTCAAATTGGCAATTCAAAATTCAAAATTCAAAATTCAAAGTTTACAAGCTTCGCTGACGGCGACGCGATTTATCGCTTTTTCGAGTTGTTTGATTTGCCCAATATTGCCAGCGCAAAAAGGATTTTTGAACTCGCGGCGGAAAAGAAAATACGACTGACACCGCCGCCGAAACCGCTGTTCGAGGAGAAGATGCTGTTCGCGCTGCTGTGGAACCGAAACCTGCACAGCTTCTGGCGGCAGGAACTAGGTGAGGGTTTTCTCACGCGGTTAAAAAAAATCATCCCCTACACCTGGCTAATGGATCCGACGCCGCTGCCACCGCACGCGGCGATTCCTGAACTCAATTTGACAGATTGGCAGCAACTAAAAACGATGTCGCAAAAGGAGCGCGACCTGATTTTGAAGGTGTCCGGCTTCTCGGAAAACGCGTGGGGTGCACGCGGTGTTTATCTCGGCAGCGATTTGTCGGCGGCGGACTGGACCATGGCGGTGGACGCGGCGCTCAAAAATTTTGACACCTCACCGAGTGTGTTGCAACGGTTCCACAAGCCGTCGCTGGTGGACGCAAGCTGGTTTGATTTTGCAAAAAACGAAGTCGTGCTGATGAAGGGCCGGGCCCGGCTTTGTCCGTATTATTTTGTCAGCGGCGAAGGCGACAACTTGCGTTCAACGCTCGGTGGCGTGCTGGCGACGATTGTTCCCGCCGATAAAAAGATCGTCCACGGCATGACGGATGCGGTTCTTGCGCCGTGCTCGGTGTGAGTTCGCCGAAGAGCCGTGGCAAATTTCACGCGAGTTTTCCGTAGCGGCGGATTTCGGGCCAAAAATACGCGACGGCGATGACCACCAGAATGGTTCCGATGCCGCCGCTCACCACGGAGATGATCGCGCCGGTGGAGACGGCATTGCCGATCGCCGGGCCGAACAAATATGCGACGGAGCCGGACTCGAATCCGCCCAGCTCATTCGACGTGCCAATGAACAGGCTGTTGACCGCCGAGACGCGCCCGCGCTTGTCATCCGGCGTGAGCAATTGCACCGAGGTGTGTCGCACGACGACACTCACGTTGTCCACCGCGCCGCATACGAACAGCATCCCGAACGAAAACCAGAACCAGCGCGACAGCCCGAACGCAACCGTCGCCAGCCCGAACACGGCCACGCACCAGAGCAGCGCGCGTCCGGCCTTTTGCATCGGCGCCCGGTGCGCGAGGTAAAGCGCGCAGGCGACGGAACCCAGCGGCAACGCAGCCTGCAACAGACCAAGCCCTTGAGCGCCGGCGTGCAGCAAATCTTTTTCCGCCGCGAACACCGGCAGCAGAGCCGTTGCACCACCGAGAAACACGGCGAACATGTCCAGCGTGATCATGCCGAGGATGAGCTTTTGCGCGAAAATAAACTGGAAGCCGGTCGCCAGGTTTTTGAGCGTCATCGGCTCTGGATTTTTCACAACGTGATGGGCGCGGACCATTTTCACGCAGATCCAGCAAGTCATCGCCGTGCAAAAATTGATGAGGTAAATGAATGCTGCCGGATGGTCGGAATATTTTCTCAGCACCGCAATCAGCACGCCACCGATCGCCGGCCCGGCCACGGAGGATAGTTGAAATGTGCCGCTGTTCCACGTCACGGCTCGCGGGAACAATTCGCGCGGCACGAGGCTGGTCAGGAATGCGGAGCTGGCCGGCCACAAAAAAGTCCGCGCGATGGCCGAGGTGAACAGGCAGGCGTATATCCAATCCACGTTCGCGTGCTGCCAGGAAATCAGCGCGAGGCCGAGGCTGGCGCTGGAGCTCAACAGCAGCGCGGTGAGGATGATGTGTTTGCGGTTGAGGTTGTCGGCGAGGTGGCCGGCGGGCAGCGTGCAGCCGACCATCGCGATCATTTCCACGAGGCCGACAAGGCCAAGCGCGAGCGGCGAGTGCGTGCGTTCGTAAAGCTCCCAGCCGACCGCCACCGTGAGCATCTGCGCGCCAAGAACGGCGAACAAACGGCCGGTGAGGTAAAGCCGGAAATCGCGCAGCCGGAACACGGCGTAGTGGTCCGGCGGCGAATTCGGCTCTGCGGCTTCATGTTCGTTCATGCAACTGGACGCATAATCTAGCGGAAAAATCCGCGCGGTCGAGTTTTCAACGCGGCGGATTATGTCTTAATCTTAATCGCCGACGGGGCTGTTTACGATTAAGATTAAGTTCAAGTGAACGAACCAAACAAAATTCCGCGCCGCTACAAATGGCCGTGGTTTGTGCTGGCAGCGATCATAATTTTTTTTGTGCTGGCAATTTTGTGCGTAAGCTTCAAGGCGAAGCAGATAGAACAGCAGCGCGATTACAACGCCCCGCTGCCCAGCAGCGCCCCGGCGCACTAGTTGCCGGCAACACTTAAAAATTTATGTTCATGCGGTCGGGCACGACGTTCGTGGTTGTTCCCGGCTGGCCAAGCAGCACCGGCAACAGGGAAATGCCATCCGAGACCGGCAGTGGATTCACGAACGCAATCTCCGCCGCCGTCGGCAGAAAATCACGCGGCGACCACTTGCAACCGCTCACCCGCCCCGCCGGAATTTTTCCCGGCCAGCGGACAATCATCGGCACGCGCAGATCGTTGGTCGAAATGTTGCTGTGGAAAAAGTCCGGATCCACGGCGGCGGATTTTTTCGGCGTGGTGTCGCTGGTGAAAAAAAACGCGACGTTGTTGGTCAGGCCGAGTGTTTGCAATTGATCCAGCAGTTGCCCGACGTAACCGTCGAGCCGCGCGATGATGGCGGCCTTGTTTTTTTCCGGTTGCGGCCACGGCTCCTCGGAAAACGGCGCGTCGGTCGGCACCTGCAGCGTTTTTCCCGCGTGTGGAATATTGTAATTCAACAGGAGAAAAAATGGGCGGAACTGGTTGAACTTGTCGGGCTGGTTAATTTTGACGAAGTTCAGCGCCGCTTTCGTGAGCAGGTCGGGAATGTAAGTCCCCCGATTTCCGCCGGTGTTCGGATATAACATTTCCCGGCCGAGATAGTCCTCACGCTGATTGTTGGCCGGATTCAGGTGACCACCCGGCGCGTAACGAAACATGTAATCGGCATAATAATTTTCCGCGTCCGCCGCGTTGAGATAGCCGGCAAACTCGTCAAAACCCTTTTTCCACGGCGCACCGGTGGAATTTTCATCGCCAAGATTCCATGCGCCAATCAAGCCGGTGCGGTAGCCGGAATTTTTAAGGATTTGCGCGACGGTGATGTCGTCCGCCGCCAGCGGCACGTCCGCGTCGGCACGCTGATTTAAATGGCCGGCATCCTTGCCGAGCAGCAGCGCTGCACGGGCGGGCGAACTCGCAGCGGCGGCGGCAAAATAATTTGTGAAGCGGATGCCCTCGGCGGCGAGCCGGTCGAGGTTCGGCGTCTGGAATTTCGTCTGGCCGTAGCAGCTTAAGTCGCCGTAGCCGAGGCCGTCGCACTGGATGAAAATGATGCTGGCGCGGCGCGGAATCGCCGGTCGGGCGGCAGGGGCAAAGTTGGTGAAAATGGCCGACAGACTTTCGGCTTGTGCCGCCACGGAAAATTCCAAGAGCGCTGTCAGCAAAACGACCGCGCGACCAAGACGATTGAAACAAATTGATGTCATGTGAGCTTTGATTCTGGAAAGGCCGGGGCGTTCAATGCAATTCAATTCGCGCGGTTCCTTTTGCCAAATTCCGCGTCCAACGGAATTTTCATGGCGACAAGGAAGCTGGGAATCGTCGCCAAAATCACCCAGACGAAAAAATATTTGTAGCCGAGCATTTCCTGCAACCAGCCGCTCCACATGCCCGGCAGCATCATGCCCAGCGCCATGAAGCCCGTGCAAATCGCGTAGTGCGCCGTCTGATGTTCGCCGCGCGCGATGTAAATCATGTAGAGCAGCAGCGCCGTGAAGCCGAAACCGTAACCGAACTGCTCGACGACGACGCCCGCGCCAATCGCCAGCAGATTTTCCGGCTGCGCATAGGCAAGCCAGATGTAAACCGTGTCCGGCAGGTGAATCGCCAGCAACATCGGCCACAGCCAGAATTTCAATCCGCGTTGCGCCACAGCAAATCCGCCGAGCAGCGCGCCGAGAATGAAAGCGCCCAGACCGATCGGATTGTAAAAGCCCACTTGAATCGTCGTCAAAGCCAGGCCGCCAACCTTGCGCGGATCGAGCAGAAACAACTGCGACATTTTCAATAATTGCGCCTCGCCCAGCCGGTAGAGCAGCAGAAACAGGAGCAGCGTGATGATTTTTGGTTTCCGGAAAAACGCGCCAAACGTGACAAAGAAGTCCTTGAAAAATTGCGCAGACGAATTTTCGCCGCCCAACCGGTCAATTGCCGGTCGCGGCAAAACCCAGCGATGGTAAATGCCGAGGCATAAAAAAAATCCGGCGGTGAGTGCAAACACCATTGCCCAGGCCGATGCATAATTGCCAGTGCGGTTCTGCAATTCACCGGCAAGAATCACCAGGCCGCCTTGCGCGGAAATCTTGCCGACATTAAAAAACACGCTCCGGAAACCGATGAACAGCGACTGCTCATGCTCCGTCGTCGCCAGCATGTAAAATCCGTCCACCGCGATGTCGTGCGTCGCCGAGCTGAATGCCAGCAGCCAGAAAAACACCAGTGTCCATTGGAAAAAGTGCGGCACCGGAATCGTCAGGGCCACGCCGGCCAGTCCCGCGCCGATGAGCAGTTGCATCGCCCAAATCCATTGGCGGCGCGTTTTCAACAAATCCACCGCCGGACTCCACAATGGCTTGATGACCCACGGCAGATTGAGCCAGCCGGTGTAAAATGCGATGGCCGCGTTCGACACGCCGAGGTTTTTGTAGAGCACCACCGATACTGACATCGCCAGCGCGTAAGGCAAACCTTCGGCGACGTAGAGCGTCGGAATCCACGACCACGGCGAAGTTTTTTTTGCATCAGCCATTTTGTCGCGCGGATTTTAGATCGTCCGGCGAGAAAGGGAAACTTTCTTCGTTTCCTTCGCGCCCGGCGCGCGACACAATGGGCGCATGACCGGCGCATTTCTCAACGCCCTCGGCATCCTGCTCGGCGCGCTGTTTGGCCTGGCGCAGCGCGCGCCACTTTCCCTGCGCACGCAGGACTATTTCCGCCGCGCGCTCGGCGCGTTCACCGTCTTCTTCGGTCTGCGACTTGTCTGGCTGGGCGTCAACGGAACATTCGGGTCGTGCGTAAAACAGCTTTTCATCGCGCTCCTCGCCGTGACGCTCGGCAACTGGCTCGGCCGGCTGCTGCGCCTGCAAAAAATCTCCAACCGCCTTGGACGCTTCGCCGGATCCCAGATCGCAGCCACGCGATCCAAAATGCCGCCGCGTGCCGGCGACGGCTTCCTCGCCTGCACGGTTTTGTTTTGTGCCGCGCCGCTTGGACTACTCGGCGTGGTGACCGACGGTCTGGTTGGCGATTTTTATCTGCTCGCCGTCAAGGCCGTCATGGACGGGCTGGCGATGACCGGTTTTATGAAAATATTCGGCTGGCCGGCGGCGCTCTCGGCGTTCCCGGTTTACGCGGTTTTCGGCGCGCTCACCCTGGCCTGTCAGGCGGGCGCGAAGCCGTGTCTCGACGCGCACGGCCTGCCTGATTCCGTCAACGTCGCCGCCGGTCTCGTGGCGTGTGCCGTCGCGCTCGTCATTCTGGAAGTCCGCAAGGTCGAATTGGCGAATTTTCTGCCCGCCGTCGTCGTCGCGCCCGGGTTAATGTGGCTATTAAGATAATTAATTTTTCTTGTGCATGGATCAGTTTGGTGGCAGCGTTAACGCCGTGTTCGACAAGGGAAATCGTCCGCGTCAACGAAGACTTTCACCGCACCAGCGACAAATCCGGTTTTTCATCGGGTTGTCCCTTTTCCTGATCATTGTGGCGACCGTCGGTGTGTTTATTCTCTTTAACTGGTCGAGCGTTACCGGTCACTGAATCAGCCCGCGCTTCCGCAGCATGGTTTCCATCGCCTTGTCCATCAAAAAATCCGCCAGTGGCTTGGTCACCTCGTCCAGCGCGGCGACGGACATCTGCAACTTTTTCAAATCACCGGAACCGTTTTGAGTGTTTTCCTCCGCCAAAGCCTGTTCGACCTCACGCGCGGCTGACTCAATTTTCTCGCGGTAATCGCTTTCAATTTCACTTGCGTAATCCGTGACTGCCTTCTTGGTCGCGGTCAAAGTCTCCTTCGCCTTCAGCTTCGCCTCGATCCAGCGCCGCGCGGCCAGGTCGTCGAACGCGTGCTCGACCGATTCCTCGACCATTTTTTGCACGGCGGAATCGTCAACATCCACGGCGGATTTCATCTCCACGATTTTTTCCCGGCCGGTTTTGGTGTCGCGCGCGAGCACGTGCAAAATGCCGTTCGCATCAATTTCAAATTGCACCCCGACGCGCGGAACGCCGCGCGGCGCGGCCTCGAAATCAATCGTGAACTTGCCAAGGCTCCAGTTGTCTTTTGCCCGCTCGCGTTCGCCCTGCAAAACGTGGATGAGCATGTTGCGCTGAAAATCCATCGCCGTCGTGAACAGCTCACCCGCCTTCACCGGGATCGTCGAGTTGCGCGGAATCAACACATTCATCAGGCCGCCGAATGTTTCCAGGCCGAGCGAGAGCGGCGTGACATCCAGCAACAATACGTTTTTAAAACCGCCGCTCAAAATTTCCGCCTGGATCGCCGCGCCAAGCGCCACAGCCTCGTCGGGATTCTGCGACGTGTTCAACTGCGGGCCGGCCGCCTTGTGAAAATCGCTGCCGATGCGCAGGCTGCCGCGCGTTTCCTCAAAGTCCGCGCAGCCGAACAATTCGCCGACAAATTTCCGCACCAACGGCATCCGTGTCTGGCCGCCAACCAGAATGATCTGATCCAAATCTTTCGCCTCCAGCTTCGCGTCCGCCAGCGCGCGCAGGCAATGCGGTCGCGTTTTGGCAATGATGTCGCGCGTCAAATTTTCCAATTCTGTCCGCGTCAATTTGCAGCTGAATGAAAAATCCGTCGTCAGAAATGGCAACGTGATTTCCACCTCCGTTTCCGCGGATAATTTTATTTTCGCCTGCTCCGCCGTTTCGCGAATCCGCGCCAGCACGGAATCTGAATAGAAGGAAACAGAGGTAACGGAGGTTTCTATTTTTTGACTCTGTTCCCTATGTTCTCTCCTGTTAATGGCTTCGACCAGAAAATCCACCAGCCGTTTGTCCAGATCATCGCCGCCGAGACGTGTGTTGCCGTTGGTGGCCAGCACCTGGAAGACACCTTCGTTCAATTCCAAAATCGAAAGGTCAAACGTGCCGCCGCCCAAGTCATACACCGCGATTTTCGATTTCTCCTTCAGTTTATCCAAACCGTAGGCGAGCGCGGCGGCGGTCGGCTCGTTGACGACGCGCTCGACGGTGAAGCCGGCCAGCTCGCCCGCGCGCTTGGTGGCGTTGCGCTGCGCGTCGTTGAAATACGCCGGCACGGTGATGACAGCGCGCGTGACTGGTTCGCCGAAATAATTTTCCGCGTCGCGCTTCAATTTCTTCAGCACCTCGGCGGAGATTTCCTCCGGCGAAAAATTTCTGCCATGAATCGGAATCGTGACGGCACCAGTGTTGTCGGCCTTGACCGGATACGTCACGAGCATTTCCTCCTGCGCGATGTCCGCGCCGCGCCGGCCCATGAAGCGTTTCACGGAATAAATCGTCTCCGCCGGTTTCAAAACGCGCACGCGATTCGCCTCATGACCAACGATAGCTTCCGCGTCCGCCGATGAAAAATGCACGACCGACGGCGTGAGCCGCTGGCCATTCGCGTCTGCGATGACCAGCGGGATGCCCGAATCCACCGTGGCGACGAGGGAATTCGTGGTGCCCAGATCTATGCCGACAATTTTGCTCATGCGCGGCGCAGATTGAACCACGAATGGACGCGGATGGACACGAAATCTTGCGGTGGCCGGACATTGAATTTTAAACCCGGAACATCACTTTTTTGAATTATCCGATCCGGCACCGGTCTGCTATTCAACAGCCATGCGAAATTGTCCGCCCAATCTCCACGCCATCCGCGGCGTCATGGGCTGTTGTTTTCTGCTGGCGGACGGCGACAACAGCGTAATGATTGACACCGGCCTGTTCGGTGAACCAATTTTCATTCGGCGGCTGGTTCGGAAACTTGGCCTCACGCCGCAGTCCATCAAAGCCATTTTGCTCACCCACGGACATCTCGACCACGCCGGCAATCTCGCGTGGCTTAAACGCTGGACGGGCGCAAAGGTTTTGGCCCATCCCGCCGAGCAGCGGCACATTGACGGCACTTATCCGTATCAAGGCGTCAACCGCTGGTGCGGACGGCTGGAGGCGGCGGGCCGCAGGCTGTTCCGCTACCGGCCCGCGACGATTGATGAATTTCTGGCCGACGGCCAGCGGCTGCCGTTCTGGGGCGGATTGCAGGTGGTGCATCTGCCTGGCCATACCGCCGGCCACTGCGGATTTTTCAGCGCCCGCCATAATCTGCTGTTCAGCGGCGACATGTTTGCCAGCTATTTTTTCAACACCCACAAACCGCCCGCGATTCTCAACAGCGTGCCGGAACAATTTGCCGCCAGCGCGGAAAAAATCCGGCGACTCCGACCGCGCCAGATGGTGCCGTGCCACTTCGACGTGCTCGACGGCGAATTACATCGCCGACGGTTTGCAAAATTATACGGCCTGGACGATTGGGAAAAATAACACTCCGCCGCTTGGAATTTTGAACAACAAAGCAACCAAGGAACAAAGCCAAGCCAACTTCGCTTCTTCGTTACTTTGTTGTTCAATTCATCCGCTTGCCGCCGTATCTTCGCGGCATGAATTGCATCGTCACCGCCGGGCCGACTTATGAAGCGCTGGACGACGTGCGCCGGCTCACGAACTTTTCCACGGGCCGGCTCGGCACGGAGCTGGCCAATTTCCTCGCCGCGCGCGGCCACCGCGTCACGCTGCTCATCGGCGAGTCGGCCACTTACGCGGGCGAACGCCGGGCGCAGTCGGTCAAAGTTTTTTCCACCACGGCGGATTTGCGGGCGAAGCTGAAATCGTTTTCCGCAAAAAAGGTGGACGCCATCTTCCACGCGGCGGCGGTGAGCGATTTCACCTTCGGCCAGATGTTCACGCGCGACGCGGCGGGAAAACTGAAGCCGTTCACGCCGTCCAAAAAAATCTCCACACGCGACGGCAGCCTGCTCGTCGAGCTGGTGCCGACGCCGAAAATGATCGCGGAACTGCGCGGCTGGTTTCCGAAAACAAAAATCACCGGCTGGAAATTTGAGGCCGACGGTGGGCGCGCGGACGCCTTGCGCGCGGCGAAAAGACAAATCACGGAGTGCGCGACGGATTTCTGCGTGGCGAACGGCCCGGCTTATGGGAAGGGATTCAATCTGGTTTCAGAACGCGGACAGAAACATTTTGCCACCGCAGAAAAGTTGTTTGCCGCACTGGAAGATTTGGCAGAATGAAGATTTTCCACACGTTCGCTGCTGCCGATTTCTTCATTTTTCCTTCTTCCATCTGCATTCGCTTTTCTACGTTTCAAAATTTTTCAGCCGCTGCAACCCCCATTTTAGCGGCAGCCAGCCGATGAAAAACGAGAGCGCCACAAAGGCGATGACGCTTTCCACCGCCCAGCTCGCGCGGCCGTGCAGGCCGCTCGTGCCGAAGCCGAGCATCGCCACCGACGCGAGGATGTAAAGAAAGCTCAACACCAGGCAGAGCGTGCCGCCAAAACCGCTGACGATCTTGCCGGGGTTGGCCTCCTTCAGATTCGGATACAGCACGCCGAGTCCGACGGCGAGGCCGTTGAGCGCAAACGTCATCACGGTGATGACCGCGCCAAAAAATGCGAGATCGCTCCCGGGCATTTTCAACAGGTAGCAGGAAAGCATTACCAAACCGACCGTCACGACCAGCGAGAGCAGGCTCGACAGCCAGAATTTGGTTTTGATGACGCGCTCCAGCCCCATCGGCGACATCCCGACAATCCACAGCCGCTGGCCTTCCAGGGAAAACTGCGGAAACACAAATCGTGTCGTCACGGTGGCGAGGTTCAGCGAACAGGTGGCGAGGTTTGCAAAGGCGACCAAATCAATCCAGAACGGGCTGGTGAGCTGGTGCGTGAAATTGCGCACGCTGACGATGTAGGCACCGAGCAGGCCGAAGAGCATCACGGACTGGCCCCATTGCGTCGTGTCGCGCCAGAATATCCGCACATCCTTCACGGCGAGCGCGCGGGTGGCGGGATTGAAACAGGAACATTTTGCGATGGCTTTTTCCAAAAGCCCGATGGACGGCGGACGAATGGGCTGCGAGCGGCGGGAATCCAGCTTGAACATATTGCCCGCGCGACTTTGCACCGCCGAGGCCGTGCCGTAAAACAGCCCGCCAAACCGCGTAAAGGCTATGCTGCCAAAAAAAAGCGTGTTGCTTAAAAGCACCAGCGCAAAAAAGGCGGAGCCGCGCATGATGCCTTCCGCCGATTGCAGCACCGCTGACGAGAGCCAGTAGCTCGGCAGGAATGGAAACATCGTGAAGCGAGTCTTGGCGAGCAACTGGTCCAAGGCCTCAAGCGTGCGCTTGTCCAACAGTTCATCCGAGGCCGGCGTGGCCTTCCACCAAAAGGCGGCGGCCAGCAGCACGGCGACGGACGTCACCACCAGCGCAATTTGAAAACTCCGCCGGTCCAGAAATCTTCCGATCAGGATCGCCAGCCACGCGCCGATAACGCCGGGCAGCACGATGAACAGCGCGATCAGCGCCATCGTCAAAACGTAAAAATGCCACGGCACCTCGCGCACCAGCCCAAACGCGACCAACAGCGGCGCGATCAAAAACAAAAACGCCCACGACGCCAGCAGCGCGGACTCGATGAACTTCCACCGGAAAATCACCTGTGTCGAAACCGGCAGCGTCAGCAAAAACGCCGTCTCGCGGTTGCGGAACAGGTTGGTGTAGCCGATGACGAGATTGCTCAACAGCAGCAGCGCGAACAGGAATGCGAACAGCACGAACATCAGCCGTTCCGTCAGCACCGCGCCCAGACCCGGAAATTTCGCAAGGAACCGCAGCCCGTCGTAAAACAGCCAGAACGACAATACGAGATAGCCCACGATAAAGCCCAGGATGATGCTGGTGAGCAGGCGCGACTGCTCGCGCACACCCAGCAGCCGCCGCCAGGAGTGCATCGCGTTCACGCGGAGCAGGAGCAACAGCGGCGCGGGCACGGATTTGGACTTGGAAGAAACCGCAGGCACGCACAAAACGTAGCGTGGCGGTTGAACGGTTGCAAGCTGCCGGTGTCGAAGTTTATACGGCACTTTGACCCATGCCGCTCAATGAAATTCAAATCAATCAGCCGACGAAAATTTATCTTCACCGCCCTGTTGGCGACCCCGCTGGCGATGGGCGCTGAAGCCGCGACGGTGGAACCGACGTGGCTGAAAGTGCGGCGGCTGCGCGTCGGCAACTGCAAGCCAGCCTGCCTGCTGGCGCATTTTTCGGACATTCATGACAAGGGCGACCGCGAATATCTCCAGACCGTCGTGGACACGATCAATTCCCTCGCGCCGGATTTTGCCTGTTTCACCGGCGACCTCGTTGAGCATGCGGAGCATCTGCCCGCCGCGCTGGAAATTCTGTCCGGCATCAAGGTTCCGATGTTCGGTGTGCCGGGCAATCATGATTTTTGGAGCCGCATTCCATTCGGGCCGGTGCAGAAATGTTTTGCCGCAACCGGCGGTGCGTGGCTGATGAATTCCAGCCACCAGATTCCCGGCAAAAACATCAACCTGATCGGCACCATCTGCGCTTTCCCGCATTTGCCGCTGCCACCGGCCAATCCGGCGACGAAAAATATTTTGCTCACGCATTATCCGGCGGATGTGAAAAATCTCGGCGACCGGAAATTCGATCTGCTGCTGGCCGGACATTCGCACGGCGGCCAGGTGCGGCTGCCGTTTTATGGTTCGCTCTTCCTGCCGTCGCATGTGGATGAATACGACCTCGGCTTGTATCAGACCCCGGCTGGTCCGCTCTACGTCAACCCGGGCATCGGCTACATCGGCGACTATAACGTCCGCTTCAACTGCCGCCCGGAAATCACGGTGATTGAGGTTTGAAATAATTTTTTATTGACATACATTCCTCTGCAATGTATAAGACTTCCATGCTTGCCAAAGACATGGTCGCCGCCTCCGCGAAACCGCTGCTGCTGTCCATCCTCGCCGAGGGCGAAAGCTACGGCTACGAGATCATTCAGAAGGTGCGCGAGCTGTCCGGCGGGCAGATCGAGTGGAGCGACGGGATGCTGTATCCCGTTTTGCACCGGCTGGAGCGCGACGGCTTGATTGAGTCCGAGTGGAAGGAAGCCGACACCGGCCGGCAGCGGAAATACTATTTCATCAGCACCGCCGGCCGCAAAGTTCTCAAAACCGAACGCCAGCAATGGCTGACCGTTCACAACACCCTGGGCAAATTATGGAAACACAAACCCGTTACGATCTGAACACCGCCTTTGAAAACTGGCGCGCGGAACTGGCCGCGCAACCGAATCTCACGGCGGAAGTCCGGCGCGAATTGGAGACGCACCTGCGCGACGCCATCGCCGGCTTCCAGCAACGCGGCTTGAACGACGAGGAATCTTTCTGGCTCGCGCGCAAGCGGGTCGGCCAGCCGCCACAACTTGGCGAGGAATTTGCGAAAGCCGATCCGGCAGCCGTCTGGCGCGAGCGGTTATTCTGGATGTGGCTGGCCATTTTTTTATCCGGCACTTTGGGCAGTCTGGCATCTTCTGTAACTATTTTGATTCCCATAAAAAATTACACAGCCGGAATGGCGACACAAGCAACCTCAATTTTACTGGCCAGCCTAATTCCCATAATCATTGCGGTTTCGTTGGCCAGGGGGAAATGGTTGGCATTGTTTTCAAAGATGACGCGGCTGGTGGAAAACCGGTTGCGCCTGATAATTGCAGCTTGTATATGTGTTGCCCTGTCGTCTTCAGTCAGGATTGCCGCATTCGCCATAATAAATGCTCGATATAATGACCACTCATCCTCTTTTATTTTACAAGGTTTTGTTTCATCCATTCATCCAATCATCATCTTATTATTGCTGGCTTGGCTCCTGCCGCTACAAAATCAAAAGATTCCAAAACACGCTTGAGTCCAGTGCGCGGAAATTTGTCCGGGGAGCGCGGGCGTCCCACCCGCAGTCTTTGGCCTCCGGTCAAAGACATCTGCCAAACGTCGGCGTGACGCCGACTACAGCGACCGGAACGGTCGCGCTCCCCGTTTCCAATTGAAGCCGGCGTGAGTGGTTTGTATCGTGCGGGCAATGTCGTCGCCGGAAAATAAAATTTCCTCGCTCGCCGCACCGGTTTCAACGGTTTGGGGCGTGGGCGAGGAACGCGCGCGGTTGCTCGCGCGGCTGAACATTTTTACCGTCGAAGATTTGCTGCTGCACAAGCCGCGTCGTTACGAGGATCGCCGGAAATTTCTCCCCATCCGCGATTTGAAACTCAAGGAAGCCGCGACCGTGCGCGGCAAAATCATCGCCGCCGGCGTGAAGCGTTTCCGCAAGGGCGCGCGCGCGATGTTCGAGTGCGTGTTCGACGACGGCACGGCGCATCTGCATTGCCGCTGGTGGCAGGCGCAGCCGTGGATGGAAGACTGGTATGCCGTCGGCCGCGAGTTTTTGATTTTTGGCAAGCCGGATTCGCTCAAGCCGCGCAACATGGATCATCCTGAAACGGAATTCGTCGAGCCAGGCGAAGATGAATTCATCCACGTCAACCGCATCGTGCCCATCCATCCGCTGACCGAAGGACTCACCGCCCGCGTGATGCGCACGCTGGTCTGGCGCGCGCTGGAAAAATTTGAAAATGAAATTGAAGAGCCTTCCATCGGAAGGCCGCCTTCAGGCGGCGTTCCGAATTTGCCCGCGCGGGCAAACGCGGTTCGCATGATCCATTTTCCGGAGGAATTAACAGACGTGGAAATCGCGCGGCAGCGGCTGGCGCTGGATGAATTTGTGGCGCTGCAATTTCAAATCCAGTCGCGGCGGAAAAAATTCGAGGCCAGTGCGAAGGCGCTGCCCTGCGCCGGCGACAACCGCTTGATGAAGCCATTTCTCGCCGAACTGGGTTTCAAGCTCACCGCCGCGCAGACGAATGTGCTCCGCGAAATCCGCGCAGACATGGGCGGCGCGCATCCGATGCGGCGCCTGCTACAGGGTGATGTCGGTTCCGGCAAAACGGCGGTGGCCGCGTGTTCAGCATTGATGGCTTTGGAGAGCGGCTTCAACGTCGCGCTCATGGCGCCGACAGAAATCCTGGCGGAGCAGCATTTTCGCAATTTTCAAAAGTGGTTCGAGCCGCTGGGCGTGAAAGTGGAAATGCAAACGGGTTCGCACCGGAGCAAGGAGCAAGAAGCAAGGAGCACGACAGTCGCGGCGAAATCCTTCCTTCATACTCCGTGCTCCTTAACCATCGGCACTCACGCCCTGCTGACCGGCGGCTTTGATTTGCCGAAGCTCGGCCTGGTGATCATTGACGAGCAGCACAAGTTCGGCGTGGCGCAGCGCGAAACACTGGTGCGCAAGGGAAATTATCCGCATCTGCTCGTGATGACGGCGACGCCGATTCCGCGGACGCTGGGCCTGACGCTTTACGGCGACCTCGACGTGTCGGTGATTGATGAACTGCCCGGCGGACGCGGCCGGATAAAGACGTTTGTGCGCACGGCGGACAAGCTGCCGAAGGTCTGGGATTTCATCCGCGAAAAAATTTCCGCCGGCAGGCAGGCATTCGTAGTTTATCCGCGCGTGGAGGAAAATGCGGACGGCCTCAAGGCGGTGACAAAGGAATTTGAGCACCTGAAAAAATTGCTCGCGCCGTTCAAGGTCGGCCTGCTGCACGGACGGTTGAAAGGCGCGAAAAAGGAAACGGTGATGGCGGAATTCCGCGCGAACAAAAATCAGGTGCTGCTGGCAACGTCGCTGATCGAGGTCGGCGTGGACGTGCCGAATGCGACGGTGATGCTCATTGAAAACGCCGAGGCATTCGGACTGGCGCAGTTGCACCAGTTGCGCGGACGCATCGGTCGCGGCGCGCACGAGAGCTTTTGCATTTTGATTTCGGACGCGAAAACACCGGACTCGTTGGAGCGGCTGAAAGTGCTGGCGGAGACAAACGACGGTTTCAAAATCGCGGAGGCGGACTTGAAATTGCGCGGCCCGGGCGAGTTGCTCGGCCAGCAGCAGAGCGGCCTGCCGCCGCTGCGGTTTGGCGATCTGGCGGAGGATTTGAATTTGATCCGGCAGGCGCGCGAACTGGTGGCGAAGAGTTTTTAATTGCAAAGAACACAAAGAGCGCAGAGAGAATTCCATTTTGCTTTTTCAGCGGCGCGGCGTAATTTGCGGACATGAAAATATTTATTTCCATTTTCGCCTCCGTTGCCGTCACTGTTTTGCTGGCAGGCTGCGGAGACAAATCGTCCCCAAAGACGGCGGTGGACACCAATGCGCCGACGGGCTATCTCGGAACACTGGTGGATGCAAAAAAATCCTCCGAGAAGAAAATTGACGTAGCCTTCCTCAACCAGGCGCTCCAGATGTTCAACGTGCAGGAAGGGCGCTACCCGAAAACGCTTGAGGAACTGACGCCGAATTACGTCGCCAAAATCCCGGCAGTTCCCCTTGGCTACAAGCTTGATTACGACCCAGCCAAGGGCGAAGTCAAAGTGGTGGCGCAGTAAAATTTTAGAACGAAAGGAAGTGCAGCACCTGCACTTCCTTTTTGAAGAGCAGCTCGATTGAGTTATCATTGAACCGGATGAAAAAGGGCGCGCGCGGCAGCGGATCAGAATAGTCCCACATGATGTGACCGTCCTTCGGGTTGATGCGCGCAATGCGGAGGTAAGCCGGCTTTTGCAATCCCTGCAATGTGTCGCTCAAGACCACCTGATCGGTGGGATTGGGATCATTCGACTCGACGGTGTAAATGAATTTTCCCGACAGATAGGAAACAAAACCGCCGGGCTTCACGCTCCACAAAGTCTTGCCCGTCCGGGGATCCAGCTTGAGCAGGACGGCTTCCGTGGCTTTGGTCACGTCAATCTGGCGAGCATATTTGATGTCATCCGGGTTTCCCGTGGTGGTGTTGACATACAACATGCCGTGATCGTCGAAAAACAAACCAACGATGCCAATGGACGGCAGCCGCCAGCGCGCGTTGCCGGTGGTCAGGTCGTAGGCGCTTAAAACCGCCTGAT
>Ga0302320_10012509_pt1 | contig 17813 bp, 10 predicted proteins | sample Bog_T0_3_FD_202130 | JGI IMG/M metagenome (GOLD analysis project Ga0302320, IMG submission 202130) | Peat permafrost microbial communities from Stordalen Mire near Abisko, Sweden - Bog_T0_3 | ecosystem: Environmental > Terrestrial > Soil > Wetlands > Peat | place: Sweden: Abisko, Stordalen Mire...
GTGGGCAGCGGCCCGCTGGAGAGCGCGCTGCGAGCCCAGGCGGAGGCGATGCCGACGGGAGCGGTGAAGTTTGCGGGAACGCGCACGGACATTGCCGCGATCATGGCTGCCAGCGACGTGGTGGTGTTGTGCTCGGAGGCGGAGACGTTTGGGAGAGTTCTGGTGGAGGCCATGGCCTCGGCAAAGCCGGTGATTGGAACGGCGGTGGACGGCATCCCCGAGGTGATTGTGGACGGGCAGACGGGCCTGCTGGTGGCTCCGGGAGATTGCGCGGCGCTGGCCGAGGCGATGGAGACGCTGCTGGGCAACCGGGAACTGGCCGCGAGGATGGGGCGCGCCGGACAGGCGTGGGCCGAGGAGCGTTTCGATATTCGAAAATCGGTGGAGCGCTGCCAGAGGATTTATTGCGATCTGCTGGCGGCGAGCGCGGCCGGCAAGGAAGCAGGGTCGCAGGCGAAGCGCGAAGGCCGCGCGGCTTCCAAGGACGATCACGCGGGACTTGAGGAGATTGCGAGCGAGGATAGGTACTGTGTCGGCTCTGCGACCGTGGCGGTCCGCCACGATGGCAAGCCACGGATTTTGTACATCATTACGCGCGCGGAACGGGGTGGCGCGCAGATGCATCTGCTCAACCTGGCGAGCGCGATGCGAGAAGATTTCGATGTCGCGGTGGCAACGGGCGAGGAAGGCTATCTCACCGAGGAGTGCCGGGAAAAAGGCATTGCGGTGCACGTGCTGCCTCACTTGCAGCGCCAGGTGTGGCCGATTTCCGACCTCTGGGCATTGTGGGAAATCAAGAAGCTGATCGAGCGGATAGCGCCGGATCTGATCCACGCGCACACGTTCAAAGCGGGATTTCTCGGGCGTCTTGCGAGTTACATGGCCGGCGTTCCATCGGTGTACACAATGCATTCGTGGCTCTTTGGAACCCCGGCGCTGCCGCGGGTGTGGGGGTTGCTGGGCCCACCGTGCGAACGCCTGGGGGCGCGCTGGTGCAACCGCGTGATCACGGTTTCCGAGGCGGGGGCCAGCCTGGCGCGGAAGCATCGAGTGGCACCACCGGCCAAGATCGTCACCATTCACAATGGCATCCGCGACTGTCCCGAGCGCGCCATGGCTGGGCGCGACCGTTCGCCGGTCGTCGTCCCGGTGATCATCATGGTCGCGCGCTTCACCGAGGTGAAGGAACATGACGTTCTGCTGCGCGCGTTTGCGAGCATCCCGGCGGGGCCGCGTCTGCGGCTGATCGGTGAGGGCCCGCTGCGGGAAAACTCCGAGAAACTGGCGCGGGAACTGGGGGTTTCGGACCGGGTCGAATTCCTGGGAGATCGCGAAGACGTTGCGTCGCTGCTGGCGAGCTCGGACTTGTTCGTGCTGGTCACCAAGTTTGAGATGTTTTCGCTGAGCATCCTGGAGGCGATGCGAGCGGGATTGCCCGTGATCGCGTCGGACGTGGGCGGCAACGGCGAAGCGATTGAGAACGGCAAGAGTGGCTTCCTGGTGCCGGGAGGCTCGGTAACCGCGCTGGCAGAGGCTCTGAGCCTGGTGCTCGACGATGCCGACCTGCGTTTGTGCCTGGGGCGCGCGGCACGCCAGCGCTTCACGGAAAGATTCCTGTTCGCCTACCAGGAACAGAATACCCGTTCCGTTTACCAGGACATTCTGCGCGAGACTCACCGGGTTGTGTGTGAGGTCGGCAAAGGTGCGTACGACTCGCGGCCGCAATCCGAGGAGGGGAACCGGAGGATTGCCGCAGTTCTGGGGACCCACGGCAACGATGAGGAATGAGGTTGTGCGCGCGCCTGCGAGGAACGGCTGCGAGAGAGACTTGCCAGAAGGGTGAGGCGACCGGCTTGCGATAGAATCTGCAGTGGATCGGCAGATTGACGCCGGCATCCCGGAAGAGACGAATGCAGACAAGAGCGGTCGCGGGCAGGGAAGACAGCCATGTCTTGAAAAGCCTCCTGGGATGGTGCAAGCAACGGTATTGGCTGGCGCTGCTTCCCGCCTTGCCGATTCTGCTAACCCGTTTTTATTATCCCGACCTGCTCGATAACGAAGCCGGCAAACTGATTGAGGCGCGCAGGTTGATCGAGCCGGCGTTCCTCGGCAATGACTGGCTGCAGATTGCGTCGCGCGAAGACGTGCTGTACGGTTTGTTTTCGGCACTGGTTGCGCCGCTGTGGATGGTGCTGAAAAACGCGGTGCTGGTTGCGATGGTGGGGCGGTTGCTGATCTGGGCGGTGCTGCTGTATGCGGTGCTGAGGCTGGCGCGCGCGATGGAGGTGGAAGGCTACGCCCTGGCCGTGGGGCTGGCGATATGGCTCTTTCGTTTTCAAACGATGGGGGCCAACGAATGGATGTTTGGCGGGATTGAGAGCAAGTGCGTGGCCTACGCGCTGCTGCTGCTGGCGTTGGAGAGCGCCTTGCGTAACCGGGTCGTGGCGGCGGCGGTGTACGGCGGCTTCGCCATCTGGTTTCACGTGCTGGTGGGAGGCTGGGGCGCGATGGCGCTGGGCGGTGCTCTGCTGATGGGCGCGCGGAGCTACGGATGGCGGCGGCCCCTGCAGTTCTGCGCCATCACCGGGGCTTTCCTGCTGCCGTTGGCGGCGGTGTTCCTGCACAGTACAAGCCTCGCGGAGGGCAGTGGAAGCGCCGAAGAGGCCAACCGCCTGATCGTGTTGTTCCGGAATCCGCATCACCTGGACCCGTATTTTTTTCACGGTGCGGCGGAGTTTGCGATCCTCTGCATCCTGGCAGGGGTGACGGCGTTTGGGCTATTCCGGCTCGTCACGCGCTCGAAGGCCGCGCTGGTGAGTTGGTTCGTGGTCTTGCTGCTGCTGCAATTCGGCGCGGGACTGATTGCCCGGAGGATGGGATGGTTCGGATTCCTGAAGTACTATCCGTTCCGCGTGGCAGACGTGCTGGTGGGTCTTCTGTTCTGGCTCACGCTGCCGATGCTGCTGGTATGGATTTCGCGGCGCGGAAGGCTGGCGGAAGTGCCGGTGAAATTCCGCGTGCTGGCGTGGTGCGCGATTCTGCTGCTACCGAGCGTCGCGGTGCTGGTGAAGTCGGCTCCGGTGGCGAGACGCCATCTTGGCATCTTTGCCGAATCCTGGTCGAGATACATACGGCACGACGAGTCACCTTGGGTGGAGGCAACCCATTGGATTCGGTGGCACACGCCGGCGTCGGCCGTGATCATCGCGCCGCCGTGGCAGGGAACGTTCTGGATCGACGCGGAGCGGGCCGAGGTGGCGAACTTCAAAAGGGCTCCGCACAGCCGGGCGATACTGGAGTGGATGCGGCGCATGACGGCTCTGAATGGCGGACCGTTTCATTCGGTTAGCGACGGCGCGCTGGATGAGTTGCGGCAGAATTACCCGGAGCTGGACGCAGCCAGGGTTGCCGCGCTGGGCAAGAGCTACGGGGCGGACTACTACCTCACCACTCGCCGGCGCGAGGAGCTGGCCGCACGGCTGGTGCATGAGAACGGCACCTACTTTGTCTACGAACTGAACAAGTGAGAGCCCAGAGAAGCCGCAGATCTCTACGATGAGGGCGTGAGCGCTCGGGGGCGCAGGGCGCGGTGGAGAATGGCGGCGGCGATCGAGGTCTGCACCAGGGATGAGATGAGCAGGGAAATCGCCGCACCCATGGCATGGAGGCGGGGAACGAGGATGAACGAGGCAATCGCGGTGGTGGAGACGGCGGCCAGCATGGTCCAGACCTGGTAGCGGAAGACATGCGCCGCGGTAATGCCGAAGCCCAGGAAAGACGCAACCGCGGCAACGCCGGAGGTTGCCGCGAGCACCACGAACACGTTGACGTGCGCGGCATACTCAGGGCGGTAGATGAGAGCTAGCAGGGGGCGTCCCACCAGGGCTGCGACCGAGAGGCTGACGAGGCCGAGCAGGGCTCCGGTGGCGCACAAGCGGAACATGAGTTCGCGGAATCGGCGCAGATCGCCTTGCGCGTAGAAACGCGAGAGGCGGGGCGAGACCGACTGGCCGAGTCCGGTTATAACCAGGGAAAGCGCCATGACCACATAGCTGAGAGAGGCGAAGATGCCGAGCTCGGCGCTGCCGGAGTTACGCATCAGCGCGTAGCGCGGGATGCTTACGTTGAGCGAGATCAGCATCATGATGATGCCGAGCGGAAGACTGAACAGGGCAAGGCGCCCGAGGCGGCGCGCCTGCCATGCCAGCAGGGGGGCGTCGCGAAGCACGCGTTTGGCCATCGACAGGTCCCACGTGAGGAGCACCACGAGAGAGACCGCCGGCAGGGCGGCGACGGCGGCAATGACGGAGTGGGTCTGGCGGAAGATGACGGCGAAAAACGCGAAGGAGATCAGGGCCCGCATCAGGAGGCTGATGCCGAGACGGTCCATGCGTTCATGCTTCTGCTGCAGACCGCCACAGATATCGCAGAGGGAATCGGCGGCGAGGCTCAGGGTGAGCACGAAGACGAGCAGGCGCAGGGAGTGATTCCAGTGCAGGAAGAAAGTGAGCGCGGAGGCGAGGAGCAGCGCGAGCCCGGAACAGAGCAGACGCAGGGTGGCGAAGTCCGCGAATCCGTAACGGTGGCGCGCGTCGGTGGCCTCGACGGCGCTCAATTGCAGATTAGTGAGCATGAAGATGGGACTGACCAGCGCCAAGGCCAGGGCGTACTGGCCGACCAGCGCCGGGGTGGCAAGTTTGGCGAGCACCGCGATCCGCCCCCACTGGGCGAGCGAGAAGGCCCCGTTGCCCAGGAGCAGCCAGGAGAAGTTGCGACGAATCGGCGGGCTCGCGTGGGGGACGGGGTCGTGACGAAGACCGCGATCCTCCGGCTGATCACCGGCGGTGCACGATGGCTGCGTGATGGACTCCATGGGCGTTTGGTTGCGTCAGTGCGGTTGCGGAACGCGGCAAATCCTGCAGCTTCCGGCTGCCCGAGCTGGCAGGTTTCATAGTACCTCACCAGGGCAGGCTGCCTTGCAATGCGCCACGGGCGGGATGAGTCGAAGAGGGCGCCAGGCCGGGAAGGCGCTGGCGGAATGCCCTGCTCGCCCTGCTGTGGCGGCGGAATCGAGGGTCAGAGGCGAGCCGGAGATGCGAGTTAATGACGCGAGTTAATTTTGTGAGAAGAGTCCGGCCGGAATCGTTTTGCGAGGGGCTTTCCGGTGGTACACTTAGCCACTTCGTGTCACTAGGGAAGTCCCGCAGTCTTGAAATTAAACCCGCTAAACGATGTCCGGAGGAGATAGATGCGATTACTCAGAGTGATGTTCCTGCTCACGTGGATGACTGGGTTGGCAGTTTCTCAGGTAAGTCCGGCGCAAACTCCCACAGTAGTTCCCGAGGTGCTGCGCTACACCGGTCAACTTCCCAATACCAACGGCATACGGACGCAGGAATTGCTGCGCTTTGCGATCTACGCGGAGCAGGCGAGCACCAGCCCTTTGTGGAGCGAAGAGCAGGTTGTCTGGATCAACAGCAACGGCAGCTTCAATGTACTGCTGGGCACGGCCACGGAGAACGGCGTGCCGGCGCGGCTGTTTGCGGCAGGGGCGGCGCGCTGGATCGGCGTGAGCGTGGACGGACGCGAGGCGGTGGCGCGGAGCCTGATGGTGAGCGTGCCCTATGCTTTGAAGGCCGCTGACGCGGAAACGCTGGGCGGCTTGCCGCCGTCGTCCTACGTCACCCGCCAGGAACTGGCGAATACTTCGGCCGCAGGCGGCGCTCTGACGGGCGCCTACATCAATACCGCTGCCGTGAATGCGGCGGTCAATAGCGCGGTCACGGCCGCCATTACGGTCTCGAGCCCGACGCTTGGCTACGTGCCGTATTTTTACGATGCCAGCGGCGACCTGAAAAACTCCTCGCTCTTCCAGGCCACCAGCGGATTCGTCGGCGTCGGCACCACCACCCCGGCGGCGCTGCTCACTCTCGTGGGCATCAATCCCACCATGCGCATCGAGAACTACTCGAATGTCACGGGTGACTCGCCAAACTTCAACTTCTACACCGGACGCGGCACCTCGACCGCGCCGCTGGCGACGCTGAGTGGCGACAATCTCGGGCAGTTCGCCTCCGCCGGGTACAACGGTTCGGCCTTCCCCGGCAGCAAGGTCAAAGTCAGCTTCCTCTCCACCGAGAACTGGACGGCCACCGCCAACGGAACGGCCATGGCTTTTGCCACCACCAAGAACGGCACCACCGCGCGCACCGAGCGCTTGCGCATCGACAACACGGGCAACGTCGGCATCGGCACCACGACGCCGGGTTATCCACTGTCGGTAGCCGGCGTAATCCAGAGCACGAGCGGCGGCTTCAAGTTTCCCGATGGCTCCACGCAGGCGACGGCAGCAACGGGAGGTGGAGCGGGCGTAACTCTGACCTCGCCGGATAGCTCGATTACGGTGGGTGGCACGTCGCCGGCACTGACCGTGGAGGCCAACTCGGCGGTGGTGCAGAAGCGCGTGACGGGTACCTGCGCGGCGGGCACGGCGGTGACGGCGGTGAGCGCCACCGGTACGGTGAGCTGCGCCTCCGCGGGCGGCGGCACATCGGGGGGAGGCCTGATCGTGAAGGACGCCAAGGGAAACGCACTCGGAACGATGATCGCGATGGCGGGAACCGATGTGACAATTTATACGTCGGGATACTTCGTCACGGTGGGTATTTCGGGCGAGTTCCCGGTGGCAACGGCACCCTTCCTGATCAGCCTGAACGGGATCTATCCGGGGTATTCAGAGATTCTCTGGAGCGACGCCTCCTGTGGGGGAAGTGGAAGCGCAACCGCCTACCTGGATACCCAGGGAATTGCCACCACGAATTTCCCGACGATGTATGCCAAGGACGTGATTTATTCCGCGTCGACCAACCAGCTTATGTTGCCGGTGGTCACGGCAGGCCAGGTGACGGCCACCTCGGCCACCTTTACCTTGAGTAGCGTGGAGTACGCCGGATATAACTCGCCGGATTATACCTTTGCGGATGGCGTGTCGTGGTGCTACGTGCCTGGAGGGACAGCGTCCGAGACAGGATGGCAACTGGCGCCGATCAATCCGGCGACCGTGCTTGGATGGACGGTCTCGGGGACTCCGCTGCAGGTAGCGGGGCCACTGCAACTGCCGTGATGCAGAGAGTGCCGGCATAGGAGAGGGCAGAAGGGCCGCGGGCCTTGGGCGCTGCGTTGCAGGCGGGGAGCGCCTGCCGGGGATATGCCTGCACTGGAAGTGGTGCAAGTCCTCCAAGTGGTCTGAGGGCCGGCATGTACATTCCCCCCAGGCCGTTATGCTACACTGCCGTCTGAAAAACGAAGCCTTCCAGATGTCCCGCCCGGTGGGACGAGGCGTCCGCCGGGTGACAGAAGATATGCAGAAAATCGCGTCGGAAGCGGGTCAAGAACGCTCCTCCCGTGTTGATGCGGAGTTCAGGTTGGGCGGTGGGAAACCCTCGTTTTGTCGAGACGGCACCGATGGATACATTCTTAACAATCATGCGGATTGAACTGTGATTGAATACGACTGCGGCATGGAGACTGTCTAGTTTCACGCGGTGGGGGCTGACGATTGCGCATTGCTCTGCGGACCAATGCGCGGGTCGGGCCCGCATTTCAAGGTGAGGAAAAATGATTCGGCGACTCAGTTTGTACGAATTCTTTTTTCGGCTCTTATGTTTCCTCTTACCTGTTCTCGCCTTCCTGATCTCCGGGATCGGGCTGCGCCGTCTTGGATTGATCAATCCCCTGACCCACGACTACATCTATCTGTGCGTGACGCTGACGCTGGTGTGGATCCTGTGCTCGGTGCATTTTGAAGTTACGAGCGTGGAAGCGCTGTTTCTCGACTCCAACGGACTGCGAAACTGCCTGAAGGCGATGGCGTGGACGTACATGTCCGGGTTCAGCGCGCTGTTTTTCTACCGGCAGGCATCGTTCTCGCGGCTCATGCTGAGCGTCAGCGCACTGATCCTTCTGGGCGGAGTTGTGTTGCTGCGGCTGGGTTTCCGCAACATGGTGAAGCGCTCCAGCCGACAGGTGGAACGGCTCCGGATCATCGTGGTCGGCGCGGATGCATTCGCGCAGCAGACCTCGGAAAGGCTGAGGAACAGCGTGGTCACGCCGTGCGAGACGGTGGCCTTTGTGCGTGTTCCCGGGCAGACTGTGAGCGTCGAATCCGGGATTCCAGTCTTTGAACTGGGACAGTTGACGAGCCACCACATCAAGCACCTTGCGGACGACATGGTGATTGCGGCGTCGCCCGAGGTTCTGCGGATTCTCTCGCGGCTGATCGGGCAGTTGAAGGACCTGGCGATTCCGATCCGTTTTTGCCTGGATCTGGGTGCGGGCGTGAGGGTGAGGGACCGTTTCTTCCGAATTGGCGGCACGCACATACTCGACGTGCAGATTGCGCCCGCGGAGACGATCAGCTACGTAATTCTGAAGCGCTGCTTTGACATTGCGTTCTCGCTGATTGTGTTGACGATTGCGGCGCTTCCGATGCTCCTGATCACGCTTGCGGTGAAGTTGTCGTCGCCCGGTCCCGTCTTTTTCTCGCAGGAGCGCGTGGGCATCAACGGACAGGGATTCAGGATGCTGAAGTTTCGTACGATGCGGGAGACTCCGGTGGAGGAGAGCGATACGCGCTGGACGACGGCGCGCGATTCGCGGCGCACAGGGGTCGGGGTATTTCTGCGCAAGAGCAGCCTGGACGAGCTGCCGCAGTTTTTCAACGTACTGCGGGGCGACATGAGCGTGGTAGGGCCGCGTCCGGAGCGTCCGCATTTCGTGGAGAAATTCAACGACGAAATCGATGCCTACAACACCCGGCATCATCTGAAGTCCGGGATAACGGGCTGGGCCCAGGTGAACGGATTACGCGGCGATACCGACATTGCCAAGCGGGTGGAACTGGATCTGTATTACGTCCAGAACTGGAGTTTCACGTTCGACCTCCAGATTATTCTGATGACGGTGCTCTCCGGATTCTTTGCGCAGAATGCCTATTGACCAGGCGTTTTCATAGCGGATTTTGTGAGGGCTCAGAGGGCATTGGCTTCTGAGCCTTATCTTGCAATAGGGGGACGCAGAGTGCGGGGTTGGGCGTCGGTGGCGTTGTTTGCCGGAATCTGCTGTTTCGTGCAGGCGCAGACGGAGCCGCCGCCGGCCGCGACAGCGACGCTGGGGGCGAGCAGGAGCCAGGACGACGACCGGGGCGTAAGACTCAGGGCGCTTCCACGCGACATCTTCGAGGACCAGGTTGCGCTACTCGGCATGCCTTTCCGCATGAGCGAACGGCAGTGGAAGATGGCTGTGCCGTTCAGCGTGGTGGTGGCGGGACTGATTGCCTCGGACACGGCGGTTGAGGGCCACGTCACGCGAAGCGCATCGACGGCCTCAACGGCCTCGGCGTTCTCCAACGTGGGGTTGGGCGCGCTGGTTGGAATAGGCGGAGGCATGTACCTGTGGGGCAGCTTCGCGAAAAACGAGGGTGCGCGTGAAACCGGCTTCCTGAGTGGTGAAGCCGCCATCGACGCCTATCTTGACACCACCCTGATTCAGTACGTGACGCAGCGCGAACGCCCCTTTACCGGGAACGGGCGAGGCAATTTTTTCAGTAGCGGCGGAGCGGGTTCGTTTCCCTCGCAGCACGCCGCGATGAGTTGGGCGGTCGCCAGCGTGATCGCACATGAGTATCCGGGGCCGCTGACGAAGTTCTTGAGCTATGGGCTTGCGGGAGCGGTGAGCGCGGCGCGGGTGGAGGGGCACGACCATTTCATGAGCGACGCGGTGATTGGCAGCGCGCTGGGCTGGTACATTGGGCGGCAGGTGTATCGCGCGCGCTCGGGCGACGCGGAGATCGACGTACGGAAGTGGGGCAAGTTCGAGCGGGACGAAAACAGCGAGGTTGAGCGCGCGACCGGACAGATGGGCTCCAGCTACGTTGCGCTGGATAGCTGGATGTACGGGGTGTTCGACCGCCTGGAGGCGATGGGGTACGTTACGAGCGGCAGCGCGATGATGCGTCCGTGGACGCGGCTGGAGTGCGCGCGCCTGCTGGCGGAGGCCCACGAGAATATCGAGCAGGGCAACCTGGACAGGAACGATACGGCCGCTCCGCTGCTGGATGCGCTGGACGAGGAACTGGCGCACGAGAACGACCTGCGGGACGGGGGAAGAAACACGGGGGTGCAGGTGGAGAGCCTTTATGCGCGCTTCACGGGAATTTCAGGCACGCCGCTGCGCGATTCGTTCCACTTTGCGCAGACGCTGGTGGATGACGACGGCCGTCCGTATGGGCAGGGCGCCAACGGGATCGGAGGAATTTCCGAGCGTGCCGAAGCGGGGCCATTTGTTCTCTATCTGCGCGGCGAGTACCAGTATGCGTCGGCGCTTCCCGCCTACAGCGCGACGGCGCAGCAGGCGATTGCGGCGTCAGACGGATTGCCGTTCGGGTGGAACATGAGGCTTGGCACGACGAGTCGAGTGCGCCCGGTGGAAGCCTATGCGGCGCTGAACAGTTCGAGCTGGCAGATCAGTTTCGGGCAGCAGAGCTTGTGGTGGGGGCCGGACAAGAGCACGTCGATGATTCTCTCCAACAACGCGGAGGCCATGCCGATGCTGCGCCTCGCGAGGGTGAGCCCGCTACGGTTGCCGGGCTTTCTGGAGGGACTGGGACCGGTGCGCGCGGAGTTTTTCCTGGCGCGCGAGGGCGGCATCCACTACGTGCGGCTGGGGACGGATTTTGTTCTCAATGGGACCGCAAGCCAGGGTCTGAATCCTCCGCCCTACGTGTGGGGTGCAAGTGTGTCCATCAAACCTTCGGAGAACTTCGAGTTTGGATTTGCGCACACGGCGATATTTGCAGGTTATGGCCGCCCCCTGAACCTGAAGACATTCCTGCACACTTTTTCGCAGGAGGGCAACGCACAGGCGGTGGACCCGGGAAAGCGGACGCTGGAGTTCAACTTCTCCTACCATGTGCAGGGGCTGCGGAAATGGCTGGTACTGTATAGCGAGGGATTTGCGTACGACGCGCCGAACCCGGCGAAGTTTGTGCAGCGCTTTGCGATGGATCCCGGCATCTACATGCCGCAGCTTCCGGGAGTGCCGAGGCTGGACCTGAGGGTGGAGGGATTCAGCACGAATCTGCCGGGACTAGCGTTCCCCGCCTACTTCTATGCCAACGAACACTACCCGCAGGGCTACACGAATTACGGGCAGATCTTCGGCAGTTGGATCGGGAGGCAGGGCAGCGGCGGACGGGCGACGGGTACGTACTGGTTTTCGGCGCGCAACAAGGCCTCGGTGAGCTATCGCAAGCTATCGGTCGACAAGAGTTTCCTGCAAGGCGGGCAATTGGAAGATTTCTCGGGAAGCGTGACCTGGATGCTGCGGCCGGGGGTCGAGTTCTCGGCGACGAGCCAGTACGAGCGCTGGAATTTTCCGCTGCTGTCGGCGTCGGCTCGGAGCGATGTTGCAACGTCGTTTGGAATTCGCATATTTCCAAGAGCGCGATTCGGGTCCGATGGTCAGCGCGGGGAATCAGGGACGGGAGCGGTACGAAATTAGCATGGCCGGCGGAACGAAATGAAGATAAACAAGACGCGGATTCCGGAAGTCGTGGTGCTTGAGCCGGAGGTATTCGGCGACGAGCGCGGATTCTTCCTGGAGAGTTACAACCAGAAAAGTTTTGCGGAGATTGGCCTGGGACAGACATTCGTTCAGGACAACCACTCGCGCTCGGCGCGGCATGTGCTCAGGGGCTTGCACTACCAGCTTGAACGGCCGCAGGGCAAACTGGTGCGCGTGGTTGCGGGCGCGATCTGGGATGCGGCGGTGGATATACGGCGCAGCTCGCCAACCTTTGGAGAGTGGGTCGGGGAAGAGCTTTCGGAGGAAAACAAACGGATGCTCTGGATACCGGAGGGATTTGCGCATGGCTTCCTGGTGACCAGTGAGCGGGCGGATGTGCTGTACAAGGTCACGGATTTCCATTGGCCAGCGGGCGAGCGGCGCCTGTTGTGGAACGATCCGCAACTGGCGGTAGGCTGGCCTCTGCACGAGGAGCCGCTGCTTTCGCATCAGGATCGGGGCGGGCTCCTGCTGAGCCAGGCCGAGGTATTTGAATAGGACATACGCGATGCGAATCCTGCTGACCGGCGCGCAAGGCCAATTGGGAACAGACCTGCTTCCGCGACTGGAGGAACAGGGCGAAGTGGTGGCCGTGGGTCGCGCCGAGTGCGACCTGGGTTCAGTGGAGGCGATCCGAAGACTGGTGGCCGAGACGAGGCCGGAGGTGATCGTGAACACGGCGGCCTACACGGCGGTGAATGAGGCCGAATCGCAGAGCGAGCAGGCATACGCCATCAACAGCACGGCGGCGGGAACCCTGGCGGCAGAGGCTCGAAAGTCGGGCGCAATGCTGGTTCACTACTCCACCGACTATGTGTTCGATGGCAGGAAGGCAGGGGCTCACACGGAAAGCGATGTGCCAGCGCCGCTGAATGTATACGGCGCCAGCAAACTGGCCGGAGAGCGTGCGGTAGCCGCTGCCGGAGCGCGTTGCCTTGTGCTGCGCACAAGCTGGGTGTACGGCGCCCATGGAAACAATTTTCTGCTGACCATCCGGCGATTGGCGCACGAGAGGGAAGAGCTGAAGATTGTAGATGACCAGGTGGGCGGCCCCACCAGTTCGCGACAGCTCGCCGAAGCTACGGCGCGGCTGATTGGCCAGTGTGCGTCGCTGCCCGAGCCGGAGTTTCCTTCCGGGCTTTATCATGCAACGGCGGGTGGGAGCGTGTCCTGGTGTGGATTTGCACGAGCCATTGTGTCGGCGCTCGGTGAGGGCGAGACGTTCAGGCTGCGGGAAATTCTCGGGGTGCGCTCCGATGAGTATGCGACGGCGGCGCGCCGTCCTCTGAATTCGGTTCTATGCAACGGCAAGTTCGAACGCAGGTTCGGATTCAGGCTGGGGAGTTGGCAGCAAGGGCTTGCGGAAGTGGTTCGTGAGATACGTACGCGGGAAGCCGGGAGTGGATGCGATCCAGGCGCGCGATAGCTTTGCGCCTCGGTCATGCGGAGTCTCCCGGAGCTGAGTTCGCTTGCGGCTGCGGTGGAGTGAATCGCCAGCATGGGCGCATGGCGAAGAAGGCGAGCAACCGTGTTTGGTGAGAGAATGATGGGAACTCATAATGAATTCGATCTTGAACGGATGACCATGGACGCAGGTAAATTCATGAAGAGGTTTTGCCGCGCGCTGGTGATCGTCAGCGCCCTGGCAGGGTCCTCATTGGCGCAGCAGGACTCGAGCATGCAGCCTGACTCAGGTTCCGGCACCAGGCCTACGCAGGCCGACTGTGTGGCGGCGGTTACCGGCGGCGGCAGTGTGCCATCGGGTTGCTTTCAGGACACCGGCAGCAACGCGACGTCAATGCGGCAGCAACCGGACGGTTCGCAGACGCAGATCCAGTTGCCGCAGTTAACGGGCGAGCGTGCGGAGACTCCGGAGCGGAAGACATGGGCCCCGGTGAATCCTTCGCAGCGCCAGAAAGCGAAAGTTCCGGTCTGGCCGCACACCGAGTTCGAGCAACTTGTGGCGGACACGGTTGGGCGCGCGCTGCCGCTGTTCGGCCAATCGCTGTTTGCCCAGCCTCCCAGCACCTTTGCTCCCACCGACCGCACACAGGTTCAGGGCGATTACGTGGTGGGCCCCGACGACGAGTTGCAGATCCGCATCTGGGGCCAGATCAACGCGAACTTGAGGGTGGTCGTGGATCGCTCGGGGCAGATTTTCATTCCGCACGTGGGCGATATTTCGGTTGCGGGGATTCGCTACCGGGATCTCGAGGAGCACTTGAAGAGCGAAGTTCTCAAGTACTACCGGAATTTCAGTCTCACGGCGAACATCGGGCGGATGCGCTCGATCCAGGTTTATGTGGTGGGCCAGGCGCGCGATCCGGGCAGCTATACGATCAACTCGCTGAGCACGCTGGTGAACGCGGTGTTTGCTTCCGGCGGCCCCACTTCGCAGGGCTCGCTGCGCGACATACAGGTACAGCGCGAGGGCAGGACGATTGCGCATCTGGATTTCTATGAACTGCTGGTGAAGGGCGACAAGTCGAAGGATATCCGGCTGCAATCGGGCGATGTGCTGTATTTCCCTCCGGTGGGACCGCTGGTTGCGGTGGCTGGCTCGGTGCACACGCCGAGCATCTACGAGGTGAAGGAAGGCTCGACGCTGGGAGAACTGATTGAAATTGCGGGCGGACTGAGCACCGTGGCTGACGCCGGCAAGGTGACGGTGGAGCGCATGGGCAATCATCAGCCGCACTCGGTGCTGGAATTTCCTCTGGACACGCAGTCGAGAGCGATGCTGCTCAGCGATGGCGATATCGTGCGCGTGCTGTCGATTGTTCCGCGCTTCAACGATGCGGTCACCTTGCGCGGCAATGTGGTGGACCCCGGACGCTATCCGTGGAAACCAGGGATGAGGGTGCGGGATCTGATTCCGAATGCGCAGGCATTGCTGACGCGTCCCTACTGGATGGGCCGCGCCGGGATGACCGACGGGCGCAGCACCGAGTATCCGATCCGACCGGAACCCGTCCCGTCCAAATTGAAATCTCCCGAGTTGCTCAATCCCACTAACGAGGATCGCGGGCAGCCCACGGTTGGCGATCAGGCACAGGGCGACGACATTCCATCGCAACTTGCGCGAAGCAAGCCGAACAGCGAAACCCTGACCGGAGACTTGCATCGGGCGTCACCGGAAATCAACTGGAGCTACGCGGTGATTCAGCGGGTGAATCCCGTGGATCTCTCCACCAAGCTGCTGTCGTTCGATCTGGGAAAGGCGGTGCTGGAGGGCGATGAGGCGAACAACCTCGTGCTCGAGTCCGACGACATCATCACCATCTTTTCGCAATCCGACGTTGCGGTGCCGCAGAACCAGCGGGCGCGCTATATCCGGCTGGAAGGGGAAGTGGTGAGGGCTGGTGTCTACAAGGCAGAAGAGGGTGAACTGCTTCGCGACGTGATCATTCGCGCCGGAGGAGTAACGCAGGCGGCTTACATTTATGGCACCGAGTTGACGCGCGAGTCGGCGCGGGTGGAACAGCAGAAAAGCATCGACGAGCTGGCGAGTACGCTGGAGGCGGAGGTTTATCTGGCATCGGCTTCCGCCGCCAGCGGCAGCTCTCCCGGAGACGCGCCGCTGGTTGCCGCGCAGCAGAAGTCGCAGCAGGATCTGGTTGCGCGCATGAAAAACCTGAAGGCAACCGGCCGCGTGGTGATGAACCTGAAGCCGACCTCCAACTCGATCGACGCCTATCCGATGATCGCGGTAGAGGACAACGACCGCATCGTGATCCCGCATGTTCCATCCACCGTGTCCGTAGTGGGCATGGTCTACAATTCCGGGTCGTTTGTGTACGACTCGCGGCGCAGAGTTGGCGAGTACCTGAGGATGGCGGGCAAAGGCAGGCCCCATGCGGATATGCACCACGCCTTTGTGCTTCGTGCCGACGGCACGGTGGTTCCCAGCAAGTCGGTCAACGGGCTATTTGAGGGCGACAAGTTTTCGTCATTGCGCCTGAATCCGGGAGACCAGATCGTGGTGCCGACCAAGATTCCAACCGGAAACTTTGTTCGTGGTCTGCGTGACTGGACCCAGATAACCTCGCAGCTAGCCTTGACGGGCGCGGCGCTGGCCGTGATTCAGTAGGAGCGGAAATGATCGACGCGGAAAGCATCGGGCAAGCGGAGGAGTCCTCCATGGCGGCAGCTCCCAGGGAGTTTGCAACTCTGGACTTCCTGATTCTGATGGGCCGCCGCAAGCGATTCATCCTGCGGTTTACGCTGGGTGCCGCGGTGCTGATGGCGATCATTTCATGGCTGATACCGAACCGATACACGGCGGCGACGACGGTTCTGCCGCCCCAGCAGTCTTCCGTGAGTTCCAACCTTATGAGCCAGCTTGGCGGAGCCGGGGCGCTTGCATTTCTTGCGGGGGGAAGTCTTGGCATGAAGAACTCCGCGGACATGTATGCAGCGCTCTTTCATAGCCGGACGGTAGAGGACGCGGTGATTCAGCGCTTCGGGCTGATGGCCAGGTATCGCAAGAAGACGATGGTCGACACGCGGCAGTCATTTGAGTGGCGTTCGACGGTGGTGGTTGGAGTCAAGGACGGACTGATTCGCATCACCGTGGAGGATCGCGATCCGAAGGTGGCGGCAGAGATTGCCACCGGCTACGTGGAGGAGTTCCGCAAACTCTCTGCCAACCTGGCGATCACCGAGGCATCGCAGCGACGATTGTTCTTCCAACAGCAACTGCTGGAGGCGCGAGAAAAGCTGACGACGGCCGAAGAGGCGATGAAGAGCATGGAGCATTCCACGGGAGTATTGCAGATCGACAGCCAGGCAAGGGCGCTGATCGAGACGGCTGCAGTCCTGCGCGGACAGGTGGTGGCAAAGGAAGTTCAGATACAGGCGATGCGCTCCTTTGCGACCGAAGACAATCCGGAACTGCTCATGGCCAAACAACAACTCACTGCACTGCAGGCGCAACTGGCAAAAATCGCCGGCGCAGGGCAGGACTCGGGCTCCGACTTCATCGTGCCCAAGGGCAGAATCCCGGAAGCCGGAATGGAGTACGTCCGCAAACTTCGCGATGTGAAGTACTACGAAACGATCTATGAGCTGATTGCCAAGCAATTTGAAATGGCCAAGCTGGATGAGGCGCGACAGGGCGCGGTGATTCAAGTGACTGACACGGCCGTGGCTCCGGACAAGAAGTCATTTCCGCCGCGCACGATCATCGTCGTGCTGGTGACGCTGATCGCCTTCCTCGGTTCCTGCGCATGGTGCGTTTTCTCCGAGCGGCTCGAGCGCATGCGGGAAGACCCGGCTGCGCGCCAGCGTCTTGATGCACTGCGGGCGACGTTGCGATAAGTGACTGGATCGGCTCGGCAATGATCTATGCGGATCAGAGATGGATTGGAGAGCACGGCATCGGCCGCTTTGCGCGGCGAGTGCTGACCGGCCTGGATTACTCTCCGGTCCCACTGGCGTCAAGTCCGGCCTCGCCGCTGGATTCCTTGCGCCTCGCGCGTGCGCTCGGCAGTCTGACCGGTAATGACCTGTTCTTTTCGCCGGGCTATAACTCGCCCCTTTATTGCGCCTCGCCGTTCATCTTCACCCTGCATGATCTCAATCATATTGATCGTCCCGAAAATAGCAGTGCGCTCAAGCGCCTGTACTACGCCACGCTTCTGAAACGGGCATGCCGTCGCGCGGCGAGTATCGTTACGATCTCGGAATTCTCTCGCAGACGAATCATTGATTGGTCCGGAGTGCCGACGGGAAAAGTTCTCAATGTCGGCTGTGGAGTGGATACTGAGTATCGCCCGATGCATGAACCAAGCCCGTTTCCGTTTCCCTACCTTTTGTGCGTGAGCAACCGCAAGCGTCATAAGAACGAGTCCCGGACGGTAGAGGCTTTTGCGCGTGCCGGACTTGATGCAGAGACGCGGTTGGTATTCACCGGGCATCCGACAGCCGAGCTTGCGGAATGCATTGAGCGGCAACACTTGAATACGCGGGTTCACTTTGTTGGCGTGGTTCCGGAAGGGGAGTTGCCCTCGCTTTACCGCGGCGCCGAAGCGTTGGTATTTGTGTCTCTGTATGAAGGTTTCGGACTGCCCGTGCTGGAAGCGATGGCGTGCGGTACTCCGGTGGCAACCGCCAATACCAGCGCCCTGCCGGAAGTTGCCGGAGATGCGGCGTTGCTCGTGGATCCGACATCGGTGGAGCAGATCGCCGAG
>Ga0302320_10012512_pt1 | contig 17810 bp, 19 predicted proteins | sample Bog_T0_3_FD_202130 | JGI IMG/M metagenome (GOLD analysis project Ga0302320, IMG submission 202130) | Peat permafrost microbial communities from Stordalen Mire near Abisko, Sweden - Bog_T0_3 | ecosystem: Environmental > Terrestrial > Soil > Wetlands > Peat | place: Sweden: Abisko, Stordalen Mire...
AGAACTATCGGATGAACCCAATCATCAGCGGCATGGGCATCAATGCGGTGGCCCTTGGCGGCACCAACTACATGAGCCAGCGCCTGATCACCGTCGATACTCCCGACAAGATCCCCGTCCTTCCCGAGTCGCTGTATTACGTATTGGCGGTTTCCCTGCCAGTGCTGGTGGCGATTTACGCGGCGACTACTCGCGGCGGCCTTTGGTTAAAGGCAGCAGGTGGCGACCCGAGAAAGGCGAGGCTAGCGGGACTTCGTCCCGACCGGATCCGTCTTGGAGGCTTGTTCGCGACGGGGGTGTTCAGCGGACTGAGCGGCGTGCTCATCGTCACCCACGCTAGTCGTTATGTGGATGGCATGACCGACGGACGTGGATATATCGCGCTCGCCGCGCTCATCCTTGGCGGTTGGAAGCCAGTCCGCGCTGCCGTAGCCTGCCTTGCCTTTGGCTTCTTCAGCGCACTTCAAATTCAATTCCAGGGGACCAACCTTTTTGGCGCCCAGTTGCCGTCAGAGGTATGGTCATCGTTCCCTTTCGTCGCGACCGTGTTTGCTCTGGCACTGCTTTCCGGACAGAGTTCGGCCCCGCCAGGGCTTGGCAAATTATGATCCTCGTTCCCCCGACCCAGCACAACTACTTCGTCCAGCATTTGCCGACCTACCAGCCCCAAATCGAAAGCGAGCGGGCCCGCTCGGTATGGCATCGTGCTCTGAACTCGTTTGAGGCTGCCATGCCATTGACCTACACGGTCAGGGGAACACTGGGCTCCTTCCATATCCGCATGGATCACGGGAGTATTCGGGAAGACACGCCTTCAGGCTCGGTTTCTTACTCAGGTGGTTGGGCGATGGTCAAGACGCACAAAATCGCCGGCAAGGCAAAGGGACCCATCATCAGCCTCGTGCCCCTTGGGGTCAGGGGTGGTCTCACGCTGGAGCCTTCGGTGAGGGCGTGGGCCTACGGCGAGAGCCCCCTTTCGACCTTGCCGAAGCCTGGGATGAAACTCCGCCTGATGGGGGCCATGAATGAGCAGGGGACGCGTTGCGATATCCTTCAGCTTCGAAACGGGTCCGTGCGCATTGACATCGTGATACGCCACCGGGATGGGCTGCCGCTCCGGATCGATGGCCATTCGATGGATGGCCGTGGCCGCGATGTCGGGATACGGAGCACTCGGGTATTTCGTTATCTCACGCTGGGCTCGCCTATTCCCAAATCGGCGTTTGTACTAAAGCCTGGTTAGGGCTGAGGCGCGTGCTGGCCGCTTCGTGGGCCTGCTTCATTTCGGGGAGCAGTCCTGCTGCGAATCGAACCTTTCGGTAGGCTTGAGGATCGTAGCGATCGTTGCGGACTCCATATTGAACGGATCGGACCCATTGCTTTAGCGGCCAGGCCACTTCGCGTAAACGGAGGCGTAGCGCCTTATTGGCCGAGATTTTGAGCTTTCGCGGAGCGGAACCCTGGCTTGGAGTTTGCCAGGCCGCCTCGTAGTCGCTCTGTTGCGGCGTGCGGGCAAAGACAAGCCTCTCTGCCACCTTGAGAGCACGCACGACGATGAGCGTCTCGTCGGAGTTTCTCAGGGTCACCCGTCGTTTCATTTCAAGCGGGTCTTTGACGGAGCGCACCTCGCCATTCAGGTCTCCCAGTCCGCTGTTTTCATACAAATAGCACCCCTCCGTCACGAAGCCGTTCTCGGCGCTAAACGCTCGAAAGAACAGTTCGGGGCTGAATTGGTAGAAGCCATGCCCCAGGAGATTGTTGGCGGTGGTGATGGTCATGAGGGTCCCCCCTACTTCCAACATTTCCATTGCGTTCTTGAGGGCGGTGGGGAACTGGAACACGTGCTCCAAGGTTCCGCCATCGAAGACGGCGGTAAAGCGTCCCTTCAGCTCATCTCCGATCGGATCGTTCAGGTCATGGAGGATTGTGGCGTCTTCATAATCGGCGGCATCCATTGAGTCCACCGTGACCGCACCCAGGGCGTGGAATAAAGGCTCCGCGTAGGCCGGCCGCTCCCGCATCATGTCGATCACTGTCTGATCTCCAAGAGGGAATCCGCACTCGGCGGCTGCCAGGGAAAGGCGCTGGGGATTGGAATGGATTTCCTGCCGGCCCAGCATGAGGGTGCGGCTGAAGTCGACGCCGCTATGGGCGCAAAGCATGAGGAAGCGGGCGCTGGTGGTGTCAATGCCCATGAGCGGCACAGGCTACCCCTCGGCGATGCGGGGACGCAATCGGGTTAGGAATGATTGGGCCCGGAGGCGCCTGCCATGCTTAGGCCGCTGTTCTTTTCGTCGGTCTGGTGCTCCAGACTGAGGGCAGTTTGCAGGGGCTCGTCGAAGACGTCCTTTCGAATGACCTTCGGGTCCTTCGCGAGGATGTCGGGCATCACCCCGACGCCCTCAAGTCGCTTACCTCCCACCGTGATATAGTCCATGATCGGATACTGAATTTCGAAGCCGTGGGGGAGATCGCCAAGGATCGACACCAATACCTTGCCCGCGCTTTTCTCGCCAACGATGGTCGCCCCGACATCTTCCTTGAGAGCGATGGCCGCCATTTCGGCCGCACTTCCCGACGTATGGTTGATGAGTACGGCGATTCGTCCGGTGTAAATGCTTACGCTGGGCGCAGGGCGGATCTTCTGCCGGCTCCAACTGGCAATGGCCGCGAGATTGTTGGGATCGCCCTTGGTCTCAGATACGTACTGCTCCACGACATGCTTGGTGATGAGTGTGCCGATTGGCTTGTCCTGTGGAATGAAGAGCCCCAGCATGTGGGTCATATTGGCCACCACGCCGCCGGGGTTGGACCGAAGATCAATGACCAAGAAGTCTGCAGCGGCGGCCTCCCTCGCCAATTCCTCAACCCGGCCACGGTCGTAGCTCATGTCGAACGTCGGGATCGTCAGGATCGCCGTTCGATGGTCGATCCACGCCAGCGTCTCCGGTAGGGAGGTGGAGAACCGGCGCCGCACCAACGTGATGGTCCGAGTTTGGCCCCCATAGGTGAGCACGGTGATGGTCAGTGAACCGCCCTCGGGGCCGGCCATGACGGTGAGATTGTCGGGCGGTCTTCCATCGACTGCGACGACCGCGTCGCCGGGCATGAGTCCGGCGTCGGCTGCTGGACTGTCGGGAAGCACGCGCGCGATGTTGAGGCGGTTGTCCTGAAGTGAGACTTGAACCCCGATTCCGATGGATGTTTGGGTACGTCGCTGGGCCAACATGTCGGGCGTGTAGAGCACGTCGTGACTGATGCCCAACTTTCGCAACGCGGAGTTGACGGCGTCCTTGAATTCGTCGTTGTTGGTCGCTCGGTCGATATCGGGTTTGGCGGAGGCAAATAGGTCCGAAACTTTCTCAAAGTTGACACCGGGCACGTAGGCGTTGTGCTCCAGCGTGTCGACGATGCTCGCCACCACATCATTCTTAGCGCCCGTGCTGATCGGGGGGTTGTCGGCGAGTGCCGAGATCGAGCCGAGAAGCACGAAGCCGAGGACAAGGCGGAGGATCTTCATAAGGTTCGGAAATGCGTTTGGTGACGCCCTCTGAAAGTACGGATAGGAGAGTCGCCACGTCTGCGACAGTTTCTATTCTTGCATGACCTCGACGCGAATGCCGATGCTTGAGATCACTTTTGCGGCCGCACGGCACTCGATCTCTGCGGCTTCATGGACGACGCTTGAACCCAAGTGATCGATCTCCCAAGCTTCGATGTAAGCCTCTTCCGCGTTGCAGGCAGTGGCCAGCATGAGGATCATCATCACCTCTTGATAGGTGTTGTGATCGTTGTTAAAGACCCGAACGATCCAGGGTCGTTGGGCGACTTCCTGCTCCTGGAGATGGCTGTCGGGTCGTTCGACTACGTGCGGCATCAGTTCTCCCACTCCGGACAGACTGCCGTCTGAACTCCGATTTTGTCGATCACGCCAGCGACCCTCCGGCACTCGATTTCACCATCGAAATGAACGGACGCTTGTCCGTAGTGTTCTGCTTCCCAAGTTTCGATTTCCGCTTCTTCGCGGCTGCAACCTGTCGCAACCATAAGAATATGGATAACCGCCAAGACGGGTGTGTGATCGTTATTGAAAATTCTAACCATCCACCGGCCAGAAAGGGCCTCTACCGGGGAGTTCTCGATTTGGGCGAGTGTTTGAGCCATCGTGGAGTGCCGAGCAATTATTATCCAACAGCTTTTTGCTTAGGGAGGCATGGTTCGCCAAACAAGCATTCATTTTGGTGTTTCTGGCCCCATATTTTGGATGTTCAGCGCCGCGTTGCGCAGTAAGCCTGCATAACCCGATCGCCGCACGGGGGAGCCGCGGGTCAGGACGTCCCAATCTCCTTCTTTAATCTGGGCCAACTCCATCAAGGATGGCCAGCGTCGTCGTTCCAAGAACGCCTCTTCCTCGGTCGTTCGAGCGCGCAGAGGCTGGGATGGTCGTGGCTCGTTGAAAGGGCACACTTCTTGGCAGATGTCGCAGCCAAAGGTCCAATCGCCCACTCCGGCCTTAAGTTCCTCGGAAATGTCGCCCTGATGCTCGATCGTCAGGTAGCTCACGCAACGCGATGCGAGCACTTGCCACCGCCCATCGCGAAACGCGATGGCATCGGTCGGGCAGGCATCGATGCACTTCTGGCATGTTCCGCAGCCTCCGATGGCCGGCTGATCAGGAGAGATCGTGAGGTCGCTCAGGAGGAACCCCAGTACGAACCAGCTTCCGGACTTTGAATCGATCAGGCAAGTGTTTTTTCCGAACCAGCCCAAGCCCGCCATATGGGCAAAGTCCCGTTCCATCAGAGGCGCGGAGTCGACGCAGATCCTCCATCGGGCATGAGGATAAGCCTCGGCGAGTCGGCCTTGAAGTGTGCGCAGTTTGGACCGCAGGACCCGGTGATAGTCGCGCCCGAGGGCGTATCGCGCGATACGGGGTTGGCCGGTCGCAGCGGGGTTCGGTTGTGAGTAGGAAAGGCTGACGGCAATCACGCTTCGGCAGCCATCTAGCAGGCGGTCGGGATGCACTTTGAGCCGCGTATGTCGTTCGAGATAGTCCATCTCGCCCTGGTTGCCGGCATCGATCCAATTGAGATAAGCGTCGTAGTGGGGCGGCCGGTCCGCCGCCGCAACCCCCAAACCCAAGAACCCAAGATCCGCCGCCCGCGCCTTGACAAAGGAAGCGTCGATCACTGGAGGGCCTCCAGTAACGCGATCCAGTCTCCCTCTTTGAGTTGATGAGGTCGAACGAGAAGAGGCAACCCGAGAACGCCCAATACCCCCTCGACCTTCTCCCGCCCCCAAGAGGCGAGATTGTTGGCAAGCGTCTTTCTTGGCTGAACAAAGCCTGCTCTGACGAATTTGACGAACATCGTCTCCCGCTCGGCTGTCACCAGGGAGATCCGGGGTGTGAAGGCGAGCACCGCGCTGTCAACCTTCGGCGGCGGCAAGAAGGCAGAAGCCGGCGCCTTGATGACGTGTTCAATTTCAAAGCAGGACTGAAGGTGGACGGAGACGGCGCCGCGGGCGCCGTTTCCTGCCGGGGCGGCGATTTTGTCGGCCACTTCCTGCTGCATCATCAGCACCGCGATCGCAAAGTGCCGCCTTGCCTCCGAAATACGATCAAGCAAGGGACCCGTGATGTAGTACGGCAAATTGGATACGAGTCCACGGGGCTCAGGCAGGCGTTCGAGAAGGTCGCAAAGCGGATAGCTAAGCGCGTCGCCGAAAACAATGTCCGCCTTTGGCGCGGACTCCGCGAGCAGGGGCCCCATCCGCGGATCAATCTCAAGGGCAACCATCTGCTCCGCCGTATCACTGAGCGGACCGGTGAGAATGCCAGGTCCCGGCCCGATTTCCAGAAGGCCCCGACATGCCGATAGCCGCCCCGCGATGGAGGCGGCTACCTGTGCCGAAACCAAGAAATGCTGCCCGAGCGCTTTATCGGCGCTCAGGCCATGGCGGCCTAGGAAACTTCGAAGACGGCCAGGATCATCGAGCCGCACGCAACACGTGAACGGTTACCCTCTGCCGCCCGAACTCGTTGACCTTCGACCGGGAGTCGAAGCACAGATCGATGCGGTGGCCATGAATACTGCCCCCAGTGTCGGAAGCAACGGCCATCCCATAGCCTTCGATGTAAAGGACGGAGCCAAGGGGAATCACATCAGGATCGACGGCCACCACGCCATGGCGCAAACGGGTTCCCGAAGCGGTTTCCGCATATCCTCCATTCGACCTCGGCGAGCAATCGTAAGCGGTGGCGTCCATTGAGAGAGTCCTTGCCCGCACGTAGCGGCCACGGGCCGCCGCCGGAAGGGCGATGCCATCGTCTCCCCGAAGCACAATCCGAGGAATGGGTGCTGTTCGCACCTCTTTCACCAATAGGCGTCCCGCAAACCGCCCCTGAAAGAGGGTGACCTCATAGGTCCGCTCCACATATCCGGCCTTTCCGGGGTTGAGGATTCTCTCCTCGCCCGCCGCCACTTGGCGCGAATCCTGAATTTTTGTTGAGAACGGCAAGACGACTCGTTCGGTGCGTAGCACCGTTTGTTCGCCGCTCTCCTCTTCCTGGGCCATCACCGCTGCCGCGATACCTGCGGTCAGCACGAAGCCCAAGATCAATCTCAAGCAGTTGCGCATTGTTCCTCCTTTGCCTAGCTGCAAGACGTCGCACCTTACCTTGTTTTGAGGACGCAGAACAACCCCAGCACGATGCGTCACCCCCAAAACCGGGTGTGAAAGGTAATGGTCGGTTCACCGAGCAAGTATCTTCACCCGGTCAACATGGGCCAGGGCCGCCATCCCAGGGATGACCATCGTGCACCTTGTAGCTAAACTCGGCAACCGTTGCCCCGAATTTTTTGTTGAAGAATAATGGGGCAAGGGCCACTTAACCCAAGGGCCATGAGATACGTCTATGCTGAGAGAGATGGCGGGGCGGCACCAATTAGCGGCGATCGTGTTCAGTGACGCGGTCGGGTCAAGTCAGAGCATGCGGGAGAATGAGGATCGCACGCTGGCCATGCTTGCGGACGATTTTGCGGTGATGCGCGAGCTCTGCGAAAAGCATTCCGGTCGTGCGCTCAAATCGACAGGGGACGGCCTCATGATGGTCTTCGGAAGCGCAGGCGATGCCGTTCTTTGCGCCTTGGAGATTCAGGAACGCCTTGGCGAGGCGGAGAAGGCCAGTCTGTCCCATCGAATTGGGATCCACCTTGGAGACGTCTATCTTTCGGATGACGACGCCCACGGTGACGGAGTCAATGTCGCCTATCGCTTGCAGGAGCTGGCCTCACCGGGCGGCATCGTCCTTTCAAGAATTACCTATGAGGTGGTCAAGCCCAAGCTCGGGATCATGCCGAAGTCGATCGGGGCCCGGACACTGAAGGGAATCTCCGATCCCATTGAGGCATTTGAGATTGCCCCCAGGGGCAAAGCCGGGAAGAAGGCCGCGAGCCGTCCGAACCGGTCTCATCGTGCCGCGCCTTGGGCGTGGGCATCGTTCGTCGTGATCGTTCTTGGAGTGGCCGCCATGCGCTATAAGCCCTGGCAAAACCATGACGTGCTGCCCGCAACGGTCGTCGTCACCCGATCACCTTATCGTAACTCCGAAGTGGAGCGTCAGCTCCAGGAGCTGAAGGCCGAGGTTGAGAAACCTCAGGCGAAGCAAGCCGATTCGCCGCCGCTTAGCGGCGCCGCTTTGGGGCCGGTGACGGTTTCAGCGCCTCCTGCATCACCTGCGCCGACCGATGCGACGCTTCGTGATCAGAACACCGATCGCCTTGCTTCAGAGGCGGCCGATCAGGGAGAGAACGCCATTAACGTCGCCCAGGAAGAGATGAAGCGGGCGACCCTTCCCGGATACACCGAAGAATCCGAGAAGCGGTGGACGAATCGCGATTTTGAGGGAATGTCGGCCTGGATCGCTGCCCAATCCTGGGCAACCAGCCCCGATGGGCTTGCCGCCAAGGATCGGTGGGACAGAATGGCTGCATTCAAGGTTTGGTTCCAGGGGCAGATGGCCCTTTATCCGAAGAGCAAGCCGGTCATCGCCGCTCCAAGTGTGGTGAGTCGCCCGGTGCAGGCATGGCTGAACTCAGATGGGACATACGCATTTCAGTTCAGCCAGGGAGCCCCAAGATCCTTCACCTTCGATAAGCTACCGATACATCTGATTGGGATGATCTACCCCGCCCTCCTGGATGACACGCCCGATCCGACGAAGGTGGCCGCCGACTACACTGCCCTCGATACCGAATCGAACGTTCAGCGCGATCTGATGAACGGCGCCACTCCGGCGAACCCGTAGTCGAATACGCCATTCTCTCCCCCGTCCTGGCTGGGGGGTCCATCGCCGGGCGGTGGCCACGCCAAGGAAGGCTTCCCCCGAAATTCTACTAAGATTTCCAATTTGTCACGCTAATTGTAACGAGGTGATCGCACACTATGTCTCGCTACCAGATGCTGCGGCAGCCGCTCGGCATGGCGCCCAAGCATAAGGAAGCATAGCGATGACCCTTTGACGGTCTCGCAGGTGGTTTCATGTTCTATTTCAAATGCGCATTTACAAAAGTTCTGCCAGTGCTGGCGAGCTCGATTCTCTTGACGTGCCTAGGTCAAGCCCAGTCGTTCCAAATCCTTCCATCTGATCCTTACCTTAACCCGCAATACATCACCCAAATGTCCGGCAACGGGAACACCTTTACGGGGTACGGGTACTCAACGGCTCACGAATACTACATCTATTCGCAGTCGCAGGGCTACTATTTCTACCTTCCTTCTAGCCTTCCCCCATTCAATCTCTCAGAGGACGGTTCGACCTTCTTAGTTTTCAACGATTCGAACTACACAACACAAATCTACAAGAACTATGCGTACTCCCATACGCTTTCACTTCAGGTCTCTACCGGCCCTCTCTCGGCCAACGGTGGCATCTGCTTTCCCTTCTCCTTCGCGGGGAGTCTTAAGAGTTACCAGGTGATTCTGGGAGCTACTTCAGTGGCGGACGTCTACACCCTGATACCCGCGCCTGCCGGCGTCGATTCCTACGTGGTCAAGACGTGCTCGGCCGATGGCTCAATCGCCTATGGCTACTTCCAGGATGTTAGCGGAAATCAAAATCACGCCTTCACTTGGAGTGCGGCAACCGGAACACGGGTGATCGGGAGTTTCTTCCCGTTCAGCAGTTCGGATGATGGTTCTTTGTGCGTGGGGCAGAATGCCGACGGGACCGGAACGCCCGTTGTTTGGAACAACAGCTCCGCTCAATTGGGGCAGGTGTTCCCCGGCTACACCAGGGTGTTTGGTGTCGCAGTCACTCCGGACGGCAAGTACTTCTATGGCCAATACCAGAACTCCGACGAGAGCATGCACGGCCTTGTTCAGACCGTCTCTTCCGGCGCAATTGCCGATCTGGGACAAACTGGCATGCCCATCGGAAGCGACTCACGATTCTACGCTGCCGGCGCCTTCTATCAGCCGGGCGTCGGAACGTACCAGCTTTCTGATCTGCTGAACAGCTATAACCTGGGCAGCTCCGGATTGTCTGGCTATGCCGTGCAGAAGCTCACCAACGACGGAACTGGAATGCTGGGGACCGCGAACACGTCAACCGGCTCGTCCATTTGGTATGCAACCCTTCCCCTTGAGGGCGCAGCATCGCTAAGCCCGGCCTCGCGCGTCGTTCATGGCACCAACTTCGAATTGACGGTTAACGGCTCGGGCTTCTCAAGCGGAACCACCGTGTACTGGAACGGCGCGGCGCTCCCCACGACCACCATAAAGCCTTGCCACATTGAGGCTGAGGTCTCGCGGGCCGACCTGGCGGACGCCGGAAATGCTCTCGTGACAGTGAAGTTCGCAGACGGATCCGTTTCAGCTCCCCTGAACTTCAATGTCTTCAACCTGAATCCGACGCCAACAACGAACTCCACCAATCCAACGATGGTTCATCACGGCGGAGCTGGCTTCAGCATCACGGTGAATGGCACGGGCTTTCTGGCGACTTCCACGGTGAAATGGGGCGGCCTGGGCTTGGTCACCCAGTACATCTCCCCCGTCGAACTCACCGCCAATGTTCCCGCCGCCTACTACACCATCGGAAAAACGGTGCCCGTGACGGTAGTGAATCCCGTGCCCGGCGGTGGAACCTCCAACGCCACGAACGTGATCGTCCAATAAACCGGGGGACCGCTCAGGCGCCGCTGGGTAGAGCCGAGATTGAAAATCTCGGCTCTACCCGTTTAGCCGGCAGCCAGTACGCGGATTGCCCTCGGACGAATAGAAATCTCGGCCACCTTGGCTCGATGGGGATCACCATCGACGATGAACCGGCCCTCCTTTCGAACGCTAATGCGTACGGAAGGGGCTTCGCATGACCAAACGTTGCGAAGCATCGTCTGACGCCCGGCCACCAATGCCAGTCCGTAGGCGGCAAACGTCAGGTTGTTTTCCGGACGCACCGCATAGATGCTTAATAACCCATCATCGTTAGCAGCGTTTGGAGTGGTAAGAAACGGCCCCCCGTGGTCCCTACCGGCGGCAACGACGATTTGAACCGCCTTGCCGTGGAACGCCTCTTTGCCTGCCTCCATGTCGACCGCGAACGGTAAGGTGACTCTTAGGGCGCGAATGATGGCGGGCACATAAGCCAATCGGCCGAACGCCCCCTTGGATGTGGATTGGAGTTCTTGGGCGATTTTCGTCGTGAGGCCCAAGGTCGCCACTGTGGCAAATGGCTTCCCGTTGAAGACTCCGACGTCGATCGGTCGCACCTTGGCCTCTGTAAACATCCACTCAAATGCCTCGATCGGATTAACGGGAACGCCCAGTTCATGGGCCAATGCGTTCCCCGTGCCCGTCGGGATAAGACCCATCGTGAGGTCGTTATCCATGATAGGGGCGAGCGCGTGATTGATGCTGCCATCTCCACCGGCCACCGCGATCAGGTTCACACCGCTCGATGCCGCTTTCCGAACGATATCGGCAAGGTGTTCAGGGCGTGAAAGCACTTCCATTTGCCGCACCTGGCCCCCGAATTGCTCCTTGATGCGATCATAGATCCGTACGCCCTGGCGGGAACGACCGCCAAAAATGATTGCGCAGCGATCCATTTGAAAACCGCTGTCGCTCATTTAAGTTATGTTACGCCCGTGATCGTATGCATCTTCCCACGCTTGCCCACGGGAGATAAGAAAAGAGTAAGTCTGGAGGAAAAATAGTGGCCAACCCACTTGCATAAGCAGTCATACGTCTACTAACATGGAAAGACTATGAGAGTACAAGACTTTATCGCCGACGAAACGAACCGAGCTATGGAAGGGCTCCTCCGCCAGGTGCGACGAGTGCCAGCCGACAAAGCCGATTGGTCGCCCTTGGGTGAGGGCCGTAGTGCGCTAGACCAGTTGCAGGAGTGCGCGGTCATCGCTGGGTTCTATCCTCACCTGCTCGCCACGTTCGAGCCCCCTGTCTTTGACGAAGCCTCGATGGCGGCATTCGAAGAAGCGCGCAAGAAGCTGGACACCGTGGAGAAGGCCGAGGCCGCCCTCCGGGAGGGGACTGCCAAGACGATCGCCGCCATTCAAGCGGTGCCGGACGAGAAACTCGAAGACACCATGACCTTCTTCGGACCCGAACCGTGGAAGATCTCATCGGTCATGCTCGCCCACTATTGGAATATGACTTGGCATACGGGCCAGACTTGCTTCATTCAAACGCTGCTTGGCGATAAGAAGATGGGATAGCGAGTCGAAGCCGGTAAAATGGACGCTCACCCCATGAGCCGCCTCCTGACTGCCGCCATCTTCTTGATACTGTGCCTCGGAGCCTTTGGCGACTCTGCTCTCAAGCCGGGCCAGCACATTCGCCTTGTGTGCGTGCAAGATCCTAGGCTTAATGTGACACGCACGATTGGCGACGACGGGTTCATGGATGTGCCCGTCGTCGGCAGGGTAGGCGTGGCGGGGCAGAACCTGGATGTTGTTCGTCAGGCGCTCGATGAGCGCCTCTTCGCGTTCGGCAGTTTGGCAACTGTCCAGCTATGGATGACCGCCGACCCTCACGCAGCCCTCGCGTTCGGGGGCGCCGTTCGCTACCCCGGGGTGGCGCCATTTCGCGCTGGGCTCACGCTCGCCGCCCTATTGGCTGAGATCGGCCCCACGGATACGGCCGATCTTCACAGGGTTCACATCACCGATGCGCTCGGCAAAGACCTTTTGGTCGACGCTGCGGCGCCCGGTGATATTCTGCTTCGACCGGGCGACACCATCACCGTGCCAGTCGGGGTCGGGAGCGACCAGGTAACGGTGCTCGGTGGCGTCAACAAGGCCGGCACAATGCCTTTCCATGATGGGCTGACGGTGGCCGACGCCCTCGCCGCTTCGGGTGGCCTTTCCGCCCATGCCGACGCCACCAAAATCTCGATCCAGCGAAACGGCGACAGCATGCCTGCGACGTCGGAAACCGTGTTGCTGCGAGGCGACGTGCTTCGGATTGGCGTCAGCGTCGACCTCGAATACGTTTCCGTGAAGGGCGCCGTCGTAAATCCAGGCGTCGTCGAATGGCGAAAGGGCATGCGTCTGTCCGACGCGATCACCGCCGCCGGAGGACCCAAAGACCGGGCGAACCTGACCCGGGTGGAACTGCTCCCATTTGGCAGTACCAAGCGGGTGCGGTACGACCTGCTCGCCATCCGGAGCGGCGCCAAGCCCGATCCTGAGATTCAACCCAATGACACGATCGTCGTTCCCGTGGGAAGGGGACACGGTTAGTGGCCTGGGACAGCACCAAGGGGCGCCCAGAACCGATCCGATCCCTGAACCGCATTCGGGAGATTGAGAATGGGGAGCCGCTGGTCAATATCGTGGAGTGCGTCCCCCGCATTCGAGTGACCCGCCCAGCCACCATCCACTACCTTCGCCAGTCGGTGGCCGAAATGCTCGCCGTAGCCGCGCGGAGTTTGCCGGATGGGCTGCGATTTGCGGTCGGAGACTGCTTCCGGACGCTGGCCAGACAGCAACGCATTTACGACTTTATGTACAAGTCTGCGAAGGAAGTCTTTCCAGATCGCAGCCATGCCGCGATTCGGCGAACGATTTGCCGGTGGATCGCCCCCACCGACCAGAAGGCGCCTCCGGGCCACTGCACTGGAGCCGCCATTGACCTTAACATCGAAGACCTCGACGGCAATGAATTGGATGTGTGGTCGCCTTACGAGCGGCTTGCCGGCGCGCCCACCTATGTTTTCGGCTTGACGCCCCAAGCCCAGACCAACCGCGATCTGCTTGTCAACACAATGCTGGGCGCCGGATTTTCGAACTGCCGGGACGAATGGTGGCACTATAGCTATGGGGACGCCGGTTGGGCGGTGCGCGTGGGCAGCGAAACCTGTTGCTACGGACTGGTTCACTTGGACCCATCGATCGTCGAGGGTCATGAGCAACTGCACATCGCAAGCATGGAAGGCCGTGAAAACCCCTTCTATAAGTTTCCAAAGAGGTGAGGGACATGAAAGCAAACGTCTTCGTAGCACCCGACCTCGATGGAGGTCGGCGCGTGATTTTGGGTGAGGGCCCATTGATGTTCGATGGCCGATTGCTGACCACCGACGCCCGGCGCTGTATCCTTCGTGTCACTCAGGTCGATGATGGCCGGACCGAGAATATCGATCTCGCCGCACTTCTGCTGGCCAACGGATTGCTGCACCCCGACGACAAGACGCCCGTGCTCGGCTGCCTGGCGCCTACGACTGACCACCGGCTTCTCTGCGCTACCTCTGTAGGCCTCATCCTCCTCGATCTCAAGACGCGCAAGTTGTCTTTTTTTGTCCATCCGGAGGCGGAACGGGCAAGCCATGGAGTGGTTTACAACGACGGCAAGGCGGGGCCGGATGGGGCCTTCTATGTGGGTGGCACCAATTTCCGACCTGGGGAGGGTCGTCTTCTGAGGGTGGCGCCGGATGGAGCGATAAGCGAGCCCCTTGTGGATGCTCCGCCCTTGACGACACCAAACGGCTTGCATTGGTATCCCACCGACGATCCCGACGTGTGGGACTTCTACTATGTTTGCAGTAACTACCCGGGAGTGCAGTTCTACGAGCACCGCCTATCGGAGGGAAAAATGTTCCGCCGTCCCGATGTGCTCTCCCTTCCCCAAAAGCAGTTTGGGTACCTAGATGGGATGACCGGCTCTGATAATGAAGTCCTCATCCTCGCCCTTTACGAGAGCCCCGAGCCGGGCTGCATCGTCTTCGATCGGCTAACTGGTGAAATATTGGACAGGGTGTTCACCACTGCTCCGCAGACCACTTCCGTGGCGTTGAACGGTGACCTTCTCTATGTCACCTCCGCCGCTCAGGGCTACACCGATCGTGATTTCGCCGATTTCCCCGATGCGGGCGCCGTCTTCCGCTGTTCCTTCCAAGACTCAGCCCATCCCAAAGTGCGCGCCGCCGCCGCCGTACCGCCGTTCGCATTTGAGACCCGCTAGCGAATCTGCATGGCGGCAAACCTCGCGGTTGCACAGTCAACATTCACCATAACCTTGAGCGGGAACATTCCGTGCTGCGATGACACCGGCGCAACGCTAACCGGTCCCAACTATACGTTTCTCGGTGGCCCTTGGCGAGGTGTGCCTTACGCGGGCGTGCAAGGAAGCTCGGGGACGGCGCTGTTCAAAATCACGAACAACACTTTCGTCTCTCCTCGTCGAACAGGGGTTGTATGCGATTGAATACGAAGACGTTGACGGAAACACATATTCAGATGGGACCTATTGGGGTGAATGCGACGATTCCGGCAAACTCGACAGGATCCTACACGGTGCCCTATACGCTTCCCAGCGTTATCGATAAGGGCTCTCTGTTCATCACGGGAGCCTATGGACCTTACGTTTGGTCTGGATGGGCATAACTATGCCAACCCACCAGCGGCTTGGCCATTGGCCCCCTATTGGCAAACTAGCCCTGGACTTGGCCTGATCAGCATGCCACTTTCTAGCTCACCGAATGCCCAAACAAACAGCTACACTCCCGGAATCAATTGGAGCCCAAAACCATGATACATTTCGCGATCCCCTTGCTAATCGCTATAGCCGTTCAGGCAGGCAGCCAGACCACGGTGTCAGACGTGGGCGCGTAGCTAAGCGACTTTCCCCCTGGATTCGTTAAGCACGGTGACGGCCCTATATCAGAACTTCCGACGGTCTCCAGGTTAACGCTTGGGTGGATCGCTTGGCCAGCATTAGTCAGGCTCGCGCACTCATGGCCAGGGGATTCATGACCCAGCGAGGTCCTGAGCCCGTGCGTAGCTTCACCGGCCGAAAAATCGGAGATCGCCAATGGACTGGGTATCGAGAAGGGGAGAAGCCCCGGGGCAGCGCGAGGCTTCGAGCCGTGCGGGGACTCTACTACATTCAAGTCATGTGCACGAGCATCGGCGAGGACGCTAAGGGCTTTGCAGTTCAACACGTCATTTCCACGGCCGACCTCAAGCTGATCGAGGACCTTGCCCTCATCTGCGTTCGGCGGATCGACCACCTCAATGCAAAGCCGTGACTTGCCATTGCGACCCGGTTGACTCAGGCAGTATTCCTTTGGGCCCTTCCTCCCCCTTGCGACCGAAGCCCGTCAGGTCTCTCGCACGCGCCTTCCTCGCTTAGAGCAACTTCAAATAAACGCCTTCCACCCGCTCCACAAATCGCTCAACGGTGAAATCTCGAAGCTGCCCCGCCTGGCCGTTTGACCCCCACCGAGCCGCGGCCGCAGGCTCCTCGTGGCAGCGCCGCAACGCCACGGCAAGCGCGGCCGGGTCGTTCGGGGGAACGAGGAGACCGTTTTCGCCGTCGCGAATCTGTTCGCCAAGACCGCCGACCGCGGACGCCACCACGGGAGTTCCCACAGACATCGCCTCCAAGACCGCGAAGGGAAACGCCTCAGCCCAAACGCTTGGCAGGGCAAGGGCATCCACTGCGGTCATCGCGTCGGCCACATCCGTCACATAGCCGAAGAGCCGCACCCTGTCTCCCAAGTTGCCGCGATCGATTCGGCTTCGCAATGCTGCCATCTCAGAACCATCTCCGAAGATCGCCAGGCCATACATGGGGGGTAGTAGGGCGAAAGCATCGATCAGAACGTTGACGCCCTTCTCTGGCACCAATCGTCCCACGAAGCCGACCCAGAAACGCTCGGGTTCTAGCCCGAGTTTCGCGCGGGCCTGGTCGTGTCCCAGGTTTGCCTGAAGCGGTGCAACCCCTCCGTAGGCGACCGTCATACGGTTGCCGGGAACACCGTCGGCTTCTAGTGAGGCCTTTGTTGCCTCGGACACCGGAATGATGTGCTGGTAAAGCCCCAGCAGCCTCCGAATTTTGGTCCGACTCCAGTGAGTTGCCACATGCCGAGTGAGCAGCGTCACCGGGGTCCGAGCCAGCTTGGCCGCCAGGCCCGCCATCACAAAGTCCGGGCTGTAGTGAGCGTGAAGAATCTGGATGTTATGCCGCCGAAGGATCCGCGCGGTGGCGATGATGGCTAGCAGGTTCGCCCGGTTCTTGAGGCCGACGGGCTCAGTCGGAACTCCGAGTCGTTGGGAGAGTGCCGATCCCGGTGGGCATGTTGCCACTACCGAGTGGCCACGGGCGGCCAAGCCTCCGGTCAAGTAAACGAGATACCGCTCGATACCGCTCCAGTCGTGGAGGGCGCTGCCGACCTGGAGGATCCTCAAAGGTGGTCGGTCAGCCATCGCCGGTTGTTCTCTATCATGTCGGGGTGCCAATCGTGGCCCCAATCATAGGTGATAAGTCGCTTCGGGCCAGCCAGCGCATCGTAGCAGGCGCGAACGTTGTCCGGCTTGGCGGCGGGATCTCTGAGCCCAAGGGACACTTGGGTAGGCGCCAAGCAACGGGTTGCCACATGCATCGTATCGAAGTAGGAGACCGTGTTCAACACCCTCTCACGACCCACCGGGATGGTCTCCATAAAATCGGTGAGCTCCTTCAATGGATAGCGGTAGACCTGCTTGGTGAGGGAGTGTTGGATCGCGGAGAGAAACACCATGTCGGCGCACACTGCCTTGACGATCGGGCAGAAGGCGCCCAGCCAGATGCTCATGCCGCCGCCCTGGCTCATGCCCATCGCCCCGATGCGCTCTTCGTCCACCTCAATCTGAGCCTGAAGGATCCGTACGGCCAGGTAGGCGTCTTGGAACATTCGGCGGTATATCCAGGTTGCCGGGTCGTCGGCGCCTTCGCCAAAATAGCCGCGAGCCGGCACGTACTTCTCTTGGTGAAAGGCCTCATGGCCGTGAAAGTTGATCGAAAGGCTGGCGAAGCCGACTCGGGTCCCGTACTCGTTGGGCAGGACCGATTCGCGCCCGTAGGGCGGCACCCAAACAAACCCTGGCTCTCGATGGGCCCCTTCGGGAAAGGCAAACCACCCGTGGCGAGTAGCGCCATCGATCCCGCGAAACGAGAAGGTCTCAACTCGAAAACCGGGACGCTCAGATTCGTTGCGCAGGTTTCGGTGAAAATCCAACCGGGCATGATGCGCTTCCTCTACCGCCGCCGCCCAGAAGGAGTCGAACTCTTCGGGCAGGTGCGGGGTCAGCCCACTCATGCCCCGACGGCGCGCTGCTTGGCCTCGACGTTCATGCCGGTGGTCATGAGCCAGGCGGTCGCGCGCTGAATCTCCTCGACCAGTCCCTCGAGCTGGAGATGGAGCCACCCGTAATCCGTATCGACGCTGGCCTTGATGATGTTCACCTTCACGTTGAACTCATGGCAGAGGCGCCAAACCCACGGCAAGCCGACCGCCTCTTGGCCGG
>Ga0302320_10012516_pt1 | contig 17807 bp, 15 predicted proteins | sample Bog_T0_3_FD_202130 | JGI IMG/M metagenome (GOLD analysis project Ga0302320, IMG submission 202130) | Peat permafrost microbial communities from Stordalen Mire near Abisko, Sweden - Bog_T0_3 | ecosystem: Environmental > Terrestrial > Soil > Wetlands > Peat | place: Sweden: Abisko, Stordalen Mire...
AGACGATGCGCCCGCCCAGCCGCGAGAACACCGGAAAACTCTCGCGCCCATAGGCCGCATAGGCTTGCGCGCCCGTCGCCTCGCGGCCGTCGGCGTAGATCGCGCGCGGGCGCAGCCGGACCAGATTAAGCATATGGATCGGCCCCGGGCGGTCGTTGGCCTTGAAGGCGGCGAAGGTTTCCTTGGTAGGGTCGATGTGGCCGGTCATGAGCGCGTCTCCTCAATCGTTGCGCTGAGGGTAACGCGGCTGCGCCGACAATCAAGCGCGCGAGAGCCCGGCGAAGGCGCCGATGAACCGCTTCGGCAGCGGCGGCGCGTAGGGGCCGCGTTTCGAGGTTGCGAGGCCCAGCGCGCCCAAGGCTTCGACGAGCTTCACCGCGGCCGCGACGCCGTCGACCACCGGGACGCGGTGCCGACGCGCCAGCGAGGCGGCGAGATCGGCCATGCCGGCGCAGCCGAGGACAATCGCTTCGCTTCCGTCCTCCTGCAACGCGTTCGCGATTTCCGCGGACAGGCGGTCGCAGGCGTCGGAATCGGGATCGTCGAGCGCGAGCACCGGCACTTCGCAGGCGCGCACCCGTGCGCAACGCCGGTCGAGGCCGTATTTGACGAGATTGGCTTCGATCGGGGCGATCGAACGCGACAGCGTCGTCACCACGCTGAAGCGGTGAGCGATCAACGAGGCCAGATGAAACGCCGCCTCGCCGATGCCGACGACCGGGCCGGCGACGGCGCAACGCGCCGCTTCCAACCCGGTGTCGTCGAAACAAGCGACGACGAACCCCTGCGCGCCCGCCTTTTCACCTTTGCGCATTTCCTCGATCATGCCCGGTACGGCGAAGGCTTCGTCGAAATAGCCTTCGATGGAGGCGGGGCCATGGGCGGGATTGACGGCGACGATCTCGGTCGAGGGCAGCGCGAGCGCGCGCGCTGCGGTCCCGATGCGCGCGGTCATGCTTTCGGTGGTGTTCGGATTGACGACGAGGATGCGCATCAGGCGTGGCCCGCATCCGAACCGTGGCGCGCCTGCCGTCGGCGCAGCAGGCCGATGGCGCCCAGCGCCAGCGCGATGACGGCGAAGGAGACGGCCGTCGTCGATGTGCCGAGTGCGTAAATGTCGGGCGTCGTGACAGTGGTCGTCAGCGCCTGCAATTCCATCGGCAGCGTATTGTGTTCGCCCATCGCCTGACTGGAGCGCGCGATTTCGTCCCAGGACAGCGTGAAGCCGAACAGTCCGACGCCGACTACGGAGGGCAGGATGATCGGCAGCACGACGTAGCGCAGCGTCTGCGCGGGGCTGGCGCCGAGATCGCGCGCGGCTTCTTCATAACGCGGATCGAAGCGGTTGAAGATTGCGAACATCACCAGCAGGCCGAACGGCAGCGTCCAGGTCAGATGCGCGCCGAGCCCCGAGGTGAACATCCCCATCGTCGTCGTCAGATCGTCGGCGATCCAGGGGGGGCCATAAGCCTTCAACCAATCATCGAGCAACCGGAACTCGAGGGCGATGCCGAGCGAGGTGACGATCGAGGGCACGATGAGCGAGGCGATGGCGACGAAGAACAACGCGTTGGCGCCGTGGAAGCGTTTGCGGAACGCGAGGCCTGCGCTCAGCGACAGCACGACGGTCAGGAACATCACGACGAGCCCCAGCGCCAGCGAGCGCTTGAAGGCGCCGGTGATGTCGACGATGCCGCCGCCTTCCCACAATCGCTCGAACCAGTGCAGCGACACGCCGTTGAGCGGGAACGTCAGACCGCCGGTCGGGCCCTGGAACGACAGCACGAAGATGACGATCATCGGGCCGTAGAGAAACAGCACGTACAGGCCGAACACGGCGGCGAGCACGTAGAAGGCGAGCGAGCGTCCCTCGTTCACTTTAGAGCTCCTTGCGCACGTCGACGATGCGATTGAGCACGGCGATGATGAGCATCGTCGCGACCAGCAAGATCACGGCGTTGGCGGCGGCCGGGGGGAATTGCAGGGCGTTGAGCCGGGTCTCGACCACCTTGCCGGCCGAGGCGATCTGCTCGCCGCCCATCACGTCGAAGGTGATGAAGTCGCCCATCACGATGGTGACGACAAAGATCGAGCCGATCGCAATCCCCGGCTTGCTCAAGGGTATCACGACATTGGTGAGCATCTGCCAGCCGCTGGCGCCCGCGTCGTAGGCCGCCTCCATCAGCCGGCGGTCGATGCGCATCATCGAATTGAAGATCGGCGCCACCATGAAGAAGGTGAACAGATGCACGAACGCGAGCGCGACGGAGAACGGCGAATAGAGCAGCCATTCGACGGGCGTGTCGACGACATGCGCGCCCACGAGAATCTGGTTGACCAGCCCGTTGCGTCCGAGCAGCGGAACCCACGAGATCATGCGAATGACGTTCGAGGTCCAGAACGGAATGGTGCAGACGAGAAACAGCACCATCTGCGCGGTCAGGCTGCGCACGTGGAAGGCGAGAAAATACGCGACGGCGAAGCCGATGACGAGCGTCGCCAGCCAGACGATCGCACAGAATTTGATCGTCGAAACATAGGTTTTCAGCATCGTGCAGAGGTCCGGCAGGCTGGTCAGGCAGCCCTCGAAACTCTCGGTGTAGCTGCGCGTCGTGAACGTCGGCAGCATCTGAAAATCGTTGTAGTCCCAAAAACTCACCATCAGCACGAAGCCGAGCGGCAATACGAAGAACAGCGTGAACACCAGCGCGACCGGGGCCGCCTGGAGCCATCCGGGGACGCCGTGGCTGTCGAGGTTTGCGTTCGAGGACATGGTAACTCCCGCTGGGGATCCCCTCTCCCCGCTTGCGGGGAGAGGGTTAGGGTGAGGGGCCGCCGACGCCGATACGCGGCTTCTCCGCTCGGTAGAATTTGAATGCTTTAACTGTCGTGGTCTCCGACCAGCCCCTCACCCCAACCCTCTCCCCGCTTGCGGGGAGAGGGAGCCGGAGAGCGCCGTGCCCCGCGACCGACGCCCTCTCAGTTCATCACCTCACGCCGCGATGAACTCGTTCCACTTGCGCACCATATAGTCGTTCTCGTCCATCACCGCGTTCCAGCAGGCGACATTGCCCATGCGATCGTCGTAGGAGCCGCCGTCGCGGCTCGCGCCGGCCTTTTCGAGCAACGAGCCGTCGGGCGCCTTGATGTCCTTTTCGGCGGGCTTGCCTTCCATCCAATAGGCCCATTCGTAGGGTTCCATGTTCTTCTGCGCCGTCGACAGCACTGCGGAATAATAGCCCTGGCGGTTCAAATAGGCGCCGGCCCAACCCGAGAGGTACCAGTTGATGAATTCGTAGATCCATTCCTGCTGCTTCTTGGTCGTGCCCTTGGAGGCGCAGAAACCGGAGGCCCAGGAACGATAGCCTTCCTTGAGCGGCTGGAACACGCAGGCGATGCCCTTGGTGCGCACGGCGGTGACGGCGGGCGACCACATCGATTGGATGACCGTCTCGCCCGACGCCATCAGGTTGACGCTCTCATTGAAGTCCTTCCAGAACGCACGGAACTGTCCCGCCTTCTTGGCTTCAGTCAGAACGCCGAGCGTCAGGTCGATCTCGGCTTTGGTCATGTTGCCCTTGTCGGGGTATTTGTATTTGCCGGTCGCCTCGACCACCATCGCGGCGTCCATGATGCCGATCGAGGGAATGTTGAGGATCGAGGCCTTGCCCTTGAATTCGGGGTTCAGCAGCTCGGCCCAGGAATTGATCGGGCGCTTGATGAGATCGGGGCGGATGCCGAGCGTGTCGGCGTTGTAGACGGTCGGGATCAGGGTGACCCATTCGGTCGGCGTCTTCGAGAACTTGCTCGAGTGCTCGCCTTCGACGAACATCACTTTCTTGGGCGCCGTGCCCTGGTCGCCGATCACCTTGCCATTGGGCAACTGGCCCTTGGTGAAGACAGGCGTGATATTGTCGAACTCTTTGATCTTCCGGGCGTCGATCGGCAGGATGTTGCCCGATGGCACCAGCTTCTTGAGGCTGAAATACTCGGTGTCGAGAACGTCGAACGAGTTGGGCTGAGTGATGACGCGCTTGGTGACGTCGTCGGTGGTGGCGACGATGTTCTGGATGGTGATCCCGGTTTCCGCCTTCACCTTCTTGGTGATGTCGTCGCTCTGGTTGACGGCGGTGCCGAGGTAGCGCAGCACCTTCTCCTCGGAGGCCCAGACGGCGGGCATGGGGAAGCTGGAAACGGCTCCGGCGCCGGCGAGCGCGCCGGCGGCCTTGATCAACGAACGGCGGGAGAGTCCGCCGTCGGCACCATCGGATTTGATCGTCATGCTCTTCTCCTCTTCCTCAACGAACCGGCGCCGCTCATGACGCAGGCGAAACGGGGTGGGCGTCTTCGTCGCGCCAGGCGAGCCCGACCGCGTCGCCCGGCGAGACCGGCGCGGCGACGAAGTCGGCTTCGTTGACGATTGTCGAGAGATCGCCGGCGCCGGCGCCTTCGAGCGCGATCTGATAGGTCGGCCCCTGATATTCGACGCCGCTCACGTTCGCCGCGAGCCGCGCGTTCGCCGCGCCCGGCGCGGTGAGTTTGACGAGGTCGGCGCGCACTGCGATCTTGCCGGCGGGGGTGTCGATCACGTTGTGGCCGCCCAGGAAACGGGCGACGAACTCGGTCGCCGGCTTCGAATAGACCTCGCGCGGCGAACCCATCTGCTCGATACGGCCGTGGTTCATCACCACGACGATGTCGGCGAGCGCGAGCGCCTCGTCCTGGCCGTGGGTGACGTGGATGAAGGGGATGCCGAGCGACAATTGCAGTTTGCGCAGTTCGGCGCGCATGCGCACGCGCAGGAACGGATCGAGCGCCGACAGCGGTTCGTCGAGCAGCAGGATTTGCGGATCGGTGATGAGCGCGCGGGCGAGCGCGATGCGCTGCTGCTGTCCGCCCGACAATTGCGCGGGGGTGCGTAAAGCGTAGGCGTCCATCGCCACGCGTTCGAGGAACTCTCGGGCGCGGGCGTGGCGCTTGGCCTTGTCGACGCCGCGCATCTTCAAGGAGAAGGCGACGTTGTCGAGGCAGTTCAGATGCGGAAACAGCGCGTAGCTCTGGAACATCATCGCCGTGCCGCGCTTGGCGGGCGGCAGGTCGGTGACGTTGGACGCTCCGATAAGGATGTCGCCGTCGCTGACGCTCTCGTGTCCCGCAATCATCCGCAGCGTCGACGTCTTGCCGCAGCCGGAGGGGCCGAGCAGACAGCAATAGGCGTCCGCGGGAACCCGCAAGTCGATGGCGTCGACCGCCAGCGTCGCGCCGTAGCGCTTGGTGACTTTGATCAGTTCGAGATTGCTGCTGTCCGCCATGTCCTCGCCGGTCCCGTTGGGGATTTCGAGAGGCAAGCAAGGGGCGCGCCACAGTCGGTGGAATCCGGAAGTATCAGAAATATTTGTAGAAAATATCAAGGCAAGGTTGCAGTCGCATTGCGCGCGCCAAAACCTTGGGCAGTCTTGTCTACAATTTCAGCGTTTTTGTATACAATTTTGCCTCGCCGAATTCCTTTGCCAGGCAGAGAATTATCGATATGCCCTTTGCAGCGCTCCGGCGCCGGAAGGGTACCGAGGTGTTTTTTGAGCGATGTCGCCGTCCAAGCATTTTGAACCTGCGGCGGCCCGTGCGGCCGAGGAAGTCGGCGCCAAGGGCCGCGCCGCCGAAATCTATCGTTGTGTCTTCGATGCGGTTGTCGACCAGCGCCTGCCGCCAGGCGCCAAGCTCGCCGAAGAACAGCTCGGAACGCTGTTCGACGCCAGCCGCACCCTCGTGCGCTCCGCGCTTCAGGCGTTGGCGCATGACCATATCGTCACCATCGAACGCCATCGCGGCGCTTTCGTCTCGGCGCCGACGCCGGCGGACGCGCGCGACATCTTCTTCAGCCGTCGGCTCGTCGAGTCCGCCATCACGCTGGAGGCGGCGCCCAAGATCGCCCGGGCCGACATCGCCGAACTCCGTCGCTTGCTGGACGGGGAGGGCCGGGCGCTGCACGTCGGCGACCGGCAGGCGGCGATTCGGCTCTCCGGCGCGTTCCATATGGCGATCGCGGGTGTGATCGGGGAGGGCGCGCTGACCCGCTTTCTCGGCGGCCTGATCTCCCGTTCGTCGCTGGTCATCGCGCTCTACGGCCGTGGACCCGCGTCGGCCTGCGGACACGACGAGCACGGCGCGGTGGTCGATGCGCTCGCCGCGCACGATGGGCCGCGCGCGGCCGCGCTGATGGCCGACCATCTCGACCATATCCTCGCCGATCTCAGTTTGATTCGGCGCGACGACGCCCCGGTCGACGTCGCCGAAATCCTGACGGCCCAGCGGCGGCGGGTCTGAAGGCTGGGTTGCCGTTACGACCCGCTGTTGTATAAGTCGACCCTTCGAGCGTCGGCCGGGATGGCGGCGCGAGGGCGGATATTCCATTGACAAGACCGAACACCCCCCTGCTCGACCTCATCCACGAGCCGGCCGATATCCGCAGGCTTCAAGCCAGTGAGCTTCGTCAGCTCGCCGACGAATTGCGCGCCGAGACGATCAGCGCGGTCTCTGTGACCGGGGGACATCTGGGCGCGGGGCTCGGCGTCGTCGAACTGACCGTCGCGCTGCATTACGTGTTCGACACCCCGCGCGACAAACTGATCTGGGACGTCGGTCATCAGGCCTATCCGCACAAGATCCTCACCGGTCGGCGCGAGCGCATCCGCACGCTCCGCCAGGGCGGCGGATTGTCCGGCTTCACCAAGCGCAGCGAGAGCGAATACGACTCGTTCGGAGCGGGACATTCGTCGACCTCGATCTCCGCCGGTCTCGGCATGGCGGTGGCGCGCGATCTCGGCGCGGGCGACAACAACGTCATCGCGGTGATCGGCGACGGCTCGATGTCGGCGGGCATGGCCTATGAGGCGATGAACAACGCCGGGCATCTGCAAAAGCGGCTCGTCGTCATCCTCAACGACAATGACATGTCGATTGCGCCGCCGACCGGCGCGATGTCGTCCTATCTGGCGCGGCTCGTCTCCAGCGCCACCTATCTGTCGATCCGCGACGCGGCGCGCCAACTCGCTGGCAAGCTGCCGAAATTCTTCTACGACAAGGCCAAGCGCACCGAGGAATACGGCCGCGGCTTCTTCACCGGCGGCACGCTGTTTGAAGAACTGGGCTTCTATTACGTCGGCCCGATCGACGGCCACAACCTCGACCACTTGCTGCCGATCCTCAAGAACGTGCGCGAGGCGCCCCGCGGGCCGGTGATCGTCCATGTCGTGACCAAGAAGGGCAAGGGCTATCCGCCGGCGGAAGCCGCGGCGGACAAGTATCACGGCGTCTCGGCTTTCGATGTCGTCACCGGCGCGCAGTCCAAGCCCAAGGCCAATGCGCCCGCCTATACGCGGGTGTTCGCCGAGGCGTTGGTGGCGGAAGCCCGGCGCGACCCCAAAGTCGTCGCCATCACCGCGGCGATGCCGGCGGGCACCGGGCTCGACCATTTCGGCGAGGCGTTTCCGGACCGCTGCTTCGACGTCGGCATCGCCGAGCAGCACGCCGTGACCTTTGCGGCGGGCCTCGCGGCGGAGGGCTACAAGCCGTTCTGCGCGATCTATTCGACGTTCCTGCAACGCGCCTACGATCAGGTCGTCCACGACGTGGCGTTGCAGAATCTCCCGGTGCGTTTCGCGCTCGACCGCGCCGGGCTCGTCGGCGCGGACGGCGCGACCCATGCCGGCGCGTTCGACGTCGCCTATCTCGCCTGCCTGCCCAATATGACCGTGATGGCCGCGGCGGACGAGGCCGAACTCGTCCATATGGTCGCCACCTGCGCGGCCCATGATTCCGGTCCGATCGCGCTGCGCTATCCGCGTGGCGAAGGCGTCGGCGTCGACATGCCCGAGCGCGGCGTCCCGCTGCCGATCGGCAAGGGCCGCATCCTGCGCCAGGGAACGCGCATCGCCCTGCTGACGCTCGGCACGCGGCTCGCGGAAGCGTTGAAAGCGGCCGAGGATCTCTCCGCACGGGGCCTGTCGACCACCGTCGCCGACGCCCGATTCGCCAAACCCATCGATCGCGACCTCGTGCTGGCGCTGGCGCGTTCGCATGAAGTGCTGCTCACCGTCGAGGACGGCTCCGTCGGCGGATTCGGCTCGCATGTGCTGTCGTTGCTCGCCGAAAACGGCCTGCTCGACGCCGGGCTCAAGGTGCGCGCGATGACGCTGCCCGACGCGTTCCAGGATCACGACAAGCCCGAGCGCATGTATGCGGCGGCCGGACTCGACTCCAAGGGCATCGTCGCCAAGGTCTTGGAAGCGCTGGGCGCAGGGGAGAAAAGGGCCAGCCGCGCGTGAACAGGCCCGACCCGGAACACGAGCACGCCGAGAACGAGCGCCGCAAAACCGTCAATCTGGTCGCCGCGATCACGCTGCTGCTGCTTCTGATCGGCGGTTACTGGCTGATGAACTACCTCGAGCAGCGGCGCAAGCTGGAAATGTGCCTGGAAGCCGGGCGGCGCGATTGCCTCAATCAGTTCGACCCCTCGGTCAACGCGCCGCGCTGAGCGGGTCTTCGCAAATCCGCAGACGTTCGCCGCCGGACCCGCGCACGCGTCCCATCGGCGGCGTAGGTCTTCGCCCTCTGCGGTACGCACACATCTTTCGGCGAGCCGCTGTGCAACCCAAATCCTCGTCCTGAGCTTGTCGAACGACGCTCCAGGAGAAGCCGCAAGTCTTGCAAGCAACCGGGATCGCCCGGCGTTCGCGGCTGCAGCCGTGTCTCGCGCGCCCCTTGGCCCCAGCTGGAGCGTCGTTCGACAAGCTCAGGACGAGGTCGTGGGTGGCGCTGCCGAGACGTGTGCATACCGTGTTTTCGCCCCTCCGGCTCACTCGGCGGGGCAATCCTTCTGAGCGCGGTCGATCGCCTGCCGGAAGCCGGCGAGGGAATAGGTGTCGGTCGTCAGCGCCCCCTTCTTCGACGGGGCGCGAATCTCCAGCTTCGACCCGTGGCGCATCTCGTCGATGAGCTGGCCTTCCTGTGCGGCGTTCTTCACCCAGAGATTGCCGCCCTTCGGCAGCAATTCGAATTCGCTTTCGCCGACGGTCGCCGTCGGGTTCGCGACCTTCGGCTTCTTGTCCTTGGCGCCCTTCTTCTTGTCCGGGGAATCCTTGTCGGCTTCGGCGCTGGCGATCTCGAAGCCCATCACGAACGACACCTCGTTGTGCACCTGTTCGCTCGGCCGCTCGGAAATGAAGGCGTAGCCTGGGTCGCGTTTGAGATCCTCGGGGTCGCGGGTCTTGGGCGACGCCAGCGTATAGCAGACGCGCGCCTTGCCCGACTGGCTGCGATAGACGTTCCAGTCGCCGTAGGTCGCCACCAACGCCGGTTTGTTGGCGGGTTCCTTGTCCTTCTTGTCCTTTTTGCTGTCGGCGAGCGCCGGCAGGGCGAACGCCAGCACGCCGCAGGCAAGGGCGACGGCGACGAACCTAGCAATACACGGCATGACGGGGTTCCCTCGATGAAGCGACGGTCTGTGCGGCGAGCTTCGCACCAGACCGTGGCCGTAAGATTGCGTCGCGGCCAAGTGCAAATAGCGTGAACAGGGTTAATGAAAATTGAGTAAAATTCACGGCGGTCGAAAGCGCAGCCATTCTGGCGCAAGGCGCCGTAGCCTCCGACCGGCGGCGCCAGAGCTTCGGCGGGTACCCCCGCCGGCTTGGCTCGTCAGACGACCGCGCGAAACGGCAACCTGAGTTTATGCATGGTTTCAGACACTTATTTAATTCTAAAGATCTGCGATTTATCGTCGCAGCCTTGCCGATAATTTGGAGTTGCGAAACCTACTGCGGCGCAGCATATGGGACCCGGACGGAATCGCCTGACAGGAACGAAATTCTCTCGAATGCAGAAGAGATCAGACAGATGTCCAACGTAGCCGTTAAAGATCCAAAGCCGCAATTGCCGCCGGCGGAAATTCGCCGGCTGTGGGTGTCGGACATGCCAAAGTTCCGCGACCACCTGTTGCGACTCGATCCGAACAGCCGGCATTCCCGCTTCGGCGGCGGCATGTCCGACGACTTCGTCGCCCACTACGCCGAGAACTGCTTCGGTAAAGGCGACCTCGTTTTCGGCGCCATCTGCGACGGCCATTTGGTCGGCGCGGCCGAATTGCGCTCCAACGAAGCGATCTGGGCCGAGCAGGCCCCCTACAAGCGTCACGTCCACGCCGAAGCGGCCTTCAGCGTCGAAGAGGATTATCGCCGCCGCGGCATCGGCGAGCAATTGTTCCGCCGTATCGAGACCGCCGCCAGCAACCACGGCGTCGAAACGATCGAGATCGTCTGCATGCCCGACAATATCGGGATGATTCGCCTCGCCGCCAAGTTCAAGGCGCAGTTCACCTTCGAAGAGAACGCTTATACCGGCCGCCTCACGGCGCGCCGCCCGACCGCGTTCACGATGCTCAACGAAGTCGCCCACGACGTCGCCGATTTCACGGCCGCGATCTTCGACATGCAGCTGCGCGCGCTCACCGGCCACGTTCCCTGATCCAGCCCTGAATCGCGAATTTATGCCGCGCGGAAATGCCCTTGGCTATGGGCGCTGACGCGCGATTGTTGTTTCTCGGCCCCGCTGCGATCAGCGTCCCGGTCCATAGGGCAGGGGATAGGGCCGTAACAGATTGTGCGCCCGCGCCAGCGCGAGGCGGCGTTCGGTCGCCCCGAAACGCCCGATAGCGACGATTTCCGCAGGGTCGATTCGCTCGAAATAGGGCGCCAGCGCGGCGATTCGTGGCGCGAGTCCGCCCGCAGGCGCGACGATGAGCGCGTCGCGGCCGACAAAATCTCGCGAATCGCAGGCGAAAGCGAGCTCACGCGGGTCGAGACCGAACAGGCAGACGGGGACGCTCGGCCCGAATGCGATCCCGACTCGACCGGCGTCGCGCCAATGTTCGACGACGACGAACGCCGGCGGGCCCCCAGCGCGCCAGGGCGCCGAGGACGAAAGGTCGGGCCAGTCGAAGGAAGCGCCGGTCGGATCGTGGGCCAGCGGCGGCAGGAACGGCAGCGCCCGCGTTGGGCCGAGCATCACGACCGGCAGATAGATGGCCACGAGCGCAAGCGAAAGCGCGGCGCTGATTTTCGCCCAGAGCGCGACGCGCCGTGGCGTCCGCGCGGCGAGCCAGGCGCCGGCGAGCGGATAGGCGAACAGCCAGCCCGAGTTGAACCAATGGGGAATCGCGCGCTTGCCGTCGAACGGCAGCAGCGCGAAGACGACGAGCGTCGGGACCGTCAGCCACAGCAGCAACCGTTCGCCGCTGTCGGCTTTCGCCCGCGCCGCGGCGACGAGCGAGATGACGACGGGAACCATCACCCAGGGAGTGAGCGACGCCGCCTGTTCGAGCGCCGTGTCGAGCGCGCCTCCCCAGGCGCGACCGTCGAAGCTCCAGCCGCCCGATCCGCGCGAGGTTTGGAATGCAAAGGAAACCCAGCCGTTTTCGGCGTTCCAGATCAGCGCCGGCGAGAACGTCGCCAGCGCCAGCGCCGCCGCGACATAGGGCTCGGGCCTCGCGAACCAGCGGCGATGGAGGGGACTGAAAACGAAGAAGCCGAACAGGCCGAGAGGGACGAAGACGGCGAGGTATTTCGCCAGGCCGGCGAGGCCCAACGCCGCGCCGCCAGCGAGCCATAGCGCCCAGGCGCCGGCCGTCGAGCCCACGGCGGCCGGGGATCCCCTCTCCCCGCTTGCGGGGAGAGAGTTAGGGTGAGGGGCGGGCTCCGCTGCTGAGCTCTCTCCAAATGAATAACCTGCGAAAACCGAAGCCGCGCCGTCGCGTAGGCGGCCCCTCACCCCTCCTGAGCCTGTCGAAGGGCTCTCCCCGCGAGCGGGGAGAGGGGGACGGAGAGCGCCGTGAGAATCGGGCTGGGAGTCCACGCTCTCTTCAAACGTGACCTCGACGATCGCCCATACAGCGGCGGCCAACAGCGGCAGCAGCGCCGCGTCGGGCAGGATGTAGCCGTCGGGTAATACGAGGAAATACGCGCTGGCGTTGAAGGCGAACAGCGCCCACAGGCCGGCGTCGCGGCCGAACAACCGATTCGTCAGCCCGTACAGCGGCAAGTTGGCGGCGACGAGCAGAGCCCAGAACGGGAGGCGGTCGACATGCCCCTCGCCGACCAGCGCGACGAAACCGTGAGCGATCCACTGATGCAGCGGCGGATGGTCGAAATAGGACAGCGCCCAGTGTCGGGCGATGACCAGCGTATAGGCTTCGTCGTCGCCGAAGCCGACGAAGACCAACGCAATCGCCTTTTCGAGCGCGCAAGCCGCGACGAAGGCGAGGATCGCGAACGCAGGCGCCTTGCGCCTCAGTGCTGGCGCTCCGCCATCATGGTCTTGATGTTGGCGATCGCCGTGGCCGGGTTGAGACCCTTCGGGCAGGTGCGCGAGCAGTTCATGATGGTGTGGCAGCGATACAGTCGGAACGGATCTTCGAGATTGTCGAGCCGCTCGCCCTGCGCCTCGTCGCGCGAATCGATGAGCCAGCGATAGGCCTGCAGCAGGATCGCCGGGCCGAGATAGGCGGTGCCGTTCCACCAGTAGCTCGGGCAGGAGGTCGAGCAGGAGGCGCACAGGATGCACTCATAGAGCCCGTCGAGCTCGGCGCGATCTTCCGGCGACTGAAGCCATTCCTTTTCCGGCGCCGGGGTCACCGTCTTCAGCCACGGCTCGATCGAGGCGTGCTGGGCGTAGAAGGTGGTGAGGTCGGGCACGAGGTCTTTGACGATCTCCATGTGCGGCAGCGGGTAGACCTTCACTGCGCCCTTGATCTCGTCCATGCCGATCGTGCAGGCGAGCGTGTTGACGCCGTCGATGTTCATGGCGCAGGAGCCGCAGACGCCTTCGCGGCAGGAGCGGCGGAACGTCAACGTCGGGTCGATCTTGGATTTGATCCAGATGAGGGCGTCGAGCACCATCGGACCGCAATCGTCGCGGTCGACATAATAGGTGTCGATGCGCGGATTGGCGTCGTCGTCGGGGTTCCAGCGATAGATGCGGAACTCCGTCGTGCGCTTGGCGCCGGCGGGCGCCGGCCAGGTCTTGCCGGTCTTGGGGCGGGAATCTTTGGGCAGGACGAGTTGGACCATGGCCTTTTTCCAGTCGAACCTAGTTTCGCACAGCGGCGAAGGATGCGCTGTCTTGGCCAAAAGCGTCGCCCGGGTCAATGGTTTTGGCGTCGACAATAAGACGCACTCCCCTGCCGGATCGCTCACGCCGCCCCCGGCGACAGGATCGCCCAGCCTTTTTCGGCCAGCCGCACCCGGGCCGCGGCGCCCGGCTTCGTCAGCCTCGCGCCGCGCCCGGCGAGGATCTTCCGCATCCCCGGCGCCGGCAGTTCGGCGGGACCTTCGAGATTGAGGGCGAGGCAAAGCCGTTGCTCGGCCGCCGCCGCCTCGATTACGAGCCGTGTGTTCTCGACATGGACGGCGCGGCTTTGGGCGCGAATGAGCCAGGGATGGCGACGGCGCAGGCCGAGGAGTTCCTGATGGCGGCGATAAAGCGGCCCTCCGTCGGCGGGCAGGTCCTGCGGCGCTTGCGGAAATTCCGGGCGCACCGCGTCGTCGCCGCCGATTCGGTCTTCCTTGACGCCGCGAAACCCCTGTTCGTCGCCGGCGTAAATCGAGGGGACGCCGCCGAGCACGCAAAGCAGGGCGAGCGCTTGTTCGAGTCCGGCGGCGTCCTCGAGCCGACTCGCCACCCGCGTCACGTCGTGATTGCCGATGAAGGTCTGCGGGACGAAATGCGCGAGAAAGCCGTTGTGCCGCTCCAGCGCCCAGGACAGTTCGAAGAAATTGCGATCGTTGAACGAACTCCAGATCGCCTTCCACAATTCGTATTGCGTCACCGAATCGACGCCGCTCGCGGCGACGAAATCGGCGTAGTCGCCGTGGATCAGTTCGGCGAACACGAAGGCGTCGGCGTGGCGCGCGCGCACCCGGGACAATACGCGCGCCCAGAATTGCGGCGACATCGCATAGGCGGCGTCGAGCCGCCAGCCCGCCGCGCCGCGATCGAGCCAATGATTCATCACCGCGACGACATAGTCTTCGACGTCGGGCGAATCGGAATTGAGCGCGACGAGATCGCCGTGACCCTCGAATACTTCGAGTTCGCCGTCGTCCTTGAAGCGGAACCACGAGGCGTGCGGCGCCGCGCGTCCCTGCGCGAGCGTTTCTTCGACTAGGGGATGGCGGCGCGAGACATGATTGAACACGCCGTCTAGCACAACGGAGAGGCCGCGACTGCGCGCCGCCGCGATCAACGAGTCGAAATCCCCGTCGTCGCCGAGCCGGGGGTCGATGCGGAAGTGATCGAGGGTGTCGTAGCCATGCGTCGCGGAAGCGAAGATCGGCCCGAGCAGCAACGCGGAGGCGCCGAGTTCGACGGCGTAGTCGAGCCAGTTTTGCAGCCGGTTCAGCCGATGCGCCAGGGGGGCCGGACGCGCCGGGTGAATCTCCGCCCCGACGAAGCCGAGCGGATACAGATGCCAGAAGATTGCGTATTCGACCCACGGCGGCATGAGCAGTCTCGCTCTTCGACTTCAGGCGCGGAATTGGTCGTTCGGCGCGCCGCCGAGTCGTTTAAATCGGACGCCGGAAATCGGCCTCATGGGTCCTGGTTATACCGATGGACGAAGTTCGGCCAGTCGCCGCGGCTTTCCCCGCGGCGCGCCCAGGGTTACAACTGCGCGAACGACCGGAGGCCACGATGGGCGACACCATTTACGATCGCGATCTCGATCGCAACCCCGCCAATTATCAGCCGTTGACGCCGTTGACGCTGCTGGAGCGCGCGGCCGCTGTGTTCCCGGATCGTCTGGCGATCGTCCATGGCGCGCTGCGCCGCAATTATCGGGATTTCTACGCCCGCACCCGCAAGCTCGGCTCGGCGCTCTCGCGTCTCGGCCTGGAGCGCGGCGATACGGTTGCGGCCATGCTCGCCAACACCCCGGCGATGCTCGAATGCCATTACGGCGTGCCCATGTGCGGGGCGGTTCTCAACACCTTGAACACCCGCCTCGACCCCGCCGCCATCGCTTTCATGCTCGATCACGGCGAAGCCAAAGTGATCGTCGTCGACCGCGAGTTTTCTTCCATCGTCGCCGACGCGTTGCAACTGGCCAAGGTCAAGCCGCTGGTCATCGATTACGACGACCGCGAATATGCCGGACCCGGCGCGCGCATCGGTTCGGTCGAATATGAGGAGTTCATCGCCGATGGCGACGAGGCGTATGAACGCATCGCGCCAACTGACGAATGGGACGCCATCGCGCTCAACTACACTTCGGGCACGACGGGCGACCCGAAGGGCGTCGTCTATCATCATCGCGGCGCCCATCTGCTCGCGGTCGGCAATGTCGTCACCGCGGATATGGGCCGCCATCCCGTCTATCTGTGGACCCTGCCGATGTTCCATTGCAACGGCTGGTGCTTCCCCTGGTCGATCAGCGTCAAGGCCGGCGTGCACGTTTGTTTGCGGCAGGTGCGCGCCAAGCTGATGTACGATCTCATCGCCGACGAGAAGGTGACGCATTTGTGCGGCGCGCCGATCGTGATGTCGGTGCTGCTCAACGCCCGCCCCGAGGAAAAGCGGCCGCTGCCCCATGAGGTCAAATTCTTCACCGCCGCCGCGCCGCCGCCGGCCGCGGTGCTCGCGGCGATGAAAACCGCCGGCTTCGACGTCACGCATCTGTATGGCCTCACGGAAGTCTACGGCCCCGCCGTCGTCAACGACTGGAAAGACGAGTGGGATGCCCTCCCCCTCGACAAACAGGCCGAGCTCAAGTCGCGCCAGGGCGTGCGCTATCACGCGCTGGAAGCGCTCGACGTAATGCACCCGGAGACCATGGAGCCCGTGCCCTCAGACGGCGTGACGATCGGCGAAGTGATGTTCCGCGGCAATGTGGTGATGAAGGGTTATCTGAAGAACCCGCGCTCGACGCAGGCCGCGTTCCGCGGCGGCTGGTTCCATTCCGGCGACCTCGGCGTCAAACATCCCGACGGCTATGTCCAACTGCGCGACCGCTCGAAGGACATCATCATCTCGGGAGGCGAGAACATCTCTTCCATCGAGGTGGAAGACACGCTGTTCAAACATCCCGCCGTCCAGCTTGCCGCGGTCGTCGCCTGGCCCGACGAGAAATGGGGCGAGACGCCCTGCGCCTTCGTCGAACTCAAACCCGGCGCGAGCGCGACCGAGGACGAACTCGTCGATTGGTGCCGCGAGCATCTGGCGCGCTTCAAATGCCCGCGTCATGTCGTATTCGTCGAGATCCCCAAGACGTCCACCGGCGAGGTGCAGAAGTTTGCGCTGCGCGAGAAGGCGAAGGCGCTGGCGGCGGGCAAATGAGCGCGCGGCGCGCGAGTTGGCCCGGGCGGGCGCAACAGCGGCTGGCCAAGTCGCTGCGCGAGGCGGCCGAAGGGTTCCCGCGTTCGGGCGAGGAGGGCGAGCGCGCCGTCCATGACGCGCGCAAGGAGCTGAAACGCTCGGCCTCGCTGTCGCGGCTGTTTGCGCCGCTGGTCGGTCAGGCCGCCGCCGCCGACACGCTCGCCGCCGTCAACCGGGCGCGCCGCGCCATCGGCCTCGCCAGGGATCTCGACGTGCTGCCCGGGGCGCTGGCGCGCGTCAGATGCGATAAGGGCGCGCTCGAAATCCTGCTCGCGGCGATCGAGCGCGAGCGCGGGCAGGCGCGCGGCGCCCATGCCGATATCGACGTCGAAGGCCTCACGGCCGGCTTGAAGACGGCCGCCGCGAGCGTCGAGCGCTGGACGCCGGGCGACGACGCCACCGCCGAACTCACGGCGTCGCTGACCCAGACCTATCGCTCGGCGCGCCGTCGCGGCCGCGTCGCCTTCGCCACGGGCGAATCCGACGATCTGCACGATTTCCGTGGCCGCGTCGTCGATCTCGGGCTGCAATTGGCCGTGTTCGAGCCCGCGTGGCCGACGCTGGTGGTGGCGCAAACCGCCGAATTGCACAAGCTGCGGGTCTCGCTGGGCGACCACAACGATCTGTCGGTGCTCGCCGAATTCGTCAGCGCGTGTTCGGAACTTCCGCCTGAGTCCGCCCGATCCGTCGCCGCCGCCGTGCTCGCCCGCCGCAAGCCGCTGGAGCGCAAGTCCCGCGCCCAATATGGCCGCCTGTTCGCCGAACGGCCCGGCGCCTTCGAGCGGCGGATCGCGGCCTATCTGGCGCATCCGCAGAAGGGGCCGAAGGGGTAGGGGAGGCGGCGTTCAGATCGAGGATTTGATACGGTGTCCGCTTGGGCTTCGCAGCGCCCGATCGCCGCTTCCCGCATAGGCGCGACATGACACGGTCCTTTGGAATTGACGCTCGGCGCAAAGAGAAATTGGCGGTCGCGACGGGCGTCGGCGACCGCCTCAGTTCGAGCTTCAATCCGGGAGGAAGATTGCCGCTCGACGCTGTTCAATCATTAAACGATATTCCTTTGAACCTCGACGGGAAGGCTCGGAATCTACGCATTCTCTCCGACCGTGCGTGGTCGTCCTCGGATCGTTCCCGGCTCGCTCGGGCGCCCGCCGAGATCGCTATCGCCATGAGGCGAACCGGCGACGGCGGAACGGGCGTCCGAGCAAGCCGAGCGGTGTGCCCGCACCGGCCGGAGGCCCAATTGCCGGTTCCGAACCCTGCTATTTCGTAACTGCCCAGGTTCGGCGATTGCGGCCCGGTTGGGCGTCAGATTTTTCTGGACTGCGGAGTCCGTTTCCGATTCGAGAATAGAATGGTTCTCGAATCACCCAACGAGCCTTCGCGGG
>Ga0302320_10012518_pt1 | contig 17806 bp, 8 predicted proteins | sample Bog_T0_3_FD_202130 | JGI IMG/M metagenome (GOLD analysis project Ga0302320, IMG submission 202130) | Peat permafrost microbial communities from Stordalen Mire near Abisko, Sweden - Bog_T0_3 | ecosystem: Environmental > Terrestrial > Soil > Wetlands > Peat | place: Sweden: Abisko, Stordalen Mire...
CAGCCCAGCGACAGTGCATGTGTCGCCGATGGGCGAGGCGGTGCCGATATCGTTCGACCGCCTGACCGTAGCCGTGACTCCGGCCTTGTCTCCGCCGCCACGCGCATTCATCCTCCGCATCTAATCCTCCAATTCCCTGCGGCGTTCCGGCGCCGGCATTGCCGTGCCCGGATTTCATTCCTGCCCATCTCTAACGCGGAGTTGAAGAGTGAGAATCTATCGAATTGCAGCGCCTTTTGTGCTGGCGCTCTGTATTTCCTGCTTTGCGCAAAACGGAGCGGGGCTCGTGAATGCGGCCGCAAACAGTGCGCCGGCTGCCGAGGCTCCCATCACGGTTGACGAAGCGGTAGCCAAAGCAATGGAAGCGAATCCGCAGATCCAAGCGGCAGTGCGGCGGCTGACGCAGGCGCAATCGAAGGGCGCCACGGCGCGCAGTCTGGACGACCCGATGCTGATGGTGCGCGACTGGGAGACGCCGCTGCGCCAGCCGTGGGATCTGAACCAGGCTCAGATCATGGTATCGATTCAGCAGACGCTTGTGAGCCGGGAAAAGCGCGAACTTCGTGCCAAGGTTGCAGGGGACGACGCCGAAATGGCAGCCAACGATCTTGAATCGTTGCGCCATGAGGTCGCTGCCCAAGTGCGCAAGGCGTGCGCCGATCTGCAGCGCAACGCGGAAGAGATGAAGTTGCACAATCGGCAAGCATCGCTGCTGAAGGAAGCCCTGGCCGCGGCGCTGGCACAGTACACGACCGGGCGCGTTCCACAAGTAGACGTGCTGCGCGCGCAAATGGCAGTGACGCGACTGGACGAGCACTTGATCGAGTTGGAACAGGGAAGGGACACGGCACGAGCCGATTTGAATACGCTGATGGGGCGGTCCGCCGACGCGGCCGTGGAAATCGCAGACGACTATGGCGCGGTGGTGGAGTTGCCCCCAATAGAGGAACTCGAGCGTCTAGCGATAGAGAACCGACCGGAGCTTGCGGAACTGCGCAAAGGAATTGCGAAGTCCCAGGACGAGGCGGGGGCAACGCGGCTGGCCATGAAGCCGGACTTTACCGTGGCGCTTGGATACATGCTCATGCCCACGGGTTCGTATTCGCGGAACGCCTACATGGCAGAGCTGACCATGAATCTGCCCAGGCTCAACCGGGAACGCCATGAAGGCGAGGCAAAGCAGGCTGATGCCGCAACGGCTGTCGCCCGGGCCGATCTCGATGCGCGGACCGCGGCAGTCTTTCTTGAGGTGCGACAGGCGCAGATCGAAGTCGCAGCGGCGGACAAGCGGACGAAGGTCTATCGCGATACGCTGCTGCCGCAGGCTGAAGCAGCCTTCAAAGCCGCAACCGCTGCCTACCAGAATAATCGCGCCGAATTCTCAACGCTGATCGACAGCCAGAATCTGTTGCTCGATATTCAAACCGCGCTTTATACGGCTTCTTCAGCCAGAGACGCGGGCATGGCCGATCTTGAGCGCGCGATTGGAACCCCATTGCAAGAGAGCGCCGGCTCGGAGAGGAAAAGCAAATGACAGCTCGGGAAACCAAATTGATGGCAATTGGCGCGGGAGCCGGGATGCTGGCCTTGGCGCTGATCGCGGCACTTCTCGCTGTGCGCGGAGGAAGGATATTCGCTGGCGAGACCGGGAGGATGACGCAGCCCGATGCGACGGCGCAGGCTGCATCCAAGGCGACGCCGCAGGCAGTCGATTCCGGCACCCAGCCCGGAACCACCGTCGAGTTATCGCCGGCGGAGATCACTGCCGCTGGTGTGCAGGTGGCTGAGGTGCGCACGGCGATTTTGAAGACGGACATCGACGCGTTCGGGCGCGTGGAACAGCCGGAGGCACAACTGGCCGCTGTGAGTTCGCGCATCGGTGGCCGCGTGGACAAGCTCTACGTGCAATACACGGGAGAGAAAGTGAAGAACGGGCAGCCGGTGGCCGACATTTACAGTCCCGAAGTGGCCACGGCCATCGAGGAGTACCGGCTGGCCGAGGAGAATCGGAACGGGCTGCATCAATCCGACGATGTGTATGCGCGTACACAGGCGGATGCGCTGGTGAAGGCCAGCCAGCATCGGCTTGAACTCTGGGGCATTTCAAGCAAGCAGGTGGACGCGCCAGCCACTGAGGGCGTGCCCCATGTGACCATCTTCGCGTACGCATCGGGGACGGTGGTGGATCGCAAGGTCACGCAGGGCCAATACGTGAATGCGGGCGACACGCTGTTTACGGTTGCCGATCTCAGCCAGGTGTGGATCAAGGCCGATGTATACGAGGAACAACTAGCGCAGATTAGTCCTGGCCAGCAGGTTGAGATTACCGGCGAGTCGCTGCCCAACCAGACGCTTCACGGTCATGTGGACTTCATCGAGCCCGCGGCAAACGCCCAGACGCGCACGGTGCCCGTGCATGTGCATGTGGCCAATCCAGGCATGCGCCTCTTGCCCGGCATGTTTGTAAACGCGACGTTTGTGAGCCGGGCGGCGCAGGCTTCGATTGTGATTCCGCGCTCCGCTGTGCTTGATACGGGCACCCGCAAAATCGTGTACCTGGCAAGGCCGAATGGCGTGTTTGAAGCGCGCGAAGTAGCCGTGGGCGCCCCTTCCGACGATCTCTTCCCAGTCACCAGCGGGTTGCGGCCGGGCGACAAGGTGGTCCTCAACGGTGACTTCCTCATCGATTCGCAGGCTCATCTCAGTTCAGGAATGTCCGGACTCTACGGTGGATCGAAGGAGTTTTCCGCGGCGTCGCCGAATCAAGGCGCTGGCGTTTCTGCCTCGGCCAACAACCCGCAGGCGGCTTCGGCCAGAATCGAATTTCATGCCGATCCGATGAAGGCCGGCGAAGACTCGAGCTTTCAGGTCAAGTTGACGGGTCCTGACGGGAAGCAGGTTGTCGATGCCAATGTCACGCTCACGCTGATCATGCCGGCAATGCCGTCGATGAATATGCCGGAGATGAAGAGCACCGTCGCACTTCCATGGGACGCGGGCCACGCAATGTACATGGGCAACGGTGAGGCGGCGATGGCAGGCACATGGACGGTCATCGTGGAAGCGCGCCGAGGCGGTAACGTGATCGCGACCACTCACACACACCTGGGCGCCAGGTAGGAGCAGAGATGATTAACCGCATCATTGAGTTCTCCATGAAGAACCGCTGGCTGATCATGGCCATCTATGCAGCATTCGCGGCGTTGGGCTACTGGGCGCTGTTGCATACACCGATCGATGCCATTCCCGACCTGAGCGAGAACCAGGTGATCGTATTTACCGACTGGCAGGGCCGCAGCCCGCAAGAGGTCGAGGACCAGATCACATACCCCCTTACCGTCAATCTTCAGGGGCTTCCGCATGTACGCACGGTGCGGTCGGCTTCGGCGTTCGGGTTCTCGATGGTCAATGTGATTTTCGAAGACTCGGTCGACATCTACTTTGCGCGAACGCGCGTTCTCGAACGTCTCAGCCTCGCGGGCAGCTTTCTGCCTGCCGGCGTGACGCCGATGATGGGGCCCGATGCAACCGGAGTCGGACAGGTCTTCTGGTACACAGTTGAAGGGCCATATGACAGCGGTACGCTTCATTCCATTCAAGACTGGTTCGTCAAGTACCAGTTGAACTCCGTGCCCGGCGTCGCGGAGGTGGCCAGCGTGGGCGGCTTCGTGCGCCAATATCAGATCGATCTCGATCCCATGAAGCTGCGCGCCTATAACATCCCGCTCCAGAGTGTGGTCTCCGCGGTCGAGCGCAGCAACAACAACGTCGGCGCCAAAGTGGTGGAAGCGGGAGACACCGAAGAGATCGTGCGCGGCATCGGCCTGATCCGCGGGCTGAAGGACATCGAGCAGATTTCGCTCGGCGCCTTCAACGGCACACCAGTCACGGTCGGCAATGTGGCGAGCGTGCAGCTTGGTCCCGAGTTCCGGCGCGGCGTGCTCGACAAAGACGGAAAAGAAGCAGTCGGAGGGGTGGTCATCATTCGCTACGGCGCCAACGCGCGGGAGGTGATCGATGCCGTGAAGGAAAAGATTGGCGAGATTCAGCCCGGACTTCCCGCGGGTGTCAGGATTGTTCCCTTCTATGATCGCAGCATCCTCATCGATCATGCGGTCGACACGCTGCGGCACGCATTGATTGAAGAACTGATCCTGGTCACGCTGGCGCACGTGCTCTTCCTGTGGCACTTTCGCAGCATCCTCGTCGTCACCATCCCGTTGCCTCTCGCAGTACTGGGCGCATTTCTCTTCATGAAGGGCGCGGGCATCTCTTCAAACATCATGTCCCTGGGCGGCATCGCCATCGCCATCGGCGTGCTGGTCGATGCCGGCATTGTCATGACGGAGAATGTCATCCGCCAGGCGGAGCAATACGAAAAGGAACACGGCAACTATCGCGAGCACATCGTGGAGATCACGATCAACGCCGCGCGCTTGGTGGGCCGCCCCATTTCCTTCGCCATGATCATCATCATCCTCGCCTTCATTCCGGTTTTTGCTCTCACCGGTATGGAAGGCAAGATGTTTCATCCGCTGGCCTTCACCAAGACCTTTGCCATGCTGTGCTCCACCATCATGGCCATCACACTCGTGCCGGTGCTCTGCAGCTTTCTCATTCGCGGCAAGCTTCACCGCGAAGACGAAAACCCCGTGATGCGAGTTCTGCGCGCTATCTACCAGCCTGTCCTGCGTTGGGCATTGCGCCACCGCGCCATCACCCTAGGCGTTGCGCTGGCTCTATTCTGCGCCGCGACCTACACGGCAACAACCATCGGCTCGGAGTTCATGCCGCCGCTCAATGAAGAGACGGCAGTCTTCATGCCGATAACCGATCCGCGCATTTCGTTGACGCGAGCAACCGAGATTCTGCGCCAGCAGGACGCCATCATTGCGGCCGATCCCGCCGTGGCCATGGTGGTGGGCAAGGTGGGACGAGCGGAAACTTCCACCGATCCCGCGCCCGTCAACATGAGCGAGACCACCATCACCTTCAAGCCCGTCTCGCAATGGCCCAAGGGCTTGACCAAGGACGCAATTCTTGCGCGCCTCGATGACAAACTACAGATTCCCGGTGTGACGAACATTTGGACGCAGCCAATCCGCAACCGCATCGACATGCTCTCAACCGGCATTCGCACCCAGGTGGGCATCAAGGTGTTCGGCCCAGATCTCACAGTCATTGAGCAGAAGTCGGAGGAGATCAAGGAAGTTGTGCGCAAGATTCCCGGTGCCGTGGATCTGTATGCGGAGCGTACTACCGGCTCGCCTTACCTCGAGATGACCGTGGATCGCGCGGCAGCCGACCGCTACGGGCTCAATGTAGCCGACGTCGAAGACGCGATCGAAACTGCCATTGGCGGAAAGAACCTGACCACGACGATCGAGGGCCGCCAGCGTTTCCCGGTGCGCGTCCGTTATGCCCGCGACTTCCGCGAGAATCCTCAGCAACTGGGCGAGGTCCTGGTAACCGGAAGCAACGGCGCGCAAGTGCCGCTCGACAAAGTGGTGACTCTCAACACCGTCATGGGCCCCTCGATGATCTCCAGCGAGAATGGCCTCCTGCGCGGGGCGGTTCTGCTCAACGTGCGCGGGCGCGATGTGGGTGGCTTTGTTGACCAGGCGCAGCAAGCAGTCGCACAGCAGGTCACGATGCCGCCGGGTTATTACGTCGAATGGAGCGGCCAATACGAGAACCAGATCAGCGCACGGAAGCGGCTCGAACTCGTGATTCCGCTGGTTCTGGTTGTAATCTTCGTGCTGCTTTATCGCACCTACGGTTCTGCCAAAGAAGCTGCGCATGTCTTGCTGGCCGTTCCCTTTGCACTTACGGGCGGCATCTTCCTGGTGAAGGCAATGGGGCTCAATTTCTCCGTCGCAGTCTGGGTGGGCTTCATTGCGCTCTTCGGGACGGCAGTGCAGACAGGCGTGGTGATGGTGATCTACCTCGAGGAGGCAGTCGCCCGTCGCACCGCGCTCGACGGCCGCTTAACGAAAGCCGGTCTTCACGCGGCGGTGATTGAAGGCGCACTGTTGCGGCTCCGCCCCAAGGTCATGACCGTGGCAACGGTAGTGGCCGGCCTTTTGCCTCTACTGTGGTCCACGCGCACTGGAGCAGAATTCATGAAGCCTCTCGCCGCTCCGGTGCTTGGAGGAATGCTCAGCTCTCTGATCCATGTGCTGATCGTGACTCCGGTGATCTTCACCTGGCTCCGCGAGCGCGAAATCCAGAGAATGCTGCCATCATGAAAATCGTCTCGATGTGCGGGATGGGCCAGGAGAGGTTTCGTAGTGCTTGACCCCTTTGCCCGCTGGGTCAGCAGTTGATTCTGCGAGACAAAATTCAGCATCTTAAAAGAACTTTGAGGCATTCTTCTCCGGCTTTGCGCTGTCTGGGTGTGTTGTGAAGTTTGCAATCCAAATGACGAGGAAGAAGAGAATGGATCGCCTGAATTTGAACCGTCAACTCAATCGGAGTCGCCAATCCGGTATGAAAACGTTCTGCGCACGCCTATTCTGCGAGGATTCGTTACCACGCTGCTAATCCTTATGCCATGTGGTTTCGGGCTCACGGGCCATGCTGCTCCAAAGTCCGCGCCTGCGGTGCTGGCGGCGGGTTCATCCGCGGCCCAAAGCCGGGTCACGGCCAGCTATGGCAAAATCCCCCTCAGCTTCGAATCCAACCAGGGACAGACCGATTCAAGTGTGCGGTTTCTCTCGCCGGGCTCCGCTTACTCCTTGTTTCTGACGCCGGGCGAGGTCGTGCTCAGCCTGGAGATGCAGAATTTCAATATCCCCGTACCTACTGGCGACAAAAAAACGCCGCCGGGCAATTGAGCGACACGCTGCGCATGAGGCTAGTTGGCGGGAACGTCCATGCAGCCGTCTCCGGCGTCGATCCGCAACCCGGCGTGGTCAGCTATCTGATAGGGAATGGTCAAAAGAAATGGAACTCATCCGAGCAACAAAGCTTGGGTACAGATCCCTAAACGCAACGTTCAGATCGAAGTCCTTGCCAAGTTTACTCAGGATCACTTGAATTCTCAATGCCATCGTGTCGTCAGTTGCGAACAAAGGCACTCTGACAAAAATCTTGCGCGCTTATCCAGCGGCTCGGAGCGCGACCGCTCCAAATCTATCACTAACAACTCCCGCTGTGGCTGCTCCGGCTCGCTCGTGGGTCGCATCGTTTTTCCCCAGTTTCCAGGCCATTTGATAAACCTTCAGAGGAATTCTAGAACACCCAACACCGCATTTCATCAGGTTTTATAAGGGTGTCGTTGGCCTTTCATGATCGATCGACTCGGCTAGCGACCAACCGGGCAGAACTCCGAAAAAACCTGGCTGTGTGCTGTCGAAGGCATCTTTGAACACTTTTTCAGATGGTTGTAGTTCGAAGAGTGTCGATGGGCACGCCGTCAAACTACCTTCTCGTGCAGTCCGCCCGCGAGCAGCAACCAGTGATGCTGCAACGACCATCGTGAGTCCGTATATGGGAAGGTTCCTTAAAATGGTCGCTCACCAAGCGTTCAAAGCAAGTACCGAAGGTGCTCCCGTCTTTCCGTCGATCACGCTCACCTTCAAGACTGCCTCGATATTCCGGGTGTTGAAGTCTTTTCCGAGTTGATCGCGAAGAAGTTGCATATAACGCGGGCTGCTTGCAAATTCCGCAGCGGCTTCAGTCCCGTTGCGTCCAACTCCAGCCAGGACGACAACCCAACTGTCGGTCGTGGTGTCGCGATAACGAGCCAGCAGGGCATAATCGTCTGCACTGGAATAGGGGAGCGAAGGGTCACGGGCCCAGCGGACTTGAGGCTGCATGCGATCGACAATCGACTCTGCCGGCTCGGACGCGAAATGGAATCGCAAAGGCTCGACCAGGCGCAGCGACCACTGGTTGTTGAAAGCACCAAGCAAGATGAACGAATGCTCGCGGAGTTCCGTCAGAGGAGTTGCCCCAGCGGACTTGAGTTGCGTTTGCACTCCCGAACTCTGAAGCAGTCCGCTTACATGCGAAATGGCCGATGCGCCCTCCATGGAAACAAATGGGTATTCAATATCCTTGCCGGCGGTGAGAGTCCCTGAAACCCTTTCCGGTGCGAAGATCACGCTCCCGGTACAAATCAGCACGGTCCTCTGCTCGCGCAACACAGGCCCCCAGAAATCAACCAAAGCCGTTTGCTGGTGAACGGTGCGATTCCTCCAACTCAGCCCTGTTATCGCGAGCAGCACAACCAATAGCATGCAGGCCAGCCAAATCAGGCGCCGGAAGGGTGAACTTTGTCGCCCGGGCAACGAGCCGCTGGTAGCCTCGGGGCGCGCAGCTGGCAGCGAGGTCTGAACCGCGAGCAGCAACGGTGAGATCTGCTCAGATTCGCGTATCTCTACCGCCGGCGAAGCAACATTGTGGCCGTTGGGGATGGGAGCCGGCACAACGGCTGGATCTTCTCCTGTGTCTTCGGACTCTTCAGGCTCATGCAGGAATTCCGGAACATAGGACCCCGCGGGGAGCGAAATTCGAATTTGGGAGGTTCGGCCCTGTTCGTGATAGTAGAGCGAAAGGCGCTTTCGGACTTCGCCGGCGGTGTAACGGACAACGGTGTCTGTGTTTGTGTCGTAGGTCGGCGAGCGATCGAAGACCTCGACGCCGAGGGTCCGCTCCTTCAGCCGATCCGACTTGCCCTCGAGGGTATTCTCGACAACGAACTGGAGGAAGGCTGGGTAGCGTTTGCTAATTGAGAAGGGCGGGCTGGCAAGAATGTTCTTCAACTCGCGCAGGACCGCGTCGCGATCCTCCTTTGTTTGGGGATGCCAGCCGTCCCGGCTTGTGCTCACTCGGTTCATCTGAATTCCGTGATGATACTCGGCGCTTTCGTGGGTATGCAAGAACGTTTGACACAAGAAAATTTAGCCGTTTATCTGTCTCATTTTAAACGTATTAGTAATATTGTTCAGTGGCAAACGGTGAGTCACTTGTCAATGGCGCGCTTGCGGGCGAGCATTGAGGCGTTTTCGCATGGGGTCCAGGCAGGCGCGGAAGAATTGGCTGAACTGCGTTTTCATGAAAGGCTGCTCACGACGCAAAAGGCCGAAGCAACAACAAAATCGCTTTACAAGGATTTCGACAGCCATTCCTTGCTGCCTGATTGGCAGTTAAGCAGGAAAACGACAGAAATCCGACCCGTGTTCCAGGTCGAATTTCGAGAACGGTGTTGTAATTCACGAACAATTTTGGAGGCAGTATGAAAGCACGCAGCATGACGAGAACTCTAATAGCACGCACAGGCTGGCAGTTTCTTGTTGCACTCGCCCTGATTCTTGGTCTCAGTACCGTCGCACATGGACAGCAGACTACCGGGTCCATCGTTGGCACGGTGAAAGATCAACAAGGCGCGGTGGTCAACACGGCTACCGTGAAGGCAACCAACCTGGATACCGGCTACTCGCGCTCGGCGCCGGCAAACGGTTATGGGGAATACCGTATCGATTACCTTCCCGTTGGAAGGTACACAGTGGAGGCGAAGGCACTCAGCTTTGAACGCTTCGTGCAAGAGAATCTGGCTCTCGACGTGGACCAGACACTCACGGTTGAAATCAAACTGGTTCCGGGCGCACAGACTCAAACCATCACGGTCACTGAGGCTCCCCCGCTGGTCAATACGTCTGACGCTGTATTGGGCAGGACCATTGAGCCGGTCGAGATCGTCGGCCTGCCCCTGGTCAATCGCAATGTATATTCCGAACTTTCCCTCACGCCGGGCGTGATGGCCAATAACATGAGCCCCACCGCGAACCCCTCCGGCTCTCCGGGTTTCACCACTGGGCTACCGACCACGGATGTCCAGATCAACGGCTCCATTGACGGCGGCAATCCTGAGGTCGCCTTTTACCTGGATGGCGGCAACAACATAACCGGCATGCGCAATTACGGCAACCCGTCGCCCAACCCCGACGCACTCGAGGAGTTTCGCGTAGAGACCAGCGCATTCTCTGCGCAATACGGTCAATTCTCCTCCGCTGTCGTCACGGTGATCACAAAGTCGGGAACAAACAAGTTTCATGGCGGATTGTTCGAGTTCAACCGCAACACCGACTTCAACGCTTATCCCTGGGGTTCGATCATCAAGAACCCTTACCACCGCAACCAATTTGGCGGGAATTTTGGCGGCCCTATCAAGCAGGGCAGGGCCTTCTTCTTCTTCAGCTATGCCGGTCTGCGCCAGGTCGCCGGACAAGCGCTCACCGGCGCTGTCGTTCCCACGGCTAACGAGCGCCTGGGCGACTTTACCGCGGACACCTTTAAGGTCAACATGCCGGGCACCAAGACGCAGGTGGATGGAACAAACAGCAGCCCCAATTGCATGACTGCAACACTGAACTGCATTCCCACCGCTCTGCTTGACCCGACCGCTACAAACTTCGACAACGAAAGCAACACAATAGGCTCCTCGATCCCGTTGCTTAAGCAAGGCACTCTCGGCGCTACCGTGCCATCAAGCGGAGGGGTGCATTGGACGGGCGTCTACACCGCCCCGACACAGGAAAACGAATACCTGGGCAAGTATGACCAGGTTCTCGGCGACAAAGACCATCTGACGGTGGGCTACTTCTTTATTCGCAGCGTGTCAGGCCCCAACGGGGGCGGCAACATTCCGTGGACCATCAATCAGTCGGCCGCAAATCAGACGAACGCCAACATCAGCGAGGTTCACACCTTCAGCCCCAGCACGGCCAATCAGACCTGGCTTACATTTACGCGGGCAGCGGGCGGACGCGTGAACCTGCCGGAGTTCGGCCCGCCCACGCAAACCCTGGCCAGTTACGGCTCGGACTTCCTAATCCAGGGACCGAACGCACTGCCCAGTTTCAGCGCCGGGAACTTTAGCGCGACCACGACGAACGCCGGCCCGTTCACGGGTTCAGACAACTATGAGATACGCGACGTGGTCAGCACGATCAAGGGCAAACACAACCTATTCCTCGGCGGAGAGTTCGCTCTCGACAAGACTATGTTCTGGGCCGATCTGTTGAACTTTGGTTCTATCAGCTTTGCTACCTCGGCTCCCACGAGCACGGGAAATCAGATGTCGGACTGGGTTACCGGCCAAATCTCCGCGTTTGAACAGGACACGCCTTACATTACGCATCTGAGTACATGGCATTCCGCGGTGTTTCTGCAGGACAACTACCGCATCACACCCCGGTTCACGGCCAACCTTGGCGTCCGATGGGACATCGATACGCCTCCCGTGGATGCCCATAACCGGACGGCGTCGTTTAATCCGGGCCAGCAATCAACCATTAACCCGACCGCGCCGGCGGGCATGACGTTCCCTGGGGACAAGGGCGTCACTCGCGGCATCATCAGTGTCCCTTTCTACCATGTTTCGCCGCGTGTCGGCTTCGCGTGGGACCCGCAAGGGAACGGCAAGACCGCGATTCGCGCGGGCGCGGGCATCTTTTACGGCACTACCGCCGGCAACGAGTGGAACCAGCCCGGCAACGCCGCACCGTTCGCCATACGCGAGACCTTCGGTCCCCAGCCATCCCTCTCCAATATCTACGGGGGTGTTGCTGACAATTTCCTCAACACCAGTCCTGGCGGAGGTATCTTCCCGTACACCTATACGCCTGGCAACCCGAAGTTTTTCCCGAACGCCGCGATCGAGAGCATCAGCACGGGGATGAAATATCCCTACATCTACCAGTTCAACCTGGCAGTGCAGCGGCAATTACCTGCCAGGGTGAGCCTGACGGCGGCGTATGTAGGCACCATGTCGCATAACGTGCCCACCATGATCGACGCCAACTACGCGCCTTATTCGACCGCTTTCGGCGCGCCCAGCACTGCATCGAAAAGCATTGACGCCCGGCGTCAATTCGATTCCGGCGCCCCCGGCGCGGCCGGCACTGTGGGCCAGAACATCTTCCTGATCCCAGGCCAGACCGCCAATTACAATTCGCTTCAAATCTCGGCGACCAGGCCGCTGGCCCATGGCCTCACGCTCAGCGGGTTCTATGTTTGGAGCCACGCACTGCAGAGCTCGAACGAGTCGGCGGATGGACAAATGACCGCGCAGGATTTCGGCTACTTTGGCCAGCCATTCACCGCCAAGAATAATTCTCTGGGCGCGGTTGGCGGCGGCCTCAAGGAAGAAAAAGGCGATATGGATGCTAACCATGACGGCAATGCGACCATCTCCGGCTTATGGAACATCGACTACTTTCAGGGATCGAACAAATTCATCAAGACGGCGCTAAACGGCTGGTCGATCACGTCGGTGCTCTACATGACGAGCGGCGGCCCGTTTACGGTGAGCACCGGATCCACCAAGAACGACGACAGCGCGGGCGCAAACCGCCCCGACTATAACACCGTTACTCCCGTCAGTCCCAAGCTCAGCCCTCACCGCTGCCGGGTTTGCGCCGACCCCAATGGCGAGTTGAAGGCATGGTTCAATAACGCGGCATTCACTGCCAACGGGCCGGCTGGCTCAAACCCAAATGCACCGGCCGGGGGCATCGGCCCCGGCGGCGCAGATGGCAACGTGGGGCGCGATTCCTTGATTGGACCGGGGCTCCGCGATCTCGATGCGGGAATCTTCCGCGACATTCGGTTCGAGCGAGGAATGGTCTTCCAGTTCCGCGCCGAGTTCACCAATGTCTTGAACTGGGTGAGTCTCGCCAATCCGTCATCTGGAAACATCACTGCTGGCAGTCAGGGCACAATCACTGGGGCGGCGGGCACCCAACGTCTCATCCAGTTAGGCGGCCGGCTGACCTTTTAGCCCGGCACCTTCCACCTTCTCTGCCTTTTGTCAACCCGATTACAGGCGAGCGGCACCTATATGCCGCCCGCCTGAGTAAGAAAACGTGCACCGCAGGTTATTCGAGGCAGATGGAGTTTGCGACGCGACTGAGGTTTCAAGCATGTATATTGCAGCCTCCATCGCGTCTGCTCGCTACGAGCAGGCGTGTTTTTTCTGCGTTCGGCAAACTTTTGCGTAACCTTACCTTCGGGGAGAAGACATGAGAGACCTTGGTATAGATTTCGCGCCCGCGAGCGCAGCAACTGTGTTGGCTGCTGAGCCACGAATGCAACGAAACCCACAGGCTAATAAGAGGCGCCGGGCCGCCTTACTAAAGTTGTACATCGGGATGTCCAGAAAAGGCGTAATATGCTTTCAAAGTCGAAAGTAACCAAACTCTGGCATTACTCAATTTCGTGCTTGGTGACTTTTCCTAGGTGACAACTGTTGCAACCTGCAGCCTTGGCAGGCGTGGTACGGACAATGAGGACGAAAGATCTAACACTGCCAGGCGCTTCCCCTAAGAGCTGTCGGCATGCTGGTCATTTCCTCCCTTGCTTGGCTCAAATTCGACACCTGAGAATTTAATTCGCCAGAGACCCTCTTTGGTCCGCAAGAGGTATTGGAGCGTTCTTGGGCGCGGAAAACTGCCGCGCTCAATCCCTAAGTTCCACGACGCTCCCCATGGGTTCAATAAGGCGGAACCCCGGACAGGAACGAGGTGAAACGATGATGAAATCTCCTTTGAATCGGAAACTGCAGGCTGCTTTCGCAATTCCGATGGTGGCGTTGCTGGTTATGGGAGCTGCCTCCTATCGCTGCATGCTCGTTTTGGATGAGTCCAACCGATGGGTGCGGCATACTCACGAGGTCCTGGATAACCTCAACGATCTGCGCTCGTCGATGGAAACAGCCTCGCGGAGCTACCGAGACTTTGTCACGACAGGTGACGAATCTTTTATCGCACCCTATCATGCCGACGTATCGATTGCGATGAGGGACGAGGCAAATGTTCGCAACCTGACAGTGGACAACCCGCGCCAGCAGAACCAGCTTCCCAGGCTCGAAAGTCTGATTGCAGAGAAGCTCCGGTTCGCGGATGAAATGATAAGCCTGCGCCGCGCCAAGGGGTTCGAAGTGGCAGCGCAAGCCGTTCGAAGCGCAACAGGTCAGCACACCATGGACCAGTTTCAAGCGACACTGACCGAGATGAAGGGCGAAGAACTGCGGCTGCTGGCGGTTCGCCAGGCAGACGCAAAGCGCCGCGCGCTGCAGACCAAGTCCATCATAGTCGTCGGAATGCTGCTCGCACTGGTGATGACCGCCGCTGCGGGCTGGAGCGTCCGCCGTGAGTCCGCCGCTCGCGAACTTGCTCAGGAAGCTCAACGCAAGGGGGAGGATCGTTTTCGCAACCTGGCGAACAACATCTCGCAGCTTGCATGGATGTCCGACGCAGAATTCTCGCGCTTTTGGTACAACGAGCGTTGGTTTGAATACTGCGACGTCACTCCAGAGGAGCTGGCGGGCCAGGGCTGGAAGAAGGTGATTCATCCGGACCATGTGGACCGGGTTCTGGAAGAGTTCAATCGATGCTTCCAGAAGGGCGAGATTTGGGAAGACACGTTTCCTATTCGCGGCAGGGATGGAACCTACCGCATGTTTCTCGCTCGGGCCGTTCCCATCCGCGACGCAGAAGGAAAGGTGCTGCGCTGGGTGGGTACAAACACAGACATCACTGAACTGCTGAATTCAGAGAAGCATCTGGCGCGGATGGAGGAAAAGTATCGGGGACTGCTGGAGGCGGCTCCAGATGCGATGGTGGTCGTGAACCAGAGCGGGGAGATCGTTCTTTTGAACCTGCAGGCCGAAAGGCAATTTGCATACCACCGCGACGAGTTAATAGGCCAGAAGGTGACGAAAATTATTCCGGTGGGCTTTGCGGAGCGGCTGATCGCCGACGGAACCCGCACCGCGGCAGAGGCGCTGGCGCAGCAAATCGGCACGGGGACTGAACTCTACGGGCTGCGAAAGGACGGAACCCTATTCCCGATCGAGATCATGCTCAGCCCGCTTGAAAGTCCTGAGGGAGTCCTGGTAACTGCGGCTATACGCGACATCAGCGAGCGAAAGCAGCTCGCGCGCCAGTTGCATCAAAGTCAGAAGATGGAAGCAGTGGGCCAATTGACGGGCGGAATCGCTCACGACTTCAACAACCTGCTCACGGTGATCATTGGGAATCTGGGTCTTCTCGACCGTTTGGTTTCCGACAACGAAGCGGCCGTCAAAAGAGTAAGGACCGCGCAAAAGGCAGCCGCACGCGGCGCGGACATTACACGGCGCCTGCTCGTCTTCTCAACAAACGAGGAACTGAATCCCTCTTTTGTGTTGCTGGAAGATTCAGTTCAGAACATGATCGAAATGGCCTCTCGCGGTCTCGGTTCGGATATCAAGATCACGACTCGATTCGATCCCTCGATACCGCCGATTTTCATCGACCCGGCGGCGCTGGAAAGCGCGCTACTCAATCTAGTGGTCAACGCACGGGATGCGATGCCGAATGGAGGGTCCATCATTATCTCGTCGGTGCAAAAGTATCTCGACGATAGCCATCCCGCGGTACGAGCCGGCGACTTGAAAAAGGGTTGCTACGCCTGGGTGAAGGTGACGGATACAGGACAAGGCATGTCGCGAGAAACCATTGAACGAGCCTGTGAACCGTTCTATACCACAAAGTCTCCGGATAAAGGTACCGGCCTTGGTTTGGCCATGGTTTACGGGTTTGTGAAACGGTGCGGGGGCATCGTCCGCATCTATAGTGAACTTGGCCTCGGCACCACGGTGTCATTTTACCTGCCCATTATCGAAGGCCCTTCGCGCCCGGTTTCGACGGATATCCCAAAGAATTCCAACGCAGAGTTGAGCGGTACTGTGCTGGTTGTGGACGACGAAGTGGACATCCTGGAAGTGGCCATTGTCTATCTCAAGGAGATGGGCCTCACAGTCTTTTCAGCCAAAGATGGCGCCAGTGCGCTTGACGCGATTGTTCAGCACGGCGAGATTGACTTGATGGTTACCGACATCGTAATGCCCGGCGGAATGAACGGCGCAGAACTTGCCCGAAAGGCCCGTGTCCTGTGCCCCGACCTCAAGGTCATTTATTCTTCCGGATTTCCGGCAGAGGCACTGGCAGCGAAAAGCATGCACCTGATTGACGGTCCCCTGCTGCGCAAGCCTTACCAACGACTGGACTTCGCCGCAATCGTCCAGCAAGAGATGGGGGGTAGGAACTTCAAATCGGCAGAACCGGAATGCTCCCTTTCCGGCTGACGATGTCCGAAAGAAGAGCCGGCAGAATACGGAGAGTTAGGACCAACATGGAATCCAAGCGGAAAGTTCTGGTCATCGACGATGAGGACGACCTGTGCGAAGTTATTTCTGCCACAGCCCAGGCGATGGGATTCGAATGCATTGCGACGACAGATGCGAAGACGTTCCTGGACGAGCTCGGGCCCGATACCAGTCTCGTCCTGTTGGATCTTAGGATGCCGAAAATGGATGGCATTGAGCTGTTGAGGCTCCTCGGCAAGCAGAAGTGCAAGGCCGATATTGTCCTTATGAGCGGCGTCGGCAAGCGCACCATGGAGTCAGCCCTGCAATTGGCACAGGTTCTTGGTCTTTCGATCGTTGGCCACCTAAATAAGCCGTTCCAGCTGGCTGAACTCGAGGAGGTATTGCAAAGACTCCCGGGGCCGATGACGACTCAGGCTGTTCACCCGATTCCTTCGTTCCCGGTTGAGAAGGAGGAATTGCAGAGCGCGATCGAGCACGATGAATTCGAAGTGTATTATCAGCCTCAGATCGATCTTGCGACCCGGTGCGTCATTGGCGTTGAGGCCTTGGCTCGGTGGCGGCATCCAACACGAGGGCTGGTCTTTCCCGACAGTTTTATCGGCCCAATGGAAGAATTCGGGCTCATCGATGAGCTCGGCTGGATCGTTGCGAATCGCGCGGTGAGCGACCTATGGCAATTCTCTGATGGCGACGGGAAGGCTTTCATGCTGTCGTTGAATGCGTCGGTGAATTCGCTCTACGATCTGAACTTTCCTGACATCCTTGTATCAATCGCCGAGAAGCATGGTGTATCGCCAGGGAATATAACCATCGAAATCACAGAAACGGGCTTGATCAAAGAACTATCGAGGACACTGGATATTCTCACCAGACTGCGGATGAAACATGTGAAGTTGTCGATCGACGATTTTGGCACTGGCTATTCCATGTTCCAACAGATCACAAATATACCGGCGACAGAAATGAAGATTGACAAGTCCTTCGTCCAGGAGATGATCTGCAACGAGAGATACTCCATGATGGTCCAGAAGACCATTGAATTGGGACACGGACTCGGCATGCAAGTTACGGCGGAAGGGGTGGAGACGCACGACCAACTCCGCCTCCTGCAACGGTACGGCTGCGACTGCGCTCAAGGATACCTTTTCAGTCGCCCCATTCCCGCGAAAGAAATGGTGATCTGGCTGAAGACCTACCGCTCCTCCCTGGTTAAAACATTCCCGCAAAGCGGGCAGCTGAATCTGTTGGAATGCGCCGACCGCGATGAGCTGAAATCCTGTGCGGACGGCTAAAGAGTCATGTTCTGCATCTGTCCCGGCCTGGGCTGATCTCCGTTGACGCAAAATCTCTAGTGCAATCTCTAGTGCCGTATCGACAATGCTCCGCGCGCAGAAATCTCCGGTTGCGGACGCTGCAGATGCAGAGCATTGTGGATACGGCGATTTGCGCTAAGCCGCTAGCGTGGTGGATGTATGGGGATTGGATGCCGCCTGGGAAGAGTTGAGGCGGCCAACCGGGCTCGCGAGCAACAGATAGGCCTGGTAGTTGCGCAGCTGTTCGGGACCGAGCTTGTCGGGTGACTTGCCGAAATGCTTTGCGAACCGCTCGACGAACCGCAGGTAATTCCGGATCGTCCCCTTGGAGTAG
>Ga0302320_10012519_pt1 | contig 17803 bp, 18 predicted proteins | sample Bog_T0_3_FD_202130 | JGI IMG/M metagenome (GOLD analysis project Ga0302320, IMG submission 202130) | Peat permafrost microbial communities from Stordalen Mire near Abisko, Sweden - Bog_T0_3 | ecosystem: Environmental > Terrestrial > Soil > Wetlands > Peat | place: Sweden: Abisko, Stordalen Mire...
GATCAATACCGCGAGATGAGCGATGAAGAGCTGCAGGAACTTTCGTTGGATTTCGGCGACCTGACTGAAACAGCACAGCGGGTTCTGCGTAACGAGATGAGCAATCGCGGCCTGGGCGAAGTGCGTGTGCCGCAACAAAATTCCAGTAACCCTATTCGCGAAATCATCGCGGGCTCTGAGATAACCGGCGATTCAGTTTTCGGCGGGAGCCAGTCATCCCGGAGGGAGGAAACAGCGGAGCAGGATGGCCCCCACGAATATAGCTGGAAGACCGAACTGTGCGAGTGCGAAACGACGGAACAGGCGCGGCTGATTCAGGCGATGCTAAGGCGCGCCGGCATCGACAGTTGGGTCAGAAATGCCGATGCCGGTTGGAGCACCAGCTATCCCCGTGTGGTGGTTGGGGCCGACCAGCTAGAGGAGGCGATTCAGATCGCACAACAACCCATCCCCCAGGAAATCATCGAGGATACGAAAAATGAAGTCCCGGAATTTGTTCTTCCACGATGTCCGAAGTGCGGCGCGGAGGATCCGGTTTTAGAGGCGGTTGAGCCGACCAACAGCTGGGCTTGTGAGGCGTGCGGAGCAGAATGGGCCGAGCCTGCAGAAGCTTAACCGGCCGATTCGTGGCGGAAACACCCCTTAATTCACTGAAGCGACGTTTTGACGAGAACTGCGTTGGTTTCCGTGTTGCCGCCGCAGGCCCATGCCAGCGCCACAACCCAACCAATAAAGGTCCACCCCAAAAAAATATTCACAATCAGGATGGAGCCGCGACTGCGATGATTGCGGCGCTTCGCAACCATTGAGGGCAGGAAATACAGGAGCACCGCTACGATGAAGAACAGAATCAAAAGTATGACGTTCGAATTCAATTCAGAAGGTCCCATTGGATGTGGTTCTCCGATGAATAACGAAACGGAAAGAGCCGCCCGGCAACAGGGCAGCTCTTTCCTCAGGGAGAATAGTTCCAACGGAGGCAAAACCATCAGAACTTTCTGGCTGCATAGTAGGGGCGGGGAAAGGGAGTGTCAAGGAGAAATCCGAGCCTAAATAAGCCTTTTGTATTCATATATTTATAATCAGACTGCTGGAGATCTCGCGAGAATCAGATTCGCACGTTGTTCGCCTTTTTATATCCCGAGATCTTCGTCATTTCACGGTGTTTCATAGGTTTACATCCCGTTTTCCACAGGTCAGCACCGCCATTAACCCTTCGGATGCGGCCTGTTTGGACTCGCAGCTGAATCAACCCATTCCTCACGCAAATCCAGACGAATAAATTCCGCTTCGTAGACTGAAGACGCGGGTTTACCTCGAGCAATTCGATAGAGTGCACGGCCGCCCCCTAGAAAGAACCCGAGAAGAAGGGCAGCGCTACAACCGATGATCACCAGCGCTGCGATTCCCAGAAGCAGCTTGCCGGTCTTCGCGACTTCGGATTCGCCCGGCTGCGGGATTGTGATCAGCTCGGCGTCGTAATGCACGGAAGCTAGAAGCTTATGGCTTTCGTCGGGGATGGCGTCGCCGCTCACGATGGCAACCAGGGGACCGCTGCGGCGTACATCCAGGGATGCCTGGTCCGAGTCAATCAGCGGCTTGGGCCAGGGTGGCAGGGCCTGGCTGCCCGCCTTGAGATACGCACGAATCTTGCTTTCCTGGGCAGCGGCCATCTGCGGAGTCGGGTAATCGATGATGGTGAGCGTTGCAGGCCCGGAACGGAGTGAATAGTTCGCCGTCATTGCTTCCGCCCCGCGATCGAAACCGACCACATCCGCGGGAAGCACTCCCCCCGAACCGGTGTAGCCGGCGGGTCCAATGGCATAGTGCGTGGTCTGGCCGTCTATTGAATCTTTGGGCAGGTTGCCGAGAATCGGGGGTGGCACAGCCCTGTTCCCGTCGGGAAGAGGGAATTGCTTAGCCAGCTCGCGAAGCTCGGAGCCTGACATGGGGCCGATCTGGGAATAATTTGCATCGACAACGGTATTTCCAATCCAGAAAAGCACGCGATTGTGATTGGCGGCGCCGCCCGCGCCAATGTCCGCTTTAGGCCAGCCCGTTCCCCGGTAAAACGTGTACGCGCCGTAAGCGCCGCTGGCGTCGTGAAAGCGGAGCGCACGCAGAGTCACTGTCTCGCCGCTGCGTTTGTAGGTAGCCAGCGTGGCAGAGGTGAAGTCGTACTCCTTGAGCGCCTCTGCGTTTGTCGAGTCTGCTTCCCCGGGGTCTGTGATCGTCTTGAGGGGATTGGCGGCAACCCATCCGGCGAATGAGTCGGGAAGAATTGCGGGGCTGGCTGCGGGCGCTGGCTTGACAGGCGCTCCAAGCGCAGTCACAGGCTTGGGCGAGGATGTTTGTGCGCTTGCGAAACTTGCGCACCCGAAAAATATCACCGAACAAATCAGAGTTCGAGTCCCACGCATTCAATATCGCCCTTCTTCAGGGTACACGGTTGCCAGAGCCTGCCGCGTCCCACCTTCTCTTGGACACTGACGGAGCCGGAAAGGTTCCTTGCGGTCGCTCGGGGCGTTGGTCGCAGCGCATGAAGTGTGAAGAAGGCAAACTATTTGGGTCCCCGCATATCCTCGAATCCGGACATCTGAGTTCGACTTGAGTCTGGAGGATTGGGCAGCAACAACCATGTCGCAATTGCGGCCACGGTCACCAGCACCAGGGCGAGCACGTCCCCGTGAAGGCCAAAGATCTGCACGGCAACGACGGTGGCGATAATGAAGCATCCGCCCCATACACAAAAGCAGGCGAGTACGCGGACCAGTCGCCCAATCCATGGGAACTCGATCAGATGTCGCGCTGATTTGCGGAAATAGCCCAGTGGGTCAGCATAGAACTTGCGTGACATGTAGATCACGTACGTGCCCAGTGCCGCACGCAGACCGATTGCCACAACGGGATTGGAAAGTGCCTTTGCGGGATCAATCATGTCCATCGCCCAAGCCCTACGAGGCCTATCATGCCACAGAATCAGTTTCCGAAGCGACTCGTACGATGTTTTGACTTGGCGAACTCCAGCAATGTTTCAACAGCGCGCAATAATTATTATTTCTCTAGTTGGCCCGGGCACCGAGCGCGGCGGAATTGCTCGCCGTCCACCAGCAATCAAAAGACGCAAGCGCCCGCTCGCACACCATGCGGTGCCGCTCTTTTTTATCGCGCACTTTCTTGCGCACCTCCTCTCTAAGCGGTTCCAGCAAATCGAAGGTGATGTTCGCGGGTTGAAAGTCCTTTGGATCGGCGTGCGTGATGTAGTGAACAAGCGATCCCAGCGCACACGCCCGCGGCGCGGGTATGGGTACTTCGCCCCTAACCACGGAGGCGGCATAAAGCCCTGCAAGCAATCCGGTGGCAATGGATTCGGTATAGCCTTCCACGCCCGAAAGCTGTCCCGCAAAAAAAAGGCTCGGTTCCGTCTTCAGACGCAGCGTCTCATCCAGTAACAGCGGCGCCTGGATATAGGTGTTCCGATGAATCTGGCCGTAACGCAGGAAACGCGCGTTTTCAAGGCCGGGAATCAACCGCAGAATGCGCGCCTGTTCGCCGAATTTCAGATGGTTTTGAAACCCCACCAGGTTGTAGCTATCTGCCCGCAGGTTTTCCTTACGCAGCTGCACCACGGCCCACGGCGTCTTGCCCGTCCGGGGATCGCGCAATCCCACCGGCTTCATGGGGCCAAAGCGCAGAGTGTCGCGGCCGCGTTGCGCCAGGATTTCGATCGGCAGGCAGCCTTCAAAATAGTCCAGCTTCTCCCACTCCTTGGCTTCCGCAGCTTCGGCGGCTAGAAGCGCGTCGAGGAAGCGATCGTACTCCTCGCGATCCATGGGGCAGTTGATGTAATCAGCCGTGCCTTTATCCCAGCGCGCCGCAAAGTAGACACGGTTCATGTCAATGGATTCGGCCTCGACGATGGGAGAAATGGAGTCGTAAAAGGCCAGGTGGCCGGACCCGGTGAGGCGTTCGATTTCGCAGCTCAAACGGTCTGAAGTGAGAGGCCCAGTCGCCAGGATGGTGAGGAATTCATTCTCCTCGCAGCCGGCACCGTCTGCGCTCAACTTCGTGACTTCTTCGCGAATCACACGAATGTTCGGCTCGGCGCCAATTGCCTCCGCAATCCGCCGAGAAAACTCCACGCGATCCACTGCCAGGGCGTGGCCCGCAGGCACAGCACACCGGTCCGCAATGCGCAGCAGAGCTGACCCCGCGCGACGCATCTCCTGTTTCAGCAGCCACGGCGCCGTGTTTGGCGACTCGCTCTTGAGAGAGTTAGAACAGACCAATTCGCCGAATTCAATTGTCTGGTGTGCCGGTGTCAGGCGCGGCTTCCCGTCCACCAGCGCGCGCATCTCGTAGAGTTCGACCTCGCATCCCAGGCGCGCTGCAGTCAGTGCGGCTTCAGGGCCTGCGAGTCCGCCGCCGATCACTCGAATTCTCACTGCGCGGGCTCCGCTTTTTGGTTCGAAACTTCGCGCTCGTCCATGCAGAGTTCCGTCACCCCCGCCAGTTGATTCAGCGCTTCGCCAGAGATGCGTACGTTGCGCCAGGTATCCAGGAATTCGGCCCCCATTGCCCGATAGAAATCAATCGCCGGCGTATTCCAGTCCAGAACCTCCCACTGAAGCCTTCGACATTTCCTTTCAACCGCGATCGCAGCCACACGCTGCAGGAGGGCTTTGCCGATTCCCAAGCCGCGAAACTCCGGCTCGACGAAAAGATCTTCGAGGTAAAGTCCAGGGCGGCCCATCCATGTTGAATAATTGAAGAAATAGAGCGCAAAGCCGGCAGCCCGATCATCATAGTCGGCTATCAGGCAGTAATAGAAGGGATTAGGGCCGAATCCGTCCTGCAACAGCCCCGCTTCCGTAGCGGTAACCGCGTCTGGTTCGCGCTCGTACGCTGCCAAGGCGCGAATGAATTTCAGGATCTGCGGTATATCCGCGGGCGTCGCTGGGCGAATCGTGATTGCCATGCTTTTATTCTAGAGTGTGATACAGGCCACACGCTCATCGCAGGAACCGCACTACGATGGAAGAGAAATTCACGCGATTGCCAACCGAGGCATATTCCAGCCTTCGGCAGAGCGAAGGAGTCCATTCGGTTAGCATCCAAGCGGTTCGAATGGCAAGAACATTGCGCCAATGGGCAGTCGCTCTTGTGCTCAGTGGCGGATTGGATTTAACTTGGGTCCTGCGAATGAGCAGCTTGCGAATCCGTTCGACATCCAGGGAACACTAGCGGATTCAGTTCCGCGAGATGATTTGACTGCATAGTGGCAGGAACGGACATATTCACCGGGAAGCGCTTTTAACGGCGACCGGTACGAAGTTCAGCAAATAGGACATTATGAGCCCGCGCAGCTTGGCCTGCGTCGCTCTCAAGGAGAAGAAGATGAAACGCACCTTTTCACTTTGGCTAGGCCTGATGGCATTTGCCCTTATACCAGCATTTGCTCAAGCGCCTACGGATACCAACGCCGCTCCCAAGGGGCCTGTGGGCAAGATTCATGGGCACGTAACCAACCCGACCGGCGCTTCGCAAACTGGCGGCACGGTCACGCTTGTGGGTACCACCCGGGCCGCATCTGGACCCGGCCTGTCGGCCGAAACGGCTGAAAAGGGAAGTTTCCCTGTCGATGCAAATGGCGACTATTCGGGCGAAGCCGCTCCGGGCACTTACACCGTCGTCTACCGCACGGCAGGAATGGCCCCTGACAAGAACGCCGATAAATTCGACAACGTGAAGATCCTGGTCGGCCAGGACACTCTGCAGGACTTTGACATGTCGCGGCAGGCCTATGTTGACGCTTTGCCCGCTGACCAGAAGAAGCAGCTCGAAGATCTGAAAAAGCACAACTCTGAAGCAATGAAGGCCAATGAAATCATCAAGGGCCTGAATACAGATTTGAAAACAGTGACCCAGGACATCAAGGATGCTGATGGCGCGAATGCGGCTGCGAGCGCTCAGTTGGGTGCGTCCGCAAGCAAGGCCGATCTCGAGGCCAAGGCAACCGAGATCAAGACCGCAAAGTACACCGAGGTTCAGACGCTGATGAAGAAAGACATCACCGTCAAGCCCGCTGAACCGGTTTTGTGGGCCCAGCTAGGCCAGGCGCAAGCCGGCCTCAAGCAATATGATGACGCGGAAGCAAGCTACAAGAAGACCCTGGAACTGGACGCTGCGTCGAAGAAGCCAAATCCAGCAATCGAAGGTCTCGCGAATAGCGGGCTCGGCGAGCTGTTTGCCCGCCAGGGAAAGGTGCCTGAGGCCAATGCCGCTTACGATGCGGCTGCAAAGGTCAATCCTACCCAGGCTGCGTTCTACCTGAAGAACGAAGCTGTGATCTTCTTCCAGATGAACAATGGCGATGCCCAGGTGGCAGCGGCCGACGAAGCGATCAAGATCGACCCCGCTGGCCAGCCGATTCTTTATTACCTGAAGGGCCAGGGACTCATCCAGAAGGCCACCTTCGACGCCAAGACGCAGAAGATTATCCTGCCTCCCGGGTGCGCGGAAGCCTACCAGAAATACCTTGACCTGGCCCCTACAGGCCCCTACGCCGGCGAGGTGAAGGGAATTCTCGACCAGGCCAGCCAAAAGATTGCATCCACATACAAGTCGGGAAAAAAGTAAGCTGCTTTTTTGTTTCGATCTCGAAGGGTGCTTCCGCAGGTTGGAAGCACCCTTTGTGTTTCTGATCGCTCGCCCAACGCACGCCTGAAGATCTGAAAACCTCTACAATCCAATCCATGACCACCGCGTTGCCGGGTTATAACGAAGCAGCAGCGCTTGTCGCAGGTTTCGCGCAGCAGTTGGCTCTCAAGCAACCGCACATCGAGCGCGTTGAACTGGCACATGCTGCGGGCCGCGTTCTTGCCGAGCCCCTTCGTGCCGACCAGGATCAGCCTCCGTTTCCACGATCGACGCGCGATGGCTTTGCCTGCCGCGCACAGGAAATCTCCAGCCATGAATTTTTGGCGCTTCATGGATCAACTCGTGCGGGCGACGCTCCGGGCGGCCCTTTGCCCCAACACGCCGTATTGGAAATCATGACCGGCGCGCCTGTACCAGAAGGCGCTGACGCGGTAGCGATGATCGAGCATGTTGAAGTCGAGGCGGGGCGTGTTCGACTGCTCTCGCCACGCACGTTGAGTGCCGGTGAGAACGTCGTGGCAAAAGCGGCGCAGGCCCGCGCGGGCGACAAATTGCTTAGTGCCGGCACTCGAATCACCGCGGCACAAATCGCGCTCGCCGCCAATTGCGGTTGCGCTGAGTTAGCTGTCTTCACGCGCCCGCGCGTTGCGATCTTGACGACAGGCGACGAGCTCGTTGCTGTGGATTCGGTTCCGGGTCTCGGCCAGATTCGCAATTCCAACGGCCCCATGCTCGCGGCGATGGTTGCAGCGGCAGGAGCAGAGCCGTGGGTCTTTCCAACGATCGCAGATAAGGATTCCGCGCTCGACGACGCCCTTGCCCAGGCAGCCGATGCCGACCTGTTATTGCTTTCAGGTGGCGTATCCGCGGGCAAGTACGACCTGGTGGAACCCGCGCTGAAGCGCGCAGGAGCGCGATTCCATTTCACCGGCGTCCGCATCCAGCCAGGCAAGCCGCTGGTGTTTGGGTCTTTGCCGCGCGGCACCAGGTCCGACCAGAATGGAAAACCGATTTTGCCGTTTTTCGGACTTCCCGGCAATCCGGTATCTTCCGCGGTCACGTTCCTTCTGTTTGCCTCGCCGGTTCTTTCCGCGCTCAGCGGAACCGTCGCTGGCCCGCTATTCGCATTGGCAAAACTTTCGGCTGAGACTGACAAAAAGGGAAGAGCGGGGCTCACGCGCTTTTTACCGGCATTCTGCACATTCGGCTCCGCGGCCGACGCAGTCCCTGAAGTTGCCCGCGTTCCTTGGCAAGGCTCCGGCGACCTCGCTGCAATGGCGCGCTCCAACTGTTTCTTGGTCGTACCGGAAAATGTGGGTCAACTGCAGGCAGGCGCCATCGTGCGCATTCTACTTACCTGAGGAAACAATGCCCGAAGATTCAATGTCGCCGCTCGTGCATCCCAATTTCGCGCGTCCCGGTCTTTCGCATTTTGCCGAGTCCGGACAAGCCGCCATGGTTGACGTGAGCCCCAAGGCCTCCACACGCCGCACCGCAACCGCATCTGCATTCGTCGAATTGTCCCCCGCCGTCCTCGCGGCATTGCCGCAGAATCCCAAAGGCAATCCACTGGAGGTCGCGCGCATCGCGGGCATCCAGGCCGCCAAGCGAACCTCCGAGTTGATTCCCATGTGCCATCCCCTCGCGCTTACGCATGTCGATGTGCAGGCCGACATCGTCGATACAGGCGTACGTATTACCGCGTCGGCCGTCACCACGGGCCCGACGGGCGTGGAGATGGAGGCGCTCACCGCCGCGTCCGTTGCCGCTCTCACCGTGTACGACATGACCAAAGCGCTCGACAAGAGCATCGTGATCCGGAACGTGCAACTCGAATCCAAATCGGGCGGAAAGAGCGGCGATTATCAGCGCGGGAACGCGAAATCATGAAACGAATTGCACACGTCGAACCACAATTGCAAAAGGAACCCACGCAACTGCAGAACCGTATTTGGGTTCAAACCTATGTAAGTGGTTCGGAGGTGCGACATGACAAACTACTTCAATTCCGAAGTTCCCCTTAGCAGTACTGATTGCGCCGAAATCGAAGCGCTCTTCATTGAACTCATGCGCGCGCGGGACATCGACACGCCGGACGAAACGGTGCGCGGCGATCAGACTTTCTTCGACCCTCCCCACAACGGGTAGGATCTTTGCTCCGAGCGGGGATTTCAGCATCCGCGAAGGCGCCTGGATTCCCCTTCAACGGCCGTGTAAGCTCCGACCGGATCACGCCGAAGATTTGAATATCGTTCGCGCCTCAGCGACTTGAAAGACTCCTCGATCATCCACCTTTCCCAAGACTGAAAATTGCACTAGGATTCTCTTTCCGCTTTGAGGAGAATCCATGGCACGCTGCACTATTTCCGCCGCCCTGATCGCACTTGCACCTTTATTCGGAGCTATTGCCACCGCGCAATCTGTTTCCGTCTACCAAACCACCCCCGATCTGCTCGAAGCGCTCAACCAGCGCCAGACTCTGCATTTCTCCAACAAGACCGACACAGCCGCGAACACACCACTGATCACGGTCGACGACGCACAGCGCTTCCAGGAGATCGACGGCTTCGGTGCATCGCTGACGGATTCCGCCGCATGGCTCTTTGCCAAGAAGCTCACCCCTGCGCAAACCGATGCCGTATTCAAAGAATTGTTCGGCCGCAAAGACGGCATCGCACTCAGCATCCTGCGCCAACCCATCGGGTCGCCTGACCTCGCAGTCACTTTCTATTCCTTCGACGATCTCTGCCAGCAAGCGGCCAAAGCTTGTGACACATCGCCCGGCGCAGCCGATCCCAAACTCGAACATTTCTCGCTGCAGCACGACCAGGAATACATCCTGCCGCTGCTCAAGAAAGCGCTCGGCCTCAATCCCGGCCTCCATGTAATGCTTACCCCGTGGAGTGCTCCCGGCTGGATGAAGACCTCCGGCTCCATGCTCGGCTCCAACCCCGAAACCAAGATTCAGTCCAGCCTGAAGCCGGAGTTCTACTCCGCCTTCGCCGATTACCTCGTCAAAACCATCCAGGGCTATCAGGCCGCCGGCGTGCCAATCTGGGCGCTCAGCGTGCAGAACGAGCCACTCTTCGCCCCGCCCACCTATAGCGGCATGAAGATGCTTGCAGCCGAACAAGCCACCTTCCTTGGCGAGGCCCTTGGGCCTGCTCTCGTTGCCGCGCACTTAAATCCGAAGATCATGGCCTACGACCACAATTGGGATCACCCAGATTATCCCGAGACGGTCTTGAAAGATCCCAAGGCCGGTGCGCTTTTTGCGGGTACAGCCTGGCATCACTACGGCGGCGACCCGACGGTGATGACCAAAAACCACGAAGAGTTTCCGCAGAAAGATCAGTGGGTGACCGAGTCCAGCGGCGGAGCGTGGCAGAAGGGCAATGTGTTGATCGAAGAAGCCGGAGAACTCATCGCCGTCACCCGAAACTGGGCAAGGAGTTACGTGCTGTGGGCGCTTGCCACCGATCAGAACCATGGTCCCATCGTTGGCGGTTGCGACACCTGCCGCGGCCTCGTCACCATCGATCTTTCCGATCCGGAGAAAGCCAGCGTCAAGCGCGAGCTGGACTATTACGTCCTCGGCCAAGCAAGCAAATTTGTGCAGCCCGGCGCGGTGCGCATCGCTTCAGACGAGCCGGCCGGAACGAAGTTGAAGGATGTAGCCTTCCGCAATCCGAACGGCGCGGTGATTCTTTACACCGCGAATGCCGGCGCCACTGGCCAGGACCTGCGCATTGTTTTCCACGGAAAGTCCGTGGCTACCACAATCCCCGCGGGAGCAGTAGCCACGTTTGTTTGGAAATAGCGCGGTCACGCCGAAATTCCAGTGCCAACACCGGGTGCCCAAGATCTCGCCTCGGAGATATGGGAAACCATTAATTTACCAGTCGCAGAATTAATTCTTTGGCGTGGACGCGGTTCCCTGCGGGGGCCGCGGAGCATCATGCTCGTCCGGCGGAATCACGAACGGTTCCGGCCCAAGATGACCGCGGTGGCAAGTCCCGCAGGTTACCGGCTGCTCTGAGCTTTCAATCTTCGACACGTAATTCTTGTTGATATCCTCTGTCATGGTGTACATCAACCGTGCAGTCTGCTTCTCCGGCTTGGAGTCGTCGGCAAAGTTGAGCCGGGGCCGCCCGTTGGGGCCGATATTCTTGGGGTCTTCCGCGTGGCAGGTATTGCAATGCGCACCCAGCGATCCCTCCCACTTCTCCATCAGTTCGTGCACTTCTTCCCCCGTCATTGTCTTGGGCAAAACTTTCAGATTGGTGGGAGCCGGGTGCTGGTGGTCGTGATGCGATTCTTGCGCGGCAGGCGCCGGCGCTTGGGCTTGTGGGGGCTGCGCGAGCACGGTCACCGCAAACACGACGGCTGTCAGGCCGGCGATTGCAGCAGCGGGAAGGGATTGGGCGGAAGGTTTCAAGCGGGAGGGTCCTCACGGTTTGGAATGATTTACTTGATTGACGGAATTCTATCGAACAAGGATGCGTTTCCCCTCGATTCGCTTCGAGCCGGAGACGCACGCATGCCCCGGCAGAGCAAATCTCAATGGCCAATCCACCGCATGCGTGATTCCGATCCGGGCCGTCACTTCGACCTCTGAAACCGGGAAACCATCGTCGCGTACCTGCAGAGATGAAGCCGGGTCCAGAAGGTCAAGACCATTGTCTTTCGGTCGCGTAATCCCTAAAGCCTGGCACAAGCGTCCCGGCCCCGAAGTGAGCGCGCCTGCATCTTTCTCCCAATCAAACTGCTCCGGCGCTAGCCCTCGATTCAAGGCCATCTGCCTCTGGCCCGTCACCGGCTCCAGCGCGCGGATCAGCACGCCTCCCGCCAGCCCCTGGGCCTCGCACGACACGTTCATGCAGAAATACCGCCCATAGATCGCATAGACGTACGCATGCCCGGCCCGGCCAAACAGCACCAGGTTGCGCGGCGTAGGCCCGCGATGTGTGTGCGCCGCAGGGTCGGGCGGATCGTTGTGCGGGCCCATGTATGCTTCGACTTCCACAACGCGCCCCGCCAGCACGCCCGCTGTCGTCTTGCGCACCAGCAGCTTGCCCAGCAAACGCGGAGCCACGTGGTCCGGCGCCGCCTCAAAAAATGCGCGCGGCGGCAGTCGCCCCGGCAAACGTCCACCTGCCCGCTTTACTTGTGCTTTTTCTTCCATTCCTGCAAAAGGGCGAGCACTTCTTCCGCGTGTCCCTGCGGCGTAACCTTCGGAAAAATATGCAGGAGTGTTTGATCCGGTCCGATCAGATACGTGGTCCGCTCAATACCCCACACTTTCTTTCCGTACATGTTCTTTTCCTTCAGCACGCCAAACTGATTGCAGACTTTCTCGTCTACATCAGCAAGGAGTGTGTACGGCAGGTCGTATTTGGCGCGAAACTTGGCCTGGGCCTTCGGGGTATCGCGGGAGATCCCCAGCACCACCGCGCCTGCTGCCTGGATCTTCTTGAAAGTATCGCGAAACCCGCATGCCTCAATTGTGCAGCCAGGCGTATCCGCCCTGGGGTAAAAGAAGAGTACAACGGGCTTGCCGGAATAGTCCGACAGGCTCACGGTTTTGTCTTCGTCGGTTTGCAGCGTGAAATCGGCGACTTTCTTGTTCACTTCCATGGGAAGAGTTCCTCGTATGCTGAATAGGGTGCACGGTTCAGATCCAAGTTTTGATTATTCCCGAGGCGGGCGGTTCATGTCATTTTGCAAAACGGGTACTTTTATTCGACAGGCGAAGCTGGCTGCTGCCGCGTTGCTGGTCTGTTCGCCGGGATGGGCGCAATATCCAGGCCAAATCTCGAAGGACCCCAAAGCCAGCCCGGAACTGCGCTCCATTGCCGTGCTGGAATGGACCGGGGAGCCTGGCAAGCCCAAGGCCAGCCGCCTCGTCCCGGTCGCTGTGTTAGACGGTGGCCGGCTTGAAGATGGCGAAATCTACCTCGCGCGCCCCCAGCCCCTGGCTCTGGGGGGCGAGGTGGAGTACGAGCTCGAGCAGGATGGCAAGCCCATCGGCCTGTATGACATCCACAACGCCGGCGAGCAGCAGGGTTCCTGGGTTGGTTTTGGCGTCTGGAAGCCGATGCCCGCTCCCAAGTTGAGCCGTGCCTCACAAGAACCTCCCAAAATCGACGACGTCGAAAGCGATGATCACCCGGTGCTGCATCGCAAGCATCCGTCCGGCGACTCCTCAAAAGGCTCCAGCACAGGGAGCACAACTGACTCCGGCGCAAACGCACCCCCTTCCGATCCCGACCGTCCCACGCTTCACAAAAAGGACTCCAGCCAGAGCACCGGCGATGCCAGTTCGCCAACCGCCTCGAACCCTGATGGCCCCACTTTGCACAAAAAATCATCCGACGACAGCCGAGATAATGGCTCGGGAAACGCCCAGGCGACAGATCCCGACCGTCCCGTTCTCAAGAAGTCCCGCAAGACCGAATCCGCAGACGTTGGCGAGGTCGAATCCGTACCCGATGCCACCGACCCCGATCGGCCCCGCCTGAAGCGCGGCGTCTTCACTGCCGACAGCCTCGCCGTCGCCCCCAGCCTGGTCGGTTTGCCCACAGAAAATGATTTGGAGCAGACTGTCGCCGTCTCAGACGCCAAAAGTCGCCCGGAGCACATCTGGAACTACGCCTGGGCAAATCCTGCGGATGAAGCCAAAATGAAGGCCTCCCTCGAAGAAATCGCCCGCGACGCCCTCGGATTAAAGACCCCCCCTCCCCCCATCCACAAGCGCACCACCACGGCAACCGCCGCGCATAAGCCTGCCAAACCCGCCCCGGTTCCGCAACCCGTCCCCCTTTTCGGCGAACAGTTCCGCGTTTTCGAGCTGGCCTATGGTTCCGGAGCCACCCTTGTCCTTACGGCCCACACGGACGGCCCAGTGGCCCAGCAGAAATTTGTTACGATCGTGGCCCAGCCAGACCTCTACGGCAACGTGCTGGTGCTGCTGAAGAGCGTTACCGACGGTTCTCACCTTGACGAAGCCCCGCGCATGCGCCTGGTAGACGCCGTGGATGCCATGGCCGATAACCGCGGCGAATTGCTCTTTGAACTCCGCGGCGCCACCCAGCGCCAATTCGCACTGTATCGTGTGCTCCGCGGGCAGGCTGAAAGACTCTTCGTCAGCGGCGGCGCCGACCTCGCCGTCGAAAGCCGGAACTAAGGGGCTAACGTCTCCTGCTTGATCCGGATTTTCCGTTCCAAACCTGTGGGTTAAGGCATATGAGCAATATTGCTCACATGCCAATCGATTCTCGTCGATTCATTCACAACTGTGTTGCAAAAGAAACAGTTCTATATGTCGCCTCCTATACAATTGGGACTATGGGTGGGCGTGTTGCCACTCTCCAGGATGTCTCTTCGAATGATCTCTGTGGTAACCGCCCCTTCCCCCGCCGTCACAACTGAAGGCTTGACCCTACCCATTCCAGCGTTACCTGATGCAGAAGTCCCTGCAGTGGTCCACGCCGTGCCCGCCCGGCTGGAGATCCGCATGGGCCGCGCCGCCACCATGAGCGAAGGAATCAACTGGTTGACGCTCACGGTCATCGCACTCTTCCATGTCGGGGCACTGGCTGCGCTTTTCTTCTTTAGCTGGCAGAAGCTGCTTGTCATGCTCGTGCTTTATGTCGTCGCCATCAACGTGGGCATCGGCATGTGCTACCACCGCCTGCTCACCCATCGCGGCTACCAGGTTCCCAAGTGGCTGGAGTATGTGATGGCTACCTGCGCGACACTCGCCCTTGAGGGCGGACCCATGTTCTGGGTGTCTACGCACCGCGTGCACCATCAGAACAGCGACCATGAAGGCGACCCCCACACGCCCCGCGAAGGTGGCTGGTGGGCGCACACCGGCTGGCTGCTTTTCGGCAACTCGCTGCATGCGCAATCTGAAGTTCTGGGTCGCTATTCTCCCGACCTCGGCCGGGACCGCTTCCACGTCTGGCTGAGCAAGTACCACTGGATTCCGCTGGTAGCCAGCGGCGTTGTCCTGTTCGCCATTGGCTGGATAACCGGCGGCCCCGTGAACGCCGTTGGCTGGGTCCTTTGGGGCGCTGTCCTGCGCGTCACCCTCGGACTGCACGCCACCTGGTTTGTGAATTCGGCCACGCACCTGTGGGGTAGCCGGCGCTTCGAAACCCGTGATGATTCCCGCAACAACTGGTGGGTCGCCTTGGTCAGCGGTGGAGAAGGCTGGCACAACAACCACCATGCGCACCCGGTTTCAGCAAAGCACGGTCTCGCCTGGTATGAAGTGGATCCCAACTACTACGGCATCTGGCTGCTCTCGAAACTCGGCCTCGCACGCAAGATCAAGCTCGCGAAGTACGACCGCAAAGACCCCAAGCCCGCTGAGAACTAGGTCAAGAATACAAATTTATTTCTGCAGCTTGGCTCGAACCCACAGTGTCCCAAAGACAGGCAGCGCCACTAGCAGCACCGCGATTCCCGCCGGAAATCCGACGTATAGATAACTGTCGGCGAAGTTCACCGAGTGGCCGCCCAGCACATTCCAGCCAAGCAGTGCGAAGATGGCGATGCAAGTGGTAGCGAAGAACGTGAAGAACGCCGCCGCCACTGAAAGCAGCAGGCTGGTGAAAAGTCCAAAGCCGCGCAGCGGGAAGCCGAGAACAGTGCCGCCGCCCGGGTGTCGCGTGTTTGCTTGGCGCGCCATGGTCATGCCTTAGAATACAGTTCGATGGCCAGCAACGCACAAATCGAACTTTGGCCGGCGGAGAAGATCGCCTCGCTGATGAATGTGAGCGAAGCCTCCAATGGCATTCACTACGCGGCGTGGGGCGAAACCCGCATTACTGAAACTGATTTGGAGCGCCTTGTCGCAGCCGTCCCGTCCGCCCTCTCGGCTGCGCTCATACACCGCGCGTACTTTTTTGTTCCGCTTGCCATCGCAGACACCGGCGAGACCCTGATCGCCCCGGCTTACACCGTCGAACTTGGCGACCGCGCTATCTGCCATCGCAACGCAACCTTAGGCTCGACTGAAGCCGTTTTTCTTTCCACGCGGCTGGTGGAAGACCGCTTCGGCCTCGCGTTCGAATTCTTTATCAATGTAGCCCACAATTTTGTTGAGGCCGCCGGCGTTCCTGAAAGCTTTTCGGCCCTAGCCTGGTCGCAGGCCGAGGCGCAGGTGCGCGGCGAGACCAGCCAGGACGCCTGGGAGACCCGCCGCCGCGCCCAGGACAGCCGCACCAGCCCGAAGGGCATCGACGAGCGCTCCCGCAACAGCTATTACGAGTCGGCGTTTTCTGACGCGCTGGCCGTCTACATGCTCTCGCTGGCCGTCGACTTCGACTATCACGACCTCCGCGAGCGCGAATACCCCCTGCTCGCCGCCCCCGCGTTAGCCGAGCGCCTTCGCCTGGTCGCCGGCTTATTCCCCGCGAACCCCGGCTATGATTTCCAGATCCTCTACCGCCGCAAAGGCTAGCTAAAAGCCAAGACCTTTCAGTTCACCGGCAGCCCGTCCTCACCCACTAAAAGCGCTGTCTTTTGACCAGCCCGACACGCAACGTTGAATTATGGCTCGAATGAATCGACCCCGATTCCTTGCGCACCAATCACCACTCCAGTCGTCTTCATCCCCGCAAGAGCGACAGCGAATCCAAGGCGATGTGCAAATTTACCCTCGCTCGTAATCGGCAATGACACCGGCGGCCTTTTCGCCCGGTGGCGCGGTTTGCATGCTATCGCAATAAACCTGGTATCTGTTTCTTCCGCTGGCCTTGGCCAGGTACATCGCCGCATCGACGCAGTGCATCAGCCACTCGGCCTCCCTTTCCTGATCTGGGGAGGTGCAGACGCCGACGCTGGCCGAAATCTGCACTTGAGTGCCCTCAACATCAATCGGTTCTGAGAGTGCCGCCACAATTTTCTCGGCCACGGACTCTGCCTCCGCCACGAGGTGCAGGTCGGGCAGCAGGACAATAAACTCATCCCCTCCGAGGCGTGAAACCGTGTCCGTCTGGCGAACGGAGCAAACAAGGCGTGCCGCGACTTCGCACAGCACCACATCACCGGCATGGTGGCCAAGGGAGTCGTTGACTTCCTTGAATCCGTCCAGGTCGATCATCAATACTCCCAATACCGTGTCAAATCGGCCTGTGCGCTTCAGAGCAATGCCGAGGCGGTCATTGAGCAGGAAGCGATTCGGCAATCCGGTGAGCACGTCATGCTGGGAGAGGTGGCGAAGGCGGTCTTCGCTCAATCGGATGGCCTGGGTCTGCTGCTCCACACGATGTCGGAGGACGAAAACCCAGGCGAACGATACACAGGCCAGGGCTCCAACAATGGAGAGCACGGCGAGTGCGTGGTCGCTTGTCAACCATGTGGGGGCATGCAGTACGGTGACGTCGTCGGATGAACGGAGAAGGATGCTGACCGATCCTGTCTGCACCGACCCTGATCCTTGACCGGTGGTTTTTGGATCCATTCTGACGCTGCATATCCCGGTTACGCGGATCAGGCCGCCTTCTTTCCATGGGAGCTTTCCGAAGCCGCTGTTGCCTTTGGGCAGAATCGCTGAGAAAACGAAGTCGCCGGAATGCAGTACCAGTGTAAGATCTCCCGTCGCGCGATCCTGGCCAATTAACACTCCCTCGATTTGAACCAGTTCCCGATCGTGCTCTCCACGGAACGACTGTTCGATGGATACCATCGTCGCGGTCAGGGGCATACGCCCCCCCGCCACACGGAAGGACGCATTCTCAAGGGTGGGTTTGAAGTCCCTGATCCCGGGAAAGCCGAGACATCTACCATCTGACCGGTCTCGACGTCCTCCAGCTTCGGGCTCTCCATGCAGAGGCCGTGAGAAGACTCCTGAATGCACAACATGCGGCCCGGCCAATGAAGGGTGACGCTCCCTCGGATATGAACCCGGTGCCGCAGGACCACCCCCGGTGAGAACCACAGCAGTCGATCAACCGGGATAGCCGGCATCTCATAGGGATCACGCGGGGCCGCCTGCACGATCTTGGTTTCGTGAAGAGACGGAAACAGAATGCGAGCACCAACCATTTGCCGATTGCCGTTGAACATCGGAACCGCATTCCCGCGGAGCTGAACCTTGGCGTCAACCAGTGAGTCGTAGTCCATCCCCGCT